>Ga0070741_10020771_pt1 | contig 10292 bp, 8 predicted proteins | sample Coa_R1_4_FD_66440 | JGI IMG/M metagenome (GOLD analysis project Ga0070741, IMG submission 66440) | Surface soil microbial communities from Centralia Pennsylvania, which are recovering from an underground coalmine fire - Coalmine... | ecosystem: Environmental > Terrestrial > Soil > Unclassified ...
CCCCGTGTACGAGGGCATCTTCCCGTATGCCAGCTCCTGCAACCTCGGCCTGCGCCGTCGAGTCTTCGAGCGTATTGGAGGCTTCGACCCCACCTGGAGGGTCGGGGAGGACCTTGAGCTCTCGCTCCGCCTGTGGTTTTCCGGTGTCGGGATGCACTTCGAGCCCGCCGCCGTCGTCCACTACCGGTACCGGGCCAATCTGCGTGCCACCTACCGCCAAGCCCGGAGTTACGGCCGAGCCCGCCCGCTTCTGGCCGAGCGGTTACACCGGGAGGGGCGGCCAGCGCCGAGATGGGGCGCCGGTCTTCGCAACTGGGGATGGCTCGTCCGCCACCTGCCACTTCTCGCCGGCCGCGCAGGACGGGCGAAGTGGCTGTGGGTGGCGGGCCAGCGGGTGGGGAGCCTGGAGGGTTCATGGCGGGTTCGGCGGCTGTATCTGTGACTCCGGCGCGGGTGCAGGGACGGACGCGCCGGATGTCCGTTATGTCCGCCGTTCGGCCAGCCCCCGCATTGCCTCCTCAAACCTTGTGGCCACCACGTCCGGGTCGATTTCGGGCCGAGCGGCGTGGCGGAGCGCCGCCTCCACCAGCCGGTCATAGTGGCCGGCGTCGTCCCATAGGCGACCGACGGCCCCGATCCAGTCCTCGTGGGGAGCGTTCTGGTCGACGAGCATGCCGCCCGGGCCGACCGCCTCTACCAGCCCGGGATAGGCCGAGGCCACCACCGGAATTCCGTTGGCCTGCGCCTCAGCGACGACACGAGGGCGATTGTCCAGGCGGTGCGGCACGAACAGAAGGCGCGCATCCCGGTAAATGAGCCCAAGGTCGGTCGTTCGGGGCCGGAACTCGACGTTGGGCTGACGGTCCACCTCGGCCAAGACCGCGCCGCGGTCCGACTCGGACAATGGCCACGACTCCTGTGCGACGAAGGGGATGTCCGGCCGGGCTTTGGCGACGGCCCATAATCGGTCGACGCCGTGGGAGGGCAACGGGTTGATCAAAAGGACCCGCTTCCGCGTCGATTCCACCTGAGTGGCGGTCGTCTCGATGGCAGAGGGGATCACCAAGCACGGGAACCCGGCAGCGCGGGCCCGATTGGCCAAGCTACTGGCGTTGGCCAGCAGCAGGTCGGGAGGCGCGCTGGTGATCGACAGGTGGCCGTGGGCGACGTCCTCCCGCAGGTACAACACCGACGGGATCCCGTCGGCCCGCAGTTGGGCCCGCAGCCGCCGCCACGACACCCGGTCGATGCTGCTCGCCACGACCACGTCGGGTGAGAAGCGCCGGCGCATGGTGACGTACCCGTGCTCCGGGATGGGGCTGAAGAACACCGGCACGGCGTATTCCGGTGCCGGCACCACTCGGCGCCCGAAGGGCCGCTGCAGGGCGAGTAGAAGCGGGCGGGCGGGGTGGCCGCGCAGCTTGGTCGAGAGGTTCACCTGCCGCTTGTAGAGGTAACGCGTGAGACGGTGGTCCTCTTCAGGGTCAGCCAGGATTTCCACGCGATGGCCGCGGGCGATGAGGCGGGCCGCCAGCTGGCGCTGGCTGAGGCCCGAGCCACCGATCCGGGTGGTGGACACGAACAGAATGTTCACCGCCGACGACCCGCCAGCTGCTCATAGAGCGCCTGTTGGCGCTGCACCGCCCGGTCGATCCCGAAGGCCAGGGCCCGTTCGCCGGCGGCCGCCGCGTACCGGGCTCGGACGTCGGGCTCCCTCATCTCGGCCAGGGCAGCGGCCAGGGCGGCCGGATTCCCGGGGGGCACTAGCCGTCCTTCGCGGCCGTCGGTGACGACGCTCGCGATGCCCCCCACCCCCGTGCCCACGACCGGGAGCCCGGCGGCCATCGCCTCCAGCAGCGAGATGGGGAGCCCCTCGAAGCGCGAGGAGAGGCAGAACACGTCGGCGGCGGCGAGGACCCGCACCGGGTCCTCCCGATATCCGAGGAATCGAAACCGCCCCCCCAGCCCGAGACGGTCCCGTTCCGTGGCCAGCTCGACGGCCAGCGGACCCTGCCCGACGCTCATGAACCGGACGGGTTCGCCGGCATCGGCTAGCCGGCGGGCGGCCTCCAGCATCGTCGGGTAGTCCTTCTGGGCCCGCAAGTTGGCGACGGTCACCACCAGCAGCTCGTCGTGGCCCACGCCGAGTTCCGCGCGAGCGGCGCTTCGTTCTCCCCGTCTGCTGGCGATGGCGTCAACGTCAACGCCGTGGATCACGACCTCCGTCCGTTCCGCCAGGCGCGGGGGCATGGACGCCCGCACCTCATCGGACACTGCGATGGTGATGTCCTCCAACGGCAGGGTGAGGCGATTGGCCCAGCGCGTCGCCGGATGGTGCGACGACCACAGGTTGTGCTCCGTGCCCATCAGCGCCGGCCGGTCGCGGTGTGGGAGGGCCCGCAGCGAAGGGCGGGCCAGGGCCGCGACCATCGGGGAGTGGCCGTGGACGAGGTCTATGCGGGCGGCCCGCACGAGTCGGACCAGCCGGTACACCCAGCGGGGGTCGACCTCCCGCCGGCCGTCGAGGCATATGGCAGGGACACCGAGCTGGGCCAACCCACTGACGAGGTGCTCCTTCCAGGGCAGGAGGTACGCGGCCCGCAGGTCGAAGCGCTCCCTGTCGGCGAGCGCGGCGAACGACACCATCAGGCGTTCGGCGCCGCCAGGGCCGAGCCCCTTCGTCAGCCACAGCACACGGATCGGTTCCTTCTGCTCCGAGGCCACATAGGGCATGATGCCCGAGTGGACGCCGATCCGCTCACAATCCGAGCTGTGGTCCCTGATGACCGCTCTGGTGTCATCCGCCTCGCCATGCGGGCACTTGGCTGGCCGGGCGACGAGCGCGACCGGGCGTTCTTCGCGTGGAAACACGACGACAACCCGTTCGGGCATTCGCCGGCCTGGGTGGCAACTAAGGCCGGCGAGATCGTCGGGTTCCGGACCTTCCTGTGCTGGGAGCTTGCCCGGGGGACCGAGCGCCTGCGGGTGGTAAGGGCCGTGGACACCGCGAGCGACCCCGACCACCGCGGGAAGGGCATCTTCCGGCAGCTGACCATGAGCGCCGTGTCCGAACTCTCAGCGGCGGGCTACGACGCCGTGTTCAACACCCCCAACACCCAGAGCCGCCCGGGATATCTCAAGATGGGCTGGAGCCAACTCGGGCGCCCCGCGCTCGGCGCCTGGCCCCGAGGGCCGGTCGGGGCGCTGCGCATGGCGCAGTCCCGAACTCCGGCAGAGAAGTGGTCGGAGGCGACGACCGTGGGTCAGCCCGCCGCGGACGGGCTGAGCGGGCCGGGGCTAGACCCGCTCCTGGCGAGCCTGCCGACGCCGAGTGGGTGGAGCACCCCCCGAACCGGTGAATATCTCCGCTGGCGTTACGGCTTCGAGCCGTTGCATTACCGGACGCTCGAGGTCCGCGGCGGCTTGGCGGTCTTTCGCGTGCGGCGCCGCGGCCCGAGTCGGGAGGTAGCCGTGTGCGAGTGGCTGGCCCCCGGACCGGACCGTCGAGCGCTGCGCGGATTGGTTCATGCTGCCGGCGACTACGCCGCCGCCTGCGGCCTCGGCCCTGCTCACGGTCTCGTGCCCCTACCCCGCCTCGGGCCGGTAGTGACGTGGCGGCCGCTGGCCCGGCCGGCGGTGCCGGGGCTGGGCGATCTGGCTTTGCGCCTCGGGGATCTGGAGCTCTTCTGACGTGCTCCCGTCGGCGCGCGCCGCCTTTTCTAACGGCCCAGTCTCTTTCGCCACCGCTCGACATGCGGGCGGGGATGCTCCACGGACCATTTCGCCGCCTTCCTGATCTGTCCCCGCTGTCCGGTGGTGCTCCCAATGAGCTCCTCGGGAAGGAGGATGAAATCCCAGTAGTATTCATTGACAACGAGAGGCCAGTCGCCTTGGCCGATGGTGTTGCCGAAGAGGTCCACCAGGGCGTAGCCGTTGGCGACCGCAACCTCGTAGAGGGTCATTGCGTCGTACCCATATGCCGGATAACCGAGTTCGCCGTACTCGAGGCTCACGATTGGTCGATTCTTACACAAGAACGCACGTCCGCCGCGGAGAACGTCGACTTCCGCTCCCTGGACGTTCACTTTCATGAAGTCGACGGCGAAGGGGAGATTCCACTCATCAAGCGTTTCCATCGTCACGTCGATACTCCGCGTCGGACTGGCGCCCTGGGGGTGTCCCCATTCGAGAAGCCCGGACTCGCCGGGGGACAGGTCGTTGACCACGAACGTCGTCCGCTTCGATTTCGTCCCCAGCGCCACCTGGCGGACTTCGACCTCGGGCCTGCGGCGGAACTGCCGGCGAAGGCCGTCTGCCCACTCAGGGACCGGCTCCACGAGCACCAGATGGCGGGGTCGCAGATAGTGAAGGAACCGTCTGCTGTGCATCCCGTGGTGAGCGCCGACATCGATCACCGAGCAGCGGGGTTGAAGGTACCTGCGGTAGTTGATCGTCAGGAGTCGCTCCCAATCGATCGCCGAGGCTTTGAGGCCAAGTTCGTCGCGAAAGTACCGGATGTCGTCCAGAGCGCTGTGCTCAGTGTGTGCCATCCGGGTGCCAGCCGCCTTCAGCTCGACTCTTCCAACAATCCGTCTGCGAACGCTCTCAGGAACGGTAGTCCCTGTGATCTGGGGCCGCTCCAACCCCGCCGGGCCGCCGGTGAGTCACCCTGCGCTCAGGTCGGATGGGCTACATCGGCCACGATGTAACCATCGGACGCTATCTCACCCCTGAGGCGATCCGGCTGGGGCTCACTGGGCTCTTCGCCGGCTCGGCTGCCGGCCTTGCCTGGCGACTGGCGGGCCGGACTCGTTGGGGCGCGGCGCCCTTCGTCCTTGCCGTCCTGGCCGCGGCCCGTCTCGCCGGGCGTTCCGACTGGCCGGCCTCAGACGGCATGACCGCGGCCGGACTTCTGGTGACGTTGCTGGCCGCTGTCGGCGCCGTCCGCCTCTTCGCCGATCCGGCCCTGGGCCGCCAGTGGGTTGCGGCCGGAGCCCTGGTGTCGGCGGTGGGCGTGTGGGCCGCCGTGCCCGAGACCGGCCCGGCGCTGCTTGCCGGAGGCGGTCTCACCGGCCTCGCCGCCGCCTCGCTGCTGGCCCGCGATCGCTGGGCACCGACGGCCGGCCTGGGCGTAGCCGCCGTGGTCGGATGGGCCGCCCTCAGTGGCGCCGCCGGCCGCCCGTGGGCGGCGGTCGGTGGCTTGCTGTGCACCGGGCTCGCACCGTGGTTCGCTCTACGCCCGCTGCTTCCCACGTTCTCCCGGAGCCGGAGCCCAGGTCCGTGGCTGCTGGGCGGCCACACCCTGCTTGTGATCCTGGCTGCCCGCTGGATCGGTGTTGTTCCCCACGCCGGTTGGGTCCGGGTGGCGGTTGTTGCGGCCGTCGGCTTGGCGGTCGCCGCGGCTACCCGGCCGCTGGCATGATGGTAGGCACATGCAGGCTCACGTCCAGCAGTTGGTGAAGTGGACGGCTGTCGCCGCCGACGTGGTGCGCCGCCCACGGGGGTTGGTGGTGCTCATCTACCACCGGGTTGGCGGTTACACCCCGGTTTCGGTCGACCTGCCCCGCCCGCTGTTCGCCGAACAGCTCGCCGCCCTCGCCGCCGGCTGGGCGCCGGTGAGCCTCGACGCCGCGGCCGTACTGCTCGCCGGGGGGGCGGCCCCGCCGGGGCCGGCTCCAGTGTGCCTCACCTTCGACGACGGGACGGCCGACTTCGTCGAGGAAGCCCTGCCTGAGTTGGCGGCGCACGGCATCCCGGCCGCTCTCTACGTGGCGACGGACTTCATCGAGACCGGCCGCCAGTTTCCCGACTATGGGCGGCCGGCGTCGTGGGCTGGGTTGCGCGACGCCGTGTCTACCGGGCTCGTGACCATCGGTTCGCACACCCACACCCATCGGCTGCTTGACCGAGTCGATGGGCCGGAGGCCGCTTGGGAGCTTGATCGCTCCATCGGCCTTATCGAAGATCGCCTGGCCGTCACTTGTGCACACTTTGCCTACCCCAAGGCGCTGCTCGGTTCCCCAGCGGCGGAGCAGGAGGTGCGGCGGCGCTTCCGTACCGCGGCAGTGGCTCGCACCCGGCCCAACCCCTACGGGGGGATCGATCTGTACCGCCTCAACCGTTCGCCGGTCCAAGTGGCCGACGGGATGCGTTGGTTCCGCAAGAAGGCAGCCGGCGGGATGGCCCTGGAGGACGACTTGCGCGTTCTGCGCAACCGGCGGCGGTATGCCGGGACTGTCACATGACTCTCTTGCCGCTGGTGCTGGTCGGCGGCGGAGGGCACGCCAGCGACGTCCTGCAAACGGTCGAAGCCATAAACGTCATCCGGCCCACTTATCGCGTGGTCGGCATACTCGACGACCACGACGTCGATCTCCGCCGCTTCGCCGGTCGGGGCGTGGCCCAAATCGGAGGTGTGGATGACGTCGTCGCTGTCGACGCCGCCTACGTCCTGTGCCTGGGTTGGCCGTGGACCCGCCAAGCCGTCGCGCGGCGGATCGGCGAACGCGGCCATCCCGTGCCGTCGATCGTCCATCCCTCGGCCGATGTCGGCGCGGGCGTAGAGCTAGGACCGGGATCGGTCGTGCTTGGCCACACGCACCTCTCCCCGTACGTCCGTCTCGGCGCCCACGCCCTTGTGTCTTACCTCGCCTCCATCGGCCACGACACGACCTTCGGGGACCACGCCAGTGTGATGCCGAACGCCGCCGTGAGCGGCGGCGTTACCGGCGGCGACCGGGTGCTCGTCGGCACGGGCGCCGCAGTGCGGGAAGGGATTCACCTCGGCGACGATGTCCGTGTCGGCGCGGGGGCCGCGGTGGTTACCGACGTCGCCGCGGGCCTCACCGTGGTCGGCGTGCCGGCCCGGGCCGGCCAAGACGGCGACGGGCTCGGCGAACCAGGAAATGGCTGACGGCACCGCCGCTGCGGTCCAGACGTTCACCGCAAGCTTTACCGCTGTCTGGCTGCCCGGGGTCATCAGCCTTCCAAATCCGATTGGTGAAGAGGGTCCGATTTGCGAAGAGACGGTGCCCGATGATGTCACTCGTGCAGAAGGAACCCAAGCTATCCTGATGAAATGCCGCAGTTGAAAAGCTTAGTTCGTACACAGCTGCTGCGGGCCAACAACGCGGTAGGCCGGCGGCTCGATCCAACGGTTCGGGCCGCCGCAACTCCAGACTCGTTGACGGTGGAGCTGAGGACTCTCTTCAGTCGCCTCAGCATTTCGCACGTCCTTGATGTGGGCGCGCATCGGGGCGGCTTCTACGGCCGCCTCAGGACGGACGTGGGATACCAGGGGCGGGTCACTTCCTTCGAGCCATCGCCGACCCACTACCAAAAGTTGCTTCAGGTGGCTTCTGGCGATCCGAACTGGACAGCGATCAATGTCGCGCTCGGTGCCGAGGCCGGTGTTGCCGAGTTCCACCAGTACATGGGGGAGGGCCATGACGGTCAGTGCGATTCTATCCTCACCCTCGGCCCTCATGCCGCCGTCTTCAAACCCGAGTGGTCTCTCGAGAAGACGACGATCGGCGTCACCGTCCAGCGACTCGACTCGGTCTGGCCACAGCTCGATGCCGTGTCAGCGGAAACATTCCTAAAGGTCGATACCCAGGGTTTCGACCTCGAGGTGCTCGCGGGAGGAGGCGAGTTGCTCGCGCAGTTTCCCGCCGTGTTGCTTGAGGTCGCAGTGAAGCCCATATATCTCGGTGCACCTGTTGTAGCTGACGTGTTCGCGGCGATGACGGCGAACCGCTTCGAGCTCACCGGGGCCTTCCCCATTCACCGCTATGACAGCGGCCTACGGGTTATTGAGTTCGACTGCACCTTCGTCAATCAACGCTTGTTCGAGCCTGACTGAGAGACGCCGAATCGGGCCCCGCGTGATCGCCTTCCGCACCCCCACGCTGGTGCGAAGCGAGCCGGCGGAACCGGGCGTCAGAACCCACACGCCTCCCGGGCACAGCAGCGCTTCGGCACGCTCGGCTGGGAAGGGTGTAATCGCAACGTTGGCGATCCGGTCGGGTCGACCACCCAAACGCTCCAGCGACGCGGCGAGCGACGCCACGGCCTTCTCCGAAGAGGACCCATCAGCGGCGTCCACGCCCACCACGAGGGCCACCGGATCCTGCGGCGTGAAGCTGCCCGCATAGGAGCCGAGGACGTCGTCGATCCCGACCTCGTCGTCCCAATCAGGAATCCAGATGAATACCGTTCTCGACATGACGGTGTCCAACAGATGGGCGAGGCGGGATCGGGCGGCGTCCGCGCCGTATCGGCGTTCGGCCTCCAGGCGACCGCCCTCCGATAGACGCATCCATAGTTCGGAGTCGGTGTGGAGGCGAACGATGGATGCCGCCAGTTCCGCAGCGGTGTCAGCTATCAGAGCGTGGACACCGTCCTCCAGGCCCATACCCTCGGCGCCGATTGGGGTAGTGACGACGGGCAGCCCCGCAGCGAAGGCCTCGCCTACTTTGCCCTTTATGCCGGCGCCAAAGCGCAATGGCGCTACTGATACGCGGGCGGCGTCCAGGTACGGGCGGGTGTGGCTCACGTGCCCGGTGACTGTAACCCCCCGCCCAGCCAGTTGGACGATATTCGGCGGCGGGTTCGTTCCCACAATGGTCAGAGCCATGGCTGGGCAACTCGCCCACACGAGCGGCATGACTTCACGGACGAGGTACAGGGCGGCGTCGACGTTGGGAGAATGGTTAAAGTTCCCCACGAATACGACACCGGACCGGAGGTCGAAGCCGGGTCCCGGCTCTTCGGCTGGGTGCACCGTTCCGAGTACGTAGGTCGGGACTTCCGGCGCCAGTTCTCGGAGCGCCCGTTCATCGTCGGCAGTGACGGCAATGAGGCCGTCTGCCGCCCGGTACACCGTCTCCTCCCGAAGACGGGTGGTCCGGGCTTGGCGACGGCGGCGGGCGTCATGCTGGATCTCGGCTTGGCGCTTTTGTCGAAGCCAGTGCACGTCGACAGTGTCGATCAGGATGCGCGTTGACGGGGCATGGGCGCGGATCGTCGGCAGATACTGCTCCGCCAGCTCGTAGAAATCGAGCCAGGCGACGTCGAAGCGGCCGTGCCGGAGGAGGCTGACGAGGTCGAGCGCCGCAGCGCCCCCGGTCACACTTTGCCGCCGAAATCGTTCAGGATCGCCAGCGTGGACCTCAATCCCCATCGCTTCGAGTTCCGACTTGTAGCGCTCCTGCCCCGAGCCGTCGCGGGCCACGAAAGTGACGTGGTGGCCTGCTTCGCGCAGCAGGCCGAGGATGCGGAACAGCCGTAGCGATCCCGCCGCCCTGTCGTACGCGGGAAGTAGGGGATCGACGACGAGAATCCGAAGGCGAGGGTGCCCAGCCCCGCTCTCCTCCCACGGCGCATGAACTTCGACGGAGGCGGAGGCCCACCGAAGTTCGAACGCGCCCGCCAGTTTGGCTGATGCCGAGGTTTCCGTCGGGACCACAAGAGCGGGAGCCCCTTGTCGGCGACGTTCCAGCATAGTGACGACGTCGCCAATCGTTTCCGAGAGCGTGGCGCCCCTAGTGGCGGCGGCGTTGACCAGGAAAAACGAGGTCAACTCGGGATGGCGGCGGACGATGCGGCGGAGGACGAGACGTCGGCGCAGGATCTGCGCCACCCTCTTACGGTACGCGTCGCTGTGGGCGCAGAAGCCCTCCGTGAGGCAGGAGCACCTTGCCGAGAGCGACCTGGCGACGTTCTTCCCAACTCGGCCGGCGTAGCGGATGTTCGACGAGGCCCGGAATCTACGTTGCGTCATGAAGAGTCCCCAGTGGCTCCATCTCCGGCCTGCCGAAGCCGGGACGATTCGCACCGTGGCTCTCTGCTTCCGCCACGACCACGTCGCCACGTACTGGGCCACTCCTCGCTCGTATTCGTCGAGTCGATTCATGCGATCGTGGGATTCAGACGGGGCAACTTCCTCGGTCAGTTCCGGATGTCGGTGCTCCAGCCGCAACGATCGACCATCCAAGATCACCGAGCACCAATACGCTCGTGTCGTGAAGTCCGTGTCGCAATAAACCCCTCGGTACGAGGGTGAAAACAACCCGAACTTGGCGTAGAAGCTCCTGGAAACCACCGGGTGACGAAGGAGGACATCCCTCGGGTTCGGAGAATCCGCCACCTTTACAACGAACGGCGTCCGAGCCGGGTCGAGGCGACCCGTGATCCGGGTCAGCGTCCGATCCCACCCGTGCGGTGGGAAGAGATCGTCGGCGATCACGACCAGGAGATCGCCGTTCGCCGCCGCCGCGGCTGCATTCCAGTTG
>Ga0070741_10020772_pt1 | contig 10291 bp, 6 predicted proteins | sample Coa_R1_4_FD_66440 | JGI IMG/M metagenome (GOLD analysis project Ga0070741, IMG submission 66440) | Surface soil microbial communities from Centralia Pennsylvania, which are recovering from an underground coalmine fire - Coalmine... | ecosystem: Environmental > Terrestrial > Soil > Unclassified ...
CCGGGTCGGCGAGCGCGAACGTCACCAGCCGGCGCGCGAGCGGTCGCGCGCGCTGGCGCAGCAGCGCTTCGCGGCCGGTGAAGTCGCCCTTGTCGAAGTCGACCGCGAAGCCCAGGCCGGCCTCGAGCGGCGTGTCGTCGGCACCGATGTCGTGGCCCCACGAGCGATAGCCCTTCTCCAGGCGCAGCGAGTCGAGGGCGTGGTAGCCGGCGTGGCGGAGCCCGAGGTCGCTGCCGGCGTCGAGCACCGCCTCGTAGACGCCGGCCGCGAACTCCGTCGGTACGTAGAGCTCCCAGCCGAGCTCGCCGACGTAGGTGATGCGCGTGGCCCGCACGATCGCATGGGCCAGCTCGATGTCGCGCGTGGCACCGAACGGGAATGCCGCGTTGCTCAGATCGGCCGGCGTGAGGCGCTCGAGCAGCCGCCGCGCGTGCGGTCCCATCACGCCGAGGACGGTGAAGGCGGAGGAGACGTCGGTCAGCGTCGCGCGCGCGCCGGCCAGGCCGCGGCGGATCCAGTCCGTGTCGTGCGTGGCAGCGGCGGCGATGGTGACGACGAGATAGGCGTTCTCGGCCAGGCGCGCCACCGTGAGGTCGCACTCGATGCCGCCGCGCGCGTTGAGCATCTGCGTGTAGACCACGCGGCCGACGGCGACGTCGACGGTGTTGGCGCAGAGCCGCTGCAGCGCCGCCGTCGCGTCCGGGCCTTCGAGCCGCAGCTTGGCGAGTGACGACTGGTCGAAGAGCCCGACCGCCGAGCGGACCGCGTGATGCTCGGCCGCCGCGCACGACAGCCAGCTCGGGCGGCCGTAGGTGTAGACATAGCGCGCGTCGACGCCGTCGGTGGCGAACCAGTTCGCGCGCTCCCAGCCGGCGACGACGCCGAAGACGGCACCGCGCGCGGCGAGCCGGTCGTGAAGCATCGAGCGACGGACGCCTCGCGCCGTCTCCGGCTGGCGGAACGGCCAGTGCATGGCGTACAGCAGCCCGACGACTTCAGTGGTCCGCTCGCGCAGGTAGGCGGCGTTGTTCTGGAACGGCGCGAAGCGGCGGATGTCGACGTCCCACAGATCCATGGTGGGCTGGCCGCCGACGATCCACTCCGCCAGCGCCTGGCCGGCGCCGGCCGCGGACGCGATGCCGACCGAGTTGAAGCCGGCGGCCACGAAGAAGTTCCGCAGCTCGGGGGCCTCGCCGAGCATGTAGCGGTTGTCGGGCGTGAAGCTCTCGGGGCCGTTGACGTGCCGGCGCACCGGCGCGCTTTCGAGCGCCGGGATGCGGATGCACGCCTGCTCCATCAGCAGGCGAAAGTGGTCCCAGTCTTCCGGCAGCAGGGAGAACGCGAAGTCCTTCGGGAACCCCTCCATGCCCCACGGCTTCGCCGTCGGCTCGAAGCCGCCCATCAGCAGGCCGCCGACCTCTTCGCGCACGTAGATGTAGCCATCGGTGTCGCGCAGGACGGGCAGATCACGGGTGACGCCGGTCATCGGCTCGGTCACGATGTAGAAGTGCTCGGCGGCGTGCAGCGGCACATTGACGCCGGCCATGCGCCCGACCTCGCGTCCCCACATGCCCGCGCAGTTCACGACCACGTCGCTCGCGATGTCGCCGCGATCCGTTCTCACGCCGGTCACCGCCTGCGCGTTGCGCAGGACGCCGGTCACGGTGACGTTCTCGACGACAGTCGCGCCGCCCTGGCGCGCGCCCCGCGCAAGGGCCAGCGTGGTGTCGATCGGGTTGGTGCGGCCATCGCCGGGAATCCACACCGCGCCGGCGAGATCGTCGGTGCGCATCAGCGGCCACAGCTTGCCGGCCTCGCCCGGCGAGATGGGCTCCACCTCCACGCCGAAGCAGCGCGCCATCGAAGCGCCTCGCTTGAGCTCGGTGAGACGCTCCGCGGTTCGCGCCACGCTGATGCTGCCGGAGCGGCGGAAGCCCGTGGCCTGTCCCGTCTCCGACTCGAGCCGCTCATACAGCACGGCGCCGTACCGGGCGAGCCGCGTCAGATTGTGGCTCGAGCGGAGCTGCCCCACGAGGCCGGCGGCGTGCCAGGTGGTGCCGCACGACAGCTCGCGACGCTCGAGCAGCACGACCTCGCGCCAGCCGAGCTTGGTCAGATGGTAGGCGACGCTGCAGCCGACGATGCCGCCGCCGATGATCACGACGCGCGCGTGAGTCGGGAGCGCCTCCGCCATCGCCGGACGATAGCACACGGTGCCGGACAGCCCGCCGGCGAGGGCGGGTAGAATCCAGGGCCATGGACGGGCGGGTCGTGGACCGCAAGCTGGTCGCCATCCTGAGTGCCGACGTCGAGGGCTACAGCCGGCTCATGGGGGACGACGAGGTGGCCACCGTGCGGACGATCACCGAGTATCGTGCGGTGCTGGCGGCGGCGGTGGGGCGCCACGGCGGGCGCGTGGTCGATGCGCCCGGCGACAACGTGCTGGCGGCGTTCGCCAGCGTCGTCGACGCCGTGCAGTGCGCGGCCGAGATCCAGCGCGCGCTCGCCGCGCGCAACGCCGAGCTGCCGGCCGAGCGGCGCATGCGATTCCGCATCGGCATCAATCTCGGCGACGTCATCGTCGACGGCGAGCGGCTCTACGGCGATGGCGTCAACATCGCGGCGCGCCTGGAGAGCCTGGCCGACGGCGGCGGCGTGACCGTGTCCGGCACCGCCTATGACCAGGTGGAAGGCAAGCTACCCTTTGCCTTCGACTTCCTCGGCACGCAGTCGGTGAAGAACATCGCGCGGCCGGTGCGCGTCTACCGGCTGCGCCTCGACGCCTCCGCCCCGCCGGCGCCGCGGCCACGGCGACACCGGCGCGCGCTCGTGACCGCGATGGCGGCCATCACACTGATCGTGCTGCTCGGCGTGGGCGGCTGGGCGGGCTGGCGCTGGCTCGGGCCGGCTCAGTCCTCGGGGCTGCCGCTGCCGGACCGTCCGTCGGTCGCCGTCCTGCCCTTCGCCAACCTCAGCCAGGATCCCGGCCAGGACTACTTCAGCGACGGCGTGACCGAGGACCTGATCACCGGCTTGTCGAAGGTAGCGGGGCTGTTCGTCATCGCGCGCAACTCCGTGTTCACCTACAAGGGCAAGCCGGTGAAGATTCGCGACGTCGGGCGCGACCTCGGCGTGCGGTACGTGCTCGAAGGCGGCGTGCAGCGCGCGGGCAGCCGCGTGCGCATCACCGCGCAGCTGGTGGACGCCAGCACGGGGTATCACATCTGGGCGGAGCGCTACGATCGCGAGTTCTCGGACATCTTCGCGCTGCAGGACGAGGTCACGCAGCAGATCGTCCGCGCGCTGGCCGTCAAGCTCAGCGAGTCGGAGCGCGGCCTGCTGGCGCAGACGCCGACCGGCGACCTGAACGCGTACGACCTGGTACTGCGCGGTGAGCAGGCGCGCAGGCGGACGACACGTGAAGCCAACGCCGAGGCGCGGCGGCTGTTCGTGCAGGCGCTCGATCTCGACCCCAACTACGCGCGCGCGTACATCGCGCTCAGCTGGACCTATCTGCAGACGTTCCAGCTGCTGTGGAGCGCCGATCGCGAGACGCTGGACCACGCGCAGGAGCTGGCCGAGCGGGCCATCGCCCACGACGCCGGTCTCTCCCACGCCTACAGCCTGCTCGCCCAGATCTCGCTGTGGAAGAAGGAGCACGACCGTGCCCTCGCGCAGGCCGAGCGCGCGGTGAGCCTGGCGCCGAACGATGCGGACGGGTACGAGACGCTGGCGGAGGTCTTCGGCTGGGGCGGGCGGCCGGAGGAGAGCATCACGATGATCCAGCGCGCGATGCGGCTGAACCCGCACTACCCGTTCTTCTATTTGTGGACGCTCGGTCACGGCTACTATCTCGCGGACCGCAAGCAGGAGGCGCTCGCCACGCTCGACAAGGTGGCGGCGGCGAACCCGAACTTCATCGGCGCCCAGGCGTACCGGGCCGTGCTCTACGGCGAGCTCGGGCGCGAGCGGGAGGCGCGCGCCGCCTGGGACCGGACGCGCGAGCTCATCCCGACCGCCTCGCTCGCCACGCTGCGCGAGCGCCTGCCCTATCGACGCCAGAGTGATCTCGATCGTCTGATCGGCGCCGCCGCCCGCGCCGGTCTTCGCTGAGGCGACCGCCGGCCTCGACAGCCCCTTGACGCGGTGACCTAATTAACCATACGTTTAGTTAGGATGAATGCCAGGCTCTCGCCCGCCGCCCGCCGGCCGCGCCGCCGCGATGCCGCCGCCACGCGCGAGGCGCTGCTGGCGGCCGGCAGCGCGCTCTTCGCCGAGCACGGCTACGACGGCGTGCCGGTGGCGGCCATCGCGCAGCAGGCGGGCGTCAACAAGGCGATGATCAACTATCACTTCGGCGGCAAGCGGAAGCTGTACCGCGCCATCGTGGGCGCCACCTTTGCCGACATCGTGACGCGCGTGGAGCGCCTGGCGGAGGCTCCACGGCCGGCGCCCGACGTGCTGCGCGAGCTGGTGGCGGCCGTGGCCGAGCTCGCGACGGAGCGCCATCCGCACTTCTGCACGCTGATGCTGCGGGAAGTGGTGGCCGGCGGCACGCACCTCGATCGCGAGCTGATCGACAAGCCGGTGCGGATCCTGGCCGCCGTGCAGCGCATCGTGGCCCGCGGCGTGCGCGAGGGGGCGTTCCGGCCGGTGGACCCGCTGCTCACGCACCTGAGCCTCGTCGGCAGCCTCGTGTTCTTCTTCGCCACCGCGCGCTTCCGCGAGCGCGTGCTGGCCAAGCGCGGACCCGGCATGAAGCCGCCCGACGCGGCCGCGTACGTCCGGCACATGCAAGACCTCCTGACGCATGGCCTCGCCGCCGACCGGCGCAGCGCCCGGCGCGGCGCATGAGCGTGCGGCGCCGGCGCGTGGCCGGAGTCGTCGTGCTGGCGCTCGTCGTCGCCGCCGGCGTCGCGCTGTGGCGCTTCGTGCTCGCGCGGCCGGCGGTGCCGCCGGGCGTCCTCGTGGTGAGCGGCCGCATCGAGGGCGACGACTCCGCGGTGGCCGCGAAGACGTCGGGCCGGATCCGCGAGATCGCCGTGCGCGAGGGCGATCGTGTCACCGCCGGTCAGGTCATCGCCGTCCTCGACGACGAGCAGATCCGCGCCCGCGAGCAGCAGGCCATGGCCGCGGTGCGCCAGGCCGAGGCGCGGGTGCGGCTGGCGCAGCACCAGATCGACGTGCTGAACGAGCAGCTGCGACAGAGTCGCATCGGCGTCGATCAGTCGCGCGCCGATGCCGAGGGTCGCGTGAACGAGGCGGAAGGGCGCCTGGCCGCCGCCGAGGCGCAGCTCGCGCAGGCGGAGGCGTCGTACGCGCAGGCCAAGTGGGATCGCGAGGCGGCAACGCGGCTGTTCCAGCGCGAGCTGGTGGCCGAGCAGGAGGCGCGCCGCGCGCAGAACGCCGAGGAGGCGCAGGCCGCGGTCGTGGCCGCGCAGCGCCGCCAGGTGGAAGCGGCGCGGGGCGGGCTCACGGCAGCCAGGGCGATGCTGTCCAATCCGGCCATCCGTTCCTCGCAGGTCGCCGCCGTGCAGGGCCAGATCCTCCAGGCGCAGGCCGACATCGCGGCGGCGCAGGCCGAGGCCGAGCGTGCACGCGCGCAGCTCGAGGAGGCGCGCGCCAACCGCAAGGACCTCCAGATCATCGCGCCGTTCGACGGCACCGTCGCCACGCGCACCGCGGAGCCCGGCGAGGTGGTCATGGCGGGCACGCCCGTCATCACCCTCGTGAACCTCGGCCAGGTGTACCTGCGCGCATTCGTCCCCGAGGGCCAGATCGGACGCGTGCGCATCGGCCAGCCGGCGCGCGTCTACCTGGACTCCGCGCCGGCGACGCCGATCGATGCCCATGTCATGCGCATCGACCCGCAAGCCTCGTTCACGCCGGAGAACACCTATTTCCGCGAAGACCGCGTCAAGCAGGTCGTCGGCGTGAAGCTGCAGCTGCGCGGCGCCGTCGGCTTCGCGAAGCCGGGCATGCCGGCCGACGGCGAGATCCTCGTCGACGGCGAGCAGTGGCCCGCGCGTCAGGCGCGCCGGTGAGCGAGGCCGGCGTCGCCATCCGCACGCGTGCGCTGACCAAGCGCTACGGCGCGGTGGAGGCCGTGCGCGGCATCGACCTCGACGTCCGGACGGGCGAGATCTTCGGCCTCATCGGACCCGACGGCGCCGGCAAGACGTCGACCTTCCAGATCCTCGGCGGCGTGATGGAGGCGACGTCCGGCGACGCCGAGCTGCTCGGCGCGCCCGCGCGTCAGGCGCGCTCGTACGTCGGCTACCTCACGCAGACGTTCACCCTCTACCAGGACCTCAGCGTCGCCGAGAACCTCCGCTACGTCGGCGACCTGCGACGCGTGCCGGTGGCCGACATCGAGGCGCGCGGCCTGCGCTACCTGGCGATGTTCGGGATGGAGCGCTTTCTGGACCGTCTGGCGGGGCGACTCAGCGGAGGCATGAAGCAGAAGCTCGCGCTCGCGTGCGCGCTGGTGGCCGAGCCGCGGATCCTCCTGCTCGACGAGCCCACCACCGGCGTCGACCCGGTGTCGCGGCGGGAGTTCTGGGATGCGCTCGCCCAGCTGTCGAGCCACGGCATGACGATCCTGCTCGCGACGCCGTACCTCGACGAGGCGGAGCGCTGTCATCGGGTGGCGCTGATGCACGACGGACGCCTGCACCGGACGGGCACGCCGGCCGAGCTGCGCCGCGGTCTCGGGCTCGAGCGCCTCGAGGTGCACGCGCGCGATCTACGGCGCGCGGAGACGACGCTCGGCGGCCATGACGGGATCGCCGACGTGCAGCGCTTCGGCGACCGCCTCGACGTGCTCGTGCGCGAGGCGAGCGCCGGCGAGCGCGTCGTCCGCGAGGCGCTCGACGGTGACGTGACCAGCGTGCGCGCGGCGCCGCCGACGCTCGAGAACACCTTCGTCGCCATGCTGCGCGGGCTGCAGGGCGAGACGCGAGTGCCCCCGTTTCCCGACCGCCGCGAGCCCGTGCGCGACGGCGACACGGTGGCCATCGGCGCCCGCGGGCTGCGCAAGCGGTTCGGCGCGTTCGAGGCGGTGAAGGGCATCGACCTCGAGGTTCGCTATGGCGAGGTGTACGGGCTGCTCGGCGCGAACGGCGCGGGCAAGACGACGACCATCAAGATGCTGTGCGGGCTGCTCGAGCCGAGCGCCGGCGACATGCGTCTGGCCGGCGAGGTGAGCGATCTGCGCTCGGAGGGCGTGCGCCAGCAGCTTGGCTACATGTCGCAGAAGTTCTCGCTCTACGACGACCTCACGATCAATGAGAACCTCGATTTCTTCGCCGGTGTCTATCAAGTGCCGCCCGGGCGCCGGGCCGCGCGCAAGCGCTGGGTGCTGGAGTTCGCCGGCCTGCCCGGCAAGGGCGGTCAGCTGACGGGCAGCCTGCCCGGCGGCTGGAAACAGCGCGTGGCCTTCGGCGCCGCCATCATGCACGAGCCGCGCGTGCTCTTCCTCGACGAGCCGACCTCGGGCGTCGATCCGATCGCGCGACGCGCGTTCTGGGCGATGATCAACCAGCTCGCCGACCAGGGCGCCGCGATCCTGGTCACCACGCACTATCTCGAGGAAGCCGAGCAGTGCAACCGGCTCGGGTTCATGGTGGCCGGCGAGCTGGTCGCGCAAGGCACGCCGAGCGGAGTGAAGGCCGCGCAGGGCGGCCGCGTGCTGGAGGTCTACGCGGACGACGCGCTGCGCGCGGTGGCGCTGCTGAAGAGCGCGATGGAGCCGTGGCGCGTCTCGCTCTTCGGCGATCGCATCCACGTGATCGTCGACGACGACCCCGCGAGCGCGGCCCGGGCCCTCACGGCACGGCTCGCGGCCGGCGGGGTGCGCGTCCTCGACACGCGCGAGCAGGACTACTCACTCGAGGACGTGTTTCTCGTCATCGCCGAGAAGGGCGCGGCGGCCGGCGGCACCGCCGACTGAGGGCAGGCCATGCGACGCATCCTCGCCCAGGCGCGCAAGGAGCTCATCCAGCTCGTGCGCGATCGGCTGGCGCTCGGGCTCGCCCTCGTGCTGCCGGTCGGCCTCACCGCACTGATGGGGACCTCGGTGTCGCTGACGGTCAGCGACATCCCGATCGTCATCCAGGATCTCGACCAGACGCCGCTGTCGCGCCGGTACGCCGACGCCTTCCGGACGTCTCTCACGTTCCGGGTGATCTCACTGCCCTCCGCCACGTCGCCGGAGAAGATGCTGGCACGCGGCCGCACGCGCGCCGCCGTGATCATCCCCGAGCACTTCGAGCGCGAGATCCGCCGTGGCCGTCCGGTCGAGACGCAGGTGCTCGTCGACGCCACCGACGGCAACACCGCGCGGCTCGTGCGCGGCAACGCGGGGCAGATCACCCGCGTGTTCGCGCAGCAGCTCGCGCCCGCGCGGGCGACGCCGCCGATCCAGACGGCCACGCGACTCTGGTTCAATCCGGGGCGGGAGCCCCGGAAGTTCTATGGTCCGGGCTTTCTCGTGCTCGGCCTGTCGATCTTCCCGACCGTCCTGGCCGCGCTCGCGATGTCGCGCGAGGGCGAGCAGCAGACGATCCTGCAGGTGTACGTGTCCAGCATCTCGGCGCACGAGTTCCTGCTCGGCAAGATCCTGGCCGGCATGGCGATCGGGCTGACGCAGTGCCTGCTCGGCGTGGGGCTGATGTACACGCTGTTCGGGCTATCGTTTCCGGGCGATCCGACGCCGTTCGTGGTGGCGAGCGTCCTCTTCGTCTTCTGCATGGCGTCGTTCGCGTCGCTGGTGGGCGGCGCCATCCCGAACCAGGCGGCGGCCGTGCAGGCCGTCTCGCTCGGCGGCTTCCTGCTGTCGTTCCTGCTCTCGGGGCTCATCTTTCCCATCGAGAACATTCCGGCCGGCCTGCGCTGGGTCTCGAACCTGGTGCAGGCACGCTACTACGTGCTCATCGTGCGCGATGCGTTTCTGCAGGGCGGCGGCTGGCCGGCCGTCTGGTGGGCGGTACTGGCCATCGGCGCCATCGGTCTCGTGTTCTATGCGCTCGCCTGGCGCGCGATGCGTCGCATGCAGGTGAAGGCGTGAGGCGCCGGCTGGCCTCGCTGTTCCGCGGTCGGTTCTGGGCGCTGGCCCTGAAGGAGCTGCGGCAGATCCGCCGCGATCGGCGGCTGACCATCTCGCTGATCGTGCCGCCGACGCTCCAGGTGCTGCTCTTCGGCTTCGCGCTCGACTCCGACGTGCGCGATCTTCGCCTCGGCATCGTGGACGACAGCCGCACGTCGGAGAGCCGCGAGCTGATCTCCGTGCTCACCGAGAACCGCACGTTCCGTCGCGGCGGCGCCTATGCGACGTCGGAGGTGCTCGGCGAGGCCCTCAGCCGGGGGCGTCTCGATGTCGGCGTCGTGATCCCGTACGACTTCGCGCGGCTGCGCCGCCGCGGCCAGCCCGCAACCGTGCAGGTCCTGCTCAACGCCGCCAACGCGAACACCGCGCAGATCGCGCAGGGCTACGTGGAGGGCGCGGTGGCCTTCGTGAACCGGCAGGCCGTTGGCGCGCGCGCGGCGCCGGTGGAGGTGCGCACGGCGTTCCTCTACAACCCCGGGCTCGTGAACGCCTGGTACATCGTCACCGGCGTGTTCGGCACGCTCATCATCCTCAACGGCTCGCTGGTCTCGGCGGCGACCATGATCCGCGAGAAGGAGCGCGGCACCGTGGAGCAGCTGCTCATGACGCCGGCCAGCTCGCTGGAGGTCGTCACGGCCAAGATCGTGCCCCTGTTCGTCTTGCTGATGGCGATGGTCGGCCTCGTGCTGATCGTCGCGCGGATGGTGTTCGGCGTCCCGTTCCGCGGCAGTCCGACCCTGGTGCTGGCCGCGTGCGCGTGCTGCGTGCTGACCGGCATCGGGCTCGGGACCTTCATCTCCACGCTTGCCCGCTCGGCGAACCAGACGCAGCTGATCAGCTTCTTCGTCAACCCGCCGCTGGCCATGCTGTCGGGCGGCCTGACGCCGATCGAGGCCATGCCGAAGTGGGTCCAGCCGCTGACGCTCTTCAACCCGATCGCCCACTTCGCGACGATCGCGCGCAGCGTGCTCGTCAAGGGCGCCGGCCTCGACGTCGTCTACCCGAACCTCCTCGCGCTCATCGCGCTGGCGAGCGTCCTCGTCGGCGTCAGCGCCTGGCGCTTCCGCAGCCAGCTCAGCTGACCGCGCTCGGCCGCGGCCCGGCCGGCGCGGGCGGCGGCGCGGCGGCACCGGGCGGCGGCGCGGCGTGTGAGACCACGCAAATCGACGTCGGTGGGACGCCTGC
>Ga0070741_10020773_pt1 | contig 10290 bp, 8 predicted proteins | sample Coa_R1_4_FD_66440 | JGI IMG/M metagenome (GOLD analysis project Ga0070741, IMG submission 66440) | Surface soil microbial communities from Centralia Pennsylvania, which are recovering from an underground coalmine fire - Coalmine... | ecosystem: Environmental > Terrestrial > Soil > Unclassified ...
CTGCTCATCCTCGCCGGTACCGCAGCCTTCGGCGCGCTGGGAGTACTGCTAGGTGGAGCCTTGCGGGCTGAGGTGGTACTCGCGGTAGCGAACCTGGTCTGGCTGTTGCTGGTGGTGGCCGGCGGCATCGTGCTGTCCGTGCACACCTTGCCCGGCGCGCTGTCCGGCATCGCCGCTGCGCTGCCTTCCGGTGCGCTGGCCGAGGGTCTGCGCACCGCCCTGGTCGCTGGCGTGACCCCCTGGGCCGCACTGGGAGTACTGCTGGCCTGGGCCGCCGGGGCCGCCATTTTGGCGGCCCGGACGCTGCGCTTGTCGTGACTACGCACAAGCACTTACGGCGACCTACCTAGGATCGGGATCGTGAGCGCTGCACCATTGTCCGGGGACCGGGTATTGAGCCCACTGGGTCGGGCCACCGCGATCGCCGCGGTGATCACGCAAGCGGGCATCGCAGTGACCGGCTCGGTGGTACGCGTAACCGGTTCGGGGTTGGGGTGCCCGACCTGGCCGCAATGCTTCCCGGGCAGCCTGGTGCCACAGCCGCATCCCGAAGTTGCCGCTCTGCATCAGTGGATCGAGTTCAGCAACCGGTTGCTCACCGGCCTGGTCGGTCTGGTCGGGTTGGCTTGCCTGGTCGTCGCACTGCTGGTGCGTCCCCGGCGCCGCCGGCTGATCCTGCTGGCAGCGACGATGCCAGCCGGTGTCGTGGTTCAGGCTGTCCTCGGTGGCATTACCGTTCTGGCCGGGCTGGCCTGGTGGACGGTGGCGGCGCACTTTCTGGTCTCTATGGTGCTGGTGTGGCTGGCGGTATCGCTGGTCGCCGCGTTCACCGAGGGTGACGCGCCCCCACGGTGGTTGCTGCCCCCACCGCTACGCGGTTTGCTGCTCACGGCCACCGTCACACTGATGGCCTTGCTGATCGCCGGGACGCTGGTGACCTCGGCCGGTCCACACGCCGGGGATGCGGCTACTCCGCGGCTCGCCCTCAGCGTGGCCGCGCTGGCTCAACTGCACGCCGACCTGCTCGTCGGGTTCCTGGGGCTACTAGTGGGATTGGGGTTCGCGCTACGAGCCGTAGGCGTGCCCGCCGGTACTTGGCGGCGGTACCTGGTGCTGGTCGGGGTGGTGATCGCGCAAGGGGTGCTAGGTGCCGTGCAATACCTCACCGGGGTGCCCGAGGTACTGGTCTCGCTGCATGTGCTGGGCGCCGCCTTGGTCGTGGTGGCGACAGCCGCACTGTGGACCGGTTGCCGGGTCCGCGACGAGACGCCTGCAGTCACGGTCAGTAGCACCCGGCCGCTGGCCAGCACAGGCACAACCTAAGCTATGCCCGCGGTGATCAGAGCCGGGTGCCTGCCACCGCCGCCCTCGCCGGACACCAGGACAACCGTCAGGGCTACCCGCTGACGGAGGCTGCCATGGGGATCTTTGGCGTGGACATCCACCCACGGTTCCAAGCTGGAATCAGCATCGAAGAAATCCGCCGCGAGGGCGTCGACTTCATGGCGGTCAAAGTGTCCGAAGGGACAGACCAGTCATACCTGGCGCTGGGGTCGGGGGACTTCCTACGCCGGGGCCGTACTGCCGGGCTGTTATGCCTCGGTTATCACTACCTGCATCCAGGTGACGAGGACGTCCAGGCGAAGGTATTCACCGAAGCCCTGAGCAGCTCCGGCGTGCCCGGCTTACTCGACGCCGAGGCGCTGGCCGCTGACGGGCAAACGCCCACGCTCAGTGTTGCGGGGATTCACAGCTTCGTCGACGCCTGCACGCGGCTTGGCGCCAGGGTCCCGTTGCTGTATCTGCCCCGCTGGTACTGGGACCGGCTCGGGCGTCCCGCACTGGCCGGTCTGCCACCGTTGTGGGGCTCTTGGTACGTCGACCCCAGCGTGACGTCCGCTCCCGCCTCGGTGATGTACCAGTCACACGCCGCGGCTGGATGGGACGCCTATGGATCGCTGCAAGTTGCGGTATTGCAGTTCACCGATCGCGCTCAGGTGGCCGGTCAGCTCGTTGATGCTGATCACTACCTCGGCACCCGCGAGCAGTTCGCCGCCCTCATCGGCCGGCCACGTCCTGGTAAGGATCGTTCCGAAATGGACCAGCTACCCGCTACCTCGATGCCCGCGAATCCCGACAGCGACCCACGCGGCTGGCCCGAGCTCAACTACGACGTCGGCTTCGATCCTGCCGGCGGGTGGGAGGGAGCGTTCGCGTTCAGCTTCGGAGTTCAGGAATGGGGCGGTCGCTCGGTGGATGCCATCCGGGGCTACCTACGCCTGGCATCGTGGATCCTGGCTGATCGCAGCCTGGCCCCGGTAGATCCGGTGTTCACCCTCGACGGCGGCGGCCAGACGATGTTCGCGCACAACCCGACCCGGACCTACGGTGCACCCGCTGGCGCGGTGGGCCTGACCCTCAATTACGCCGCGCCCGGCGGCGCATACGTCAGCGAGGGTCGATCAGCTTTGACTGGATAGTTTTGACATCTGTGAACCGAAGTTCTGTGCCCGATCAGGTCAACGGCTACCTCGACTGGTATTTCGGCTGGCACCCGGTACAGGCTGATGCGCTGGGCGCTTCCGGATATGCCAACCGGCTCGGCGACTTCAGCGCCACGTCCTTTGAAAGCCGTCATCGGGAGGCTGGGCAGTGGCTGGCCCGGTTCGAGGCCGAACCGAACGGCATCGACCGGGACCTCATCGTGTCGTCACTACGCGGCGTCACCTTGATGGGCTCCTGGCCGGCCTGGCGGCGTGACCCTGCGGTATATCTCGGCCCGGTGCTGGCCGGGCTGCTGTTGCCGTTCCTGCACCGGTTGCGCCCCGAGGCGGAACTGGTGGACGGGGTGATCAGCCGGCTGGCGGAGGTGCCCGCGGTACTCGCCGCATGCCGGGACAACCTCGACGCCGGGCTGGCGGCACCGCGACTGGTACGCCGCGGTCTCAAGCAGGCCGCGGCCGGACCGGCATTCCTGCGCAACTCCCTTCCCGCCGAGGTGCATGATCCCGCGCTGCGGGGCCGCGTAGCAGGCGCCGCAGCGCTCGCTGTCCAGGCCTTCGAGGAGACCACCAGCTTTCTGACCGACTTCGCCGAGCGCGCCACCGGCGACTGGCGGATGGGCGAGAAGCTCTACTCGAACTTGCTCACGCAGCGTGAGCTGCTTGATTACGGAGCCAGCGAGCTGAACCGGCGCGGTGCGGACGCGTGGACGGCGCTGGATGCGCAGATGCGGGAGCTGGCCGCCCGGGTGCCCGGGGGCAGCAGCGACTGGCGGTCGACCATGGAAGCCCTGCAGGACGACCACCCGCCGACTGTTGAGGCCATGCGCGCGGAGTACGAGGCCGAGACGGCGCGGGCCCGAGCGTTCCTGGCCGACCGCGAGCTGGTCACCTTCGCCGACGGGGAACGATGCCGGGTGGTACCCGCACCGGCCTACCAGCGCCCGATCATGGCGGTGGCCTCCTACCTGCAACCACCAGCCCTGACCCGGTCGCGACTGGGTCACTTCTTCGTGCCCTACACCCCTGATGGTGCCACCGAGGAGCAGCTAAACCAGCGGCTGCGGACCAATGCCCGAGCACAGTTGCCCACCATCGCGGTGCACGAGACCTACCCCGGGCACCACTGGCAGCTGTCCTGGGCGGCGCAGACGTCCCCCGCGGTGCGAGCGGTGCATCGCAGCAGCTACTTCGCCGAGGGCTGGGCGCTCTACGCCGAAGGCATGATGCGCGAGCAGGGGTACTTCACCGATCCGGCGCACGAGTTGGCTCACCTGGATGCCCGGATCTTCCGGGCCGCTCGGATGGTCGTGGATACCGCACTGCACTGCGGCGACATGGATGCGGCGCAGGCCGAGGAGTTCATGGCCAGCCACGCGTCGCTGTCTCGCGGCACCACAAAGGCGGAGGTCGACCGCTACTGCGCCTGGCCGACGCAGGCTCCTTCCTACCTCACCGGTTGCCTGGAGATCGAGCGGTTGCGCGCGCAGTGGCCAGGGCCGCTACGGGAATTTCACGACACCCTGGCCGGGTCCGGCTGCCTGCCGCTCGGGCTTGCCAGGCGCGCCCTGGCCGCCAGCTCATAGGGTGAGGCCGTGCGCGCGATTCAGATCCACGAAACTGGTGGCCAGGACGTCCTTCAGCTCACCGAGCTCCCCGATCCACAACCGGGCGCAGGCCAGCTCCTCGTCAAGGTCGCCGCGGCAGGCGTCAACTACATCGATACCTACCACCGCAGCGGCGCGTACCCGATGCCGCTGCCGTTCATTCCCGGCTCGGAAGGCTCGGGCACCGTCATCGCTGTCGGACCGGATACCGCTGACAGCATCGTGGTGGGAGATCAGGTGGCGTGGGCGCTGAGTCCAGGTAGCTACGCCGAATTTGCCGTGGTGCCCGCAGGGCAGGCCGTGCCGGTACCCGCCGGCGTGGACCTGGAGGTCGCCGGCGGCTGCCTGCTGCAAGGCATGACCGCCCACTATCTCGCCGTATCCGTGCACGCAGTTCAATCCGGCGAGACGGTGCTCGTGCATGCCGCAGCGGGCGGGATGGGACTGCTGCTGACCCAGCTGGCCACCTCCCGGGGCGGTCGGGTGATCGGCACGGTGTCCACCGCCACGAAGGAACAGATTGCGCGGGAGGCGGGGGCCGCGGAGATCATCCGGTATACGGAGGTCGATGATATTGCTGGTGAGGTCCGCCGGCTGACCGGCGGGGAAGGTGTCGCTGCCGTCTACGACGGGGTTGGTGCGTCAACGTTCGATGCCAGCCTGGCCTCGCTGCGGCCACGCGGGATGCTCGCACTCTACGGTGCGGCGAGCGGGCCGGTACCGCCAGTGGATCCGCAACGGCTGAACTCGGCTGGCTCCGTCTTTCTCACCCGACCGAAGTTGGCCGACTACGTCGAGACCCGCGAGGAGCTGCTGTGGCGCGCCAGTGAGGTGTTCGGTGGCATCCAGGCCGGGTCATTGCGGATTAACATCGGCGGCCGCTACCGGCTTGCCGATGCCGCTCAAGCGCACCGGGACCTGGAGGGCCGGCGCACCACCGGAAAGCTGCTGCTATTGCCGTAATGAGCCGGATTACCCCGATCTGTTAAGCCCCTCGACCAGCTTGGCAAGATTTGCCAGCGCCATATGCGTGCCCGTTTCATTATCGGCAGATACCACGCCGTCAGGAATCCCTTCGTGCACAATACGGACATCAGTGCCGCCGTCTGCGTCGGTGAGCGTGGTAGTCAACTTCATCGTGCCACGAAGCTTTGGCTCTGAAGTCTCAAACTCAAAGATTTCGACGACCTGCTCGTCCGGCACAAGCCTCACGAAATGCCCGTGATAGGTGTCAGTATGCGGCGATGACTTGCCCGTCTCACTCGGCGCATCATAGATCAGCGAGATTCGAAACGAGCCGCCCTCGTGGGCATTGAAGTCATGTACATGACTGGTCATGCCGGCCGGGACTCGCCATTTTGCGATAGCGGTCGGGTCCAGCAATGCTCGATAGACCACCGATCGCGGGGCGCGGACGTACCGGGTGACCTGCGTCGAATACACCCCCTCACCGTATAACCCTACCCGCAGTCTGGATGCAGACTGCTGTTACCGGCCGCGAAAAAACAGCAATCTGCATCCAGACTGCGCGCCGAGAAGGCGGAGCCCGTGATCAACTCACCATCCGCCGGTGAGGCGCTGGACCCGCCACAGGGCTGGTCACCATCTTCCCGGTTCCGTGCAGGGGTTAGCCTGCGCGGGTGTCGAAGCGAACGCGACGCGACATGCGCCGTCCCGGCAAAGGACGGCCAGGCCAGGGCAGGCCCGCCCAGCGGCGTGCCCGGCCTGATGAGCCTGACCTGATGGCAGATGTCGCCACCGCCCTCATCGAGGACGAGCCGCTGCTGCTCCTGTCCCTCGTCAGCTCGCTGCTTGCCGCCCTTGAGCCGCGCCGCCCCGGCCCGTTGGAACTGGCGCCCGAGCCCGACCTGCCGACCCGTGATGAGCTGGTGCGGATCTTTCTCGGCGCGCCACTGGTGGAGACTTCGGCGATCCTGGCGGTGATCGCAGAGCTGTCGGGCGACGACATCACGCGCCGCCGGATCCGCCGGGAAATCACCGAGCGGGCGCACGCACTACCCGGATGGCTCACCGACCTACATCGCACCACGGTGCAACGAGTCGTCGAGATGGTTCACGTGCTCGGGGACGGCGACAACATCATGATCGGCTTGAGTCTGCCTGGCGATTATGCCTTGTCGATCGTGGTCTACATCGATCACAACATGGGCACGCTGGTCAAAGACGCCTTTGCCGTGCCCGCGCCGCTGGATGAGCTGATCGAGCAGATGCGCATCGCCAGCGGCGGCGGCCCGGACACCACGTGGACGGACCTGGATCCCGCTGACGCCCGGGTTCGGATCCGGGACGCGATCGAGCGGAGCGATATCACATTCCCGCCGTGCGAGACCGACTCTTGGCCGGCCTGCCGGCCGCTCGTTGAGTGGGCCGTGGGCATGCTGCCCGTCGGCGGGAAGGGATACCGGCGGCCGAACTGGAGCGCCGAGCGATTGCGCAAGCTCACCGATCGCTTCTTCGCTTCTCCGTATGGCAACGGCCTCGACGACGCCGACCATCGGAGCTTGCTGGAGGCGCTGCTGTGGTTTGGTACCGACTACGGGCCGGGCGACCCGCTTCGCTGGAGCCCAGTGGCAGTGGAGATCCTGCTCGTCGACTGGATTCCCCGCAAGATTGCCGCCAGCGTCGCCTACCTGGCCAAGGCACCCGAACTGCTCCGTGCCTTCATCCGGTTCTGCCACCACGAACGCAAGATCCGCCCAGGTCTCACCGAGGAGACCCTCGCCGCGGTCGACGAGTACGAGCCGGAGTACCAGCAGATCATTGCCGCCCCGCGGCCACAGGGACCCGCCGCCCTGCTCTCCGCGATCGGGGCGGTGCACCCGGACGGTCCATGGCCAGACCTTGACGGCGAGTTTCCCAACATCGGCGAGGTCATGCTCGACTCGTTGCGTCGCGCCGTGGGCAGCGAGGAAGCCTTGGCTGCACTCGACAACACCCCCCTGCCCGATGAGCCCTTCGACTGGCAGCCCATCCCCGCTGATATCCACCAGCGAGTGGGAGAGGTACTCGGGCTGCTCGATCGCTGCTGCGACGAGCGGCTGGACGTGGAATACCGCACGGCGTGCCGGCGGGTGCTGGGCCGGGCGGCCGCAAAGGACCCAGACATCTTCCGCCGCCGCGGGCGCGCCGGGACCGCCGCCGGAGCGATCTGCTGGATCGTCGGGAAGGCCAATGACCTGTTCACCCCAGCAATGCCGGTCAAGGATCTCATGCAATTTTTCGGCATCGGCCAGGGCAGCGTCTCGCAGCGCAGCGAGGTTTTCCTGCGTGCCATCGGCATCGATCCCGGCGATCGCTTCGGGAGCATGGACCTGGGCTCACCCGACTACCTCACCTCAGGCCGCCGCACGGAGATCATCACGTTGCGCGATCACTACCGGGCCATGGTGTGACTACGGCCTGGTAGTACTTCTCGATCTCGACAGCAACCGTGGCATCGTCGTGTCCTGCCCAGGCCAGCAGGGTGAGGCGATCCGGCAGCGGGATCGCGGACAACTCGTAGGCCGACACAGCCACCGACCCGGTCAGGCACCGGTATAGCCGGTCGAGGGCAGCTGACGTCAGCAGCGCCATGAGCAGCCGGGCTGTGAGCGGAGATTGCGGATCGCTGCACGTCAGTACGTTGACGTGATTTTCCACGACAACGCGGCCACCCCAGCGCGCGAGGCAGCCGGCGTCTAACTCGGCGGCAATCAGGCGCCGGGGCTGTTCCGGGGCGGTGGTCCGCTGCACCAGCACCGCTGGGCGGTCCAAGACGAGGATCCGATCGTCGCCTGGCCGTAACGCCAGCCACCGCTGCGGCTGGCGGATTCGCGCGCGGCGGGGCGTTCCGCCGTCCAGATCGGCTGCCCACACGATGGAGACGCCGCTGTCACCGCGATTGGCTGAGATGCGTGCCTTGGCCCGGTTCCACACCAGCGGTCCGGTGCTGACCTTCCAGCCGTAGTCGGGCAGCCGGGCGTGCAGGGTCGCCGCGCGGCGCACCAGCGGCACGTCCGAGTCCCTGCGCGGCAGCGGCCAGGGCAGGTCCGGCCGCGCCGGCGGGCAGGCCGAACCGATGCGTGCCGGGGTGGGCTCGTCGTTCACCTCGAGTGCGGCGCAACGAATCTCCCCCGGCAGGGCACCACGCACGAACGTGGCCAGGACGGTTTCCTGAATCACTCCGGTGGAGAAGACATCGGTGCGCTCGCGCACGTAGGTGATTCGATCCAGGGGCGCATGAGCCGCGAGGTGCGCGCGCAGCCGCTGGAAATAGCAGCCCCCCAACCATCCCGCCGGCACCAGGGCAGCGAGTACCCCGCCCCGCCTGAGCTGGGCGGTACCTGCGGCCATGAACAACGTGTACCGGTTGGCATGGCCATAAACTGCGCGCGACCAGCGCAGCCGCTCATGATCGGCGAGACGGATCCTCCCGTACGGCGGGTTCATCAGCACGGCCGCGGCGCGCACCTCGCGCGGCGCCAAGCCATCACCGGCGTGCAGCAGCGCTGGCAGTAGCGGTCGCCGCACTGCCGGCAGCTGCGCCCACCAGGGCAGCAGCACTGAGGCCAGCGCGACGTTGCCCAACCACACCGCCGCCTCGTCGAGATCACAACCACCGACCGCGGTGGCTACCCCGGCCAGCACACGCTCAGGATCAGCGCAGCAGCGAAGCCACGACCGCAACGGGGGCAGCAGCAGCGCACCCGCTCCGCAGGCCGGGTCGAACACCAGCCCGTCAATCCGGCCACCGGCCGTGGCTCGGGCCTGCTCCCACAATGCCGTAGCCAGGGCCGGCGGCGTGTAGTGGCGACCGGTGTGACCGCGCACCCCTGGATCGAGGGCAGTGACGTAGGCATCACCAAGCTGCTCGGGTGCCGCGTCGAGCAAGTCCATCCGGGGCTGGATCCGTGACCGTGCCACTGTGCTGGGCAGCTCAGCGGCGATGGCACAGTCAACATCAAGGCAGGCGCCACTGAGTCCGGCTGCCGCCGCCCGGCGGGCCCACCAGGCCGGCACGGTGGCCAGCACGGCAGCAGCACTGTCCGGGACAGTGGCGCACGTCGGGGTCAACGGTCCCCGGCAACCACGGTTCCGGCTGGGCGAGGCCTCGTTATTGGTCATCAATTGGCGCTACCCACCTGCCATGGCGCCCACGACGAGGTAGGGATCGGCTCCGATCGCGACCGCATGCGGCAGTGGCATGTCCGGCGGCTCATGGGAGAGATCCCGCTCGCAGGCGAAGAAGCGCACGAACGCACGGCGCTGGCCCGTCGCATGGTCGCGGATCGTCCCGCGCAGCACCGGATACCGGGCCTCCAGCGCGTCGAGGACGGAGCGTTGCGTGACTGGACCGATGACCTGCACGGAAACCTCTCCCTCGACACGCGCCAACGCGCGCAAGTGCGCCGGGAGGACGACGCGGATCACGGCAGCGTCTGCGCTTCGACCGACAGCACGGACGGCAAGTCACGAACAATGGCCGCCCAGGTGTTTCCCGCGTCCGCCGAGGCGTAGACCTGCCCACCGGTGGTCCCGAAGTACACCCCGCACGGGTCGAGCGAGTCGACGGCCATCGCGTCGCGCAAGACGTTGACATAACAGTCGCGCTGCGGCAGCCCGCTGGTAAGCGGCTCCCAGTGGTGCCCGCCGGTGCGGCTGCGGTACACCTGCAATTTGCCCTCTAGGGGGTAATGCTCCGAGTCGCTGGTGATGGGAATGACGTAGATGGTGTCCGGTTCGTGGGCGTGCACGTCGATCACGAACCCGAAGTCAGTAGGCAGATCGCCGCTGATCTCGTGCCACGACTCACCAGCATCGTCGGTGCGCATGACGTCCCAATGCTTCTGCATGAACAGCACGTCCGGCCGCGAAGGATGCATCGCCAGCCGGTGGACACAGTGGCCGACTTCAGCGGTCGGATCCGGGATCTGTTCCGAGCGAAGGCCATGGTTGGCCGGCCACCATGTCTTGGCCGCGTCGTCAGTGCGGAACACACCGGCGGCCGAGATCGCGACGAACATCCGCCCCGGGTTGGTCGGGTGCTGCACGATCGTGTGCAGGCACATCCCTCCGGCACCTGGCTGCCAGGACGAGCCAGAGTCGTGGTCACGCAGCCCGGACAGCTCCTGCCACGTGTGGCCACCGTCGACCGTGCCGAACAAGGCGGCATCTTCTACACC
>Ga0070741_10020774_pt1 | contig 10290 bp, 8 predicted proteins | sample Coa_R1_4_FD_66440 | JGI IMG/M metagenome (GOLD analysis project Ga0070741, IMG submission 66440) | Surface soil microbial communities from Centralia Pennsylvania, which are recovering from an underground coalmine fire - Coalmine... | ecosystem: Environmental > Terrestrial > Soil > Unclassified ...
AGAGAGCTGTGTCTTGGTCATCGGCTGGCACTCAGGCAGGAAAGGCCCTCAGTAAGCTCTCGACGATGGGGCCAACCCCGCCGAGCAATGGATCACAACAGGGCAAGCCGGTCTGCACGGCATACTGCTCCAGCACGCGAGCCCGATCTTCGGGCCGCACCTTGGACAGATTGAGCGAGATACCGACGCAGCGAATAGCCGGGTTGGTCATGCGACCGAGTTCCACGGTTCGCGCAATGACCTGTGCAGGAGTCGGCAGCGGGAAATCCGGCCACCCCGAGATCGATTCCCGCACTGGATCGTGGCACACGACGAAGGCATCAGGCTGGGAGCCTACGAGCAATCCGACGGTCACCTGCAGGTAGCCGGGGTGAAACAAGCTCCCCTGCCCCTCGATCACATCCCAATGGCCTGGCGATGCCGCCGGCGAGAGAAGCTCTGCGGCGCCCGTCACGAAGTCCGCCACCACCGCATCGAGCGGAATCCCTTCCCCCGCGATCATGATGCCGGTCTGCCCAGTAGCTCGAAACGAGCTCTCGACACCGCGGCGTCGGAGCTCCGCGTCGAGCGCCAGCGCGGTGTACTTCTTTCCGCAGGCGCAGTCGGTGCCCATCGTCAGGAGTCTGCGGCCCGAGCGCTTCTGGCCCGTCCCCACGGGCAGGCCGGAAGGCGGGACACGAACGTCGATCAGTCGGGCACCGCCCGCCTCGGCCGCCTCGCGCAATCCGGGCAGGGTCGCCAGCCGCACGTGCAGCCCCGCAACGATGTCAATGCCGGACCGCGCCGCCTCGCACAGCACATCGATCCAGCCTTCCGGCAGTCCTCCCCCAACGACCGCCGACCCGACTATCAGGCTCCGGGCACCCGCCGCCTTGGCCTGCGAAACATCGAGGTCGGGTACTTCAGCATCCGCCCCACAGCCGGGCAGACGAATCTGCCCGACGCACTCCTGGCGCCTCCATTGCACCAGCCCCATTCCGGTCTTGCAGAAGGTTTCATCGGCTAGATCGCCGAGGAAAACGACGAACGGCACCCGGAACTGCACGAGGGGGCGGCTCATCGTCGCTCGCGAGCTGATGAGGCCGACACTGGCGCATGCAATCGCAGGGGGCTGGGGGAGGTGAGCTTGCGCTGGCGCGAGAGACTTGTTCTCATATTGGGATGGCTCGTTGCTTAAAAGCAGTATAGTTGCGGAAACGGAACCGTCAATAACGCATCAGGGGGGGAAGTCATGCGAAGCGTTTTTGCCTGGGGTCTATTGATAGCAGGGTTCTTGTCCGGTGCCGCGATTGCTCAACAGGGCGCGGCAAGCCCCTCTGCGGCGCCCTCTTCGCCGCCCGGGCCCAGTGTGAGTCCTGCGTCCCCGGCCCCTGCCGCTGCCAGCTCCTCCGCCATCGGCGATGCCTCGGGCGGCCCGATTCCGAATCCCTACACGACCGCTCATACGCTCGATAAGACGGACCTCGAGGCCTGGTTGGACGGGTTCATGCCCTATGCCATCGAGAATGGTGACATTGCCGGTGCGGTCGTAACGGTCGTGAAGGACGGCGAGCTCATCTTCGCGAAGGGCTATGGCTATTCGGATGTCGCGCACCACACCCCTGTGGATCCGGAGCGCACCCTGTTCCGGCCCGGCTCGGTCTCGAAGCTGTTCACCTGGACCGCGGTCATGCAGATGGTGGAGCAGGGCAAGCTCGACCTCGATCGCAATATCAATGACTACCTCGACTTCCACATACCCGACCGGCCGGACGGACCGATCACGCTGCGTGATGTCATGACGCACACCCCCGGATTCGAGGAGCAGATCAAATCGCTCATCGCGGACAATCCGAAGGCCGTCGTCCCCCTGGCTCAGTACGCCCGCGACTTCACGCCCACCCGGATCTTCAAGGCAGGCTCGACGCCCGCTTATTCCAACTACGCCACCGCGGTGGCGGGCTATCTCGTGCAGCGGGTCTCCGGCCAGAGCTTCGATGACTACATCGACGAACATATCTTCAAGCCGCTGGGCATGACGCACGCGAGCTTCCGCCAGCCGCTGCCCGCCACGCTGCTGCCGGAAGTGAGCCAAGGCTACAGGGTCGCCAGCGAGCCGGAAAAGCCCTACGAATACGTCGTGCCCGCCCCTGCAGGCAGTCTCGCGGCAAGCGGTGAGGACATGGCGAAGTTCATGATCGCACACCTGCAGGACGGCGAATTCCATGGTCAACGGATCCTGAAGGCGCAGACCGCTGAAGAGATGCACACCACTGCACTGACCATGGTGCCGCCCCTCAATCGCATGGACCTGGGATTCTACGAGCAGAATTACAACGGTCATCGCATCATCAGTCACGGCGGTGACACGGTCTGGATGCATAGCTATCTGCATCTGTTTCTGGATGACCACGTCGGGCTGTTCATGTCTTTCAACAGTCAGGGTCGTCAGGGCGCTGCGGGCCAGGTGCGCCAGGCGCTGTTCGACGAGTTCGTCGATCGTTACTTTCCGGGCCCATGGCCCATGGGTAGCGTGCCGAAGGACATCGCCGCCCAGCATGCGCACATGATGGTCGGCTACTACGATGATTCGCGCCGCGCCGACCGCTCCTTCATGAGCCTGATCCAGATTCTCGGGCCAGCCAAGGTGGCCACCGCGAAGGACGGCACGCTCACGATGTCACTCATGATGGGGCGTAATGGAGTGTTGCGGCACTATCAGGAAGTGGCACCTTTCGTGTGGCGCGATGCGGCCAGCGGCTGGCGGATGGCTGCCAAGGTCGTCGACGGTCGAGTGGTCCGCGTGAGCATGGATGAGCTCTCACCTTTCATGGTGTTCGATCCGACTCCCGGCTGGCGCTCGCCTGCATGGCTGGTCCCGGCCATCGTGCTGGCCCTGTGCGCGCTGGTGCTGACCGGGGCGCTCTGGCCGATCGCGGCCATCTCGCGGCGACGACACAACTTCCGCCTACCGGTCACGGGGCTCGCATGGCGCGGCCACCTGATCTCGCGTCTGGCAGCCATCGCCCTGGTCGTCATGAGCCTCGCATGGCTCACCCTGCTGATCTCCGGGACGAAGAGCCTGGCCGTCCTCACCGCCTCGCTCGATCCGCTTCTTCTGCTGATGTATCTGCTGTCCGTCGTGGTCTACATCGGGGGGACGGCGGCGATGCTGTACTCGGTCTGGGTCGCCTGGAGGACGGCACGACCGCTCGGCGCCCTGATCTGGACCAGCATCCTCGCACTGTGCTCCCTGGTGCTGCTCTACGTCGCTATCCTTTACCATCTGATGTCCTTCGTGACGCGATACTGAGCAGGACGACTCGAAGCATTCAGGGGGTCAACCGATGCGATCCATCGTCAGTAAACTTGCGTTGGTTGCGACGCTGTGCGCCTGCGCATCCTTGCAGGCGGCCTCCGGTAGGGGGGCTCCCGGCAGCTACTTCGATTCGTCGGGCCGTGATGATGTTCTGAGCGGCGGCGTCAAGATCATCACGATCCAGACACCCAAGGGTCCTTTTCACGTCTGGACCAAGCGCGTCGGCAACAACCCCTCCATCAAGGTGCTCACTCTGCACGGCGGTCCCGGTGCAACTCACGAGTACCTGGAGGCCCTGGACAGCTATTTCCCAGGCGCCGGCATCGAGTACTACTACTACGACCAGTTAGGATCGGCTTACAGCGACCAGCCCGATGAGCCCACGCTGTGGGACCTGCCCCGCTTCGTCGAAGAGGTCGAGCAGGTACGCAAGGCGCTGAAGTTGGACCGCAGCAACTTCTATCTGTACGGCCAATCCTGGGGCGGCATGCTGGCGCTCGAGTATGCGTTGAAGTATCAGCAGAATCTCAAGGGCCTGATCATCTCCAACATGGTGGCCAGCATCCCGGCGTACAACGACTATGCGCACAAGGTGCTGATGCCGGCCATGGATCAGAAGGCACTCGCCGAGATCCTGCGGCTGGAGGCCGCCGGGCGCTACGAAGACCCCCGTTACGAGGAGCTGTTGACGCAGAATTTCTACGTGTACCACGTGCTGCGCATGCCCCCTGACCAATGGCCCGACCCCGTTTTACGCGCATTCAGAAAAACCAACAGGAAACTCTACGTGCCCATGCAGGGCCCAAGTGAGATGGGCGCGAGCGGCAAGCTGGAGAAGTGGGACCGCACGGCCGACCTGCCCAGGATCACGGTGCCCACGCTGGCAATCGGAGCCCGCTACGACACCATGGAACCTGCGCAGATGGAGCGGATCGCGCGCAGTGTGCACAAGGGACGTTATCTCTATTGTCCGAACGGTAGTCATCTGGCGCTCTATGACGACCAGAAGACCTACATGAGCGGCCTGATCAGATTCATTCAGGATGTGGACAGCGGCCGCTTTTGACCTGCGGCACAGCACGCCGTAGCGGCATCGAGGCCAGAACGCAAGCGCACTCTTCAGCCGGGCGCTCTCGGGTGAGGCTGTCCGGATTGACTCTCGGCGGCCACTCAGCCGGCGCCGTCGCCGATGTCACCTGAGGCGCTGGATGCTCTGCAGCGCGCTGTGGTTCAATTGAACTCATGGCCGAGCCTCTCCCACTCGCTTATCTCAATGGTGCTTTCCTGCCACTCGCGGAGGCGCGCATTTCGCCTCTCGATCGTGGTTTTCTTTATGGCGATGGCGTGTATGAAGTTATGCCCGTCTATGGCGGGCGACCGTTTCGCTTCGAGGCACATGCCGAGAGATTGACGCGCAGCCTGAAGCAGGTGCGCATGGACGATCCGCACACCCGGCAGGAGTGGCGCGAGCTGCTGGGAACGCTGATCGCACGCAACGGCGGGGGCCAGCAGTATGTTTACTGGCAGGTTACACGTGGTGCCGAGAAGGGTCGCAATCACGCTCCGCTGCCTCTGATACCCAGAACGGTCTTTGCCTTCTGCGCCCCACTCCCACCGATAGCCGCAGCAACTCTGGAGAGCGGCCTCGCGTGCGTGACTGCGGAGGACACACGCTGGGCACAGTGCGACATCAAGTCCGTCGCCCTTCTCGCCAATGTACTGTTACGTCAGCTTGCGGTGGATGCGGGTGCCGGGGAGACCATTCTGCTCAGGGAGGGCGAGCTGATGGAAGCCTCCTCATCAGCCGTCCAGGTGGTCATCGATGGTGTGGTCCGCGCGCCGCCGAACTCGCGCAAGATCCTTCCAGGCACGACCCGGAGCGCAGTGGAGGAAATGGCCGAGCGCGCCGGCATCGCCTACACAGCTGCGCCGGTGAGCGAAGCCGAGCTGCGTAACGCCGCGGAGGTTTGGCTTTCGTCGGCCACTCGCGAGGTGCAACCCGTGACGCGCATTGACGGCAACCCGGTTGGCGATGGAAAGCCGGGACCTCTCTGGCGCCGTGTTTTCGACGAGCTGCAACGCTACAAGCGCGAGCTCGCGGATCGGCCGTGGTAGAGCCGCCGCCGCTGCTGCGGTTTCCCACCGACTATCCGCTCAAAATCGTGGGCAGACCGTCCGAGGAGTTCCGCAAGCGGGTCCGGGCCATCATGCTGCGCCACGTGCCCGGGCTCGACCCCACCCGCGTCAGCGAGCGGCTCAGCGAAAACGGCAATTTCCTCTCGATCTCCTACGTCATCGTTGCTGAGAGCAGCGACCATGTCATCGGCTTGATCAAGGATCTGAAGGCCTGCGAAGGTGTGCTGACCATCATCTGAGGCTGCTGCCCGGCTGCAATCTCGCCTGAGCCGATACGGCCCGCTGGCCCGGTCTGTAACCACTTTGTAACCGGCCGGTGACCTCCGTATAACTGACGGCGCGGAGTGCGCCCCGCTAGCATGGGGTTACTCGAGGCCGCAGAATTTCAAGAACATGTCGATCACCCTCGACCAGGTCACCAAGCGCTATCAGGGCGTGCCGGTCGTCAACGATGTCTCACTGGACATCGGGGACGGCGAATTCTTCGTGCTGCTCGGCCCGAGCGGCAGCGGCAAGAGCACCTTGCTGCGGGCGATCGCCGGCCTTGCCGGAGTGGACCACGGCCGCATCTCACTGCACGGACGTGATGTGACCCATGTTGCAGCGCGCGAACGGGGTGTGGGGCTCGTCTTCCAGAACTACGCGCTCTTTCGCCACATGACAGTCGCGGACAACATCGAGTTTGCCTTGCGCGTGCGCCGCATGCGCGCGGCCGATCGCCGCAGGCGCCGCCAGGAGCTGCTGCGACTCGTAGCCCTCGAGGGCATGGACGAGCGCCTGCCCGCGCAGCTCTCAGGAGGCCAGCAGCAGCGGGTCGCAGTGGCGCGCGCACTGGCTCACAAGCCGGAAGTGCTGCTGCTGGATGAGCCCTTCGGGGCTCTGGATGCGAAGATCCGCGAGGAGCTGCGGCGCACGATCCGCCAGGTGCAGCGCGAGCTCGGGATCACGACTGTCCTCGTGACGCACGATCAGGAAGAGGCGTTCGCGCTCGCCGATCGGATCGGAGTCATGAATCTGGGGCGATTGCTGGAGCTCGGGCGACCCCACGAGCTGTACACCCGTCCGGCTACGCGCTTCGTCGCCACTTTCCTGGGTGCCGCCAATCTGATTCTTGCGCGACAGTCGAAGAACGGAATTCGCTTCGGACAGACCCCGGTCGAGGCCAGCGCGAGTCTGCCAAGCCCCTTTCACGCCGACCGTGAGCACGAGGTCGTTGCGGTGGTGCGCCCGGAGGAGATCGAGATCGCACCGACGCGCGAGCGTCTCACCTCCAACTACCTGACACGCGGCGCGGTCGACGAGTTGCTTTTCACCGGGGCTCTCGAGCGCATCCGCATCCGGATCGATGAGAGCGCTGATGGCGCTGCGCTCTCGAGCGATGGCTCAGGCAGTGCCCTGCTCGAGGCGACGCGTACTCAGCACGAGCAACGTGCCTTCCGCATCCGGCCGGGAGAGCAGGTCGTCATCGGAGTCCGTCGGGTGCACATCCTGCCCACACCGCTGTCGAGCTTTACCGCCTGCGCCTCCACCGAAGGACTTGCGCAAGCGCTGTTGCGGGAGCCGCTGCTCTCAGAGCTCGCCCTGCGCATGAAGACCCGGATTTCGGCCCGTGTCGAGCCAAGGCTAGGAATGCCCGGCGCCGGGGCCGAGGGGCGATCCAACTTCGCCGGCACGACGGTCATTGCCTCCCATGCAGATGCGGTGTTCCACGTGCAATGGCTGCTCGAGCGCGGAGCCGAGGAGATTCTGATCCTGCCGCAACACGCATCGGCCCCGCAGCGAGTTCTCATCCACTGGGCGGATCAGTCGCTGAGGCGTGCCACGCTCGCCGTATCGGCAAGCATCCTCCGACATCTTTCCGCGGAGGCCGTCTACGTGGACATCCTGCCCGAGCAGACCCCCATGGCACAGCGACCTCACGGCATGCGCGCGCTGCTCGATGCCCGCTCGGAGGCACAGGCCCTGCATGGGCTGGAGATACGGACCGAGCTGCGTTTCGGCGAGGCTTCCAGCGAGCTCGCACGGCACCTTGCCGAGTCGGCGGGTCAGATGCTCATCCTCGGGATCCAGGAAACCGCCGGACTCGCGGCGAGATTCGGCTCGCTGCTCTCCTCGGCAGCCTGGCCCATGCTGATCGTGCATCGCCAGCATGAAAGCGCGCTGGCGGAGGTGACCTCGTGAGCACCTTCCGACAGCCGAGCGTACTCCCCGGCTTCTCGCTCACTTTCGGCTTCACGACGCTGTTTCTCAGCACTATCGTGCTGATTCCGCTGGCCGCTCTGGTGCTCATGACCGCCTCCATGCACTGGAGCGAGTTCGTGCGAATCGTGCTCAGCCCGCGCGCGCTCGGCTCGTACCGGCTCTCGTTCGGCGCTTCGATGCTGGCCGCTTTCATCAACCTGGTGTTCGGATTCATCATCGCATGGACCCTCGTGCGCTACGAGTTTCCGGGGCGCAAGTTGATCGACGCGCTGATCGACATGCCTTTCGCGCTGCCCACGGCCGTTTCGGGCATAGCATTGACCACCGTGTTTGCCGAGAACGGCTGGATAGGCTCCTACCTTCACCCCTTGGGTATCAAGGTTGCCTACACCTGGATCGGGGTCACCGTCGCCCTGACACTCATCGGCTTGCCATTCGCGGTGCGCTCAGTGCAGCCGGCACTTCTCGAAGTGCAGCGCGACCTGGAGGATGCGGCCGAGACGCTCGGAGCCGGCTGGCTCTACGTTTTCCGGCGAATCATTCTGCCGACGGTGCTGCCCGCACTGCTGACCGGATTCACGCTCGCGTTCGCGCGCGCTGTCGGCGAATACGGCTCGGTGATCTTCATTGCCGGCAACCTGCCGATGAAAACCGAGATCACCCCGTTGCTGATCGTCATCCATCTGGAGGAGTTCGACTACAAAGGAGCCGCGGCCCTCGGCTTCGTCATGCTCGTGATCTCGTTCGTCGTGCTGCTCACCATCAATCTGCTGCAGGCCTGGGGCCGGCGGCGGATCGTTGCGGTGTCCCGCTGATGGCTGCAGGCGCCCACACCCTGGGCCTGGAGGATCTGGACACCCGGCCGGGCCGCGACACGCTCCTCGCCTCGCTGGTGCGCTGGCTGTTCATCAGCGTGTCGCTGGTGTTCCTCGCGGCCCTGCTGTTCGCGCCGCTCGCCACTGTGTTCGTCATGGCTCTGGAGCATGGCTGGCGAGCTTATGTGCAAACCTTCGCCGACCCCGACACGACCGCCGCCATCCGACTCACGCTGCTCACCGCGCTCGTCGTGGTGCCGATCAACACGGTATTCGGGCTCGCAGCCTCCTGGGCCATCGCCAAGTTCGAATTCAAGGGAAAAAGCTTCCTCATCACCATCATCGACCTGCCGCTGGCCGTCTCGCCCGTCATCTCGGGAATGATGTACGTGCTGCTGTTTGGCCTGCACGGCTGGTTCGGCGTCTGGCTCCAGGAGCATGACATCAGCATCATTTTCGCCGTCCCCGGCATCATGCTCGCCACCATGTTCGTCACTTTCCCCTATGTGGCACGCGAGCTGATTCCCCTCATGCAGCAGGTCGGCAACGACGAGGAGGAGGCCGCCATGACGCTCGGAGCGGGTGGCTGGATCACCTTCTTCCGTGTGACGCTGCCCAAGGTGCGCTGGGGACTGGTGTACGGTGTGATACTGTGCAATGCGCGCGCCATGGGCGAATTTGGCGCCGTCTCGGTCGTTTCGGGTCATATCCGCGGCTTGACCAACACGATGCCGCTGCACATCGAGATCCTCTATAACGAGTACAACTTTGTCGGCGCATTCGCCGTGGCCTCGCTCCTGACCCTGCTCGCGCTCATGACGCTGCTGGTCAAGACACTGGTCGAGCGCACCGGTTACCGCCGGCGATGAACTCGATGCCGAGCCGCCTGGCAAACATCTGGGCCGCGCTGAGGCCCGATCCTGAGAAAACCAGCCTCGGCTGGTGGATGGTGGCCATCCATGTGGCCATCGTGCTGCTCGTGGGTGGTGGCATCTCCTACTCGGCGACGCGGATCCTGCACGCACTGGCGGATGAGCAGGGCAAGGCACGCGCACAGCTCGCAGGCGCCATGGCTCGCGAGGACCTGCGCCGCTTGGGCGAGGACACGCTCACCGCAGCGCGAGCGCTTGCCGAGCGCCCGACATTGCAACGCCTGGTGGCCGAAAAGCGCGCCGAGGCGATTCCACCTCTGCTGCGCAGGTCCTGCGAGGCCGCCGGCATCGATGCCTGTGCGCTCTTCTCGGGCACGCAGCGCATCGCGCAGAGTGGACCGGATCTGGACTGGGACGGCATCCTCACTGCGAGCGCCGAGCAGGGCGCGACCTTCCTGGCGCTTCCCGCCAATGTACGCATCCCGGTGTTTGGCGCATACGCCGGGCTCGGCGACACGGACGGCACGCGTGTCTTCGCGGTACGGATGCTGAATGAGAAGCTCGCGCGGGTGCTGAGCCAGCAGGTCGGCCTCGAGATTCGACTGATCGACTATCGCTCGTTCACGAACGATCCCGTGAACGCATTCACGCCGCTCTACTCCGCAAGCCTGGCGGATGGGCGCTCGGCCGTGCAGCGCATCGAATCGCAGCACGTCTATGCCTCCAGCGTGCCGGTATTTGCCTCGACGGGCGAAGCCATCGCGCTCATCGAGGCCCTGCTGCCGAGTGCCGAGATCGACAGCTCCGCCGCGAGACTGACCAACAAGCTGCTCATGACGGCACTGATCCTCGCCGCTCTGGCGGTGTTCGGCGGAGTGATTCTCAGTCAGCTGGTCGCCGGACCGGTCAGAGCACTGACCCAGGCTGCAGTCCGGCTCGGGCAGGGCGATTTCTCGACCTCCATCCC
>Ga0070741_10020775_pt1 | contig 10289 bp, 7 predicted proteins | sample Coa_R1_4_FD_66440 | JGI IMG/M metagenome (GOLD analysis project Ga0070741, IMG submission 66440) | Surface soil microbial communities from Centralia Pennsylvania, which are recovering from an underground coalmine fire - Coalmine... | ecosystem: Environmental > Terrestrial > Soil > Unclassified ...
ATTTGGTCGTTCAGTACGGCAGCGCCCTCAAGACCACCAAGCTCGGGTTGCCGTATCTGCGCCTGCTAAAGCGGACTTGGATGGCGAGGACGTTCGAAAGGCGCTACTTCTCGAAGGCTGAAGCCTGTTTGTTCGTATCGGAGGTCGATGCAGCCGTCTTCTCGCGAATCTGCCCTGGAAACCTGGTTCGCGTCATCCATAATGGTGTAGACGCGGAGTATTTTCAGCCGAATGATCTACCGATCGAGGCGGACAGTGTGGTGTTCGAAGGCAGCATGGACTTTTACCCAAACATCGACGGGGCGATTTACTTATGCAATGAGGTTATGCCTCTCGTGCGCAAGAGGCGTCCTGGCGTTAAGACGTACATCGTAGGGAAGAAGCCCACGCGAAGCGTCCAGGCGTTGGCTTCCGCCGACGTGATCGTGACAGGGTTCGTCGAGGACGTACGGCCCTACCTGGCTCGAGCGGCACTGTTTGTGTCGCCGACTAGGACTGGGGCGGGGATCAAGAACAAGATTCTCCAGGCATGGGCGATGGGGAAAGCAGTCGTAGCGACCTCGGCCAGTACCGGAGGCTTGCGGTGTAGGGACGGAGACAACATTCTAGTAAGGGATACTACTGAAGGACTTGCCGACGCGATCGTCACCTTGCTCGACGACAGCCCTCGGCGCTCGACATTGGGGATCAGGGGTAGACAAACGATTGTCGATCACTACACCTGGGAGGCCAAGGCACGCGAGTTGGAGGACCTCATGCTGGCCATCATATCCGCGATGCGGAAGGAAGCCGCGCATGCGTGACCTCCTCGTTATCACACTCGTGCTCGGCCTGGTCCCTTTCATCCTGGCGCGTGCCTGGATCGGCGTTCTCGCCTGGGCATGGATCGGCTTGATGAATCCGCATCAGCTTGGTTGGGGGGCCGCGACAACCTTTCCCGCAGCCATGATCATTGGCGGTGCCACGCTGATCTCATTAGTTTTCGCACCCGACAAGAAAGCGCCGCCGATGAATGTCGCGATGGTTTGCATCCTCTTGATGGCGATTTTCTATACGCTGAAACTCCCTTTCGCCTGGCTGCAGGCCTTTGCGCCGGCTCAGTGGGTCAAGGTCATGAAGATCTTGCTCATGACTTTCGTCACCGGCGCACTGATCTATGGGGAGCAGCGAATCAAGTGGCTGCTATGGACGATCATCTTCTCGATCGGCTTTTACGGATTCAAGGGCGGCTTGTTCTCGCTGCTCACCGGCGGCCAGCATCAAGTGCTCGGGCCCCAAACGACCTTCATCGCCGGCAACACCGAGATCGGTCTGGTGATGATCATGGTTCTACCGCTGATCTTGGTCGCCGCCCAGCAAGCCAAGCAGAAGTGGCTCCGCTTGCTTTGCTACGCCACATTCTGGTTGTCTATCCCTGCGATCGTATTCACCTACTCGAGAGGTGCATTGATCGGTTTGGCGGTGACATTTTTCTTCGTCTTTTTCAAGATGCGGCGAAAGCCCTTGGTCGTTCTCATGCTGGTCCCGGTCCTGATTGCAGGCGTGGCGTTTACTCCTGAGAAACTGTTCGACCGTGCCGAAACAATCAAGGAATATGAAGAAGACGATTCGGCGATGCAGCGGCTCCAAGCATGGAGCGTGGCGAAGAACATCGCGCTCAGGCACCCGTTGGCTGGCGCCGGGTTCGAGTTGGAGCGATTGGAAAGCCCAATTTGGCTAACTTACGCGGACTTCATGGGACGTTGGGAAAACCGAACCAAAGCTGCGCATAGCATCTACTTCCAGATCCTAGGTGAGCACGGTTTCGTGGGACTCATTCTTTTCCTCGCGATGCTGGTTGGTACACTCGCCACGCTGTCTCGCGCCCGACGGCAGTTGAAAGCCATACCTGAGGCGCAATGGTTGAGCGCTTATGCCGGCGCTATGCAGATCGGCATGTATGGCTACATGGTAACGGGCGCCTTCCTCAGCCTCGCGTACTTCGATCTCCTGTATACCTATGTCGTGCTCGCCGCAATCATCGGAAGGGAAGCCGCTGCACGTCATGCAGCCACGCTCAAGAGTGCGCCACCTCGCTATAACTATTCCCCTGTTGCCTTAGGTGAACCCGCCGCCACGCGTCAGGCGGCCAGTTGATGGCTGGCAAGCCGTATCCACAACCGATGAATGCTACCGCCCGGTTTGGCATGCCAAGGATCGTTTACTGCTCTTGGTTCGGTGACCTGGGTGGGGGCGAACGCCGGATGCTCGACCATATTCAGCGCTCACGAATCTCACCGGAAAGGCTGATCGCGTTGTTGGGCGCAGCGGGAGATTTGAAGCAGAAGCTCGATGATCTGGGCGTGCAGACTGAAGTGCTTAGATGGAAGAGCGAGAGAAATTGGATCGCTAAGCAATGGCAGTGGTACAAGACCAAAGCGAGGTGCGGCTGGTTCTTAATCAGATCGCGGCCAGCCGTGCTCTTGTGCAACACTTGGCATGATCTCGAGACCACTGGTCGCGTCGCTGCACAGCTCGATATACCGATCATCTGGCGCGCAAGAGCCGACACTTTCGTCCGTACTGACTCTTGGCCGCCAGCCAAACTGCAAGAGCTGGTGTCGTTCCTCAATCGCTACGTCGCACGAATCTTACCGACGACTCAGTACGAGGCTCGCAATATGATGCAGTCGGGCGTCATCGACTCCAAAATCCGAGTAATTCATAATGGCGTTGACCTCGATCGTTACCGAGACGAATCGAACGGCAAGCGGTTGCGCGAAGAGCTGCGCATCGCCGAAGAAACTCCGGTGATCGCATTCGTCGCTCGCATGGTTCCGCAGAAAGGCTACGAAGTATTTCTCGAGGCCTTGACGAAGCTCAAGCAATCGGGTTATTCGTTTCGCGCGCTGCTCGTCGGGGACACAACTCTTCTGGAGAGCCAACCCGATCACTACCGGGCCAAGATACACCGTCTGGTTCATGAATACGATCTCGATCACTACGTGATGCTGCTCGGCGCCCGCGAGGACGTGAACAGCATCATGAAAGCGTCGGACGTCTTCGTGCTTTCGTCGCTGATCGAGCCGTTCGGAACTACCGTGATCGAAGCAATGGCGGCTTCGCGTCCAGTGATTGCCTCGGATCTACCCGGCCCGAGGGAAAGCGCGGTCGAAAACGACACTGCGTTGTTTTTTCCTCCGGGGGACGTCGACGCGCTTGTGCACAACCTAAAGCGCCTGCTCGACGATCGAGTATTGCGTCGGGAAATGGGCGTTCGCGGCCGACAGCGAGCGGAGGCGCTGTTCGCGATGGACAAGTACGTGCATGCACTGGACGAAGAAATCCTTTCCTTCGCCTCCCGCATTTGATGCACCTGCCCCGGCGCTGAGCTGCAATGCTGTCGCCTCGCATTAGCGAACTCGTGCTTGCCGCGCGCGAAGCGTGCCAACGCAGAACGCCTGGCTTAGCTGTGCAGCAAGACGTGTGCATCGATAAGGTGATGGCTCAGCTCGATGCGGCTAATCCTTGGCTTGGATATCACCATATTCCTCGGGAGGTCCAAAGCATTTGGACAGAACTCCACCTCCAACTCGGCGAGCAAGGGTTAGCCGATCATCTTCAACGGCTCCTGACTAATTACATCGAAAGCTTCGACCAGCGGTTCTCGAACAGCGGCATCCCAGAGGTGTTTGTCCCGGAGTTCGAACGCTCGTTCGAGCGTGTGTTACGACTGAGCTGCTCGGGCGAGCTGGTGGCGAATCCGGAGCGAAATATCTTTCTCAAAGACTTGGCCATCGCGCGCCTTCGACTCGTTCCCTGCGTGTCGCATCTCATCCACCGCTACTCCGGCGTGCCGCGACGCGTGATCTTGAAGCAATCCCCCTCACAGATCCCCGAGTTGCTCACATTCTTTCGACGTACGCGCGGCTTTCGGCCTTTCTTGGAGAATCACGTGCATCCGGGAATGCTGGAGGACTTCAATCCCGAAGGCCGCGAGCGCTGCTACAAACTTGTCGCCCAGCTGTTGCGGGCGTGGCCGGAAAGCAAAGGCCTGATTGGGGCCAGCTGGTACTATGATCCGTCTGTCAAGCAAATCAGCGCTCATCTCGGCTACCTACATGACGTCCCCTTCGAGAATGGCGCGCTCATCGTAAAGGTTGCAACCGAAGGTGCAGATTCCGGAGCGCTCGCGCGATCTGTATTAAGGCGGAGATTGTTCGAGAGCGGGGACTACGTGCCACACACCTATTTGATGGTTTGGCCGCGCCATGACCTTCTGCGGTACACCGGAGTATGAGCAAGACCGAGGCGATTCTCAGAGCGTTGCGCGCCTCCGGCGCCTTTGAAGCTGCTCGTTACCTCACGCGTCGCAAGCTGCGCATCTTGTGCTATCACGGGCTCTGGCTAGGAGGTGCGCCGCACTACGGCGATTGCCTTTATATGGATCCCAAGAAGTTCGAGGAGCGGATGGAATGGCTGGCTGCGAGCCGCTACCCTGTATTGGGTCTAGACGAGGCTTTACGCCGTCTCGACGATGGGTCGCTTCCCGATAACGCGGTCGTCATAACAATTGATGATGGTTGGTATAGTACGTACCGAGGTATGGTGCCTGTCCTCGTCAGGTTGGGGCTACCGGCAACCGTATACGTAACAACTTACTACGCCACACGGCAGATACCGGTTCTAAACGTCCTTATCCAGCACATGCTGGAAGCGGCACCCCGCACGTTATCTTCCTGTTACGAGCTACTACAGTCCGAGAACGCTCTACCCGACGCGCCATCTTCTCCGGTCGATCGAGCTTACTTGGCCCAAGAGCTAACTGGGCAGATTGATTCAAGACCGTACAGCGAGCGCTGGCCGGCAGTGGAAAAACTGGCAGCGGCTCTCGACTTTAGGTTGGAACCTGTCATTTCGGGCCGACTCTTTCACTTAATGAGCGAAGATGAAATTAGAGGGTTGGCTGCGTTGGGGATGGATATACAACTTCACACGCATACCCACCGCATGCACGAAATGAACGCCTCGAGAGTTGCCGAAGAAATCCGCCGTAACCGGATCACACTCGCGAGGATCTTGGATCGCGGTCCTGAAGAATTCCGTCACTTCTGCTTTCCTAGCGGCGTGTTTTCATCTGAGATATTCCGCACGCTAAGAGATCTCGGGATGCTATCTGCTACCACCACTCGGTCCGGCCTGGTTGATAAAGGGGACGAAAGGATGGAGCTGAATCGCATTTTGGACTGTCAGTCTCTCAGCCTAATCGAGCTAGAGGCTCGTGTTTGCGGATTGTGGCACTTGCTCTCTGTCTCAAGAGCTCGACTCGCACGGTAAGCCTCTAGTTGGGTGAGGTACGGCCGGGTTAGCAATCGGCCGCATCTCCTCGACCTAAACCACTCCGCCGCCCTACGCGACTACCATATTCGGTATTTCAGAACCCCGGCAAAGTTCGGATACCACATCTCGCCAGTCTCGGGAACGCAGCACATTCTCCCCTTGCTTGATCCGCCCTCCTGGGTGGTATAGGCGGCCGCTGGCAGCGACGAATTCAAAGCGCGCATTTGATCATAGGTCTGGCCGATCGTCCATGTGCGCCGGTTAGTGTCGTACCAGAAGCACCACGGGTCACTGGGCAGATAGTTGTCGGCGGGTGGACCGAACACAATTAGATGGCCCATCGCCTGAACATCTCGAAACTCGTTCACTGATCCAACGCCGCTGTCCGTGACGTTGCTTCCCAACGGCGCATCGAATCCACGGCACCAATAGGTTCCAGCAGGCAACCCAAGGTACTCTTGATCTGCATAATTCCGTAGATTCATCCTTGTCATGAAGGCGATATTTCGACCGCCATAGGGACCTGCGCCAACTAATCTGATCGTATAGAGGTCGTCGTTAATCACGATTTGATGACCCGCCCAGAAGGTTCCGGGGGGCGAACCGTCCGAGAATGGCGTAGCTCCGTCCCGAACGTACTTATTCAGAAAGCTATGTAGCGCTTGGGAACCACCAGTGCGATTAACAAAGGTTTTTTGCCACACATGCCGTCCGTTCGTAGGTAAGCAGGGAAAACGGAACACTTGGAAGTTGAAGCGATCCCCTCGCGTAGCGACGACTACGGCATCATCCTTTGGATCATATGCCGTCCAGCAGTTAGATCCTCCACAAAACGCATTGGGCGGAGCGTCTCCTAGCACAATATCATCGGCGTTGATCTTCCCCGTGGGATGCGTGACTTCATTCCACTGCGCACTATCGGCGACCAGAAAGTTTTGCGGTGGCAGAACCCATCCATTTCCCTTCCTGACACCGTCGGTATGTTTGTCGGGCAGGCGAAACCTGTACATTGCCATCGGCTGCACCCAACCTGCCGATTTGGGTGTCGTGATTATCTGCCACCGGTTATAGCCCGGACCTACCCAGATATCTCCGCGTTTGTCGAAGACTATTCCCGTTCCATCCGGGTGTGCCGGTCCGAGTTGCGTCGTCGCTGGATTCGGGCCCCCAGGATAGGGATAGAAAGCGACTTGATTACAAGCCATTTCTATCCGTACTTTTCCGCCTACCTCTTGAACCGGCGTCCTCCACTGGTCTTGGCGACCTGAATCGCTGGCCCAGGTTCCAGAGACAGTGGGATAGTTGGGTACCGGCGAATTGGTGTAAGGAACTCCATGGTAGTCGCCGCCAAACACCCAAACATAACCGCCTTGTGTACCGCTCTCCGTACTGCCGTAGATCGTACTGCCATCGACTCGCCTGTGAACGTTGGAGTAGACAAAACGCCGATGTTTCCCGCCTAACGGCGTGTCATTCGGCGGATACCCAGGGTAAGACATGTCCATGGCGGTAGGTACCCATCTGGCGCGACTCTTTACACCGCCGGAGATCTTCACCTTGCTCCAAGACTGCTTAATGGGGTTGCCCGTGTCCAAATCTACATTCGCCCCAGGCCTGTAGATCAGCTCCCGCGTGGATCTCTTCATTCCTCCCACTGCATACAGGACCCGCTGCCAACTGCTCGGTGTTCCATCTGTCCACGCATTAGCTTCGATGTCATAGACGTAAAGGCGATCGAATACAGCCAATATGCTGTTCGACGGCTCGTCGTACGCTAGAAGAGGACCCCACGCGTAGGTGTTGGTATGCCCGGCAGCGACATTCGGCACAGGGTTAATGTCGTACCGAGGGAAGAAAGCTAGCTTCCTATATTGGTTATAGGGAGGTACGAGCCGCACTTTCCAGAACTCACGCATCCTTGGATTGGGATAAGCCGATTTCTCTGCTGCGGTTGCCGGCCGGATGAAGTAGAACCACTCTCCGATACAAATCCCGGAGTTCATGTAGTCGAAGTGGTCCGACTCGTTCACCCTGTACGGATACGCAGAGATGTTCTCAACCCGAATGCGCCGCGGCTGCGACTCGGTCAGAGGGAAGTTTGGGTTTCTTTCGATGAAGAAGAGGATGTTTCCCGATATCGCCACCGCCGCATCGAGTGCCTCACTGAAACCATTTGGCGGGTTCTTGTTTACTACGACGTCTGCAGACAGTGGCTTAACGTAGTCAGTCCAATAGGGACCAGAGGGCCATTGAGAAGCGTTTATTTGGTTATTACCGTGCGTCCACTTCTTGGCCGCCATATCAAATATTCCTCCGCGGTCGCCCTGTACCATGCGAGATGCGAAGATCCAAAAGAACTTGTCGTCGGACGGCGCGTACCACCACGGATAGTTGTCGTATTCGCTTACTTTCGCACCAGCGGAGTAAGCGACTGGCGGCAATAAGTATCCAACCTCGCCAGCAGGTATGCCGTGAAAGGGAGCGTTACCTGTATTGAAGTAACGCACCGAGTTGGAATACGGGTTGTCATCGCCGTGATCGCCGTCGCACCAACCAATTATCCCTTCGCGCTTATCGACTTGATACTTGTTCCAGAAGACACCGCCCCATACGTTGAAATCCTTCTTGAAGTTCAGTGAAGGCGTGATGACGAGAGCACTATTGGCTAGCGGTGGCGGTTGCGGTGGCGGCGGTTCGTTGACGACAGGAACGGCGGTAACCACCATATTAAGGAATGGACTATCCGAGGCGACCAACCCGTTGAAAGCGCGGAAGCGAGCGCCGTACGTTCCCGCCGCGGTCTGGCTACTAACGCTGATGACTCCGCTGGATTGGTTAAGGACTACACCGAAGGGGAGAGTGCTTAGCGCTGAAAACACAACCGCCAATCCTTGAGGATCGGAGCAGAGTAAGTTCAAGCTATAGGACTGGCCTTGCTGAACACCGAATGATGCAGTGTTCGACCAGACCGGCGCGCTCACAGCGTGCGCATCGGGAACACCCCGAACACTGGCGATCGCAGGGAGGGTGAACAGGAAGTCTCTTCGTTTCATTTTGCCCTCATAGTTTGGCAATGGCTCTGAGAGCCCGAATTATCTTCAGTTCAAGTCATTCGCGTAATGACGCGAAGGAACGACTTGTGACCGCGCGGTTACCCACACGATCTAACAGGCATGCTAACGTCCTAGACGTCTCTCCATCAGGTGCTATGGGTCGGCTCGACCATGCCGAGTTGGAATGGCTTAACGGCATGAAAGCTTTCGTTCCATACGTCTCAAACGAGAGACATGAGTTGTACCCGCACTCGTCATGGGAAGAACCGGTCGTGGTTATTGATTCGCTTCGAACGACGAATCGTTAACCGATGCCGATGGAGCAGAAACTAACGCTTTGTGAGCTTTGTCGCGAGATCGCTCAAGTTCTTGAGGCGGTGAGCAAATCCTTAGTGTGATTTGAGTGGTCGAATGATCATCGGGCGGGAAACTCGGGTCTGATTATGGAGCTGCGGCGTCGCAGCAAACTGCATGGGAAAGTGTAAGAATGCCTTTCTTCGAGCGTGCATATTTTGCCGTGCGATGTAGAACTTGACGCACGGCGGCGACGAGAAAAATGCAGCTCAATGGCATGCTCAAAGTCCGATACGGAACAAAGAGCCAAGGGTTTTACTGAGATGAAGTCGGGAACCGAGATTGCTGCAGGCCGCTCCCGCGAGCTAGGACAAGCCCAAGAATACAGAGAGACCTCCCATGCGCAAAACTCTACTAGCGTCCTTCGTTGCCGTTGTGCTTTGGATAGCAGGGAGCGGCGCCCACGCAGCAACGACATTCAATAACTTTGGCCCCAACTTCACGTACGACACCAACTTGGGTTTCGTCGTGGGTGTCGACGGTTTTGGCATGAACACCGTCGGCGCGTTGTTTACCGCCGAACAGACTGGTTTCTTCTCGACCTTGTTCGTGGCTGCCAATGCCCGAGTGAACACCCCTAACGACGGATTAACCTATTCATTGCGGGCCGACGTTGGCGGCAGGCCGAATGGCTTGCTCGAATCCATCGTGTTCAATGACGTTTGCTTCGACGTTCAATGTCCCGACGGGGAGCTCTTGATCGGCGGCGCCTCCGGCACGACTTTATTGACGGCCGGAACGCAATATTGGCTGGTTGCTACCGCGACGAATCCTGATTCGGGGTTTTTCTGGTTTGCCTCGCTGCCCGGTAACGCTGGCACGATCTTCATTCAGAACTTGTTGTTCCCGGACGGTGCAGTGTTTCCGTTCGATCAACTCCCAGTCTTTAGAATCGACGTAGTGCCTGTCGGCGCTCAGGTACCGGAGCCGTCGCAGCTTGCTCTGGTCCTTTGCGCGCTGCTCTTGGTGTACCTGCTCTCGCAGAGAGTAATCTCCGTAATAGATCCCAAAGTTCGAAATGTCGGTTAGGTTGACAGGCCTCCCGATCTCGCATCGGACTCCCTAGAACGCGTCCGGGAAGTCACCGCCCTTGCCGGCGCTGTGCAGAGGGCGGCAGCGGAAGAAGCTTTGCTTAGGCCGCACGCAATTACAGCGACATGTCGGCATACCTTACAGCCCCTTCCTCAATCCCTGCCGATCGCCTTCGAATTTCTGCCTAACCCGTTGACATGGAAGAATTAGTTGTCGCTGGACCCGGACTTGCATAGGGAACTCGCACAATTGCAAAGAACACTCTCCAGGTCATGCCCTTCCGACTCCTGCTAGCGTTCGCGCTTATCCTATTGACGATACGCGCACCCCTCGCCCTCGCGGTCGTCGCTTTCGACAACTTTGGTCCGCAATTCGGGAGGAGTACGAGCACAGGCGTCATCGCCGCCGGCACCAACGGTGAGTTTGGCAAGCAAATCAGCGGCATCCAATTCGCGCCGCAAACATCCGGGCTGTTCATGCAATTCTTTATTGCTGCCAGCGCGATGGATAGCGGGCGGCCTAACGACGGAT
>Ga0070741_10020776_pt1 | contig 10288 bp, 14 predicted proteins | sample Coa_R1_4_FD_66440 | JGI IMG/M metagenome (GOLD analysis project Ga0070741, IMG submission 66440) | Surface soil microbial communities from Centralia Pennsylvania, which are recovering from an underground coalmine fire - Coalmine... | ecosystem: Environmental > Terrestrial > Soil > Unclassified ...
ATCCCACCGAGCACAAGGACGCATGATCCGCCGCTACATCCACTGGCGGAACCGCAACGCTCACGACCAGGCACTTCGTGAACTTGTGAAGCGCGCAAACGTTGCCTGACACGGCACTAGTTCGTCTCGGAGCGGATCAGCTCCCGGAGGGTTGAGGCGTTGCGATAGCCGACGGCCCGGGCGATCTGGGTCGTGTTCAGGTTCGTCGTACGGCGAAGGTGGACCGCCTGCTCGACCCGGATCCGCTGGATGATGGCGTGGGGCGTCGTCGCCGCCCGCTCCCGGGCGTGGCGCTCCAGCGTCTTTCGGGTCGTGCCGAGGGCGACGACGGCGTCGGAGATCCGGATCGGCTCCGACAGGTGGGCCCGGACCCAGCGCTCGAAGTCGGTGAGCAGCTCGTCGACCTGGCCCAGATAGCCCTGGGCGACGCCGAGGCTCGACATGGGGCGCTCGTCGATGAGCATGTAGCGGGCCACCATGGCCGCCAGCTCCCGGCTCAGCCCGCTCACGAGCGAGAGGGCGAGGTCGATGTGGGCGAAGCCGGCCCCGGCGGTGACGAACGGGCCGCTGCCGACGACCATCCGGGACATGTCGAGCCCGACCCGGGGATACCGGCGCCGGAACGTGCCGGTGAGGAACCAGCTCGTGGTGGCCACGTGGCCGTCGAGCAGTCCGGTCTCGCCCAGCACGAAGGTGCCGCTGCAGGCGGCGGCCACCACCGGCGGCAAAGGGGCGTCCCGCAGGACGCCGGTGAGGCGCACGATGTCCTCCCGGCGCAGGGCCTCGTCCAAGGCCTCGGTGCTGGCCCCGGCGCCGAGGCTGGGGACGACGAGCACATCCACGCCGACGCAGCCCTCCTGGTCGAACCGGCGGCTCACGGCGGCGCGGAGGCCGTTGCGGGTCACCACCGTGTCGGAGAAGCCGCCGATCTCGACATCGATGGGCGGGATCTCGGCATTGAGGGATCGGCGCATTCCTTCGGCGGTCTGGAGCACGTCGAGCAGCGTCGTGAGCCCGGACGTGAAGCAGCCGTTGACCGGAGCGATCGCCACCCGCATGTCGTAAACGATACCGAAGTGGTCCGAAATGCCGCGCATTCTGTCGCGATCCGTGCGGATTTCGGGTCAGTGGGCTGAGACACTGGCTCTCATGGCTCCGATGGGCGGAGCCATGAGGAGAAGCCACATGTTGCGCAAGGCCGTCATCATGCTCGGTGTCTCCGCGACGCTCGCCTTCGGTGCCTTCGCCGTCGGCGTCGGTCCCTCCGGGGCCGAGTCGGGGAGCCACTGCTCGTTCCAACACGTGCCGAACCTGAGCCCCGGCGTCTCCTACAACCAGTCCTCCGGAACGTTCATCGACCCCGGCGGCGGCACCGTCGACTGCAAGGGGGCCGTGAACGGTTCCGGTTCGTACACCGACAGCGGGACCTACTCCAACGCCACCTGCCAGAGCGGCGGGACGGCCGAGGGCGACCCGACCTTCACCATCAACGGCGAGACCTTCACCGACCACGTGAAGATCGTGTTCGGCAAGGAGCCCCCGCACTTCCCGAAGGGGCTCGTCCGCGCCACGTTCGAAGGGGCGAAGGTCAAGGGCACCATCGACCTCATGCCCACGAAGGGCGACTGCGTCAGCCCGGTCACAGGGATCAAGGGTGTCGGCGAATTCGACATGAAGTAGCCGTCGGTACGTCCCAGGGCCTGGCCGGGCGGCTCCCGCCGCTCGGTCAGGCGCCCGGCTCGAGCCGGAAGTCCAGGTTCTCCTCGTCGCAGGCGGCGGCGAGTTCGCGGCGCAGCTCGGTGAGGACCGTTTTCGACGGGACCTGCAGCGAGGCATCGAGGATGAAGAGCGGCGTGGCGCAGAACGGTGCGTAGCTGAGGTGCGATTCGAGCGACGCCACGTTGATGCCCCGGCCGGCGAGGATGCCGGCGATCGCCTGCACGATGCCCGGCCGGTCCGCTCCGCTCACCTCGATGCGGTACGGCAGGTAGTCCGACGGCGGATGCGGCGGCGACGTCTCCTTCAAGATGCAGCGCAGCCCGAGTTCGGCCTCGAGGTTCGGACCGAGCTCCTCCACCCGCTCGATCACGCCCGCCGGGCCGTGGATCAGGAGGATCATGGCGAACTCGCCGCCGAGGACCGCCATCCGGCTGTCCTCGATGTTGGCGCCGGCGTCGCGTATCAACGACGACAGCGCGTTCACGATCCCGGGGTGATCGGGACCCACGGCGGTCAGGACCAGGTAGCCGCCATCGCCGCTCACGGCGACGGACACTACCGAAGATCGGCCTCTGGACCGGACGATGTCCTGATCTGTGGGATTCCTGTCATTGTGGACAGAGGCGACGCCGCCTAGCTTCGTCGCTCATGATCCGCGAGGTCGTCGTCGTCGGCCACCCGGGCGTCCTCGGCATGGAGCTCACCGGGGCCTGCGACATCCTGGCCCTGGCCAACACCGTGGCCGCCGAGGCCGGCCGCCCCCCGGCCTACCGGGTCACGGTGGCGTCGATGGGCGGCGGCCCGCTGGAGCTGTGGGGCGGCCTCCAGCTGGCCGGGACGGCGGATCTCTCCAGCCTGCGCCGGCCCGTCGACACCCTCCTGGTGGTCGGCGGGCCCTGCGCCCACCAAGCGGCCGAGGACGAGACCTTCGTGTCCGTCGTCCGCCGGCTGGCGGCGCGGTCGCGCCGGGTGGGCGGGCTGTGCACCGGCGCCTTCATCCTGGCCGCGGCCGGCCTCCTCGAGGCCCGCCGGGCCACGACCCACTGGCTGTTCGGGGATCTCCTGGCACAGCGCCACCCCGGCGTTCCGGTCGACACCGACCCCGTCTTCACCGGGTCGGACGGCGTGTGGACGTCGGCCGGCGTCACCGCCAGCTACGACCTGCTCCTGTCCTTCGTGGAGGATGACCTCGGCGACGCGGTCGCCCGCGACGTCGCCCGGGTGCTGGTGGTCTTCCTGCGCCGGACCGGGAACCAGGCCCAGTTCAGCGCTCAACTCCAGACCCAGGTCGCCGACCGCAGACCGCTGCGCGAGCTCCAGCAGTACATCGCCGACCATCCCGATGCCGACCTCTCGCTGGCCGCCCTCGCCCAGCGGCTCCACATGAGCCCCCGGCATCTCGGCCGGGTGTTCTGCCAGGAGGTCGGGATGTCGCCGGGCCGCTACGTGGAGCGCATCCGCCTCGAGACGGCCCGACGCCGCCTGGAGGAGAGCGACCAATCGGTGGAGGCCGTGGCGCAGGCCGCCGGCTTCGGCAGCGCCGAGACCATGCGGCGGGTGTTCGTCTCCAACCTGGCCGTCTCACCGACCGACTACCGGCGCCGCTTCGGGCGGAGCCAGAAGGGGAGCCTCCAATGACCGACGGACGCAAGGACGTGGCCATCTACGTGTGGCCGAACATGTTCATGCTCGACGCCCTCGTGCCGCACCAGATCCTCGGCTTGATGCCGGAGCTCAACGTCTACACCTTCGCCCGCACCACCGAGCCCTTCGCCTCCGACACCGGGATGAAGCTCATCGCCGACTACGACCTGGATTCCGTTCCCCAGCCCGACATCCTGATCGTCGGCGGCGGCGCCAACCCGCTCTCCGAGATGGCGGACGAGACCGTCATCAAGGCGCTCCGCCGGCTCGGCGACGCCGCCGAGCTCGTGACCTCGGTGTGCGACGGCTCGCTCATCCTGGCTCAGGCGGGGCTGCTCGACGGATACCGGGCGACCACCCATTGGGGCTACGTCGACCTGCTGCGCCAGTACTCCGGGATCGACGTTTCCACCGACGAACGCGTCGTGAGCGACCGCGACCGCATGACCGCCGGAGGGTGCACCTCGGCGCTCGATTTCGCGTTCGCGCTCATCGCCGCCGTGATCGGGCCGGAGACGGCGGCCGCCGCCGAGCTGGCCTTCCAGTACAACCCGCAGCCCCCCATCGGGACCGGCAACCCCGAGAAGGCCCCACCGGAACTGATCGACGCCGTCCGCCAGATGATGGCGCCGCTCCGGGAGGGCCTCGACGAGTTCGTGGCCAATGCATCATGCAGCCCTCGCTGAGGGGGGCCATGATGGCAGGGTGAGTGAACGAACCGGTCCCGTCTACCGGGCATCAGGTCCGAACCGGGTCGCGGCCTGGATCATCCTCGTCGGCAGTCTCGCGGTGGCCGTCGGGATCAATGCCCGCGGTGGAGGGGCGTCGGCGGCGACGGCCGCCGTCGGCGTCGCCTGCGTGGTCGTTGCGTTCCTGGCTGCCTCCTCGCTCCGCTTCCAGGTGCAGGCGAAGCCCGAGCACCTCGTCGTCTGCTCCGGCGGGCCCGTCCGGCGGATCCCGTGGTCGGAGGTCAAGGGCTTCGGAGTCGACGAGCGTCGAGGCCGGGTGATCTACGTCCTCCTGTCCGGCGGGCGCAAGCGGTTGCTGCCGGTCCCCGACGTCCGCTCGGGCCGGATGACCGCCAAAGAGGTGCGGGACGAACTCCAGCGCTACTGGAAGGCCCGTCGCCGGTGAACCCGGAGCGCGCCTCCGTCGGCCCGGCCGTCTATGCCATCGGCTATCTCGGAGCGGCCCCCTGGGGATTCCTCGCCGCCGGTGCTCTGTGCGGGATCGTGTTGTTCGTCGGGGCGCTGCTGCTCGGCGCGGCCGCCGGCGAGGCGGCGACGCGGGCGGCCATCGGCGCGGTCGTGATCGGCGTTCCCGGCGGCGTCATGCGTTTCTGCTACCGCCGGCGTCTGGCCCGGGTGTGGGGTCGGCTTCGGCGCGGCGAGTTACGGCCATAGCCTTCGCCCATCGTTTTCGCCGTCCGTCCGGCACCGGTGAAAATCGCGAAAAATGGCGCTGTTCCGGGCCTCCCCGCCGGTGTACACGTGGGGTAGCGGGCGTGCCGCGAAGCGCGTTCGTCCTCGCTGTATCCGCTCAGGGAGAGGGGAGGAGCACGTTGGCAACCGACGTCGGTCTTCAGACTTCCACAAGCGCCGTCGAGGTCATTCGGGAAGTGCCCGTGCCAGTCAAGGCCACGGGGGATCCCCAGGTCCTCGGCTGGCTCGTCTTCGTCGTTGGGTCCACGTGTCTCGGCCTGGAGTTGGTCGGTTTCGTCAACCAGGGCGCGCTGGGGGCTCCGCTGGCCATCATCTTCGGCACCACCGCCTTCGGCCTCATGGTGTCGGCGGTGTGGGCGGCGTACGTGGGGCAGACGTTCGTGGCCGGAGCCTTCGGAGTCTTCTGCGGATTCTGGATCAGTTACACGGGCCTGGTGCTGGGCCTGACCCACAACTGGTTCGGGATCGCGGCCCTGACGAAGACGGACTCCGGCGTCGTGAAGGGCACCGTGCTGGCGTTCCTGCTCGCATGGGCCATCACCCTCGCGCTCCTCACCCTGGCCACCATCCGCCTTCCGCTGGCCTACACGGTCGACGTCGCCCTGGTGGACGCCGCGGTCTGGATCCTGTTCATCGCCAACAACGGCAGCGACCCGACCGGGCTCACCAAACTCGCCGGCGTCGTGGTGTTCGTCTTCGCTGCCCTCGGCGCCTACATCTGGCTCAGTGCGGCCGACCAGTCCCTCGGCGGCCCGGGCTATCCGCTCGGGAGGCCGATGCGAAAGTAGCGGCGCCCGGCCCCCGACCTGTTTCTCCGACCCCTGAGGCTTCTTGACCTCGGCGTTCCGAGGTGGCATCGTCGCGACCTTCAGGGAGAGAGAAGGCGACGGTCCGACGACAAAAGGTCGGCGGCTCCTCGCCGGGTATTCCTACGGTCTCGATCTCGACGCGCTTGAAACCGGAGGCGCGGGGTGGCCGAATCAGGCAGGACGCTGAGCACAGCGGTCCATGTCCTCAGGGCGTTGGAGTTCACTGCCGAGCACCCCAAGGGCGTCTCGGTGAAGGCGCTCGCCCGCGCCCTCGATGTCAGCCTGTCCTCGGCCTACTCGCTCAGCAACTCGCTGCGGTTCGAAGGGTTTCTCGAGGTGTCGGCGGCGGGCTCGGGCCTCTACGTCCTCGGCCCGAAAGTCCCGCTGCTCTACCGGTCCTACGTCGAGTCGTCGCTCCAACCCGAGCGACTCGAGCCGTTCCTGGAGGAGCTGCGCGACCGGGCCTCGGCCCGGGCCTACGTCGCCCTGTGGCGAAAGGGCGACCTCGAGATCGCCGAGATCCTCGGCCGGCGAGGGGGGCGGGAGCTGACCGACCTGTCCAAAGGGTTCCGGGGGGCCGCCCACGCGCTCGCTCTCGGCAAGATCTACCTGGCCGAGGTGCCGGAGGACGGGTGGCCGCCCTATCTGCAGACGCCGACGTTCAAACGGTTCTCCCGCTTCACGCTCACCACCCGCAACGACCTGCGACACAACCTCCAGGCGGTGCGGGACCGGGGCCTGGCCATCGATCGGGAAGAGTTCGCCGAGGGCGGGTGCTGCCTGGCCGTCCCGGTCCGGGACCCCGACGGCCGGCTCGTCGCCGCCCTCGGCATCTCCGTTCCGACCCGGCGCTTCCAGAACCAGCTCCCCACGCTGGCCCGGGTGCTCCGCGACGTCGGTCTGGCGGCCTCCCGGGAGATCGGCCGGCTGATCGGTGACATCACCCCCGAAGCCATCGGGATCGGCGCCCCGGCGCGAAACGGAACTCCGTAACAGCTGGGATTTTCGCGGAGTCTCGCAAACAGGCCGGTCAAGGAGACTTTTTCCTGGTCCGATCGTCGGCTCAGACATACCTTCGCCGTCGGAGAAGCCCGGCTTCGGACCCAGGGGGGCGCGATGTACGAGAAGGACGGCGAGAAGTATTTCATCGTTGATGGCCACATGCACTGGTGGAATGCGGCCCCGGAGAACTGGCGCCAGAAGGAGTACGCCGAGGGCTGGATCCGGTGCTTCTACGGCTACCACAGCGCCCTGAGCCCCGAGGAGTACGTCTGGCCGTTCGAGAAGTACTGCGCCTACAGCGAAGAGGACCTCATGAAGGACCTCTTCGAAGACGGCTACGTCGACCACGCCATCTTCCTGCCGACCTACCTCACGGACTGGTACCACGAGGGTTTCAACACCACGGCCCGCGATGGCATCCTCAAGGAGAAGTATCCCGACCGGTTCATCCTCAACACCGCCTGGGACCCTCGCGACGGTGAGGAAGGCCTGAAGGCGCTGGAGGAGAAGGCCCGGCGCTGGAACGTCAAGGGCTGCAAGCTGTACACGGCCGAATGGCGGGGCGACTCGAAGGGTTGGGACATGCGGGACCCGATGTCCCGCCGCTATCTCGACAAGTGCGTGGAGCTCGGAATCACGAACATCCACGTCCACAAGGGCCCGACGATCTGGCCGCTGAACAAGGACGCCTTCCAGGTCGACGACGTCGACGAGGTGGCGACCCTCTATCAGGACCTGACGTTCATCATCGAGCACTGCAACCTGCCCCGCCTGGAGGACTTCTGCTGGATCGCGGTACAGGAGACGAACGTCTGGGGCGGCCTGGCCGTCGTCCTGCCGTTCATCCACAGCCGTCCGCGTCAGTTCGCCAAGTGGCTCGGTGAGCTGCTCTTCTGGGTGGGGGCGGACAAGCTCACCTTCTCCAGCGACTACGCCCTGTGGCACCCGAAGTGGCTGGTCGAGATGTTCGTCGACTTCCAGATGCCCGAGGACATGGTCTCCGAGTACGGCGAACTGACGCCGGAGATCAAGCGGAAGATCCTGGGCCTCAATCTGGCCAACCTCTACGACCTGCCCGTCCCGCCCGAGATCATGAAGTCCAACGGCACGGTGGAGGAGGGGACACCGGGCGACGTCGTCCCTGAGCAGGTGGCCGAAGCGACGACATGATCGACGAGGACCGGATCGCCGAGGCGCTATCCGCCGTCCGCGACCCGGAACTCGACGAGCCCATCACCGATCTGGGGTTCGTGAAAGAGGTCCGGATCGACGGCGGCGAAGTGACCGTCACGCTCTGGCTGCCGACCTACTACTGCGCGCCGAACTTCGCCTACATCATGGCGGTCGACGCCAAGTCGGCGGTCGGGGCGGTCGACGGCGTGACCGACGTCGTCATCCGGCTGATCGACCATCACGCCTCCGACGCGATCAACGGCGGGCTCGACGCCGGGAAGGACTTCGACGAGACCTTCCCGGGCGAGACCGCCGGCGAGGGGTTGGCCGAAGTCCGACAGCGGTTCGACCGCAAGGCGTTCGTGGCCCGCCAGCAGGAGCTGTACAAACAGCTGACCGAGACGGGCCTTGACCCGGCGGAGATCCTCGCCCTCACCCTCGCCGATCTCCCCGATACGCCCGAAGCCCGCCGGTATCTGGACCGGCGGGCCCGGGTCGGGCTGGACAGCGGCGGTGACGCGCCCTTCCTCGTCGACCTCGACGGGAAGCCCGTGACCGCAGAGAACCTCGACCGACATCTGATCTTCGCCCGGACCGTCAGCGTCAGCATCGAAGGGAACGCCAGCTTCTGCCGTGGTCTGCTGGCCGTGCGGTACGGGCTTCCCGAATCCAACGAGGTGAAGGAGGCCTGTTCATGAGAGCGGCTCGCTTGCACAGCTACGACGACGATCGCCTCAGCATCGACGACGTCCCCGAGCCGAAGATCTCGGGCCCCAACGACGTCATCGTCAGGATCGGCGGGGCGGGGCTCTGCAGGACCGACCTCCACATCATCGAGGGCATCCTGGCCGAGACGTTCCCCGACCTCGAGCTGCCGTACACGCTCGGCCACGAGAACGCCGGCTGGGTCGAGGAGATCGGCTCCAACGTCACGACCGTCAGCGTCGGCGATCCGGTGATCGTGCACCCGCTCGTGAGCTGCGGGGTCTGCCTGGCCTGCCGCCGCGGTGAGGACATGTACTGCGACACCGGCGCCTTTCCCGGCCTCAGCCAGAACGGGGGCTTCGCCGAGTACCTGCTCACCGGCGAGCGGGCCCTCATCAAGCTCGACCCGAGCCTGGAACCGAAGGCGGTGGCGGCCATGGCCGACGCCGGCATCACCGCCATGCGGGCGGCCAAGAAGGTGGCCAAGAACTCCACCGCCCAGACCAAGGTCGTCGTGATGGGCGTCGGCGGCCTCGGCCACATCGGCATCCAGTGTCTCCGGGCGCTCTCCCCGGTCGAGATCATCGCCGCCGACACCAACGAAGGAGCCCGGAAGCTGGCCGAGGAGACGGGCGCCGACCATGTCATCGAAGCGGGCGAGGGCGTGATCGACCGTGTCATGGAACTGACGGGCGGTGTCGGAGCCGAAGCGGTGCTGGACTTCGTGGGAGAGCGGGGCGTTCCGGCCCAGGTCCCCGGCATGCTGCGCCAGGGAGGCACCTACTACGTCGTCGGCTACGGCGAGCGGGTCGAGATCCCCAACTGGGACTTCGTCATCCGTGAGATCAACGTCGTCGGCAACCTCGTGGGGAACTACATGGACCTCGTCGAGCTCATGGCGCTGGCGGCCCGCGGCAAAGTCGCCCTCCACACCCAGGAGTACACGCTGAAGGACATCAACCAGGCGATCGACGATCTCTACGCCGGCCGCCTGAACGGGCGGGGCATCCTGATCCCCTGATCACAAACAGGCGAAGGGCCGGTCGTCGAGCACCTGGCGGGCGGACCGGCTCAGGCCGGTGTGATCGGTCTCGAGCGGGCGGTCCGACTGCGGGTGCTCCTCCGTCGCCGCCGCACCCATGAACGCCGAGCTGAGGTCGTTCACGCGCTGCTTCCAGTGATGGCAGCTCGGCGTCGAGCTCTGGAACGTCACGACGAGGATGATGATCAAGCCGCAGGCAATGAGCGTCAGTTCCGGCCAGTGCAGTTCCGGCAAGCGACGCCTGCGCTCTTCGACGCGCTCCATGGGTTGAGCTTAGGCTCAGACCGCAAACGGCGCCACCGTCCGACGGGAGGCCGGGCATGGCGGAGGTGACCTTCGATCTCGGGCTGGCGGTTGCGGCCTTCATCAGTGTGTTCGCGTGCTTCCACAGCCGCCAGCAGATCCAGCTGGCCATGGAGGAGATGCGCTCGAGGCATTCGGAGATCCTCGGGGAGATCCAGGGGATCCTGGGCGGGATCAGCGGTGATCTGGACCGCCTCGGCCGGCTGATCCCCGAGGACTCCGCCGCCGAGGCCCGCGACGTCGCCCAGCGGCTGGTGCGGGCCATGGACGAACTGGTGCTGATCACACGGGCCGACTGGCAGAGGTGAGGCGTTGGGCGACGAGATCAAACCGGCTCTTCACAATGAACCGGGGAGTGTGATCACCCAGCGTTCCCGGTGATGGACGGATAGCGGTCCACCAATGGGGCCAGGGGCCTCGTGAATCTTGCGGCTGTCTAGGTAAGCAAG
>Ga0070741_10020777_pt1 | contig 10288 bp, 10 predicted proteins | sample Coa_R1_4_FD_66440 | JGI IMG/M metagenome (GOLD analysis project Ga0070741, IMG submission 66440) | Surface soil microbial communities from Centralia Pennsylvania, which are recovering from an underground coalmine fire - Coalmine... | ecosystem: Environmental > Terrestrial > Soil > Unclassified ...
GTCCTTCGGTCCTTGAGATACTTAGGATCCCGCGGGTCCTCTTTTTTGCCCTCTTTTGGGGCATTTTTTTTCATTTTGGCGATCTCTTCACGCATCTCTTCGGAAAGCTTTTGTCGGCACTTTTCGCATATTTTGCCTTGGGAAATGGGTATCCCGCAGCTCTCACAATATAACCCTGTGTCGATTTTCACTAATCGAAGGCGGTTTTCACGGACATAGCGCAGTATTTCCTTGATATCCACTTCAGTGGCTTGGGCGATTTCAGGGGCGGTAGCGCTAGGACGGGTGGAAAGATAGTGGAATATTTTCAGGTAGTTGTCGTCTTCCGCTTTTATACAAGCGGGACAAAGATCCCTACTTCCGGGCACAAAGGAGAATACCTTACCGCAACGCGAACAATTCGCCAGGCTCATGAGAAGGTTTTTTGGTGGGGTACCGTGGCCGACTTGAGTTTCTCATAAACCATATTACCCAATCCCATACCGCCAGCCGAAGCTAATTTCTGGGTCAACTGCTCGTCGTACATGCTTTCAAAGATCTCCATTCCTTTCGAACTGGCGAAAAGATCGGATTTTTGAACCGAATTACGCATTTCTTTAAATAACATTTGTAAAAATATCGATTCGAAGTTCTTGGAAACTTGTTTGAGTTCGCTTTCAGAATGCTGGGGCGCGCCCGACAAAGGGTTGAGCCCAGCCGGGGATATGCTTTTGGTCAAATGGGAGAATCCCATGGGTCCCATCGTTACTTGGTCCGCCGCCTGAGCGGCTAAACCGGGCTGGAGGGAAAAAGCTTCCTTCATCGCCGCCAAGGGATATCCTTTGGACGGGTCCGAAAGATTAAAGGGCAGTAAAGAAGAAATCGGTTGAGACGAAAAGTTCACTTGATCGATCCCTGTTAAAGAATTTCCAATTCGGCATGAAGGGCGCCTTCCGCCTTGACCGCTTGAAGGATCGAAATAAGATCCCGGGGCGTGGCCCCCACCGCGTTCACCGCTTCCACCACATCCATGAGTGTCGCTCCGTCAGGCAAAACAACGAGGTTCCCCTTTTTTCCCGTGTCATCCGACTGCACAGTGGTGGTATGGGTCAATTCATCATGTCCAAAAACGGCATCGTGCGTGATCTGGGTCGTTTTTTTAATGACAAGGCGCAGGTTGCCGTGGGCAATGGCCACCGCGTCGATACGTACATCTTGCCCCAGAACAACCGTCCCAGTCTTCTCATTGACCACCACACGGTTGGCGGGTGAATCGGTCATGACCGGAACATCTTGGACCGCCGCTAAAAAAGCAACGACATCATCGCGATAGTTATAAGGGATTTTTACATCGATCTGGCCCCCATCTACCGCTTTCGCCACTTGCTCCCCGAATTGCTGGTTTAATGCTTGCGTTACAAGCGCGGCCTGACCAAAATCAGGATGATCCAAAAGGATCGAGACGGTATCGTTGTCGACGAATGTAGAAGGGACTTCTCTTTCTACCAAAGCGCCATTGGGTATCCGGCCCGCGGTTGTGTGATTGACCTGCACCAAAGGGAATTCACCTGTGTTATCTGAAAAACCGCCTACCGCAAGAGGTCCTTGGGCCACGGCATAAACCTGTCCATCAGGCCCCTGAAGGGGGGTCATCAACAAGGTCCCTCCCTGAAGGCTCCTTGCGTCCCCAATGGAAGAAACCGTCACATCGATCTTATCCCCCGATTTTAAGAGCGGCGGCAATTGGGCCGTGACCATGACGGCGGCGACGTTTTGAGTCCGGATCTGAGACGGGGATATAACGATCCCAAATTGAGAAAGCATATTGGTGATGCTTTGCAGGGTGGAAAGAACTCGCTGTGTGTCACCGGTTCTTTCAAGACCTACCACTAATCCATAACCAATGAGCTGGTTTTCCCTTACCCCTTTGACCTGAGCGATTGTTTTCAATCGAACTTGAGCCGCTTGGGTCATTCCACTGGCCGCAAGGAAAAGGGCCAAGAAAAGTTGAATTTTCAAACGATAGCTATTCAATGCGCACCTCCCAATTGATCAAAACAAGCCCAACCAACCCAAAAGCCTCGTGAGAAGGCCCGGTTTTGAGGCCTCGGACGCTGGACCCGTGCCCGTAAGTTTTATTTTCGCGTTCGCAACACGGAGCGAAGAAATGGTGTTATCACTCGTAATATCATCTGGGCGAATCTCTCCGGTGACCTCTACGGTTTGTTTTTCCTCGTTCACCTCAACATAGCGGCTTCCCTCGATCATATAATTGCCGCTTGGCAGTACCGACACGATTTTCGCGGTCATTTGCCCCGTAATGGTCGTGCTTCGGCTTGAAGTTCCTTGGCCCTGATGGGCCGCGCTGGCCCCGACCCCTAATTGAGAATTGGCGTTAAGCACGCTCGTCCCATAAACACCCGCGCCTAAAAAACCCGAGCCTGCCCCGATGGCCAAACTCGATGCTTTTTGATTTTGGCTGCTGGCCGCCTGCGTTCCCTGAGTGTCTTCTTGGATGATAACCGTGATCACATCCCCAACTCGTCGGGCCCTCTTTTCGTTATAAATGGAACCCGACCCCTCAACCGGATAGAGAGAATCGGCAAAAGATTTTTGTTCCCCCGCAAAAATGGCCAAGCTGAACACAATTAAAAATAACACACGTTTCATGGTACGACCCCCGTCTCTTGTTTCGGCTCATCTTGCCCGACAAGAATGGTTTTTTCGTCTAAAACCTTACCCCGCAAAATTTTGTGGGATTCAGTGTTTTCGATCCTTATAGAATCTCCAGCTTTCCCGTCCTCGACTGCCCTAACTTGGACCGTCAGTTCCACGTTTCCCTTTTGAACAATGGCTTGAACCATTTGCCCGTGTCGTATGACCGGCGGATCATAAATGTCAGAAACCCGTACGATCCAACCCACCGGTAAAGGCATTGCGGCCGTCCTGCCCAAAACGTAATTTAATTGCTTGAAACAACCTTTCGTCACTTTGGAACTCGAGGTTTTGACCAGCGCTAAGTTCTCCTTGGTGAACTTTTGTCCTTTTTCAAGGTTTTTGGTCGTCGTCACCACTTCATGGGACACATCAACCGTGATTCGCAGGGGCAAAACGCGAATCAACCGACCCGAAACCTCCAACTCAGCGGTCAAAAAAACCGTTCCCTCGTATTTTCCGGAAAAGGAAGGCCGGAATTTGGCCTTGATTTCTCCATCCGGAAGGAAAAAATGCTTGTTCTTACCCTCCAAGGTCACTTGGACATTCTCAGGGGGTTCTTGGGTTTGTTTCAAAACAAAGTCTTTGATTTGTCCCAATAAAGTGGCCGGATCGAAATCTTGACTTCGGGTCAGCACTTCGGTCGCATCTTCTCCATTAAAAGAAAATTCATTCAGCGAGTAACCCTCACGTCTCAAGGCGACCTTAATATAGCCCAGAGTGATCTTAATCTTATCGCCCGCTGGAGCCGCCTTCCCGATGGTAACCCTTCTTATTTTTTCGGCAACGGCACTATTATCGCAAGCAACATCGGTTATTTCCCCAAGGTAAATGGCCGGCCCAACCACGGTCGCCTTTTCAGGCATTTGAACGATCACCCCACCCGTAACCGCCTCGGCATATGAAAATAAAGCCAAAATTGAAGAAATCCCTAAGGCCCAAAAAATTTTCATAGATTAAGCATCAGGGAAATTGCTTCATATTCGCAAGGATCATCATCATATCGTCGGAAGTGGAAACGGCTTTTGAGTTCATCTCATAGGCCCTTTGTGCCACGATCAAATTGACCATTTCCGTTACCACGTCCACATTGGAAGATTCCAGCGAACCCTGCTGAACGGTAGGAAAGCTGATCGACCCGGGTGTTCCTTGAATGGGATCGCCGGCGGCAGCGGTAGCTTGGAATAAGTTATGCCCCTGCGCTTGTAATCCGGCAGGATTTACAAATCGAGTCAATTCAATTTGTCCCACTTGCGTTTGTTGGGTAGATCCTGCGATTTGAACCATGATTTGCCCAGCCGGGTTGATTTGGATGAGCGAGGCATCCGCAGGTATCTGTACCGGAGGATCCAAAAAGTATCCGTCCGCCGTTACGATGTTGCCGTTGCCATCGCGGTTGAAAGAACCATCCCTGGTATAAGCGGTTTCCCCATTGGGAAGGGTGACTTGGAAAAAGCTGTCATCCCCTTCGATCAAAATATCCAAAGGGTTGTTGGTATTTTGGATCGCCCCTTCCGTAAAAATACGCTGGGTCGACACCGGCTTTACGCCTTCCCCAATTTGAAGGCCGACGGGAGTGTTGCTTTCGGGAGAAGTGGGAGTACCGGCTGGTTTTAAATTGAGATAGAGCAGGTCTTGAAAATCCACTCGTTGCTTTTTGAAGCCGCTCGTACTGACGTTGGCTAGATTGTTTGAAATCGTATCGATGTTCAATTGCTGCGCGGACATGCCCGTTGCAGCTGTGTAAAGTGACTGCATAACGCCTCCTCAAGATTCGAAAATCAATGGTCAAAATCACCATTTTTTCGATTTTTCATCGCCTCAATCGTTCGGCAATGAGAACGGCCTCCGCAATGCAGTCCGGCCGTTTAAAACCCCCTCAAATCCCAGCTCAATCCATACCATCATCAAACTTTCAGTGACCCAATTTCCGTAGCCGCCTCGCTCATCAGATGATCGTAAGACGAAATGATGCGCGAATTCAATTCATACGACCTGTATGTTTCGATCATATTGACCATTTCCATGATCGAGTTGACATTCGATTGTTCAAGAAATCCCTCTTGAACCTGGATTCCATCCGGAGCCATATCCACCTTATTATTTGAAGCAACCTCAAAAAGCGAGTGGCCCACTTTGGTCAACTTGCTTTCGTCCTGCACCTTCACGACCAGCAATTGATCCAAACCCTTGCCATCCACCGTGATGTTGCCTTCTTCATCGGTAGAAACTTGGCTCCCGTCAATATAGATTTCCCCGTTATGTCCCAGGACAGGCAACCCGTCCTTTGTCACTAACCGGCCATTGCCGTCAAGACTGAAGCTCCCATCCCTTGTCAAAAGGGTTTTTCCACTGGGAGACAGAACAGAGAAAAACCCCGGCCCATTCAGCGCGAAATCCAAAGGATTTTTCGTTTCAAGATGTGCTCCCTGTGAATAGTCCGTAGCCGTTTCTTGCGGGACAACTCCCCCGCCCATGACCCCGATGTTAGGGCGAACCTCCGCTGTTCCGTCCAATACATTCATTTTTTGATCGTGAAGGCGGGCTATTAAATAAGTCGGAAAAGCCACATCCACTGTCCGGTTTTGTTTGAATCCGACGGTATCAACATTGGCCAAATTATTGGCAATGACATTTTGACGAAGAAGCGTGGAATCCATGCCGGAAGCCGCTATATAAAGTCCGCTTGGCATTTATTTCTCCCTATTTCGATTGAGCGACAGAGCTATAAGGAAGTGCCACGACCGACACTTCCTTGGACGGCGCGCTCTCGGTGCCATCATTGGCGACCGAGGTGAACTTGAAGTAATATCGCTGACCCACTTTTAGCTTACGAACCAAATAAGTCGGAACATTAGCGATCGGTTGAGCATTGACTTTGTCAAACCGCCCGCCCGAAACCTCAGAAACATAAACATTGTAGCCCTTCAAACCACTCTTGGCGGGATCTCCCCAACCAGCCATGCCCTCTTGCTTGGCGATATCGATAACACCCTCGTTTTGAACTTCGCTTTGAACGACTGAGGGCGCTCCAGGCGCCGAAGTTGTCCCAGCCATGACTTCGCGTGAATATTGGCTTTCCACCGGAGGAATCGTATTGGTCACCGAGGTTACGACAAAATAGTAATTGGTATTCTTTTCTAGCCCTCGCAAGGAATAATAATTTGCCTTAACTGCCTTTTGGTTGATCTTGACGTAGCCGCCACCGGTCGTTTTGCTGAAATAAACGTTATAACCCGCTAAGGAAAGCGAAGGAGAGTTATTCCAACGGAGAGTAATGATATCACCCTCAACATAAGCATTTACGCCCTCGGGAATAAAGCTTTTAACTTTCCCCAGGAACGAATCTCCAAAACGCCAACTCGCGGAAATACGATGAGAAGATCCCAAATATTCCGCGTGCCCGATATAGGCGTAATCAATCCCCCACGTCTTTGAACGATAGCTGATTCCAGCCGTAAATTGGCCGCTTAACGTTTGAAACCCCGTGTAGCCTGTCCGTAAGCCCAGTTGATCTTCAAAGAACCACCCTTCAATACCGGCCAATAAAAGGGTGTTATGTGTGGCTAAGTTAGGATCGTTAAAGTCGGAAAACTCAAAGGCCGCGACCAAGTCATCCGTGAACTCATAGCTAAACCCGCCACGAACGCGCAAAGGGATAAGGTCCTCGTTGCCAGCTTGATATCGAATTTTGGTGTCTAAATCTTCGGCAGAAAGTCCAAGATTGATTTGTTTGCCATAACGCGGGTCCAAAATAGGGAGATGGTACAAAAAGCCCATATCGAGGCCCAAACCACTAGCTTGTTGCCCAGGCTGCGTGGCCGAGTCGACGCCATAAAGCTTTATATTGATTCCAAAAGAAATCGATTTATCAACAGCAAGGGGAGCTGCAAAGGTGCCATAGTAAATGCGCTCATTTTCCGATCCATCCGTGAAAAAAAGCTGTTGAGTCGAAATCGCCCATGCCATTTGGTCGCCAAAAGGTTGGACATAAGCCAAATCAAATAGGTCCTCTTTCCCATTCAAAAGAACGGCACCCATCCCTGATATTTCTGGTCTTAATACCTGAACAAGCCCAGCAGGATTATAAAAAACAGCGTCCCCTGAATCGGCAATCGTGGAAAATGCACCGCCCATACCCAATGGCCTTGCGCCGATCCCAGAAACCCCACCCTTGTCAAAAGCCGCATGCCCTGTTGAAACGACAAAAGAGAAAAGCAACAGAGCAAACGCTAGGATCTTATTGACCATTCGGTCCCACCTTTACGCCATTGATTGAAATTTCAGATAATTGCTTAAGCCGCGCCAAATCAATCTTGCCGGCTCCATAGTTTGCAACGGCTTCTGTATTAGCCTTCAAAGATAATGCATTTCCCTGTGTGCCATAATATACATTAATTAACATGGATTTAAAATCTTTAGTTCCGACTGTTTTTACATCATTTTTCATGACGTCGGCCGCTTCTTGGATCACATAATTTGCGTCATTTAACTTCGATTTATAACTCACCACAAGGATGTCTTCCCCATTGGGCCCGGGTTCTTTATGACTGTTAAGACCTTCGCCCGGGGTTAAGTTTTTGACCCCTTCCAACCCCATGGCTGGATAATTGGTATTACCCATGGCCTCTGCCGGAGTCGGATTCCCATTGGCAGTAGCCGTCGTGGGTGTGGCTTCGGCTATTCCCAAAAGTTGCTTTAAACTTTGGGTTGCTAAAGCGGTTAACTGTTGCCGTTCTTGTGCCAAAAGGGCCGATTGTTGTTGCCGAATTTGATACAACTTGGTCGGATCTTTGGCTGCGCCGGGTTCCGGGGGGCCCAACAATTCAACCGTTTGAACCGGGGTAGAACCAATATGCTCCAATTGGTCCTGGACTTGAAAAGACCAAGTGTAGATTCCTGGAGGCAATGGTTCATATTGGTCGTTCTCGCCCGCCCAAAGAACCTTGGTTGGAGGCGACCCGCTCCCTCTCAAACCCCTTACCAAATGGTTGGATGCATCATAGATCAATACACTCCAACGATTGACGCTCACATCCTCGGTGGTATCTAAATTAAAGGTTGCTTTTTCTCCTTGGGAAGGCGTAAAAGACCCCGGGCGCACAAAAGCGCGAACCTTGGGTGGCGGGATTTCTTCCCCGCCGCCGAAACGATAGGTCGCTCCAATATGAAAAGGTTCATAAGTGATCCCGTTAGAGCTCGTTGACACGATATTCCCGCTCGAATCAAAGGTCGGCCCGACAGGTTGAAGATAAGCTGCGTCCAACTCGAAATCACCGTTGAGGGCTCGAATACTGCCACCAATACTTATATCGCCTGGACGGCTCAAAGGTGTCGAGTAACCTGCTCTAACGCCCAGAACATCCCTGAAAAACCAGAATTCGGTACCAAAGTGAAGATATTTATTGTTGGCATCGCTGAAACGAGGATCGGAAATTTGGTCAAAATCAAAAGCCGTGATATTTCTGATCTTGAAAAAATAATTGTTTTTATAGGCGATCCCCAAAACGATTTCAGGCGGCACTTGGGTCTCAAATCCAGGGCCCACATTGAAATTCACTCCCGAGGAATCACTTACGACTAATCCGTTCGCATATTGAGCCCGACTGACCAAGTCATTCAGGGCCAAACCAATCCTGAACTCCTCGGAATATTTCGTGATCGGTATGCGGTACAAAAGACCCAAATCCACGCCAAACCCAATGACCCGGGGCGTGTTAGGCAGCTGAGCAATGAGGTTTTGATTTATTGGCAATATGTAATAAGGATCGTTCGTCAATCGCTTGATGTTGATACCCACGGAAAAATTCCGAACCGCCGAAAACCGGGCGGCATAGGAAAGCACGATCTCGCTTTGTTGGAATGTGGGATTCAAAAGATAACTTCCATTCGCCCTTTGCTGTGCGGTCAAACTTGGGTTTCCATTAAAAAAATCATACTGAGGATGAAAAGGACGAAAAAGAGATATTCCAAGGGTGTTTTCCTTGGCGATAGGAAACATAATCTGGAAGGAGGCGTACCACGGGAAATCAAAACCTTGACGCGGAGCGTTTGCAGGAACCAAACCATTGTCAAAATAGACCGGCGCGCTGGATAAGGATATCTCGTATGAGGTTAATTGAGCCAGTCCCGCCACATTCCAATAAGCGGCTGAAGCATCATCGGCCACTGCTGTAAAGGCTCCACCCATGCCAATAGCCCGCGGCCCTATTCCAAAAGAATTTTTCTGCCCAAAAATGAGCTCTGTATTCGTGTTTTGACCAAATGCCAAACCCGATCCCAGCCACAAAAATCCCACCGCTGAAACCAATAGAGTCCAACAGGATTTTGGCAAAGGCCCTCTTTGGAATGAATGAATATTTGGCACCTTTTGAATCACCCTTCTCGCACCGAAAAATTCGGGGCGGCTGAATTAATCAAGAACCTATTCCCTTCGATTTCCCCTCTGCTTTATATACGGCGACCAGAATTTCGGCCACAACTTGGTACAGTTCCCCAGGAATTTCTTGGTTCAAATTCAACTGTTCCAGCATTTCCACCAGAAGCTCGTCCTTCACGATCGGGATTTCATTCTCTCGCGCCAGGGCCATCAAACGCTCCGCGACGATTCCCCGTCCTTTGGCCACAACTTTTGGAGCCGTCATGGCTCCCCGGTCATATTGAATTGCCACCGCAGCTTTCCTGGCGGTTTTCCTTTTGGGCCGGCCTTCAGGGCTCAATCTTTATCCTTCCACACTTAAGCGAAAACCCTCCGGTACCGAAAATGGTTTTTTCAGGACAACTGTCGGTCCCATTAAAATGAACCTTCTGCTCTTTAAGCTTTTTTCCAATCCGGCGATCAATTCCTTAATTTCAGTCAGTCCTCGTTTGCCGGGTTCGGCATAAACCTGGATCGAAAGTTGATTCCCCTTGAGATAAATACTCCATTGCGTTTCCCCTTGCTTCTCGGTGCGCAGGGAAAAGAGCAGATAAACCACAGGAAAGGATTTCCCTCTCAAACCTTCCAACTTTTTCTGAACAAAAACCTTTAAATTCGCCTGCCCTCGCGTCGACCCCAAAAGAAATGGAAAAGTCGCTTTCCAATGGACTCCCGACGCATCAGGATCAAGGGCTTTACGGCTCAAAACCTCTTTTGGTTCACCAGCCGTGGAAACTGCGGGCAAAACCTGGACCTTCAAACCTATTTTTAACCCCGGCAAACCCGAAGCCTCAATTTTACGCCCTTTTCCCAGAACAACCAAATATTTACCCGGTCCAAGTGACTTTTCAATGACTCCTAAGGCGGCACCCGAAACTTGCACCCCACCGGCCCCAACCTTTATCGGACCATTCAGTTCGATCGGAACAACTTTTTGCATCTTGATCTCTTCGACAAAAGATAAAACGCCAAAATCCGCAACCCATCATTCCCCACTAATTAGGGGTTGTGAACCGGTTTCCACGGAGATTTAAGATCAATTGAACTTCCGCTCGGCTCAATTTCGTCAACTGGACAATTTCATTAATATCGGCTTTCCCATCAGCCATTTTATAAATTTCCCTCACCAACCCGGAAGAAAAACCCATCGTCTTTTCCGATCCGTCAAAACCAAAT
>Ga0070741_10020778_pt1 | contig 10287 bp, 7 predicted proteins | sample Coa_R1_4_FD_66440 | JGI IMG/M metagenome (GOLD analysis project Ga0070741, IMG submission 66440) | Surface soil microbial communities from Centralia Pennsylvania, which are recovering from an underground coalmine fire - Coalmine... | ecosystem: Environmental > Terrestrial > Soil > Unclassified ...
CTCACGACGCCCGTGAGCGTCTGCTGGTCGGCGAGCGAAATGGGCGCGGCGTGGGTCGAGCAGAACGACACTGAGCTCTCCGGGCAATAGGCGCTCTCCGCGGTGTTGAGCGCCGCAAGGTCCGCCGAGACGGTCGCGTCCGCCGCGTCGGCGCCGGCCTGTGCTTTGTCGACGCCGCGTTGCGCGGCATCCACCGCCTCCTGCGCCTTGCCAATCGCCGCCGCGCTGTTCGCGTCGAGGTCCGACCGCGCCTGCTGCGCCTTCTGCAGTTGCGCCTGCGCCGTCGTCACCGCCTGCTGTGCCGTCTGCACATCGACCGCGGACGGCGGCTGCTGCAGGTCCGCCTGCGCGCGCAGCGCCTTGTCGTACGCCGCTTGCGCCGACGCCACGCCTTGATCCGCCGCGGCCAGCGCCGAGGCCGTGCTGCCCTGCAACACCGATTGCAGCTTCGTCTGCGCCGTCGCCAGGCTCAGCTTCGCGTTGTCCAGCGTCGTCTGGAGGTCGGTGGGGTCGACCTGCGCGAGGACGTCCCCCTGCTTTACCTTCTGGCCGAGCGTGACGAACACGCCGGTGACCTTGCCCGACTGCTGGAACGAGAGCGACGTGGTCTGCTGCGCCGAGACGACGCCCGTCGTGCTGATCGAGCGCGTGATATCGCCCCGGTCCGCCGTCGCCGTCTGCGCCTGCGCCTGGGTCGTGCCGCCGCCCGAGAAGAACATGTCCCAGACGCCGAACGCCGCAGCGGCGGCCACGACCGCTACGGCGATCAGGGCAATCATGCGGTTGCGAAGCCGGTGGCCGGCAAGACCGAAGATCTCGTCGTACGTCGCGGGAAGCTCTGCCATCGTCGTCCGCGCTCAGCGCTGCACCAAGCGTATGGCGAACCGCTGAGGGACGACTACGTCAGATCTGTTGCGATGGCAGACGGGGAGTCCGATTCTTACCCGGCTCTTAGACCGGACATTGGAGCCTCATCAGAACGGCGCCGGGATGTCGGCGTAGGGCGGCTGCGGATCGTACTCCATGAACCGCTGCACCTTCTTCGCGTCCTGCGGCGTCTTCAGCTGCCCGACCATGTACAGCGCCATGTCGATCCCCGCCGAGACGCCGGCCGCCGTCACGATGTTGCCGTCCTGCACCCAGCGCGCGTCGACGAGCTCCACGCCACCGAGGCCGGCGAGCTCCTGGCGCGCGCCCCAGTGCGTCGTCGCGCGCTTGCCCTCGAGCACGCCGGCCGCGCGCAGCAGGAGCGCGCCCGTGCACACCGACGTCACGTGCCGCGCCGCCGCCGCGGCCGACCGCACGTAGGCGATCAGCGCCTCATCCCGCATGCCGGCGCGTGTGCCGACGCCACCCGGCACGACGACGAGGTCCGGCTTCGGCGCGTCGGCAAAGGTGTAGTCGACCGGCACGCGCAGGCCGAGGAAGCCGCGCACCTCGCGCTCGGCGGCGACGGTGTACGGCCGCCACGTCGTATCGATGTACTTCGCGGCCATGCCAAAGACCTCCCACGGCCCGGCAAAGTCGAGCTCCTCGAAGTCCGGAAACAGCACGAAGGCGATGTTCACGGCGATCCCTTTCACTGGAACCACAGAGACAGAGGCGCAGAGAATCAGAGTCTAAAGGAATCGAGATCTCCGCGCCGCGAGCGGACGCCGGCACGGCAGAGACACCGCACGTGAACCTCGGACAGACGCTGCCTCAGGCGCCCGGCGGCAGCTCCGCGGGCGGCGTCTCCGGGATGCGCTCGGCGCGCACGACGAGCCGTTTGTCGTATTGGTGCGTCGCGGAGTTGAACGTGCCGCCGCAGGTGATCATCGTCAGCATCTCCGTTGGCGTGTTCTGGCCGACGATGTCGGCTACCGGTGCTGTCGCCGCGTCGAACTGGTTCTTGAAGGTCACGGCGTAGCGATACTCCGTGCCGTCGGCGAGCTGGACACGGATGATATCGCCCGGGTTGAGGTCCTTGAGGTTCCAGAACACCGCCGGGCCGACGCGAATGTAGTCGACGTGGCCCGCGAACACGGCGTTGCCGGAGCCGAAGCCGGGGTGCGCGCTGAAGTCGTACCACGCGACATCGTACGCGTTGTCGGGCGCTTCCATGACGCCGGCGGCGTCGACTCCCTTCTCCACCACCGGCGCGTCGATCGAGACGCTATCGATGATCAGGCGCGTGACCGGGGCGTTCGAGCCGGGCGGGAAGCGGTGCGTCGGCGTCGGCGAGGGGCCGGGCGTCGGCGTCTCGATCGAGCCGAAGCCGGCGACCGTCTCGAGGCTGCTGTTGCCGGTCGTCCCCCCGAAGACGTCGGCGGCGACGAGGGCGAAGAGGACGACCGAGGTGATGATCAGGACCGTGCCGAGCGAGATCAGCGCGATCGAGATGCGGTTCGAGTTCAACGGGCCTCCACCACCCAACCAATCCTGCGGGCGCCGGCGGGCACCCTCCCGCTCACGGTACGGGCGCGTCGCCGACGCGCCCATCCGCATTCACCTTAGCAAAACGCCGCGGGGCCGCTGACCCTTACACGCGCACGCCCCGGACGATGAGACGGTTCGAATAATGGCCGCCGCTGAACCCGCCGATGCAGGTGACGAGCGTGATGCTGTCCTGCCCCGTCTGGGCGACGAAGTCGGTGAAGTCCTCGTCGGGCGCCGCCCAGCGGCTCCATTGGATCGCGTACGTGATCGGGCCGTTGCCCGTGTAGACGGTGACGGTGTCACCGGGCTGGAGGTCGCGCAGGCTCCAGAAGACGGCCGGGCCGACGCGGATGTAGTCGACGTGGCCGGCGAAGACGGCGTTGGCGCCGGGCTGGCCCGGGTAGCCGCCGAGGCCGGTCCAGCCGTTCGCGGCGAAGTCGTACCAGATGACGTCCCAGGGCCCGCTCGGGTTCCCCATGACGCCGTTCGTGCCGATCGTCCGTGAGTAGACCGTGGCGTTGACGCCGATGCTCGGGATCGAGAGCGTCATGTCCGTGCCGAGGATCGGGCCGGGGCCCGTCAGCTGCGGCGCCGGCGGGCCAACGCGCGTGTAGGTGCCGCCGCCACCGCCGCCACCACCGCCGCCGCCCCCGTCCTGCAGGCCGGCGCTCGCCGGCGGCTCCGTAGGCGCCGGCGTCGGCGAGGGCAGCTCGAGCGTCGGCACCGGCGTCGCCGTATCGGCCGGGACGGTCGGCGCGAGCGCCTGCGCCTTGTCCGTTGAGCCGCCGCCCGTCTCGATCACCGCGAAGGTGATGCCGACGGCGGCGAGCGCGAGGACGAGCGCCGGCACGCCGGCGAGCAGCGCGCGCTTCAGCGGGCTCGCTTCCCGCCACAACGTCTCGAGTGATGCGCGCATGGTGTCCTGCCCTCCTTCTCCCCATCGCGGCCGATGCGCGGGCGGGGCGCCGCTCCGTCGTCGCCCTCCCGTGCGTGGCCGCCGTGCGTCACACGCGACGCGCCCAGACGATCTGCCGCTGGTTGTAGTGGCCGGCCTCGAACTCGCCGGTGCACGTGATCAGCGTGACCGACTCGTCCGCCGTCGCCTGCACGATGGGCGTCCAGTCCTCATCGCCGGCAATGATGCGTTTGTTGAACTGCACTTCATACCGCGCGCTGCTGCCATCTGCGAGCCGGATCTCGACGATGTCGCCCGGCGCCAGCTCGTGCAGCCGCCAGAAGACGGCCGGGCCGTAGCGGATGTAGTCGACGTGGCCGGCGACGACGATGTTGCCGCCCTTGCCGGGCACGCCGCCGCAGCAAGGAAAGGCGCTGAAGTCGTAGTAGGCGACGTCTTCGGGGCCATCGGGGTTGGGCATCTGGCCGGACTCCGGCACGACCTTGTAGGAGAACGGCGCGTCGACGCCGATCTTCGGGATCACCAGCCGTTGGCCGGTGAACTCGCCGCGGCCGGGCGCACCCGTGCCGCGCGCCTCGAGGTCGCCCGGGTGCAGCTCTTCGCCGGGGCTGATCGGGATCGGCGTCTTCAGGCCGGCGTTCTGGCCGGGCGTCGGCGATGCCGTCGCCTCTTCGGTCGGCGTCTCGGTCGCATCGTCCTTCTTGCCGCCACCGCCGCAGGCGGCCGCGAGCGCCGCCACGAGCGCGAGCGCCGCGCAGGCGGCGAGCGCCCAGGCGCGCGGGCGCAGCGGCCCGACCATCCCTGATCGCTGGGTTTGTCCTGTCATCGCGCGGTCCTCGTCCTCCACACATCCCCCGCCGCGGCGAGGGCTGCCCTTCCGCCGCGGCCCATAATGCCACATTTCCTCGACATAGTCCGTAGGAATCAGCCCGCATGTTCGGTACGACGGCAAGCGTCGCAACAGATGTCAACGGGCGGGATCAGAGGTCGGAGGCCAAAGGTCGAAGGTCGGAGGCCAAAGGTCGAAAGTCGGAGGTCGGAGGTCAGAGAGTCGGAAGTCAGAGATCGGAAGTCAGAGATCGGAAGTCAGAGGTCAGCGGCCACCACCGACGGCTAGCGGAAAGCGCCCTTCCCCCTTCACCCTTCACTCTTCACCCTTCACCCTTCCCGCTTCACCCTTCACCCTTCCCTCTTCACCCTTCACTCTTCACCCTTCACTCTTCACTCTTCCCCAAACGCGGAGAGGCCCCCTCACGCGAGGGGGCCTCTCCGGACTCGGGACATCCGTGTCCCGACGACGCTATCGCGTCTTACTTCGAGCGGCGCAGGGCCAGGCCGCCGCCGACGAGCGTGAGGCTCGCGGCCGCCAGCACGACCAGCGTCCACATCGGGAAGCCAGAGGCGCTGTCCTGACCGAGGTAGCCACCGTTGCCGGTGTCCGGACCGGAGATGCCGGTGCGGGTCGGCGTGGCAGCCGGCGACGGCTGCGTGCTGATCGGCAGCGCGCAGTCGACGCGCGTGGACGTCTGCACCGGCGTGGCGATCGACGAGTCACCGGCGGTGACGATCACCGTCACACCCGCGCTCGCGTTGGAGAGCGGCGTAACCGTCGTCGAAGCCTTGCCGTCCTTCGTCACGGTGTTGATCGGGTTCGCCGTGCCGAGCGCGACGACCGAGAAGTTCACCGGCGTGCCGTCGGCGACGTTGTTGCCGTTGGCGTCGGTGACGGTCACCGAGACCGTGGCCGAGGACGTGCCGTTGCAGCTGATCTCCGCCGGCGAGACCGTGGCCGTGATGGCGTTCGCCGCGCCGACGACCGTGATGTCGGCCGAGGACGTGTCCTGCGACGGGCCGATGTTCAGGCGGTCCGCCGAGGTAATCGGGTCGACGTTTTCGATCGTCGCGACGATCGTCGCCGTGCCCGTGCCCGTGCCGCCGCACAGCACCTGGTACACCGCGATCGGCGTGTTCGGCGTGTTCGGCTTCAGAGTCACCTGCGTGCCGCCCACGATCGCCTCATCCGGGTTGCCGATGCCGAACGAGACGACCGTCTGGTCGGCCGACGGCGGGCTGATCGAGAAGTCGACCGGGACGCGCGCGAGGATCGTGTCGCTCGCGTCGAACGCCTGCGCGTAGGCCAGCGTCGAGTTCGCCGGGGCGACGCCCTCGGTGACGTTGACGTTCGTCTCACACGGGTCGTCCGGCTGGTTGGACGCGCTGGCGCCGCTCGTGGAGATCGTGCTCTCGACGAGCGTGAGCTTCACGTCGTTCGCCTCGCCCACGACGTTGACGTCGAAGTTCTCGGCGATCGATTCCTGGCTGACGCCAACCGTCTTCACCTGGCCAGGGCTGGCGTTGCCGTTGAAGACGTTGAACACCACGACGCCATCGCCGTTGTTCGGCGCGCCGCCGTTGGCGCCATCGTCACAGTCGTTGTCCTGGCCGAAGGCGGCGCCTTCGCTGTTGCACGTGAAGTCGAGGCCGATCCCGCCGCCCTCGACCGAGTCGAGGCCGGACGGCAGGTCGAGCGTCACCGGCTTCTCGTCGTTGACGAAGACGAAGACCGCCAGGTCGCAGTACAGGCCCGGCGTCGGCAGGCCCGCCGCCACCGCGTTCGTCCGGTTGCAGGTGTTCGCCACCTGGTTGTCGTCCCAGCCCTCGATGTCGGCGAAGTCCGACTTCGTGAGCTTGCCGTCCTCGTTGCCGATGGCGTTGGCGAGGTTCGTGACGTCGGCCGGCGTCATTGGAGCGAGGCCGCAGGCCTTCGCCACGTCACCAGCCGTCGGCGTGTCGGTCGTGTCGCCGTCAATGGCGCCGACGATGAACTCACAGCCGACGACGGCGACATCCGTCACGTCGGCGTGAGCCGTCGGAGTGGAGCCGAAGCGGCCGCCGAAGCCCACAACCAGGGCTACCAGCGCCGCGACGGCAGCGATTCCGAGTGCTTTCAATGCAATCCCTCCTGCATGCGGGCCGCCTCTGGCGACCCTCTTCCTTCTCCGAGCTGCTTCATCCTTGTCCGTGCTTGCGCCGCTGGCCACATGTCCGAGGAATCTCTTCCACGTCGTCCTCGGCCGAGTGTTGGCGACGTGACGCCACCTCGACGTGTGCCCGGCGGCTGCTCCCTCCTTTCCTCCTCCTTCTGGGATTCCATCCGCGTCCGTGCGGGGCCTGCCCGATACGTGGCAACGCGGCCAGATGCCGCGCTTCCGGCCGTATAACGTCGCCCCGAGGCGCGGGGTTAACCGGGACGACACCTGAATTTCCCCTATGGGAAGCCCGCAAGGTGAGGCGAAGGGGGGCCCCGTCGCCGGAGCCCCCCTTTTATGTCGTATCGCAGTCGCGGACTACCGCACCCGCCTCAGCGCGAACCGCGCCCCGGCGAGGGCCGCCGCGGCAGCCGCCAGGCCGGCGAGCGTCAGCCAGCCAGCCGCGCCGGGCGCCGCCGAGCCGCCTGAGCCCGTGTCCGGGCCGCGGATCCCCGCGCGGGCGCCGCCGCCGGGCGCCGCGCCGCCAGCACCGGTGCCGCCGGCGGGCTGCTCACCGCCGGTCGTCGGCCCCAGCGAACCGCTGCAGGCCACCAGGATAGAGGCCTCCACCTTCTGGATTTCGGGCGGCGGGAACACGAACAACGCCGGCGCCAGCGGCTCGCCAGGGAAGCCGCGCTGCGCATCCGTCAGCGGCAGCTCAAGGTCGTGGGTGCGCGTCAGGATGTCGCCCCTACGGGCGCCGTCCACCGAGACGGTGACCGTGACGCCCTTCGGCCCGAGCGTGCCGGCGCCGGCGAGCGGCGTCACCGTCGTGCTTGCGGAGCCGCCGCTGCTGTCCGCCTTCAGCGGGTTCGCCGTGCCGAACGCCACCACGGAGAAGTTCACATCGAGGCCGTTCGCGACCGGATCGCCGTCGGCCGTCGTCACCGTCGCGGTGACCTTCGACGTATTCGTGCCGTTACAGTCGATCTCCGGCGGGTCGGCGGTCAGCGCGATCTTGTCCGCCGCGCCGACGACCTTCATCGTCAACGTCTCGACCTCGTTCCGCCCCGGCGCCTGCGTGACGGAGCTGTCGCCCGTGCCGGAGAACCAGACCCTCGTCTCAAACGTTCCCGGCTCCTGAAGCCCGCAGACGAACTGCGGGAAGCCGATGCCGATGCCGTTCCCGAGGTCGAGGGTCGGCGTCTGCGGCAGGGCGACCGCCGCCTGCAACGTCGGGCCGACGTGCAGATACGTGGCGCTGGCCGGCGCGAACGGGGGCAGGTCGAGCGACCCCTTGTATGTGGTGGGGATGATCGGGTGTTCCCACTCGAGCAGCGCGCCGACCACTTCGTTGCCTTCGTTGTCGAGCGCCTTCGCGATGACGACCGCCTTCTCCGGCCGCGCGTTCGCGCCGAGCACGCCGGAGACGGTCGCCTCGAAGTTGCAGTCGGTCGGCTGCACCTGGTCGGCCTTCACGAAGGCCGGATTCGACCCCGGCGTGACGATCGCCTGCGCGGTCGGCGGCGTCGCGCCGACCGAGATCGTGTCCTTGCCGAAGAGCGGGGTCAGCGTGATCTGCTCCGGCTTGCCGACGATCGTAAAGTCGACCGGGATCGCCACGCCTTCCTGCACGACGTGCAGCGTGTACGCGCCCGTCGGGTCGATCGACGGGTCCTGGATGATCAGGCGCGCCACCACGACGCCATCGCCCTGTCCTGGCGCGCCTACGGCGTCGCAGTCCGGGTCGTAGGTGAAGGCCTCGCAGAAGGCCTCTTTCCCACCGGTCAGGCCGTTCCAGTTGCCGACGGGCGATGTAAAGCGGACGCTCTGCTGGTCATCGACAAAGGCGATGACGATGAGCTGCTGCTGCTCGTGCACCTGGTTCTGGTCACGGTCGATGCCCGCGAAGTCGCTGGCGCTCGTCTGGACGATCGGCGCATTCTTCTTCGTCAGGCTCTTGGCGTAGTCCTGATAGCGCGACTGCTGCTCCATGCCGGTGCAGTCCACCGCCGCGTTCAGGGCCGGGATGCCGCCGAAGGCGACGCCGAGCGTCACGCAGATCTCCGAGTTCAGCGCGACGACGCTGATCGGCACCGCGTGGGCGGGCTGAGGGCCGCTCGCCGCTGAGGCGAAGGCCGCGGCGCCGGCGGCCACGAGGCCGACGAGCGCGAGCTTGAGCGACGTCATGAGTCTCATTCTCGTCCTCCTCCCTTCTTAACCGCGGCCGCGCCGGCGCGCGATGGCGTTCGCCGCGCCGTACCAGGCGCCGCCCGCGAGGCCGCCGACCACGACCGCCGTGCCGAGCGCGACGGCCACCGCCTGCCAGCCGCCGCCGAGCAGCGAGCTGGAGCCGCCGTCACCGGTATCGGGCAGGCGGATGGGGCTGCGCGAGCCCGCGCCGGCGTTGCCGCCGGGCGTCGTGCCGCCGCCGGCGGGCTGCGTGGCGCCCGTCGCGGGCGTCTGGCCGCCGCCGGCGGTCGTCGCCGTCGCCGTCAGCGTCGGGCTGCCGGTCGGCGTGACCGTCGCGAAGGCGAGCGAGGTCGCCGTGGCGCAGCCCTGCGTGCCGGGCCGGCAGGTCGCCGTGGCCGGCAGCGGGGTGTTCGTCGGCGTCGGCGTGATCGTCGGCGTCGGTGTGATCGTCGGCGGGCCGCCTGCGCCGATCGTGACGACGGCGTTGTTGCAGGTCGCCGCCTCGAGGTTCACCGGTGCGCAGCTGCCGATCTCGTTGTACCCGTCCGCCGTCGCGTGCGTGAAGTGAAGCTCAAGCGAGACGGTGCCGTCGGCCGGCGAGGTGAACGGGAAGTTCGCCACCGGCACGGAGGCGCCGTTCGGGATCGTCACCGTGCCGACGAGGAAGCACGAGATGGTGCCCTCGGTCTCCGGCGGCGTGTGGTGTTCGGGGTTGTCGCCAGCGACCTGGTCCGCCTGCGGCGGCGGCGGGCTGCACGAGAACACGCTCGTGCTCAGTCCCGTCGTGTTCGGCACGCCGGGGCTCGCGACACCGCCGTTCGTGTTGAAGAAGTAGGTGTCGAACGAGTCGAGCCCCGCGTCGGCGCCGCTGTTGTTCGTGATCACCCACTGCGCGGTGAACGACGAGCCAGAGACGGGGTACGTGCAGGTCGACTGGATGCCGGGCGTCACGGAGTCGCAGTCGATCGAGAACGTGAAGGGGGGCGGCACGCCGGCGGCCGCGGGTTGTGGACGGTCGCCGGTCGACGCGATCACGAGCAACGTGACGGCTACGGCGATGGCGCTCAGCGCGGCCACGGGGATGGCCTGCCATCTCCTCATCGGAGGGACCTCCTTGCTCCAACTGTTGATCAACGCGGCAACGATACCATCGCCCGTCAACTACGGGCAATAAACGCGATGGACATGTCACGCGCGTTGGGCGTGTCAAGTCCGCCATAACGGCGCCCGTGTCAAGTCCGCGCCCGTGCGGGTGCAGCCCTGTGTCCGGGCGGCACCCGCGATCCGGCGAGTAGGCGCCGCCGGAGCCGCTGCCGCGTGCGCGACGGCACGGCGAGGCCCGCACCGTACTGGTGCGGGCCTCGCTGTCGTGGCGCTCGTTTGCGGCGCTAGCCGCGGCGGCGGACCACCGCAGCGCCGGCGATCAGCGTGGCGCCCAGGGCCGCCGCTGCCGCCAGGCCCGCCAGCGCGGCGAGCGTGCCGCCCCCACCGGCACCGCCGTCACCGCCGCCGGCGCCGGTGTTCGGCGCGACGATGCCGGTGCCGGCGCCGCCGCCCGGCCGCTGCGTCGCGATGCCGGCGACGGTGCTCACGGCCGTCGGGCTCGCGGGCGACGCCGTGGCGGTGGCGGTGCGGGTCGGCGTCCGCGTGGCCGGGTGCGTCGGCGATGCGGCCGGCGGCGTGTTGGTCGGCGTCGGCGTGTTGGTGGGCGTCGGCGTGCAGGCGACGAGCTCTTCGTCGACCTCGCGCAGGCACGGCGTCGGCGTCGCGGTGGGCGTGTTGGTCGCGGTC
>Ga0070741_10020780_pt1 | contig 10287 bp, 17 predicted proteins | sample Coa_R1_4_FD_66440 | JGI IMG/M metagenome (GOLD analysis project Ga0070741, IMG submission 66440) | Surface soil microbial communities from Centralia Pennsylvania, which are recovering from an underground coalmine fire - Coalmine... | ecosystem: Environmental > Terrestrial > Soil > Unclassified ...
TTCCGTTCCTATTCGGGTTACTGATCGGGCCAGTCGGGATCTATATTCGTCGCTATCTCGAAGAAACCGAAGCTTTTGTTACCTCACGCCGCACAGGGCGGCGTCAGGCAGTCGGCTCGTTGCTCAAACAACATCTACGTAGCATTCTGGTGACGTTCGGACTCACAATTTGTGGTACGATTTCGTATTACGTGATTTTGGTGTACATGCCGACGTTCGCCAATAAGCAACTAAATGTACCACTCGACGAAGCTTTTCTTGCGCAAGTGATCGGGCTCATTTGCATGACGTTGGTGATCCCTCTCTGTGGTGCGCTTTCAGACCGCACGGGTCGCAAGCCGATTCTGATTGCTGCGCCGGTCGCGTACCTCTTGCTACTCTATCCGTTCTTCACTTGGCTTCACGCGAGCCCGAGCTTCCTGCATCTCGCGCTCATGCAGAGCGTACTGTGCGGTGTTGCCGGAGCTTTTTCCGGGCCGATTTCTACGGCAGTCGCTGAACAGTTTCCGGTGGGTGTACGATCGACTGGCCTGGCGATTGCGTACAACATGGCCGTGATGCTATTCGGCGGTTTTGCACAATTCATTGTCACCTGGTTAATTGTGAAGACTGGCTCGCCTATTGCGCCTGCGTACTACGTGATGTTTGGTGCGGTTGTAGGGTTAGTTGCGGCGTTGGCATTGCGTGAACGGGAAGTATAGCAAAGGTGGTTGCCGTGTCCCCACGGGTTATGCTACACAACTCCTCTCGTTGAGTAATGTTCCCACATCGTACACCCATGACATCGCTCATCGTAGAGCCCGCCCGGTAAGTCCTTGAATTCTCATATGCGCCGTTAGCTCAGTTGGATAGAGCGGCAGGCTACGAACCTGTAGGTCAGGAGTTCGAATCTCTTACGGCGCACTGTCTTTTCAGCTACTTAGCGTTTGCAAGCGATTGAGCCAAAAGTCATGTGTGCACCGTGTGGGAAAATCCGAGATTTATCCTACTTTTTTGGTGGGAGGGGTCGAATGGACGACTGCTTTTAAATCGTCTTCGGTGGGATTGTTATAGCGTTGAAACACCGCAAACGTCTTGTGACCAGTGATGGCCATGATCCGCTTATAGTCCCAACCTTCGCGGACCTTCCTGGTCACAAAAGTGTGCCTCAAGTCGTGGAAGTGAAGTCCCTCAAGTCCGGCCTTACGGCATGCGGTCGCCCATGAGCGTTTCCAGCCTTGGCGGCCTATAGGCTTCTTTTGCCACGTGAAGACATAGCCGCGAATATCAGCGATCTTCTCTTCTCTTTGTTTCCTACGGATCTCGTCCAAGGCTTCCTGCAGGAGAGGGGAGATAGGAATCGCGCGCTTTTCGTTCGTCTTGGTGTCCATCGCTGCGAGACGGAGAAAGCCCGTCTTGGTGTCGACCTTATCCCAGGTCAAGTTATTGATCTCTCCGGCTCTCATGCCGGTCTCATATGCGCAGATGATGAGGTCACGAAGATGAGGAGCCGCAACCGAGAGTAACCGCTGATACTCTTCTTCTGTGAGTGCGCGATCTCTGGCGTTATTCTCCTTGTATAACTTGATGATAGGACTGGATTCGATCACGCCTTCTTCAACTGCCAATTTGAGGATATGCCGAAGACATCCTAATTCTCGATTACAGTATGCATCACTGACCGGGTCTCCTCGCCAGGTTTTGCGATTCTTCCGAAGCTGTTTGAACTCCTCCACTTTCGTCCGGGTAATTTGCGACAGGAGCATATTGCCGAAGAACTCACACAAGACTCCTACCATTCGTTCGTCTTCAGCCAGCGATTTCTTTTTCACCGCGTGTCTCTTCAGATAGGTGCCTGTCCAAGTGGTGAACGTCATGCCTTTGACTTTTGCTAAGTCGAAGTCTTCCCTGAGGGCGTTACGATGCTCGTACTCTGCCCGTTTGGCTTTGGCCGTCTTCAAAGTGTTCCCCGCGGGCCAGACACGCCGTACGCCTTTCCAGTCCTTGAGGCGAATGTAGTACGACCGGGACCATTCTCCCGTAGCGGTTTGGTGTTTGCGTTCGTAGAGATGTTTCTCAATACGATGTTCGTGCATATGCATGTCTCCTTCCTTGAATAACGTGTATGAGGTTGACAGACATTCGTTCGTGCTCCTTCCTTCGCTGAAATGTGGTGTGTCGCCCTGTTCTTATCACCTGCAGGGCAAAAAAAAGGCGGGGAGAGATCCCCGCCGGCGGGTGGGAGTTACTGGAGTACCTTCTTCATCGAGAGTTCCCATAACTGACCAAACATACGGACTCGGCAGGTTTCGTCCCCCTGCAGGATCATGTCCAGGAGTACCAGGCCCATCTCAGCGCATTCTTTAACGGCGTCCCCGCATGTGACCTTGTCCAGATCTCGTTCAACATTGTTCATGATTTTTCCCCCTTTCGTGGTTGATGAGTTAATGTTAACAAAAAAGGGTTCCCGCGTTCCAACAAAGGAACCCCGGGGCTTGCGAAAGTCGTTACCTTTCGTAAGCCCTCTCGCCTACGCTGCCTGTTGTATTTCCATCTCACACGCTGTCTGCCATCGCTTGCGGGCTTCTGCTGCTCTCTGCTCCGCTCGTTGCCAGTGATTCCATGCGTCTTCATCGTCAAGACGCGTTGTGGCTTCTCTCATGGAGCGATTCGCCGCGACTTGCGCACGGATCATTTCGATTTCCAGTTGCTTCTTGGTGCTCATGGTATGGGACTCCTTTTTCGTTAATTGCGGAGAGCCCACGGTACGGTGACGTGCACGGTCGTGCTCTCGTGGCGGATCAAATAAATCGTGTGATCATTGCTGGATGGCTTGGGCGCTTCCACGTCCTGCATCGCCCGTACGAGCGTCAGAGCGAACATAGCCACGTGCTTGCAATGACTGTGGTGAAAGCGGGAATCCTCACACTCACAGTGCGCTGAGGCTGTGGTCAGGGTGATGTGGTACGTCTTCTCCCTTCCTCTCACTGAGCCTGAGAGATAGAACTCCGTGCACTGTGAGACCGTGACGATGTACTCTCCTTCCATCAGCGCGGTTGCCGCTTTTGCTAAGCGGGTTGGCTCGACATGCTTCAGGGCCGTTAATGCAATCATCTCCATACCTCCTTTGTAAAAGTTATAGGTTGTTAGTGAGCTATGTGGCTGCCTCCGTCTCTCCTCCAGAGTCCCCGGGCTCTCCCCAGCTTCCCCTTCAGCGTTTGGCATCTGCTCCGTCTGCGTGCGTATGGTTTACATGGTGAGTACCTCCCGCGCTGATGTGTTAGTACAGTTATATACTGTACACACAATTATGTCAACACGTTTGGAGAATGTATTGACGATAAATACAGGAAGGTTATACTGATGGTTAATGAAAAAGAAAAAAGAGGATGTTGTGGAGATCACCGTCACGCGGCGTATTACGGTTAAGGAGAAAACGTGCCCCGTCTGTGGGACTACGTTCATGGGCCCAACAAATAAGCGCTTCTGCGGTAGGCCGTGCTTGAATAAGGCGAGCTATGAAAAGCATGCCGAAGCCCGCCGCGAGCATCGGCGCAAGGTTTACCATGCAGAGAGGCAGGCATCCGCGGGCAAGAAGTGACGCCACTTACCATCAGTTAATCAATGGTTAGGCGATAGAGTAACCTCTTATTAACTCCGTTCTTATGGCCATACAATGTTGGGCAAAGTCTCTTGGCGATTGTTCTCCACAACAGTCGCGGGAGCACTATATATCGGCGTCACTTTTTGAAGGTCCCACGATTAAGGTTCAAGGTTTTTCGTGGTGCGTAGACAAACAAATCGAAATCGGCCTGTCGTCCGCTGTGTCGAAAATCCTCTGCAAACATCACAACGAGATTCTTTCGCCAGTTGATCAAGCCGGAGCGCAGGTGTTTGACACTTTCCGCAAGATTCGTAAGTTAGAAATGGTGCGTGATCGCTTGAAACCTCACAGATGGCATATCATACGACACGATATTGACGGTCCAATACTCGAGCGGTGGTTTATTAAAACCGCTATCAATCTTGTTTGTGTACAGACCGAAGAGGTTCACTGGCTCGAAAGTAGCACTCCTCGCTTTGAACCGCCTTCCCTACTTGTCGATGTTGTCTTCGGTAAGCGAAGTCTTCCACCAGATATGGGGTTATTTTTTGCTGTACATGAAGGGCAAGCGGTTGAGACAGGAGACCATATTAACTTCGCGCCCCTAGTATTGAACGAAGGCGTGGCGGCTGGCCTTTTTGAATTCCGAGGCTTCCGATTTTTGATTTCACTCTGGAATCAACCTATGCCAAAGCGGCCTCTATTTCTTAACAACCTTCCAGAAGGATGGGACAAGGCATGTTTACTGCCGCGTGTGGAACATCTTTACTTTAACAGCCGTGGCTATCCGTCTCAAAAGCTCACGATCAAATGGCCAAAGCTACGTATCGCCTAACCCGTCGCGCCCCCGCCTCGCGGCCACGATGGGGTGTTGTTCAATCTGCAGCGTGCCCAAAGAAAAGAGCCGCCACTCCTTACCTACACACACCCCTTCGTACAGAAGCAAATGGCGCTTCTTCTTCGCGTGGAAACAGCAAGTGAGAAAGTACATCGCGGCTCGTTGGGAAAGGCGATAGCGGATCTACTCGTCAGGAGTGACGAGGTGAGTTCATTTTGACCACCGTCGCGCCACCGCTACTCCCACTATTCCGCTCAACACCAACAGCCAGGGTTGGGGTTCGGGGACCGAGGGGAAGACGGTTTGGGTCAGGCTCGGCTGATCAAGGGATATCGCGCCCCCGTCGCCGACGCTGATGAAGACACCGTCGCTCCCCGCTGGTATATTCGGTAAGGTCAGCGGAGCAATTCAGTAGCGGGCGAGGGAAGAAGTGCAAGAGCAGTTCGATCGAGCCGTTCAGGCCGGAGCCGAACACTTGTAGATTTGGGTGCGCGGGCTCAATGAGCACGGTCGAAAGTAGACTTGCTGATCGTCCCACAGCCGTCACAAAACTCGGGCGATTCTGTTGAATGAGCGGATTGCCGTCCGTATCGTAGGTAAACCAGCCGCTATAAGACTCGCCTTCCCATTGCGTGTTACGGGTGAACCCATCAGTAGTGCTGTTAAAAACGCCCATGAAATCAATTCTGACGATCGCCGCCTCTGCCCATGCCGGCAGACACAGTGCGATCACACACGCCGTAAGAAATATCCTTTGAGTCTTCATTTCATCCCCCTTTTTTATCTATCGCTAGTGTTACTCTTCCACATCCGCCGCGATGGCCTCTCCCGCTTCCTCAAAGGCTGCGTGCAAGGGGCTTCGCTCCGAGCCGCTTCCCATGCGTAGTTTTTCGCTTTCCTGGTTGACGCTCTCGGGCAGGATCGTGAGCGCATTGAGTCTCGTGCCCGTCAACGTGTAAATGTTACTAGAGATCTCCCCGCATTGACCGCTGATCACCTTGGCGAAGACGTACAGGCCAGTCAGTTGGTTTGGCCCGACTTGGTCGAAGTTGTAATACTGGCAGAGAATGGAGTCGATATTGATCAGGAAAAATTTGTGAGGCAACGTCGAGCCCGGCACCAGATCCTGCGTCCGCGCGACGGCGATAGTGCCGCCGCTGCTGTTGGTGCCAGCAATGGCGGTATGGCCATTCACTGCACGCAGCTCATTAAATGAGAACACGTCGGTAAACGTGACCAGGATCGTATAAGTGAACGACCACCGGCCGAGTAATGCCTGCAGGTCGGCATTTGGATCTCCGCCGCCGCCACCGCCACTCCCGCCGCCGGCATCCGTCACTTCAGAGATCATGAAGTTCTGCATGCTCTCATTCCACTCAATCTTCACATTCTTGCCCGCAAAACTAAAAGTGAACGCCCCGCTCTGGCCACGTAAGAAATTGGTCCCGAAAGTGGCTACATGCACGCCGACTTGGGCAAATTGGTTGCCGTCCGCTAGTACACGTACGAGATGTGATCCGGGAGCAAGGTTGTTCCAGTTCACCAAGAGACCGAAGCCGTTGTTGGTATCGCCACAGGCCCCCTGCGTGTCTCCCCTTGTCGTGCCGTACGCGGCTTGCGCGGTGATCGCGTCATCGATGACGACTTCTATTTTCGATGCGCTGCAATACCAGCCGGAAATGATCCCCACGCCGCTTTGGGCGGAGTTGTTGGAAGGATTTTCGAGGACGCCTTGCGCCAGAACGATTGTGGGCGCAAGCATGAAGAGGGCAGCGTACAGTGTTAGTTGAAAGATGCGCCGTAGACGCACCTGCGCATTTGCCCGATGAGCGGACCATCCCCTTAGCATGATTCCCCCCTTTTCTCCGCCTTCTCTTCAAAGAGAGCAGGGCTGTTAAGAAACTTTTATTGCAGGCTGCGTAAAAGCTATCGCCTTCATGTCAGCATGATTGTTTCTTCCGCTTGGACTTTCTTTATCTTGATCTCCCATAATGCCCCTAGCGCATGGATAAAGATGTTCTGTTCCGTCTCGTTCGCTGTGATAATGCTTTCCACAACCGAGACTGCAACTTCGGCGATAGCCTTCGCCGGATCCCCATAATGGTCCCCTGGGTGGTGCTGCATGAAATCATCCCCCTATCAGGAGATTTTCCGTCATTTCTTTGACAAAAATCAAGACCTAGAAAAGGTAGATTTTTAGGCTCAGGGAAACTACTAATTATTTTCAGAATCATTACTCAGGCCGCAATTAGGTGTCGTTTCTCCCTACGCTGCTGAGGACAGCTCGCGCTGCGTGGGCTGAGTCGTGAGGGTAGCGAGCTTTGCCTGCAGCTCCGTCACTTTGGTCTTGGCCTCCGCAATAAGGCGCAGTTTGACTTCTGGCGGTTCACCGTGAACGGTCCGGACCTGTAGCTGTGCCAGCTCTTCCTCAGCGCGATAAATGCGGTTGCGAATCGCCACAAGCCCATTACGGGCAAGCGTGAGCTGATGACGGGCTTCGGTCACCCGGACCGCAGCTTGTTCCTCGGCTTGTCCAGCAAGCCGCATCTGGATGTCATAGCGAGTGATGTCCGACGCAAGCTCCATCAACCGCGTGGCACGATCGGGGATAGGAAGCGTGCAGGAAGGCAAATTGAGCATTGTTTCTTCATCCACCAGTCGCTGACGGGTGCGCTTCAAATCGCTCAGAAAACTCTCAGCCACACGCTGTTGATGTTCTGCCTCTACAACGGCTTGTTCTAGTTGTTCAATTGTCATTTGTGAATCCTTTCATTGGATAATTGATTCTGTTGTCCCGCCTCAAGGACCATGGACGTAATCCGAGAGGCGGGGGCGAGAGCACGGCTCATCGCCAGCGGGCCAGGAACCCGCCACACTTAGTTACTTTTTGCGAAGAACCACGAGGGAGCATCGATGAATTCAAGCGGCTCTGCGCCCTGCAGTTGATTCACTACGAACGCACGGTTTTGCTGATTCTCCTTGTCCGTCAGCAGGATGGCTGGAGGAGCCGGAGCAAAGTGCTCATCCATCGCCGCGGCGAAGATCTGGTCGACCGCCTCCCGTTGCTGCTTATTCAGCAGATACAACGCATCGGCAGAGAGTTGCGGCACTGTCGGCCGTACATTCGCTTGGATCTTAGGTCTTCCACAGCGTGAACAAATTTGGTGTGACATACTAACCTCCTATGTGTTATTAACTCAGACGTTTTTCACTCATTGTGATTCATTAGTATGCGCGCGCGCGGCGCATTCCGTGCTCCCCGAACCAGAGGGCGAGGGCGGTCGCGAGCACTAAGTCGTCATGCTGATTTTCCCTCCACGCGCTATAACTGTCATGGCTGGTGACAGGGTCGATTTTGACTTTGAAATTCAAGAGCTCTTTCTCCAAGACGTGGGAGTCCGGCAGCGTGTCGATAATCTTGAGTCGTTGCGATTGCAGCAGCACGCTGACCACGCTGACGAGATCTCGTTTGGGAACGCGAAAATCGGGGTACTCTCTGGTTACGCTGTCGCCGCCATGAATCCAGATGCCGTGCACCTGACAGGGTAAGCGCGCCGCGTTGAACATATCGAGCACCGGCTTTCCGACACCCGTCGCGTCAATCACCAATGTCGAATCGCGCCGTAACTTTGGTAACTCCAGCGTCTCTTTCACCTGGCGAACAATCTCAGGGTAGCGCGTAAGGAGTTTGAACCGCTGCAAATGGGGCACTTGGTAGTGTCCCTCACCATCTGTGGTGGTCTTTTCGGCGATCACCAGGGCACTAAAGTCTTGGCTTTGACCTAAGTCGAGTCCAATAAAAAAAGTCATGTTCACCTCACGATAATAGACGCGACTCCCATCCGTAGAGCGTCGTGGTCGGGGGTAATGGGAAACAAGGGTTTAATGTCGCTACTCATGGCGGTGCGTACGTCGTCGAAACGAAAGACGGAGTCTTCTGTCTCAGTAAACTCACAGTTATATTCTGCTGCGAACCACAACGCCGGCATGCTTCTTTTTTCTTCGGTGAGAAACGTCGCGCTAATTCTCGGACAATCCGCCGCCGTAACTTTGATCCGTTCCCAGCTCTCGCCGCCGTTCTGCCAGGCTTCGAAGAAATGCCCGCGCTTACCCCACGGAGTCGACATCAGAAGCAGTTTGCCTTGATTCACGGCCAGCATCGGCCGCATCGCCAAATACAAATCGTCACTAACTCGTGAGGCTTCATCCTCAATAATCAGCGCAGCACCAGAAAACCCCCTAACGTTCGCCTCTTTTGAGGGAAGAGACACAACTCGTGAGCCGTTCTTCAACTGCAGCGATAGGCGATTGTCTTCCACAAGCTCCGGCCGGATCGGGAGCAGGGAAAGAAAGTCTGTGACCTTCCGAAATAGCTCCGAGCTCTGACGAAGTGTCGGGCTCACCAGAAGCACGAGCGAACGGGGGAAAAACAAGGCCTGATGTAAGCCACGAATAGCTGCGGTCGTGCTTTTGCCGCTCTGACGACAACAGTTTAATAACAACCTGTCACCCTCCCAGCTGAGCACTCGTTCTTGCCAGAGATCGGCTTGGAACTTCAGCGTGTGCCGAGCAAAGAATAGCGGATCTGCATACTCAAGAACCGCCTTCGGCTTCCGCCGTTGAGCGAGGCGTTTTTCAATGCGTTGTAGGCGAGTTTCCTGTATCACGGTCTGCCATCTCCGCCGCTTGTAACGCGTGCTCTATCCGTTCAAGGCGGTGCTCAAAGTCAGAGGCCTCTAAGGTCTTCAGGAGGTACAAGCCGAGTTGCCCCAGGACGCCGGCCTGTCTGGTGTCCAGTTTGTCCGCTTTTGTCTGAAGGATGCACCAGCGCAGGAAGCGGCGAACGTCACCAGCGTTTTCGAGCTTCGCCCAATTCCCACCCCCCGGGGGGGTACCTATTTTTCGTTGTGTCGTCGCCATGTTGCGAATTTTTGTTTACGCGGCCTCGAGTGGAAGCTCATCGCCAAGCAGCGCGTACATGCGGGTTCGGAGCGTTGAAATTTCCCGCGTCAGCCTGCTCAGTTCCTTCAGATGAGCGGCTCCTGGCATCTGCTCTTTGTCCGAGATCTCAGCGGTAATCATGTCCAGTTGTCGCCTGACCGCTTCCACTTCTCCCTTAGCGGCAAAGACGGCGCGTTCATGTTGCTCTAACTCAGTACGAAGCCGCTGGGATTGTTCATCGACCCTAGCGAGCTCCTGACTCATTGCCGCGGCGTGCTCGATTTTTCGTAATAAACGGCCCCTCTCGACGATTTCCCGCCAGTGCCTATGTGTGGCCTTGTGGACAGCAATCGCCCGTTCTCGCTCGTTGAGGGTGGTCATAAGCATCCTTCCCTCCCTAGTTGCCAGCAGTCAGGATCTCACGTAGCTTCGTTGCGGTTGTCTCTGGCACCAAGGCCGAGCCCTTGAGTAGTAACCCGTGGCCATCACGCAGAGTGCCTGGCGCATACACCTCTACGTACAGTCCTAACTTCGTATTTGAGATCATCACGTGGCTCAGGTCGTGTAACCAAATGTCAATTTTCTGGGGTTCTGTTTCCATTTTCCATCCTTTCTTACTGAAGGGTTCTGAAGGGTTTCCAAAAACGATCTTTTGATTTCATTGAACTTTTTTTAATTCTATGATCCCACTGAAGGATCTGAAGGCTTCTAGGGGAAAGTTTTCTTGTTTAGCTCTCGTGAGAAACTTTCTCCGACAACCCTTCAGACCCTTCAACCCTTCAGTGGATCACATGTCCTCTTTCAACAACGCGATGCCTTGCCATTGTTTGAGACCGTTTATAGAGTTCCTCTGGTTGCTATATCCTTTGTTCTTCATCCGTTGCGCGAGCGCAGTTTGAGAGATTTCTTGCTCCGCATTTAACTT
>Ga0070741_10020781_pt1 | contig 10286 bp, 1 predicted proteins | sample Coa_R1_4_FD_66440 | JGI IMG/M metagenome (GOLD analysis project Ga0070741, IMG submission 66440) | Surface soil microbial communities from Centralia Pennsylvania, which are recovering from an underground coalmine fire - Coalmine... | ecosystem: Environmental > Terrestrial > Soil > Unclassified ...
GTCGGGCGGCGACAGGGCAGGGGCTAGCTCGTCGGGCGGCGACAGGGCAGGGGCTAGCTCGTCGGGCGGCGACAGGGCAGGGGCTAGCTCGTCGGGCGGCGACAGGGCAGGGGCTAGCCCTGCCCCTACAGCAAAACCACTCCCGGCGCAGGCGGCCTACATTATGTATACTTCTGGTTCCACTGGTGGACCGAAGGGCGTGGTTGTTCCCCATTATGCACTTTTGAACCATATCAAGGCGATCAGCGTGGCCTACGCGCTCAATGAGCAGGACCGCGTGCTTCAGTTTGCCTCCGCAAACTTTGACGTCGCATTAGAAGAATTGCTGCCATCCTGGATACAGGGGGCCTGTGTTGACATAGTCTCGGAGACACCCGCTCCTTCTGTCCTCACGCACCTTATTGATCGCGAGGGTCTGAGCGTCATAAATCTGCCTTCATCTTACTGGCATGAATGGATAGCGGAGACGGCGCGTAGGGCAGGGACGAGCCCTGCCTCGTTATCCAGGCGGTCAACGCCGCATTCGCAGCTAGCTACGCTCAGACCGCCTGAAATAAAGGCCCCTACAGTGGGTAGCACGGAAAGCCTGCGTCTGGTGATTATTGGCAGCGAGCAAGCATCCGCGGCGCGTTTAAGCGTCTGGCAGCGATTGATGAGCGAGCGTGTAACACTTTGCAATGCATATGGCCTGACGGAAACCACAATCACCTCGCTAGTTGCTATACCCGGTCCAATCGTGACACAGAACGAGAAAAGGCCGCTACCTGTCGGGCGACCCTTAGCCAATATCCAGGCATATGTCCTTGATGAGCGCCTGCAACCTGTGCCCATGGGGATGCCCGGTGAACTCTACATTGGCGGCGCGGGTCTGGCCCGTGGATACCTGGGAAATCCTGCGCTTACTGCTGAGCGTTTTATTCCCCATCCGTTCGACACTCTGCCCGGAGCACGCCTCTACCGCAGCGGAGATCGAGCGCGGTATCTCCCGTCAGGCGAGTTTGAAGTGCTGGGCCGCAGCGATGCACAAATAAAGATCCGAGGATTCCGCATCGAACCGGGAGAGATTGAAGCCCGCCTGCTGCAACATCCCGCCGTGCATGAGGCTCTGGTACTTGTTTATGAAGAAAATCTTGCAATTCCGCCCGCCAACGCTGCTGGACGCGATCAATCGGGTCCCTACGAAGGTCAGGCGGGCGGCAAGGAAGCCCCAGGCGATCCCCGACTTGCCGCTTATGTTGTGATACGAGAACAGGAACCCTCCCTGATGAATAAGTTGCGGCACTTCCTGCAAGAGACGCTGCCGCCGTATATGGTTCCAACGCTCTTAATTCCTCTAGAGACACTGCCTCGCACCGCAACTGGCAAGATAGATCGACGCGCTTTCCCTACGCCTCAGCAAAAGCTGATGCAGGCAGGCGACTATATTGCGCCACGTACTCCGGTTGAGGAGATTGTCGCGGGAATATGGAGCGAGGTTTTGCACCTGGAGCGCACCGGACGTACCGATCATTTTTTCAAGCTGGGCGGTCATTCGCTGCAAGCAACCCAGGTCATCGCTCGTCTGCGCGAAATCATGCGGATCGAGCTACCTGTGCGTGCGGTCTATGACGCTCCCACCGTGGCCGCTCTTGCCGCCCGCATCGAACAAGAACGCCAGCGCGCGCTCGAAACGTCATTCCTTCCTCTCCAGGCGGTATCGCGCGATACGCCTCTCCCTCTCTCGTTCGCTCAGCAGCGGCTCTGGTTTCTCGACCAAATGCAACCGGAGAGCCCTTTCTACAATATCGCTGTTGCCTTCCACGCGCGCGGGACTCTCAATGTCTGCGCGCTCGAAGCAAGCGTGTACGAACTGCTACGCCGTCATGAGATCCTGCGCACAACCTTTGCTCTGGATGGCGAACAACCTGTACAGGTCATCGCGCCAATGCTCTCTCTCCCTTTGCCAATCATACAACTGGGGACAGAACGAGACGAGCCAGGCTGTTTTTTAGGCGAGGATGAGTGCCGGGCACTCATCACTCGCCTTTGCAATGAGGAGGCCAGGCGACCCTTTGATCTGAGAACTGGTCCACTGATCCGCGTAAGCATCCTGCGTCTGAGCAAGCAGGAACATGTGCTGCTCTTGACGCTACACCACATCGTCGCGGATGGCTGGTCGGTTGATATCTTTCTCCAGGAGCTGAGCGTTCTGTATCGCGGACGAGTTCAAGGCCAGCCTGTCACCTTGCCGCCACTTGCCATCCAGTACGCCGATTACGCAATCTGGCAACGCTACTGGCTCCAGGGAGAGATTCTGGAACGCCAGCTTGCCTACTGGCGGCAACAACTCGACAACGCGCCAACGCTGCTGGAGCTGCCAACAGATAGGCCGCGCCCCGCCATACAAACATATAATGGAGCCTGCCATACTTTTCTGCTCCCTCTTGCTCTCTTACAACGCTTGCGATTGCTCAGCCGCGGAGAAGGCGTGACGCTCTTTATGGCTCTACTGGCGGGAATTCAGGCCCTCTTATTTCGCTATACAGGTCAGACGGATATCGTGGTGGGCACACCTGCCGGTGGACGTATTCAGCGCGAGACAGAAGGGCTTATCGGCCTTTTTCTCAATACACTGGTGCTACGCACCCAGGTCAGTGGCGACCTGACTTATCACCGCCTGCTTGAACGTGTGCGAAATGTCGCTCTGGAAGCCTATATGCACCAGGATCTACCTTTCGAGAAACTGGTTGACGAGATGCACATTGAGCGGAGTTTAAGCCATACGCCGCTTTTCCAGATTTTGCTGACGCTCCAGCAGGCCACTGTTTCGCCGGTAGATCTCTATGGCCTTCGCCTGGAATCGCTGCTGTCAACGACCGCTACCGCCAAATTTGACCTATCTTTCGAACTGTTTGAAACATCGTCGGGCCTGTACGGGCTGCTCACCTATAATACCGACCTCTTTGACGGCACAACTATAGAGCGGATGGTCGGACACCTGCAAACGCTGCTGGAAGACTGCGTCGCTCGTCCAGACATCGCCCTGATTGAGCTGAATTTATTGACTCGCGCAGAGCAACAACAACTCCTGGTTGGTGGGCAACCGCAAGGGATTGCCCCTACATTCGAGGCACAGGTGGAGCAAGGGATTGCCCCTACATTCGAGGCGCAGGTGGAGCGAACGCCTGATGCTGTGGCCCTTGTCTGGGAGCAGGAACAACTGACGTATCAGGAGTTAAATGCGCGTGCCAATCAACTGGCGCATCATTTGCGGCTATCAGGCGTTGCCTCTGAGGTACGGGTGGGCATCTATCTAGAGCGTTCAATCGAACTAGTGATTGCCGTGCTGGGGATACTCAAAGCCGGGGGAGCCTACCTGCCCCTCGATCTCGACTACCCGCGTGAGCGACTGGCTTTTATGCTCCAGAATGCTCAGGTCCCGATCTTGTTGACGCAAGAACACTTGCTGGACGCTCTTCCTGCCGTTGACTCAATTATTTGCCTCAAGCGCGACTGGACCATCATAGCCAGACAGAGCTGGCAGAATCCCGTTGTGGTGACACAGATCCAGAATACAGCCTACATCATCTATACCTCCGGCTCAACCGGGAAACCTAAGGGAGTTATGGTCTCCCATATCAATGTAATGCGTCTCTTTAAAACGAGCGAAACAATATTTCACTTTACAGAACACGATATCTGGACACTCTTTCACTCGACCGCATTTGATTTCTCGGTGTGGGAACTCTGGGGAGCCTTGCTCTATGGCGGACGCCTCGTCATGGTGCCTTATTGGGTTAGCCGCTCCCCGCAGGCATTCTCTGAGCTACTTTGCCAGCAGGCCGTCACTGTACTCAACCAGACACCTTCTGCTTTCCGCCAGTTAATCCAGTTTGAAGAGGGCCAGGCGACAGAGCAGAGCTTCTCATTACGCCTGGTCGTCTTCGGCGGGGAGGCGCTCGACTTTGCCAGTTTGCGGCCCTGGTTTGAACGTCACGGGGATCAATCACCTCGGCTTGTTAATATGTATGGAATTACTGAGACCACCGTTCATGCGACATATTTTGCTGTCACCCAGACAAATTTAACTGCTGGAAGCATGATTGGGCGTCCCCTGGCTGACCTTCAGATGTATGTGCTGGATACGCGGCTACGGCCTGCTCCCATCGGAGTGCCAGGAGAGATATACGTTGGAGGATCTGGTCTGGCCCGTGGATACCTTAATCGCCCGGAGCTGACGGCAGAACGTTTTATCCCTCATCCTTTCGTAGGGATTCTCACGATGAATCGGGGAGGTACAAGCACGTCCGAGCCAGGGGCTCGTCTCTACCGGACAGGAGACCTGGCGCGCTTTCGCCCCGACGGCTCGTTAGAATATCTGGGGCGCATTGATCAGCAGGTGAAGTTACACGGGTTTCGCATTGAATTAGAGGAAATAGAACGGGCCCTGCGCCAGCATCCCGCCGTAAAGGATGCTCTGGTGGGCTTGCAGAGTGTAAATGGTCAGCAAAACCAGGATCAGCAGCATCTTGTCGCGTATGTAGTCACGCCACCTCAGCACGAAGTGGCCTCTAGCAGTGAGTTGCGCTCCTATTTGCAAGCATATCTTCCCAACTACATGCTACCCGCGCTCTTTATCTCTTTGGAGGCTCTGCCCCTCTCACCCAATGGCAAAATAGATCGCAAACGCCTGCCCGTTCCTGACCAGGAACAACGCCCTGAACTGGATGCCAGCTTTGTTGCACCCGGAACAGAGATTGAGCGTTTGCTTGCAACCATCTGGGCCGAAGTTCTGGGCCTTGAACGCGTGGGCATCCATGACAGATTTTTTGAACTGGGTGGGGATTCCATCCAGGTTATTCAGGTTACAGCACGCGCCCGCAAGGCTCATTTGCACCTGACGCCCAGACAGATGTTTCAGCACCAGACCATTGCCGAACTGGTTACAGTCGTTCAAGCCCCTCCAGCTTTTACATTGGAGCAGAGCGAAGTGAAAGGGCCGGTTCCACTTACGCCCATTCAGCGCTGGTTTTTCGAACAGAACCAGCCCGAAACGCACTACTATAACCAGGCGATGTTCCTCGAAACGGAGCGATTACCCATTTCTCTGCTGGTAAAAGCCCTGAACTACCTGCTTTGTCATCACGATGCGCTGCGTATGCGCTTCACCCAAAAACAAGATGGCTGGCAGCAGCAAAACGCTTCCATAGACGAAGCGGGGCCAGTCCCATTTTTGCATATAGATTGCGTGGGCCTGCCACTTCTGGCGCAGCGCAAGGTCATAGCACAAACGTCGAGCGAGCTTCAGGCGGGTCTGCACCTGGAGAAAGGACCTCTGCTACGCGTCGCATCTTTCGATCTGGGAACCACACAGCGGATTTTATTGATCGCCCATCACCTGATTATCGATGGCGTCTCCTGGAGTATTTTGCTGGAGGATCTGGACATGGCTTATCAACAACTGAGTCATGGAGAAGAGATACATCTTCCTCCGAAGACCAGTTCCTTCCAACAATGGGCACAGGGTTTGCTGGCATATGCGAACTCCCCTGCGCAGAAACAAGAAGCAACCAACTGGTTGACCATCTCGCGGACACCCATTACCACGCTTCCTGTAGATCGAAGCAGCTTCCAGGAAGTCGTGACGGAAGCTTCGACACAGAGGATCGTGGGGCGACTTAGCCAGGAGGAAACCCGGGCATTGTTGCAAGAGGTTCTCAAAGCCTATCACACGCAAATCAATGACGTTCTGCTCGCGGCGCTGGCGGAAACGCTGCGAGAGTGGACCAATGGCCAGGCGTTCCTGGTCGATCTGGAAGGACACGGCAGAGAGCACATGCTGCCCGATATCGACCTTTCACGAACGGTTGGCTGGTTTACCACGATCTTTCCAGTGCTGCTCAATCTAGCAGGCCAGAATAAACCGGGAGAGGTGCTGGTAACGATTAAAGAGCAGCTTCGTTCCACCCCTAATCATGGTATTGGTTACGGCCTCCTGCGCTACCTGCAACCTGATCCCGCCATCGCTACGCAGCTTCTAGCTTTACCTCAGGCCGAACTGAGCTTTAACTATCTGGGACAGATCGACCGCATCTCTCAGGAACCTGCGTTCTTCAGACCAGCATCCGAACTCATTGGACCCAATTTCAGCCCGCAAACCCGCAGGACGTACAAATTGGATATTCTCGCCAGCATCTCCGCCGGTCAGTTACAGGTGGCATGGATCTATAGCGACCAGCTTTACGAGCGCGCTACCCTTGAGTACCTGGCACAGCGCTATATCCAGGCGCTTCGACGGCTGATTGATCATTGCCTTTCACCTGATGCTGGAGGATACACGCCCTCGGACTTTCCTGCGGCCCAGATAGACGCGCGCGCCTTGAGCAAAGTCGCGCAATTGCTGGAAGAGGATGAAGAGCTATGAACATGAAAATGAAGAACGTCGAGGATCTTTACCGGCTTTCCCCCCTGCAACAGGGCATGCTCTTTCATACGCTCTATACCCCTCAGTCAGGTATATACTGCGAGCAGATTGAAATGGCTTTGTCTGCGTTCCCACGATGGAATCGGGGAGCCACAGATGTGGCCGCGTTTAAAAGGGCCTGGCAGCTTGCCATTGAGCGACATAGCATCCTCAGGACGGCTTTTCTCTGGGATGGGTTAGAAGAACCCCTGCAAGCGGTACGACAGCGGGTACGCTTTCCCTGGGAGGAGCTGGACTTACAGGGGCTATCAGAGGAAGAGCAAGTCGAGCGTATCCGTACTTTTCAGCAGCTCGACCTCTTACGCGAATTTGATCTTAGCCGGGCTCCACTGATGCGTCTGACACTTTTCCTCCTTGCGCCGGATCGTTATCACTTTCTCTGGACGCATCATCATATCCTGCTGGATGGCTGGTCGGTGGCGCTTTTACTAGAAGAGATCTCCATCTCCTACACGGCCTTGCAGCAAGGACGAGAGCCTGCGCTACCTCGCCCGCCTCTCTACCGCGACTATATTACCTGGCTGCAAAAGCAGAATCTGGCAGAAGCCGAGCTATTCTGGCGACGGCACCTCACCGGTTTCGTTTCCCCAACACCTCTGATTGGGAATGTTGCAGAGAAAGTTTCGCAGCCGCAATTACCCGCGTCTCGTCAACAGAACGGAGCCACGGAAGAGAGAGATTGCTCAGAACAGGAGCTTCGTCTCTCACGCGAGACAACCGACGCACTGCGAACCTTTGCCCGTCGCCATCAGTTGACGCTTAACACTTTGGCACAGGGAGCCTGGGCGCTGCTCCTGAGTCGTTATAGCGGCACAGCCGATGTTGTCTTTGGCACCACCGTCTCCACCAGGCCCGCCGATATACCGGCAGTAGAGGCAATGATTGGACTGCTCATCAACACCTTACCCTCGCGCGTGCATGTTCCGCCCAATGCGAAGGCAATAGACTGGCTGCAACAGGTGCAGGACGAGCAAGCCGAGGCACGGCAATATAACTATGCTCCCCTCGTCCAGATCCAGGGATGGTGTGAGATACCGCGCGGGCAGCCGTTGTTCGAGAGTTTACTGGTGGTCGAAAATTATCCAACCAGGTCCGGTCAACGCTCCGATGCTTCTATTTCAGCTCAAATTGAGGAAAAGGGCTCAGCAGGAGAGACGAAGGCGGGCATAGTGCAAACGAACTATCCACTTGTGCTAGCCGTGGTTCTGTCGGCGCAGGAACAAAAACTGGTACTGCGTGCCACCTATAATCAGAAGCGTTTTCACAAAGAGTTGATCCAGCGTCTGCTCGGACATCTCCAGACGTTGCTCGAAGGGCTACGCTCCCAACCAGAACACACCCTGGCGACGCTGCCGCTGTTAACCCCGGATGAACGTCAGCAGCTCCTGGTTAAGTGGAATGCAGCCTGGACCTCTGGGCAACCACGAGAACGAGCAGGGCAACCGGTAGCTCCCCGATTCATCGTGGGAGTTGCCCCTACGGTGCATGAGATGTTCGAGGCGCTGGTAAGGCGAACGCCTGATGCTGTGGCTCTGGTTTTTGAACAAGAATACCTGAGCTATCAGGAACTCAATGATCGAGCCAATCATGTGGCATCTTATTTGCGCCGGGCGGGTGTGAGCCTGGAGACGCCTGTGGGGATCTGCTTTGAACAAACGCCCGCAAGTATCATCACGGTTTTGGGAGTGCTCAAAGCAGGGGGCATATATGTTCCTCTGGACCCGGCCTCGCCGCTGGAACGAATAACGGCGCTCATTCAGGATACTGCCCCCCTGCTGGTGCTTACGCAAGCGAACCTGCTGGAACGCCTGCCCACACATCTGATTCCTTGTGACACACTCACCAATATCTGGGCTCAGAACTCGCGGTTTTCAGGAGAGAACGGGAAAAGCGCAGTCTATCCCACTAATGCCGCCTACGTACTTTACACCTCAGGCTCGACGGGTACTCCCAAAGGGGTGATTGTGGAGCACCAACAGGTAATGTCCTATATTGCAGCCGTGGGTGAGCGTGTGGCCTTTGCGCGTCCAGCCTCCTTCGCGATGCTTCAGCCGTTGACGGTGGATTCCTGTCTGACGATGCTCTTCCCGGCGCTGCTCACCGGTGGCACCCTACACCTGATCTCGCGCGAAAAGGCGCTTGATGCAGAGTCGCTGGCGGAGAGCTTCTCACATGCTCCGGCGGACTATTTGAAGATTGCGCCATCTCATCTGGCAGCCTTACTGAGTGACGCTCCTGCTCAACATCTGCTGCCCCGCCTGGGGCTGATCATAGGGGGAGAAGCCTCGCAGTGGGAGTGGATGCAGCAGCTACGATACCAACTGCCAGCCAGGAGCCAGCTATACAACCACTATGGGCCGACGGAAACGACTGTGGGCAGCCTGATGTTCCAACAATGGGACACGATGAACTGGTCGCACGCATTGACACCACTGGGCCAACCTCTGACAAATACCCGCATCTACGTGCTTGATAGATATATGCAGCCTGTGCCGGTCGGTGTGGTAGGTGAATTGTATATTGCGGGCGCAGGTCTGGCACGCGGGTATCTGAAGCGTCCAGATCTCACGGCTGAACGTTTCCTCCCCGATTCATTTTGTTCCAACTCAGGAGAGAGGATGTACAGGACTGGGGATATGGTTTTCTATCAATCCGATGGCACGGTGGGATTTGTAGGACGGAATGATCAGCAAGTGAAAATTCGCGGTCATCGCATTGAGCCAGGAGAGATTGAGGCGGTACTGCTGCAACATCCTGCGGTACGTGAAGCGCTGGTCATCGCCCAGGAAGAGACGACGGGCGAGAAACGCCTGGTTGCCTATGTCATTCCTACAAATATGGAAGTTCTTGCAATTCCGCCCGCCAACGCTGCTGCGCATCTAGCTACCGCTCAGGCGGGCGGCAAGGAAGTATCTGAGCAGGCGCTCAGGAGCGAACTCCGTCAGCATTTGAACGCGCGCTTGCCGCTATATATGCATCCTTCTCGCATTGTGCAGCGAGAGGCGTTCCCCCTTACTATTCACGGAAAAGTAGATCGCCGGGCGCTTGCGAATGCTAAGCTTGAAATAGAGCAAGAAGAAGAAAAGACGCCTTTTGTCGCTCCCAGCAACTCAGTCGAAGAAGCTTTAGCCGAAATCTGGTCCGATGTACTTCGTTTGAAGCAGGTCGGCATTTACGATAACTTTTTCGAACTTGGGGGGCACTCGCTGCTCGCAACGCAAATTCTTTCACGGGTGCGTGAATTTTTCCAGATCAAGCTTCCCCTACGCACTATTTTCGAAGCCCCTACAATTGCGGCCTTAGCTGAAGCTGTTATACAAAAAACAATCGAGGAGGCGGATAGCGATACTATAGCGCAAATTCTCGCTCAACCATTTCAGTATCCTCAAGCGGATCGAGAGAACCACAGGCTCCCGCCGCCCCCTTGAGGGAAGTATAGATATCAAATCCGAAGATGTCAAGTGGAAATGCACTAAGGAGTTTTTCTTATGAGCGCCTCCCATGACCGTCAGCAGCTTGCCAATCTTACGCGAGAGCAGCGTATGGCTCTTTTCGAGCAGATAAGAAAGCAGAAAAAAGAGCAACAGCCCGCTTCAACAATCCGTCGCCAGGGCCACGCCATGCAGAGCTATCCCCTCTCATTTGCCCAACAACGGCTCTGGTTTCTGGACCAGTTTGAACCGGGCACTCCTCTATATAATGTGCCGCTGGCGCTCCGTGTGCGCGGGCACCTGGATCATGGGGTCTTACGGCGTGTGCTAGAAAGTCTTCTTGCTCGACATGAGACATTGCGCACAACGTTTGTCAGCAGCGATGGCGAGCC
>Ga0070741_10020782_pt1 | contig 10286 bp, 6 predicted proteins | sample Coa_R1_4_FD_66440 | JGI IMG/M metagenome (GOLD analysis project Ga0070741, IMG submission 66440) | Surface soil microbial communities from Centralia Pennsylvania, which are recovering from an underground coalmine fire - Coalmine... | ecosystem: Environmental > Terrestrial > Soil > Unclassified ...
CGTCTGCGAGTCGGCGCCGTCGCCCAACGCGGCCGCCAGCTGTGAGACGGCGAAGTCGGCGATGGAATACTCGAGCGTCGTCGACGGCGCACCGGGGATGTAACCGAATCGGAGATAGGCAGCGAGGCCGGGACGCTCGGCGTACCTGCCGCCGGCGTTCGACGCCGGCTCGGGCTGCGGGATCCCGGCTCCGACCAGCATCTCGCGCAGCGCCAGGTTCGCGTCGAAGCCGCGCGCGCCGAAGGCGTATGCGTCCGCGATCACGGCGTCGCTCGGATCGCCCACCATCAAGGCGGTCTCCGAGCCGGCCACCGGCCAGCGGGGGAGCTGCCCCGCTTCCTGCCCGTCGGCGACGAGCGAGCGAATCATGTCGCTCGCCTGCCGGGGGGCGAGCAGCGAAAGCAGTTGCATCTCGCCGCGGTAGATGTCCCATTCCGAGAAGTTCGTGTAGCGGGTGTATCCGTTCGCGGTGTGGATGCGACCGTCTCCGCCCAGATAGCGGCCGTTCGCGTCGCTGTAGACGTTCGGCGACAGCAGCGCGTGATAAAGGGCGGTGTAGAACACGACCTCTTCCGCGCGCATACCGCCGGAGATGCGGATTCGCCCGAGCAGCTGATCCCAGCGGGCTCGCGCGCGTGACTCGACCGTGCTGAAGCTCCAGCTCGTCGCCTCGGCGGCGAGGTTCGCAACGGCGTCGGCTTCGCTCACGAACGAGAGGCCGACCTTGACGCCGACGGCCGCGTCGCCATGGGTGTCGAAAGTGACGTAGGCGCCGGCCTTTGCCCCGTTCTGCTCCCGTCCGCGGGGCGCGAGCCGGTCCCCCGACCAGGTTCCGAATGAGGCGAAGGGCTGCTCGAACCGAAGCGCGAAGTAGACGGTGTAGGCGCCTGGGGGGTGGCCGCAGGGCCCGCCGAAGGCCGCGCTCGTGGCCGAGCCGAGCACTCGGTCGCGGCCCACCACCTGGATCGTCGCCGTGCGGTGGTTCGCCGACCCGGAGGGATCGATCAGCAGCGTCCCGCGTCTGGTCGAGGCGGGATACGTGAACACGCCGAGCCCGGTGCGGGTCGTTGCTGCGAGCGCTACCGCGATGCCGTTCGACAGGGTCACGCGGTAAGAGCCCGGCTGGGCCGACTCGTCGCGGTGAGAGAAGGCGGCGCTGACGGCCGCGGGCGAGGTGGTCGGTGGAGCCGTGACCGGCATGAGCGGCACGTCGCCGTAATTCGTGCAGCCGGCGCCGCTCAACCGGGTGAGTGCGAACCCGCTCATACGGTGCTCCGAATACCGGTATCCGCCGGCGCCGCCGCCCGGCGAGACCGGGCTGAACTGCACCATCCCGAAGGGCGTCGTCGCGCCCGGGAAGGTGTGGCCGTTGTTCTCGGTTCCGATCAGCGGGTTCACGAGCGAAGCCGGATCGAGCGCGGCCGTCGCGGCCGACGGGACGCCCGCGAGCACACCGGCAAGCAGCAGCGTTGCGCAGATGAGCACTCGTTCGGCGGGCGGGGGCAACGCGGAGGGGCAGTCCTCGGAGAGACAGGCGGCGGGCGGGTCGATTCGCATTCTCCGCGTGTCCGGGGCCGGATTGCAAACGGAAGCGAGAGACCGCGCTGCCGTCCGTCCCAGAACGTACGCGGCCATCAACCACCGCACCTGTAAACGTCAATCCGGCGCTGGCCGTCGGCGGCAGGTGTGGTTGCCCTTGTCGTCAAGGGAGAACCACGCAGGCGGATCCGCACTCGCCCGGATGGCCGCACCGGAGCGCGCATACACGCTCTGCTCGAACCCCACACGAGGAGGCCAGGATGTCTGTCGCCAAGGAAGCGGATCTCGCCGGGCCGGGCATCGGTGACTACACCGAGCTCGAGGCCGTCCTGCCTGATGACTATGAGCCGCTGCTCTCGCCCAAAGAGACGATGCGTGCGCTGTTCGCGGCGAAGCGGCTGATCGAGGACCGGCTGTGCGAGGCGCTGAATCTCATGCCGGTTCAGGTACCGCTGATCGTCGACCGCGGAAGCGGTGTGAACGATTACCTCGACCGCGACGGCTCGCGCACGCCGGTCGCGTTCCACATCTCCAACGATCGCGACCTCCATCCCATCGATGCCGAGGTCGTACAGGCTGCGACGAAATGGAAGCGGATGGCGTTGCGCGAGTTCGGTATGCAGCCTGGCGAGGGACTTCTGACCGACATGCGCGCCGTGCGAAAGGACTACTTCCTCGACCACGACCACAGCGCGTACGTCGATCAGTGGGACTGGGAGCGCGCGATCCGCCCTCAGGACCGCACACTCGACTACCTGACCGCGACCGTACGCGCGATCTGGCAGGTGCTCGTCGAGGCCGACGAGATGCTGCGCGACCAGTGGCAAGCGTTGAAGAGGTATCCGGCGTTGCCGGCCGAGCTCGAGTTCGTCCACGCGGAGGACCTGCTCGCGGCCTATCCCGACCTGCCGCGCAAGCGGCGGGAGACTGCCTATCTCCAGGAGCACCCGGCGGTCTTCATCTACGGGATCGGCTGGCCGCTCGCGGACGGATATCCGCACGAGCTGCGCGCCGCCGACTACGACGACTGGTCGACCGAGACGACCTCGGCCGACGGCCGGCCGATGCACGGGCTCAACGGCGACGTCCTCGTTTGGAACCCCGTGACGCGCCGACGGCACGAGCTCATGTCGGGCGGAATCCGCGTCACGAAGGACTCGCTCGTACGTCAGCTGGACATGTCCGGCCAGCTCGACTTCCTCGAGCTCCCCTACCACCGAGCGATCCTCGCCGACGAGATCCCGCTCTCGATCGGCGCCGGCATCGGCCAGTCGCGCACGATGATGCTGCTGCTGCGGAAAGCCCACCTCGGCGAGGTGAGCGTGAGCGTATGGCCGCACGTCTTGACCGAGATGTGCGCTCGCCGAAACATCCACGTGCTCATGTAAGGAACCGCGTGCGTCCGACCCGAACGCGCAGGGGCAGTTCTCGATGTCGGCGATCACAGCGCCAGCAGCGATTGCTGCAACGGCACACCCCGCTTCGCCGAGGGCGGCGTTCGAGCTTCTTCCGGGTCGAGCGTCCGATCGGCAATGGCGCGTCGAGGCGACGCTCGGATCAAGCAGTGGGTCGTCTGGCGCAGCGAGTTCGCAAACCGGGGGCGTTCCACCAGTACCGGGTGGGGCCGGGGTGACCGGAGCTCTTAGCCTGTTGCTTCCGCTGGGTTGAGCGGGCGGAGGATGTGGACGTTGTTGGCGTTGAGGGTGGCGGCGGCGAGGTTGAGTGTTTCGGCGGGGCTTGGTCGGCCGATGTGGTAGCCCTGTGCGAGGTCGCAGCCTAGGCGCGAGAGGACGTCGAGGGTGGACTGGTGCTCGACGCCTTCCGCGACGACCTGGAGGTCGAGGGCGTGGGCGAGCTCGATCATGGCACTGACGAGGGCCGGGTCTCCTTCGTCGGCGAGTGCTGCCAGGAACGTTCGGTCGAGCTTGAGTTCGCCGATGGGCAGTTTGCTGAGGTGGGCGAGGGAGGTGAACCCTGCACCGAAGTCGTCGATCGAGATGACGCACCCGAGCTCGCGTAGCTGGTCGACGACGAGCTTGCAGCGGTCGAAGTCGGAGATGACCGTTGTCTCGGTGATCTCGAGCACGAGCGCCGTTGGCGGCACGCGGTGCTTGTCGAGGTGGTCCCGGACTTTGGTCGCGAAGTCGGCGTCGAGGATGTTGGTGGCGGAGACGTTGATCGAGACTGACAACGGTTGGCCGGCGGCGCGCCAGCGAGCGCACTGGTCGAGGGCCTGGTCGAGGACGAGATCGGTCAGTTGCCGCATGAGCCCTGCCTCCTCGGCGAGAGGCAGGAACTCGAGGGGCGGGATGTAGCCGAGCTGAGGGTGCGGCCAACGGAGGAGCGCTTCGACTGCGGGAATGGTGCCGCTGCGCAGGTCGATCTGGGGTTGATAGTGCAGTTCGAACTGCTGCTGGTCGATCGCCGCGCGGAGTTCCTCTACGAGCTGCAGGCGATCGGCTCCGCTGTCGCGGCTCGCGTCGTAGATCTCGAAGGGGGTGCGGGCCTGCTTGGCGCGGTACATCGCCTTGTCTGCGCAGCGCACCAGCCCCTCACCGTTCCCGGCATGGTCGGGCGCGAGCGCGATGCCGATGCTGGAGCCGATCCGGACGCTGACCATGTCCAACGCGAACGGCGCGCGAATCGCTTTCGAGATCTGCCGCGCGACGTCGGTCGCGCGCTCGGTGCCCGAGGAGAAGAGGACGACGGCGAACTCGTCGCCGCCGATCCGTACCAACAGATCGGAGGGTTGGAGGCAGTGCTCGATGCGCGGCCCGATCTGGGTCAGGAGTTGATCGCCGGCGGGGTGCCCGAAGGAGTCGTTGACTTCTTTGAAGTGGTCGAGGTCGACGAAGAGAAAGGCGAGTGCACTCGCGCGAGCGTCTGGAGCCGGGTCTGCGAAGTGGCGGTCGAGCGCAGCGGCGAGGCGGCGGCGGTTTCCGAGACCGGTCAGGTGATCGGTGACCGACTGCTGATGACGCTCTTCCGTGATCCGTCTGAGGCTTCCGACCGAGAGCAGCACCCTGATTCCGGCTGCGAGGAGGGTGGCTGCTGCGAGCGCGACGGCCACCCGGTTGGTGCCGGAGACGCTTCCGAGCAGCAGCACCGACAGCGCTGCTGTCGCGCCGAGCGCCGGGAGCATCACCCCGGGAGCGCGTTCGTGGGCGAGCGCGTCGGGCCGCGAACCGCGCACCCAGGCCGCCATTGCCATCAGCAACAGTGCGGTGGGCCAGGCGATGCCGTCGAAGACGGTGCCAACATGCGATGCCCTGGTCGAGTCCAACAGGTTGAAGGTGTCGCCGACCGCGTTTACCGCACAGCCGAGCGCGACGAGCCGCCAGGCCCGGTTTCCGCCGCCGGAGAGCAGGACGCTTCCCCCGGCGACCATCGCAAGCAGCAACACATCTCCGATCGGGTAGGCGAGATTGGTGGCCGCCGCCGTCGCGGGCACGCCGGTGAGGTGGAGGATGCTGTGAAACGCGAAGGCGGCGCACAAAGCAGCCCCACCCAGGCCAGCCACGACGCCATCCAGCCAGATCGCCGGCACCAGCCGGCTCGACTCTCGCCGCACCATCAGCACGAGTGCGAGATACGCGAGCGGGAAGAAAGCGAGATAGAAGACATCTGCGGTCGAGGGGGACGATGGCGTCGCCCCGCCGCTGGATTCGGCAGTCAGCGCGACGTCGCCGATCGTCCACATCAGCATCGCGGCGCCGAGCGCGAGTCGCATCGCCCTTCCTCTCCGCTGGAGCACGCCGCTTGCGAGCGCCAGCGCCGAGACCACCAACTCGAACGCGTCAACGCCCCAACCGTCAATGAGCACCGAACGCTGGTCAGGCGACCGGACGATCAGGGAAACGAGGTAGGCCAGCAACAGACCCCAGAGGAGCCCGTACACCCCCAACCGCCTCGACAGGCCACGCCGGCCTCGCCGACCAGGGGCCTCGTCCGCCGCAGCCACCAACGAGGACACGCCCACTCATCGGCAGCCGACCCACCAACCTTGACCCCCTAACCTGCACAAAAGGACGCGCCCGACCCCAATCATGTCCAGCCGTCTTCCCCTGGAGTCGCTCGTCGCTCGTCAGGCGCCGAGGAGGAGCGAGTCGACGCCGTCGCCGTTCGTGCCGGCGTAGAGGATTCGGCCGGCCTGGTCGATCGCGAACGCGGCGACGCCGCCCGCGGGAATGCCGCGGTCGTATCGCTGCCAGCTGGAGCCGCGGTCGCGGCTGATGAACACGCCCGTGCGGATGCTCGCGAAGAGGATGCGCGAGTCTCGCGGATCGACCGCGATCGTGTTGACGATCCGAGTGGTCAGCCCGACATCGGCCCTCGTCCACGTCTCCCCGCCGTCGCTGCTCTTGATGATGCCGCCGGTGCGCCTGCCTGCGTAGACGTTGTTGGGGTCGTTCGGGTCGATGGCGATGACGGCGATCGCAAACTGATGCGACAGCGGAAGGGTGGGCGCCTCCGCCACACGGCGCCAGCTGCGGCCGCCGTCTCTGCTTCGAAGGACGTCGCCTCGCGCCGTACCCACGAACACCGTGTCCGAGTGGCGCGGGTCGATCGCGACCGAGAGCGCGTACGAGGGAACGCCGGTGACCGTCCGCCAGTGGGCGCCGCCGTCGTCGGTCTCCCGGAGCGTGCCGCCGGAGCACCAGGTTCGGCAGTCGATGACGTACATCGTGCTCGTGTGCTCGGGGTCGATTGCGATCGCCAGCACGTTGTTCAACGCGGTCTGCACGCGACTCCAGCGCGCACCGGCGTTGCCGCTCTCGAACAGACCGCCTGAAGACGTGCCGGCGAAGACCCTGCGAGGGTGCTTCGGATCGACGGCGAGCGTCGTCACCGACGCGTTGCCGATCCCGGCGTTCGCCACACGCCAGGTTGTTCCCATGTTCGTGCTCTCGAACAGCGGGCCTCCGGTTCCCGCGTAGACCGTTGCAGGGCTCCCCGGGGCGACCGCGACAGCGGAGACCAACATCGACACGAGGCCCTTGTCAGCCGCCGCCCAGGTCTGCCCGCCGTCGACGCTCTTGACGACTCCGTCGTTCGTCGTGGCGTAGATCGTGGCCGGGTCGGTCGGGTCGGTGACGGTTCCGAACCAGCCGAAGCTCTTGGGAACCGTCTGCCAGCTGTCTCCGTCGTCGGTCGTCCGGAACACGGACGCGCCGTTGCCCGTGGTTGCGTAGATCGACCCGCTCCCGGGATCCACCGTGAGCGCGTCGACCGGCGCTCCCGTCAGGCCGTCCGACGTCCACGTCGCGCCGCCGTCGATGCTGCGGAACATGCCCGACTGCGACGCGCTGCTCGCGAGCAAAGCGCCCGAGGCGGTGAGGACGAGGCCGGAGATCTTGAGCGGCGTCGCGATCGGGACTCTCCGCCAGGTGTCGCCGCCGTCGGAGCTCTTGTAGAGGAGCCCCGCTGCGCTCATCCCGGCGGCGTAGATGGTGTTGGTGTGGGTCGGGTCGATCGCGAATGAGATGCCGGAGTAGCCGCGTCCGAGCGGGCACGCGCGGCAGATCTCGCTTCGAAGCGGTGCCGGCACGATCGAGTGCCAGCGTGTTCCGCCGTTCGTCGTCCGGTAGAGACCGAGGCCGGTCGTCGCGTACACGGTTGCCGGATGCTGCGGGTCGATCGTCAGTGACCAGGCGAGGCTCCCGTTCGGCGGCACCGGGACACGAGGTAGTGACGCGCCGCCGAAGAGGCCGGTGTTGACCATGCGCCAGTGCCGTCCTCCGTCGACGGTCTTCCCGATTCCGCGGTCGGTGCCCGCATAGACGGTGCGCGGGTGCACCGGATCGATCGCGAGTGACTCGATCTCCTGCCACGGCTCGTCGCTCACGCTCTTCCAGCTGCCGCCCGCGTTACGCGACTCGAAGACCCTGCCGGTACCGGCGGCGTAGACGACCTTCGCGTCGGACGGATCGATCGCGATGGCGAAGATCGTTCCGCCCTGCGGCCCGCGCAGCGTTCGCCAACCGGTTGCCGCCGATTGCGCAGCGGAGGACGCCGGCGAGCCTCCCGACGCCGACCGGCCGAGCGACGCCCCGCCGTCCCCGCCGATGTCGAACGAGGCCCATGCCGCCGTCCCGACCAGCGCCAGCACGATCGCGGCGTAGATGCTGCGACGGCGTCGCGCCCGCCGACGGGCCTCCTCGATGAGCGCCTCGAGGGCGGCGACGCGCTCCGCGAGATCGTCCTGCGCATCGGTCGAGCGGGGAGGGACGGTGACCGGCACGGACGACACCTTCCGTCGGGAGAAGCTACTATCGCTAGCACCATGCGGGATGTCAAGGTCGACCGCGAAGACTCACTCGACCTGCACGAGCAGGTCGCCGGCGAGATCCGCCGTGCAATCGCCGACGGCGAGGCAAAGCCCGGCGAGCGGCTCCCGCCCGCGAAAGACCTCGCCCACGTTCTCGGCGTCAACACCAACACCGTGCTCCGCGCCCTCCGCCAACTCCGGGACGAAGGCCTCCTCGAGTTCCGGCGCGGCCGCGGCATCACCGTCACCGGCACGCCCGAGCAGGGTGTCCTCATCGAAAAAGCAAAAGAGCTCCTCCACTACGCACGCGCGCACGGCTACAAGCCCGACGAGCTCATCAACATCATCCAAGAGCTCGGATGACTGTGGGACTCGGGGAGGGTGTCTGCCCGGGGCGCTCGCCAGCCTGGTTGTCGCAGTGACCTTGGCGGGACGGCCGCGGATCGCGAATCAGATGAGGCGGCGTTCTGCGGCCCAGCGGGTGAGCTCGTGCCGGTTCGTCAGCTGGAGCTTGCGCAGGACGTTGGTGACGTGGCTCTCGATCGTCTTCACGGAGAGGTGCAGCCGGGCGGCGATTTCCTTGTAGCGGTATCCACGGGCAATGAGCTGGAGGACTTCGCGCTCGCGGGCGGTGAGCTCGTCGAGGTCGGTGTCGGAGTGTGTTCGTTCGCCGGCCCGGAAGGCGTCGAGCACGAAGCCGGCGAGTCGGGGCGAGAAGACGGCGTCACCCTCGGCCACCCGGAGGACGGCGTCGGCGAGGTCGTCTGCCGAGATCGTCTTGGTCACATAGCCGCGGGCGCCTGCGCGGATGGCGGCGATGACGTCTTCGGCTGCGTCGGAGACCGAGAGTGCGAGGAACTTCACGCCGGGGCGCTCGGGGCCGATGGCGGCGATGACGCCTTCGCCTCCGCCGTCGGGGAGGTGAACGTCGAGCAGCACGACGTCGGGGTCGGTGGCCTTGATCAGTGGGATCGCGTCCGCGAGGCTGCCGGCTTCGCCGACGATGTCGACTCTCGTTCCGAGCTCGCCGCGCACCCCGGCGCGCAGGAGTGCATGGTCGTCGACGAGGACGACGCGCGGCTTCACTAGAGCTTCCGCGCGAGGGAGAGCTCGACCTCGGTGCCGTCCCCGGGGGCGGTGACGATTCGCGCTGTTCCGCCGGCGCGGGCCATGCGGGCTTCGATCGAATCGGCGAGACCGCGCCGGTCGGTTGGGACGGCTCTCCGATCGAATCCTTTGCCCCGGTCGCGCACGAAGACGCCGATGTGCGCGTTGTCGGCTTCGGCGTAGACGGAGATCTCGCCCGCGCCGGAGAACTTCGCGGCGTTCTGCATTGCTTCGCGGGCTGCGAGCACGACGGCGCTCACCTCGCCGTCGACGGCGCAGTCTCCGCCGCTCGCGACTTCGATCCGGACGCCGTGGAGCTCCTCGACGTCTGCTGCCGCGGTTGTGAGCGCTCCGACGAGCGTCTCACCGGAGGAGGGGCGGTCGTACAGCCAGCTGCGCAGCTCGCGCTCCTGCCTGCGGGCGAGCGACGCGACGCGCGTTTGTTCGCCGGCGTGCTTTTGGATGAGGGCGAGCGTTTGCAGCACGGAGTCGTGCACGCGCGCGGTAACGTCGGCGCGTTCCTCGTTGCGGATGCGTGCCGTGCGCTCGGCGTCGCGCTCGAGCGCGAGCTGCCACATCCACGGGCCGATGACGAACAGGAACGCGCCTGCGAGGGCTCCCGGCGCGAGAAACGAGATCGACGAGTTGCCGCGGAAGAACAGCAGCGCGACTCCGCCCGCCGCGAGCGCGAGCCCGGCGACCGACAGAGGGGTGCCGGGCCTCAACGAGCGGCCGCGGCGCCAGATGAGCGCGAGGCCGCACGCGATGAGAACGAGCGCGGCTGCGGTCTGCGCTGAGAGGCCGAGTGCCCGCAGCGCGAGCCCTGCCGCTGCGAGCACCGCGACGACCGCGAGCCAGCCCTTACCGTTGAGATAGAGCCAGATTGCCACGTACAGGACGATCCCGGCGCCGCCGGCGAACGCAAGCAACGTGAAGACGAGCCGGACGAGCGTCGGATCGACGCCGATGGCCTCCGCGATCCCGGCGCAGACTCCCGCGAGCACGCGGTCGTCTTTGCTGCGGCGGACGGACGCGATGGGCATCGAGCTCATGGTAGGACGCGGTTGACATCGATCTGGCCGATGCCGACATCCGCGTCGATCACGAGCTGAGCGGCCTTGGAGCCCACGTCGTCCGTGACGTCGTGGCCGCCTTCGTGGTAGCCGAGCACGTCCGCTTTCCCCCAGGCGACGTGACTGTTGATCCGCACGGCCATCCCTCGCGGAACGAAGACCTCGAGGTGGCCGATGCCGACCTGAGCGTCGATCGTCGTCTGCGTTGCCGGCGCCGCCGCGCGGGAGAGGTCGAGGTGGAGGTTGCCGATGCCGACGCGGTAGTCGGTGCGGGCGGCCGCGGACAGGGGTTGGTAGCT
>Ga0070741_10020783_pt1 | contig 10286 bp, 14 predicted proteins | sample Coa_R1_4_FD_66440 | JGI IMG/M metagenome (GOLD analysis project Ga0070741, IMG submission 66440) | Surface soil microbial communities from Centralia Pennsylvania, which are recovering from an underground coalmine fire - Coalmine... | ecosystem: Environmental > Terrestrial > Soil > Unclassified ...
GCGTCGAGCGTCGTAGTCGACGTCATTCGCTCGCCTCCGGCGTCGTCGAAGGGGTCGCCGGCGCGGTCGGCGTCGGTTGGTTCCTGTACTTCGGCGGTGTTCGCCACCGTGGGCTTTTGCAGACGGGGCAGCAACGCGGTCCCGGCGGGTCGGGGACTCGCGGCTCCCAGGTCGCGGAGCATCTCTTGCACTTCACTAGAACAATAGGGCGCATACGTTGGCCTTTCCCTCATCGCGGAGGATGAGGATGTGAACGGTAAAGGTGTGCGTTCGGAGCGTCATCATGGTTTCGGTACGTGCGCGCTGCCGGCCGCTACGCGGCAGCGGGGGGCGCGTCGTCGTGCAGCGCGCGTGCGAGCACCGAGCCGAGACTCCGGTGACGGCGGCAGGCGCTAGCTACGACCCTGACGACATCTAGCGAAGTCCCGGCGCGCAACCGCTTCATCGACGGCCCGCCGGTCTCGTCGAACAGCTCGCGCAGTAGCGCGCGCTCCGCGACACGCAGCGCGTCCTCGAACCGTTTCGCGTCGCCGAGGAGACCGCGGAGCGCGTAACGAAGCGCGGTCAAATCGTGCCCGTCGAGAAAGAGCACCCACCGACGCCGTTTGGCAGTGACGAGGAGCGAGTCGCCGTTGACGCGGACGTCCAGCCTGCGGCCGCTCGTGCGAGCGACCTGCGCGACGCGGCCACTTTTGCCGGCGACCTTGTCAGGATCAGTGTCACCTGCGCCTTTGAAACCGCTGCGATGTTCATCTAGTGTGATGGTGTCCACGGGAAAACTCCTTGCGAGGCGCGACGGTTTAGCGGGCCGGTCGCGCTTTCGCGTTTCTAGGGCCGACCGCTTACGCGGCCGTCGCCCGTTCTCCGGCGCCTGCGGCGCGTTCCAGCTCAGCGGCATCGAACCACGCGCGCGGTACCGCCTGCTCGGCCTGCGCCAGCGCTGCGCGGACGACGTGCGCGAGCGGTCGGCCGCACCTAGCGGCGAGTTCCTCTAGCTGCGCGCGGCTCTCGGACGTTACGCGGATGACAACTCGTTCGGCCTTGGGCATGAGACCTCCTTACCCCCAATGTCTGCCAACGCGCGCCGCTTCGCAAGTCGGGACAGCAGTCTAGCTCGTAAGAATCACGGTTGAGTTACCGCACGCGACGCGATGAAACAGGCTGCGACGAGACCGGCGCCAGCCTAGGGGACCAAGGCCCATTCGGCACCGCGACTGATGACGGCCGGGAATGCCCTTTGCGACGTCCTGCGAGACGTGGACGACCGCCGCAGCGCGGCGGGGAGCCGGGCGGGGCCTTGCGATGTGGCGCCGACCCGTGTGCAGCGAGGCCCCTCGCCTGCGGGCAGGCCCGGCCGCGGGGCGCGCCGTCTAGACAAGCTTGAACGGCTCTGCCGTGTTTGCGCCTCAAGTCGCGGGACCATCGCCGTACGATGTCTTGGTTATTCCAGGGGTTTTTCCTGGTCCGCAGCGGACGCTGCGTCGGCGCCGGCTTTGCACTCCTCATGCGGACTGCGATGAACGTCCGCGTCTCAGGGACTGGCAACACGGTGAACATCACGTTCAACGTGACCGCGGTCCCGCCGCGCCAGCGGCGGAGGCGCCGTAGTCGTTGTGGCCCGCTCCCTCAGGTAGAGCGGCTCATCGCCATCGCGCGCCCGTTCGCCGCCAGCGTGAAAGGCGTCGTCACCGTCGTGCTGCCGTACCTTCCGGGTCTCTGGAACTTGCTCTCACGATGAGAGCCGTCGCTACTTGCGCGGCCACGATGCCCGCGACGGGAAACGCGCCCACCGCGATCGGCGCGAGGGCCGCGAGGGCGGGTGGCGGGACGTTGGGCCGCGGAGCAACTACAGAAGCTAGAGGCCCTCGCCCGGCCGGGTCTCGCCCGACGCCGCCCGCGTCCGTACGCGCCTGGTCCATTCGCGGCGAAACACCGGGCAGCGAACAAAGTGACCGTGTGTAGCCCGGACGCCGAACGCCCGAGGTTGACCGCGCCCTCGCTACTCGGCTAGCTAGCGTGCGATGGTGAAAGCGACATGGATCATGTCCATCGCGACCGTTATCATCGCCGTCGCCTCCCTGCTCACCGTGTGGTATTCCGCCCTGACGCTGCAGACTGTTAGCCCGAAGTTTGCCTTGGTCAACAGCGCTGGGAGCGTTGTGACTCGGAAGAACTTCGGGGAGTACGGGCTCATCGTTGAGAAGCGGATTGTTCCATTGCCGGAGAACAGGTCGTACCCGGAGTATCGCCTCCGCTTCGACCGCGAGCCCGACTATTTCGACGTGACGACGCGCACCGGCGCTGTATCCCAAGTCGAGCCGGCCGCACCCAAGGAATACAAGGTCATCTTCATTGGGAGTGGGTACGGGAGCCCGACCGTAGAAACCGATTTCAAGATCACCGCCTACTGATCGCAACAGCGCCGACAGCGAATACCGGGATTCAAGGCGAACACCGGGCCGCGGACTCTGGAAGCTCGATACCCCGTCCGGTAGGAAACGTGGCGGGAGGGGAAGACGATGAGAGCAGGCACCGATCCGCTTCGTTGGGCTTGGTCCACGAACTACAGGCGCGAGCGGCTAGTTCACCGCGCCTACGGCGCACGCCCTGAGCCGGCCGTGCTTGCCGAATTCGTCATGCGCCTCATACGTCCGGCCCGAACAATCCGGCTGCACCCCGCGTGAGCCCGCGTCGTGTCTCCGTCTTTCTCGACGGAACGAACCGCACCGACATGACGAGCTGGCTCGGGCCGATGTTTGGAAGCCCGTACCCGCCCGACTTCTGCTACCTCTGCGAGAGGACCGGCGCGGACTCCGAGGAGCACGTCATCGCGCGGGGGTTCTTCGGTGGCACGACGAACGAGATTCCGCGGCTTCGCGCACATAAGGGTTGCAACAACAAGCACAGCGAGGCCGAGGAGTACGTCCGCAATGTGCTCGTGCAGCCCGCTGCCGCGAAGGGAAAAGTCTGGGAGGCCGCGGCTCCGAAAGTTCTCGGCGCACTAGGGCCGAAGCATCGGAGGCCGAGCGGGCAGCGGAAATTCAAACAGCAGCTTCGTGAGACGCCCCGAGGGCAACCTCTACATTTGGCTGCACGAGAACGTGGACCACGAGCTGTGGCAGCGCGCGTTCTGGAAGATCACCCGTGGGCTGTGTTTCTGGCACACCGGCAGGGTCTGCCCCGGCCGCGGAGACTGCGGATGGGGAACGTCCACGATGCGCGAGTGGCCGCCGCTTGAGCGCGAGATGTTCTCGTTCACAAACGGAGACGGATTCCGCGTAGCGGGCCGAGTCGCCGGCACGGAGCGGACCCTGACCCAGGGCGATCTGCGGTTGCGGTTCTATGGCGACGTCCCGGTCCGCGTCGTGTTCGGGATGGCACTGGGAGAACGGCCTCAGGACGTCGCCTAGCTAGTTCGTTACATGGACGCGAAAGATTCCGCTAGTTACCGACAACTTGATTAAACCCCTAAGCAGAAGTCCCCTCGAACGGCGGTACTGAGTAACGGTCGGCGCGGTAGCGGTGCTGTCGCCGGGCGTGAAGGACCGACAGACTCGAACGTGGAAACTGGTTGACCGATAGGCGACCTGAGGCGCCGGCTCGGGGGCCACTTGAACGATGTACTGATCGCCGCACGGAGTGTTTGCGGTCAGTCTGGGCAGCGTCAGCGGAATGCGTAGATGTGACGTATCGGGCGCGCTCTTCCATACACACTTGAAGCAGCGATCATCGCCGCCGAGCCGGAACGATCCTGGCAGTGATTGTTTCCACGAGATATAGATTCGCGATCTTTTAAGGAGCGCCCAATTGACGAGGATTGCGCCTACCCGCGTCCGGGGCGGATGGAATTTGACGGCCAAAGTAACGGCAACGGGAGGAGGGGGCGAGGTGAGCCGGCTAATGTACGCCTCAGGGGGAGTTAGCGTCAGTTCGATCTTGAGACGGAAATAATTGATTTCCAGCGCCCTCGCAATGAAGAACCACAACGCATCCACTGCGACGACAGCGGCGGAGACGACGATGACGGTCAGTTGTTCGGCGTGCTCCGCGAGTTTGGGATCGGGAGGCATGCCTAGCTGTATATGTATCGTGGCGATCCAATCGCCGAAGAAGCGAACAGGGGTAACTGTGAACAGGATGATTGCCACCGGCGCAAATCGAGTCGCGAGCCAGAAGGCAACCCGGCTCACCGAGCGCAGTACCCCCATATTGGCGGCGGAAGGTACTACACGGGCCCACCATTCATCAACGGATGCAATCCGTTGACGCGAAGTAGGCGGCTATCTTGCGATGCCGATCGGCCGAGGCCGGTCGTCTTCGACGATGACTCTGCTGCCGAGCGCGCACTCTAGAAGCGTCTTCGCGAGCTCCAGGCATTGCGCGTCGTCGTTGGCAGTTACGAGAACAATTCCATCGCTTCTCAGGGTTGCGCGCTCGACGGTTTCGGCCCCGACGGTTTCAACAGTGAAGCTTCGGATCGGTGAGGGACGCCGCCCGTACGTGCGGAGCACAGCGTCCTGTCCCAACTCGACTGCGAGCCGTGGAATTGGGTCGTCCGTGTCGACCTCGACGACGCGGAGCCCGACGTCGTTTCCCCGCTTCAGGACACGCTCTAGCGCCGCCGCCATCGTCTCCCCAACAACGTCGATTTGTTCCAGACCATTCGGCCGGCCTTCCCACCGACGCAAGAGTACGCTCTCGGGCGCGGACGGAAGGAGACATTCGGACGAGCCAGTCTTCTCCACCGGGCGCGCGACACGCTGGTAACCGGCGAACGGTTGTGTGGCGAGAGACATCACCGACTATAGGACGCGGCCACGGGCGGACTGTTCAATCTTGTTCGGCGCGCTCGCGCTCGCTTGGAACGATCGGTGGATCGCATTTGCGAGGTCCGAACGCGCTCCAATCATAGCAACTCCAATGCCGCGTGAGAGGCCACAAAACGCCCAGTCAGACCAACGCGATGTGTTGCAGATGCGCCCGGACTGGGCGCCAGTGACACATTCTCGACCCCCCGGCGGTGTGTCTCGACCCCTCCGGCGAAGCGTCGCGACCACATCCCACCGCCCATTCCGTCCCTAGACTGGACCAGTGTGAGCGGGTGTATAAGAGCGTCGCGACCCCAGTGCAAGAGGCCGACGAACTTTCTTCCCTACCGGCCAACAATGCGACCGGCCCCCTGAGAAGCCCCCGCCAGGCATCGGGGCGCGTGCTGCGGCGGCATCGTAGCTGTCGATCGACCGAGGCGCGCGACCGGGGCGTCCTCCTAATGATCGACCGTTCCATCTTCGTCAGACGGCCCGTCGTGCTGCCCCTGCCGCAGCGCTGCCGCCATCCGCCCGGCGCCGCCGATCAGGTCAGCGGCGATGAGGGCGTTAGACGAGTGGCCCATGGGAATGTGCCGCAGCCGGTTCATCACGCGGATCGTCTTCACACCGCCGCCGGCGAGAGCTGCGGCGAAGAGGCCCACGGGATGCGACGCCGCCAGTGACAGGATCGCAGGCGCGTGGAGTATCGCCGTGGTGCCGCTGGCACCCATGGCGGCGCCCGTGCCCACAGGTCCGAGTCGGTGGCCGATGACGGTTGTCACCTTGTCGACGAGCGCAGGCAGCTCGCCGCGCTTGAGCCAGAACGCGATGCGCTCTAGCTCCTCTTCGCTGAAGAGGCCCGTGGCGGCGAGCGTTGGGCGTTGCGCGCCGAAAATCGCGGCGGACTGGCGCTGGTCGGCGAAGTCGTTGGTTAGCTCCGCGAGGCGTTCCATGAACCCGGCTCGTAGCTTCACCCGCAGCGCCGGGTTCTCGTTGGCGCCGAGGGTCTTGGCGAGGGTCTGAAACGTCCGGGTGTTCGGGTTCCCTGCGCTCATCCCGAAGACCTTGCCGTAGGCTTGCGCGGGCGAGGTGTTCTCCGAGAGCACCGAGCGCAGGACCTTCGACGGCTTCACCACTTCCGCGAGGTAGGCGTCGCGGGCGTTGGCGTAGGCGAAAGCGAGATTCTCGTTTGGTGCGGTCGCCTCCAACGCATCCCCGAGCTTGTTCCTGAAGACGCGGAGGAACGCCGTCGCCGGATCGTTCGGCGCGCCGGGGTTGAAGGGCCGGTTCAACACCGGCGTCAGCCCACGGCGGAGCGTCGCGACGTCGGCCGTCGCCACCGGCTCGTGGTTCAGCACGGCGTCGCGGATGCGTTCGTACGCTGCGACGGTCGGCTTCCCCGCGCTCGTTGGCGGGGCGAAGCCATGTTCTTCCAGCGTTGATACCTCCGCTGCGATCTTGGCGTAGGCCGGCGAGCTGCTCTCCATCGTGGGCACGCTCTGCGCGATCCGCTTCTCCAGGTTCCCGATGTCGCCGCCGATGCGGCCTTTCAGGTCCCGCAGCGCCGTCCGCGCCTGCGTTTGCAGCTCGCCGCCGAGTGCTTCGCGTGGGAGGGTCTGGGTCTCACCAGCGACCGCGGCCGGCGTGCGACGCAGCGACGTTCCCTCACGCGCGACATTCGCGCCGACGTTTTCGTACGCCCGGACCCGCGCGTTGCCAGCAACCACGCCGGCCACGGGTTCGGCGACAGCGCCCAGGATGCGGGCCGTGTTCGGGGAGGCGCCTACGGCTTCGGCAAGGCCCTGCACGCCCGTGCCGGCACCCAGCGCGATTGCGGCTTCCGGAGCGCCGGCGAACATCGCAGGCAGCGCGGCGGTCGCCGTCCCGAGCTGGGCCGCGTCGGCGAGTGTCTGTCCGGGCATCGTGGTCACGCCGCGGATTCCGCGGTTGTAGAGCCGCTGGGCGGGGTCGGCGGTGCGCTCCAAGGCGCCCCGAACGAAACCCGCGAGCGGTGCAGGGACGGCCCCGGCGGCGCGCTCGGAGAGCGGGGTAGGCGATGCGGTGAGCGACCCGAACCCCTTGCCCTCGTCGCTCAGGCCGAAGTGCTCCAACACCGCGCGTTGCGATGCGGGGGGCAGTTTCTGAAAGTCTGGATCGTTCCGAATGGTCTCCAGGTGCGCCGCCGACGAAGCGGGTGCTGCCGATGCGGCGGGCGCGCTCGGAACGGGCGCCGCAGCCGGAACCGATGCACGGCCGGCCACAGGTGCGAGCTGAGCGAGCACGGCGCGCTGGGAGGCAGGCGGCAACGCCTGAAAGTCTGGGTCAGCCGTGATGCTATCCGCGCTCGTGGCAGACGGGGCCTGTGCCGCGGCTTGCCGATCGTAGGCGGAGGCACGCGCGTCCACGAGCGATGGGTCGAGCGACTTGCCGGGATACGCGGAGCGCGGGTCTTTCATCGTCCCTCCCGCCGTCCGGCCGCTCGGTCGTCCACGTCCTCAGCGTGCGCGCCGGCCACGAGCAGCGCGCGGACGATGTTCGATCGGCGCTCCCCGGCCTCAGACGCGAGGCGGTCGAGGTGGCGCAGTAGGCGCTTCGGTGCACGGACGGAGAGGAGGCCGGTGTGTTTCCTGGTCATGCGCCACAGGGTCGCACACTCGGGATCGGAGATCTACTCCCCCGGTGTCGCGCGGCTAGGCGTTGCCGACGTCCGAAGCCGCGACTACACGGGCGGCATGGACGCCCTACCTGCCGACCCGTCGAGCCTTCCGCCCTTCACGAACATGCGCGCCCGATGCGCCCGGTGCGGCGTCCGGCGGGAGATACGGGTTCACTTCGACAGGGACTGCGCCGAGGTCCACGGAGATCACTTCCACCGGCTATGCCGCTGTGGGCATCGGTGGCTTGAGCGCTGCGGTGACGGACCGAACGTCGCCGAGGACGACTAGCCTTTCCGCAGTTTCGTCTTGACGCGCTAGTCCGCTTCGACGGAAGATTGCCGACCTTCCAGCTCGGAGGATGCTATGGGCGCTCGTTCCGTCTCTCGCGTGATGATCGCTGCCGGTGCGGTCGCCATGGTGCTCGTCGCGTCCGCCCACGCCGCTGTTCTCTGCGCGAAGCCCAAGAAGGACGGGACGTTCAACGCGAGCGTCAAGGTGCGGGAGGTGTGTAAGCCGAACGAGGTGCAGTTGGCGCCGGAGCAGGTCGGGTTTTGCTGTACGACGACCACGACGACCAGCACGTCGACGACGAGGACCACAAGCACGTCGACATCGACCACGACGACACTCCCAACCCGCTGTTGCGCTGTCTCGTCTGAGACTGCGTGCGCTGATATTCCGAACGCGACTGCGACGAACGACTGCAACAGCCTGGGAGGCACTCTCGCGAGCGCCGGTCTGTTCTGCAACGGAGCAACCGGGCAATGCGAGGAAGCAGAGACCGGAGCGGGAAATTGCTGCGACGGTTTTGGAGGTAGCTCCCGTTGTGTGGAGGGGGCATTCACACAAACCGCATGTGGATCGCCCGCCGTCTTCTGGCCTTCAAGCGTCTGTCTTCCCAACGGCGGCTGTTCGGTGTGCTGCGACGGAACGCAGACTGGCACCTCGGACATATGCTTAGTTAGCGCCATTAGCGCTTCCAGGTGCCGTGCTGCCGGTGCGACGGTGGGTGCGCCGGGGAGCGTCTGTGATGCCAACGGGGATTGCGTGAGCCCGCCGGGTACTCCCGGCGACTGCTGTCAAGTCACAGCGCGACCCAGCTCTCCGTCCGGTCCTTATTCGTATTGCTATATGCAGACGCCTGGGGTGGATTGCAGCGCTGGCCAGGACGAGTATTTCGGAGTCGTCCCGAACACGGTCTGTCAGTCGGACGGCGTCTGCCGCTAGCGATTCACGACGCGCCGCCCGCGCACCGACCCTTCAAACAGCTCCCAGCGGTCTCGGGCGTGGCTGTAGTTCCGGTTCTTGATCTTGAGCCAGGGCGAGCGCTCGCCGACGAGGCGGTAGGGACTCGTCGCCGGCTTCGCGACGATTCCTTCTAGATCGCGCTCGCACACAGCGGCGAACAACTCGACGCCGCGACCCATGACGTGACTGAGGTAGCGAACGCCCCCGCGGCGCTGGCCGAGTAGCCTCCGCAGCTCACGCTTCCGCTCAAGCAAGGGCTGGTCGCGAAGGTCCTCGCCGTCGAGCGCGAGCAGGTCGAAGGCGACGAAGTACGGCTCGGCGCGGTGAAAGAGCAGGGCGCGGAAGTCGGGACGTCCGTCGTCATCGAGGCACACAACCTCCCCGTCGAGCACCGCGGACGTCGCGCGAACCGACCTCGCCAGTGTCGCCGCGAGCGCATCGAAACGCCGGAAGCGGTTGCCGTTGCGGGAGACGAGTTGTGACCGGCCGCGGTCTACGAACGCGAGCGCACGGAAGCCATCTAGCTTCAGCTCGTACAACGTCCCTCGGTCGTCGAAGGGATCGCGGATGCGACCGAGAGGAAGCGGCGTGAACGCGGTCACAGCGACGAGATACCGAGCCGGTGCCGAATGTCGCAAGTGACGCGCCTCGGCCATCGCCTTCGTCAGCCGCTCCACGCAGCGTAGCTGGCGGCTCGCGCCAGGAAGTCGTGGGGCCTGTGTGAACGGTAGGACGCGCTACGGTGGAGCGAGGGAACCGCGGTTCATACGGCAGCGCTGAAAACACGGACCATTCCGCCGGCATGGCCGTTGCTCAACCGATGGTCGTACGACCGGCGTAAGGAAAGTACCTACACACAAGGTGCTAGGCGCCCGGCCGGTCGGATGGGGGAGGCGGCATGCGGCGGTGTCGAGCGATCCGTGAGGACGGGGGTCAGTGTCAGCGGAGCGGCGGACAATCTGACTACTGCTTCGTCCATGATCCGGCGCGCGCGGCGGAGCGAGAGTACGTGTACGCAAAAGCCGTGGAAGCGGTACGCCGGTACAAGGCGGAGCTGCGGAAGCGGCGCGGGGAGCGGCCTGACGATCAGTAGCCGTCCGCGTGACCGAGCCGAACACGCCGTGGGCAAAGTTCCAATGCTGCGGCCGATGGCACGAAGACCGCTGCGCTAGCCCCTACGTGCGGGGTCGAAAGGCGATTACCTCCTCGCCATGCGCGCAAGCCGCTCTCGCACGGCGTCTTCGATGAAAGACTGCACCGTGCATTCTTTCTCGGTGCAGCGGACAATGACTCGGCGGCGAAGTTCCCGCGGCACGCGAACAGCAAGCGTGGTCGTCGCGGGATCGTTCTCCGGCACCGATTCACGGCGCCGTCCGGATGGCCTACGGACCCAGAACACGCGCTAACTGGCGACCGCGACGACGAGCAACGCGGCACCGCACAGGAGCGCGAGCATGACCGATAGCCAATCATGGCGGGGCCTCATGCGGGCGTGACGTTTACGTCAGGCGATGCGCCGCTGTCAAGCAAAAAGCGTCAGGGCCGTATCACGAGCGTACCTAGCTCGCCCGCG
>Ga0070741_10020784_pt1 | contig 10286 bp, 9 predicted proteins | sample Coa_R1_4_FD_66440 | JGI IMG/M metagenome (GOLD analysis project Ga0070741, IMG submission 66440) | Surface soil microbial communities from Centralia Pennsylvania, which are recovering from an underground coalmine fire - Coalmine... | ecosystem: Environmental > Terrestrial > Soil > Unclassified ...
GAGCGTGGTCGTGGTGTCGGGGAGCGTGGTCGTGGTGTCGGGCGGGAGCGTCGTCGTGTCGGGTGGGAGCGTCGTCGTGTCGGGTGGGAGGGTGGTGGTGTCGGGTGGGAGGGTGGGGTCGGTCGGGTCGGTCTGCGCCAACGCGATCGGCGCCGCGAGCAGCGACAGCGCCAGCACGGCGAGCCAGGTCACGGCGGTGATCACGACGAAGCGGCGTCCGGCGGCGCGCTTGCGCGGCTGCGGCGCCCGTGCCGATGAGTGCCCCACGTGCCCCTTGCCCCCTGGCCCAGCCCGGCTCCGATCGAGCCGTGCCCCGACCACGGAGCGTACTCGGTTCTCGGCCCCACCGCTAGGCCGCCCCCTTCCGCGTCTGTGCGTATTCCTGCGCCACAGGCGGAAAGGTCAACAGACGCGGGAGTGCGGACCTGGGCTGTCCTAGCCGAGGAACTCGGTGACGGAGACGAAGTCGAAGCCGGCGAGACGGGCGTAGTGCTCGTCGACGTCGGTGTCGCCGATGTGGACGTAGTGGTCCGCCGTGAACCGGCTCCGCACCTCGTGGAGATGGTGCTTCCCGCCGACGAACGACACCTCGAGGCCGTGCTCGTCCCACAGCGCGCTCTGGTCGGAGCGCGTCCGGTCGGACGCGGACCCGATGACGTGCCCCAGCTCGGCGAGCCGGCGCGCCACCGCGACGTCGATCGGGCCGGGTGGGTTGCCGAAGCGCATCGTGCCGTCGATGTCGAAGCTCACGACGGCGATCGCACCGTCGGGGAACGTCAGCGCAGCATGGTCGAGCACGGTCACGGGGCGCTCACGCTAGCCCGAGATACTCGTCGATGACACGGTGCATGTGCAGGACGTTGCACTCCTGGCGCGGGTTGAGGTGCAGGCCCTTGAAGCCGCGTGACTTCATGCCCGTCTGCACGTGCTCCATGTTCGCGTAGTCCTGCTCCGTGATCAGACCCCAGTCGCGTTCGCGCCAGTCCGCGAAGAAGCGCCGTTCCGGCATCCGCCACTCGACGCCCGGGCGCGGCCATTCGAGCACCCACGTGTCGTGGATCGTGCGGTCGGGGTCGAGACCGTCGGGCCGGGCCCGGAACAGGATGGCGCTGCCCGGGTACACGGGGCCGACGATGTTCGGGAACCAGTAGACGTCGTCGGCACTCGTCATCTGGTCGGGGGTGAAGCCCGACACGTCGAGTCCGCGCCCGTTCAGGAGCTCCAGTCGGCGCTGCTGGTAGACCTCGAGCAGCGTCGAACCCGTGGGGACCGGCTGCGCGATCACCTCCTCGACGAGCTCGCGTTCCTCCCGCAGGAACGCGCCACCGAGGCCACCGACGAGACCACGCAGGATCGCGCCCTCGTCGATCTCGTCGTCGGGGAGACCGAGGCGCGGACTCGGGCGCAGGAGCCGCCGGGCGTTCGGGAGCCGGCCGTAGTGCGCGTGCTTGCCGAGTTGCTCGTACTCGATGCTGACGTCGTCGGTCCACGGGAGCAGCTGCGGGTGCGTCCCCTGCACGTGGTACGCCTCGTTGAACGCGTCGACGACGACCTTCCAGTTCGCCGGCAGGATCGTCGTGAGCCAGCCGCGCAACCGCATGTCGTGGAAGCGGTACGGCGCGAGCAGCTCGGGGAGCGGCGCGAGGAACTCGAGGAGTGGCTCGGCCGCCGGGTCGAAGTTGACGAAGACGAAGCCGCCCCAACGTTCGCACCGCAGCTCGCCGAGACGGAGGTCGCCGGGCAGGCTGTCGCCGAAGTCGTCGCGGTCGACGATCTCGGCGACCGCCCCGTCGAGCTCGTAGCGCCACGCGTGGTACCGGCAGCGGATCGTCCCCTCGGAGAAGTTCCCGCAACCGTCGGCGAGACGGGTGCCGCGGTGCAGGCACGCGTTGAAGAACGCCTTCACCTCGTCGCGGGCGCTGCGCACGACGAGCACCGACTGGTCGCCGATCACGTACTCGACGTAGTCGCCGATGCGGCCGATCTCCTCTTCGCGGCACGCGACCTGCCAGACGCGCGACCAGAGCCGTTCCATCTCCAGGTCGAGGAACTCGCGCGAGATGTAGCGCTCCTTCGGGACGAAACCGTCGACGCTGACGCGCATGTCAGGAAAATGTAGCGTCACCGGCTGAGCGAGCGGCACGGAGCGGTGACATGGAGTTCAACCTCGCGGACCTGTTCGAGTGTGTCGCCGACCGGGTCGGCGAGCGGGTGGCGGTGGTCGGGGAGGGGCGGCGGCTGACGTATGCGGAGCTCGACGAGCGCGCGACCCGGCTCGCGCACGGGCTGGCCGGGTGCGGGGTGGCGGCGGGTGACCACGTCGGTCTCGACCTCTACAACTCGCCCGAGCACGTCGAGGCGATGCTCGCCTGCTTCAAGCTCCGCGCCGTCCCCGTCAACGTCAACTACCGGTACACCGCCGGCGAGCTCGCGTACCTGGCACGCGACGCCGACCTGGTCGCGCTCGTCTCGCAACCCGAGCTGGCCGGGCCGGTCGCGGCCCTCGCGGCGGACCCGCCGGAGCGGCTTCGCACCTTCGTCGAGGTCGGCGACGGGGTCGCTCCGGTCGTGCCGCGGGCGCTGCGGTACGAGGACGTCCTCGCGTCGGGCGGCCCGGCGCGCGACTTCGGCGCGCGCAGTGCCGACGACCACTACGTCCTCTACACCGGCGGGACGACGGGCATGCCGAAGGGCGTCGTGTGGCGCCACGAGGACATCTTCTTCGCGACGCTGGGCGGCGGGAACCCGGGCGGGCCGCCGATCACGCGTCCCGAGCAGATCGGCGAGACGGTGCTCGTCAACCGTGCGCAGCGGGTCGGCCCGTTCCTGCCGCCGGGCCACCCCGGACCGGACGAGATGGTGGTGCTCGCGCTCGGGCCGTTGATGCACGCGAGCGGGCAGTGGTCGGCGCTCGGGACCTTGCTCGGCGGCGGCCGGGTCGTGCTCTACGACCGGCCCGCCATGGACATGGCCTACGTGCTCGAGCTCGTCGAACGTGAGCGGGTCGTGATGCTGACCCTGGTCGGCGACGCGAGTGCCCGGCCGTTGCTGGCGGAGCTCGACGCCCACCCGGGAGCGCGCGACACGTCCTCGCTGCTGCTGCTCGGCTCCGGCGGCAGCATCCTGAGCGGCGACGTGAAGGACCGCCTGCTCGCCGCGGTGCCGACCGTCCTCGCCATCACGGAGGCGATCGGCTCCTCGGAGGCGCCCATCCAGGGAATCGCGCTCGCGCACCAGGGCGGCCCGCCGTCGGCGTCGCTGCAGTTCACGGCGAAGGACGTGACGATGGTGCTCGACGACCGGCACGTCCCGATCCCGCCGGGCTCGGGACAGGTCGGTTGGCTGGCGACGACCGGGCACGTACCGCTCGGCTACTACAACGACCCCGCGCGTACCGCGCGCACCTTCGTCGAGATCGACGGGCGGCGCTGGTCGCTTCCCGGCGACATGGCGACGATCGACGCGGACGGCACCGTGCATCTCCTCGGGCGCGGCTCGCTGTGCGTCAACACGGGCGGCGAGAAGGTGTACCCCGAGGAGGTGGAGGCAGTGCTGAAGTCGCATCCGGACGTGGTCGACGCCGTCGTGGTCGGCGTCGTCGACGCGCGCTGGGGTCAGCGGGTCGCGGCCGTCGTGCAGGCTCGTGACGGCGCCGCGCCGACGCTCGACGACGTCCAGCGCCACTGCCGCGCGCACCTCGCCGGTTACAAGGTGCCCCGCTCCCTGCGCCTCGTGCCCGAGGTCCGGCGGTCGCCGTCCGGCAAGGCCGACTATCCCTGGGCTGCCCGCGTCGCGGAGGAACCGCTCCCCTGAAGTTCTTGGCACGTTGGACGTCGCTATTCGACGTCCAGCGTGCCAAGAACGATCAGGGGGACGGGTCGCGGGGGACGAGGTCGATGATCGCGCCGGTCGGGTCCGCGTGCTCGGCGAGGACCTCGTGGTGCAGCGCCTCGCCGCGGCGGTAGCGCGCCAGGTTGTCGAGGAAGGCGTCGGCGCCGCGGCCGTGGCGGGCGAGGCCACCCGCGGCCGCGTGCGGCGTGACGACGACCTTCGGATGGTCCCAGAACGGGTGGTCGACGGGGAGCGGTTCGGTGGCGAACGCGTCGAGGATCGCGATCTCGGGACGGCCCGCGTCGAGGGCCGCGAGCAGCGCCGTCTCGTCGACGAGGGAGCCCCGCGCGACGTTCACCAGGACCGAGCCGGGCCGGGTCGCGTCGAGGAACTCCGCGCCCACGAGCCCGGCCGTCGCCGGTGTCGACGGCAGCGAGATCACGACGACATCGGCATCGCCGACCGCGTCGAGCAGGCGGTCGGGCGTGCGCACCTCGATCTCCGCGGGTTCGCTGCCGGACGGCGTGCGCCGTACCCCGGTGACGCGGGCCCCGAAGGCGAGCGCGCGTGTCGCGACCGCCGTACCGATGGCGCCGAGCCCGACCACGAGCCACGACGTGCCGTGCACTTCGCGGAACTGGTGCGGCTGCCAGGCGTGGCGCGCCTGCGCGTCGCCCCACAAGCCCGGTTGCTGGTAGTGGTCGAGCACTGAGCGCAGCACGAACTCCGCGATCGGGATCGCATTGACGCGGGCGCCCGAGACGCGCACGCCGCGCTCCAGGAGCGGGTCGTAGAAGGTGATGTAGCCGGAGGCGGGGGAGTGGAGCCACCGCAGGCTCGGCGAGCGCGCGAGGACCTGTGCCCACGCGTCGACGGCCCCGGCCCGGCCGAACGTGTCGGCCGTCAGCATCGCGACCTCGGGATCGACCGCGCCTGCCGCGCCGGCCTCGCCGGCCTCGCCGCCGGCCGGGTTCCCGTCCGGGTCCACGACGTGGTGGTGGTCGGTCAGGCGCCACACCTCGGCGTCGGGCGCGATCTCGAGGAGACGCCCCCGGCGCGCCGCGAGCAGCGCGGCGCCGGCGTCGGTCGCGAGGATGCGCACGCCCGGGAGCGTATTGTCCGTTGCCGGTCGGATCGCGAGGCGCGGGGACGGCGCGTGATGCACGGCGCGTGATGCACGGCGCGTGATGCACGGTCGGCTAGGTGCGGTCGGCCTCGCGCTGCTGGTCGGCGCCGGCGGGCTCGGGCTCGTCGCCGCGTCGGCGCCGCCAACGACCCCCGCGCCGCTCCCACCGTCGACGGGGCCGGGCGGCGTCACCGTCGAGCAGGGCATCACCTACCAGCTCGACAACGGGCCGCCCGGCACGCCCCCGCAGCCCGAGCTCCTCGACGCGTACCTCCCGGCCCGGCGGCCGGGTGCAACGCCGCCGGCGGTGGTGCTCGTGCACGGCGGCGGGTGGGCCGGCGGGAGCCGCACCGTCCTCGCGCCCGAAGCCCAGCAGCTCACGCAGATGGGCTGGGTGTCCTTCACGATCGACTACCGCCTGGAGGACGATCCGACACAGCTCCCGTGGAACGACGAGCTCGACGACGTGCAGGCCGCGGTCCGTTTCGTCGCCGCCCACGCCGAGCGGTTCCAGCTCGACCCCGCCCGCATCGGGATGATCGGTGCGTCGGCCGGCGGGCACCTCGTGGCGCTGGTCGCGACGCTGGGGACGCTCGACGACACGACCGGCCACGACCAGAACGCGGTACCCGGCGCGAAGCCCGTGAACGCGGTCGTCGTCGCCACCTGGTCGGGTGTGTTCGACCTGGGGCAGCTCGCGTCGATGAAGCGCTTCGGCGTCCCCAACCAGCTCGACATCCTCCCCGGCGAGCTGCACGCCGAGGAGTACGCGCCGCAGGTCATGCAGCCGACGGTCGCGTTCATGTAGCGGTACCTGGCGGCCGCCGCCGCGCAGGCGGACGCGTCCGGCGGCGGCGGCTCGGGTGACGACCACCTCCCGTGGATCGTCGCCGCCGCGGCGGCCCTCGCCCTCGTCGCCGGTCTGATGCTCGTCGTCGTTGCCAGGGGGCCCCGGCTGCGCCACTAACCTCTTCACACCTGTGACCACGCAGCTCACGCATCTCGAGGCCCTCGAAGCCGAGGCCATCCACATCATCCGTGAGGTCGCGGCCGAGTTCGAGAAACCCGTGATGCTCTTCTCCGGCGGCAAGGACTCGGCGGTCATGCTGCGGCTCGCGGAGAAGGCGTTCTGGCCGGCGCGGATCCCGTTCCCGGTGATGCACGTCGACACGGGCCACAACTTCGACGAGGTCTACGACTACCGAGACCGGCGGGTCGCCGAGCTCGGCATCCAACTCGTGGTGGCGTCGGTGCAGGACTCGATCGACCAGGGTCGGGTCGTCGAGGAGACCGGCCCGCGGGCGAGCCGCAACCGGTTGCAGACCGTGACGCTGCTCGACGCCATCGCCGAGCACGGCTTCGACGCCGTCTTCGGCGGCGGGCGCCGCGACGAGGAGAAGGCCCGCGCCAAGGAGCGCGTGTTCTCGTTCCGCGACGACTTCGGCCAGTGGGACCCGAAGAACCAGCGCCCCGAGCTGTGGAACCTCTACAACGGCAAGCACCGCAAGGGTGAGCACATCCGCGTGTTCCCGCTCTCGAACTGGACCGAGCTCGACATCTGGCAGTACGTCGCCGACGACGACGTCGAGTTGCCGTCCATCTACTACGCGCACCGCCGGAAGGTGTTCCGGCGCGACGGCATGCTCCTCGCGGTCACGCCCTACATCACGCTGATGGACGGCGAGGAGCCCGAGGAGCTCCAGGTCCGGTTCCGGACGGTGGGCGACGCATCGTGCACGGGCGCGGTCGAGTCGAGCGCCGCGACGGTCGAGCAGGTCATCCAGGAGGTTGCCGCCTCGCGGCTCACGGAGCGGGGCGCAACCCGCGCCGACGACCGCATCTCGGAGGCGGGGATGGAGGACCGAAAGCGGGAGGGGTACTTCTAGTGGCGCCCCTGGGCAGCAGGGCCACCGGGGGCTCGACCGAGATGCTGCGGTTCGCGACCGCCGGGTCGGTCGACGACGGCAAGAGCACGTTGATCGGGCGCCTGCTCCTCGAGACGAAGCAGATCTTCGAGGACCAGCTCGAGGCCGTCGAGCGGACGAGCCGCGACAAGGGGTTCGACTACACGAACCTGGCGCTGCTCACCGACGGGCTGCGGGCCGAGCGTGAGCAGGGCATCACGATCGACGTCGCCTACCGCTACTTCGCGACGCCGCGCCGCAAGTTCATCATCGCCGACACGCCCGGCCACGTGCAGTACACGCGCAACATGGTCACGGGCGCGTCGACCGCGGACCTGGCGCTCGTGCTCATCGACGCCCGCAAGGGTGTGCTGGAGCAGTCGCGCCGTCACGCGGTGATCGCGTCGCTCCTCCAAGTCAAGCACCTGGTGCTGTGCGTCAACAAGATGGATCTCGTCGACTTCGACGAAGGCCGCTACGACGAGATCTGCGCGGAGTTCGTGGACTTCGCCGCCAAGCTCGACATCGACGACCTCACGTTCATCCCGATCTCGGCGCTGCTGGGCGACAACGTCGTCCAGCACTCGCACAACACGCCGTGGTACGAGGGCCCGACGCTCCTGCACCACCTCGAGCACGTCTACATCGGCTCCGACCGCAACCTCATCGACGCGCGGTTCCCCGTGCAGTACGTGATCCGGCCGATGAGCCACGAGCACCACGACTACCGCGGGTACGCGGGCGAGGTGGCGAGTGGCATCTTCCGGCCCGGCGACGAGGTCGTGGTGCTCCCGACGGGGTTCAGCACGACGATCGCCGGGATCGACGAGTACGGCGGTCCGATCCCCGAGGCGTTCCCCCCGATGTCGGTGAGCATCCGTCTCGCCGACGATCTCGACGTCAGCCGGGGTGACATGCTGTGCCGGCCGAACAACATGCCGACCGTGACCCAGGACGTCGACGCCATGATCTGCTGGTTCTCGGAGCGGCCGCTTCGCGTCGGCGGCACCTACCTGATCAAGCACACGACACGGACGGCGCGGGTGCGCGTGCAGCAGCTCAACTACCGGCTCGACGTGAACACGCTGCACCGCGACGAGAGCCACGGATCGCTGGCGATGAACGACATGGGCCGCATCGGCCTGCGGGCCGCGGTGCCGCTCTTCGTCGACGAGTACCGGCGCAACCGGCGGACGGGCAGCTTCATCCTCGTCGACGAGGCCACGTTCGAGACCGTCGGTGCGGGGATGGTGCTCGGCTCGGCGCCGTGAGCGCCGCTCCGCCGATGTCCGAACCGTCGCGCAGCCCCAACGTCGTCTGGCACGAGACGGGGATCCCGCGCCACGACCGCTGGGCGGCCGCGGGCGCGCACGGGGCGACGGTCTGGCTGACCGGGCTGTCGGGTTCGGGGAAGTCGACGATCGCGTCGGCGTTCGCGGCGCGCCTCGCCGCCCGGGGCGTCCTCGGCTACACGCTCGACGGCGACAACCTGCGCCACGGGCTCAACGGTGATCTCGGGTTCAGCGAGGCCGACCGGCACGAGAACGTGCGGCGGGTCGCCGAGGTGGCGCGCCTCTTCGCCGACGCCGGCGTCGTCGCGGTCGTGCCCGTCATCAGCCCGTACCGCGCCGGGCGCGATCACGCCCGTCGCATCCACGAGGACGCCGGGCTCGTCTTCGTCGAGGTCTACGTCGACACGCCGCTCGAGGTCTGCGAGCAGCGCGACCCGAAGGGCCTGTACGCCAAGGCCCGCGCCGGCGAGCTCCCGGGCTTCACCGGCATCGACGACCCGTACGAGCCGCCGCTCGAGCCGGACGTCGTGGTGAGCGCGGCGCTGGCGAGCCCGGACGAGGCCGCGGCGGCGATCGAGGCCCGTCTCGACGCGCTCGGCGCGCTGGGCATCCCGGGCGGCGGCGGGCCGGCGGCGCCCGGACGGTAACCTGCGCGAGGTCCAACCGATGGCCGAGCGAACCCAGGGGGCGCGATGAGTGCGGACGTCGAACCGGTCGGGGGTGCCGCGGCTGCCGGCGAGCTGATCGTGCCCACGTTCGAGGAGAGCGTCGAGGAGCAGCTCCTCGCCGAGCGGTCGCTGTGGCGCTCGGTTGTCATCGGGACGATCATCGCCGTCCCGATCTGCATCGCGATCTGGCTCGCGATCGTCGTGATCGCGATCGGCGGCAACAGCGGCGTCAGCTGGGGCGTCTGGCTCGGGATCGGTGCGGTGATCGGGCTCGTGGCCGGCGGCTTCTTCGGCGGCTTGTTCGCCTTCGTCACGCAGTCGCACGTCCTCGATGCCGCCGACCGTCACGCGGCCGCCGCCAAGCACGCACACGCGAGCGGCCACTGACCGTTCCCGACGAACGGAGGGTCAGCGTTCGGCGGCCGGCGGGGGGATCGCCGCGAGGATCTGCGGCATGATGCTCTGCGCGGCGAGGTCGGCGCCGGCCGGGCTCAGGTGCATCCGGTCGGAGATGCGGACGGTCACGCCGTCGACGGTGTCGGTCCAGCGCCCGGCCGGGTCGAGCACGCGGTTCAGGTCGACGACCGACACCTTGCCCGGGTTCGCGGCGGCGAGGTCGTGCAGGAACCCGTTCCAACGGTCGATCCACGCCGGGTTGTACTGCGACCGGTTCACGACGATCTGTTGCGGCCAGCCCATCACGTAGTACGGCGCGGTCAGGAAGACGACGTGGGCGCCGTTCTTGCCGAGGATGTCGACGGCCTGCTGCAGCTCGCCCATCGCGAGCTGCTGGCCCGAGGGCGAGTCGAACGGGTACACGCGCCCGTCGACGCGGCGGTCGAACGTGTCCTGCGCGCCGAGCAGCGCGACGACGAGCTGCGGGTTGAACTGGTCGACCTCGGCGGGCCAGCGGTCGCGCCAGCCCGGCACGCACTTGGGCGGCTGGCTCTCCCAACCCGCCGTGTAGCGCTGGCCGAGGTCGCTCGCCAGGCCGCAACCGGGCACCGACGCGTTCCACAGCTGGAAGTAGTCGGTGGCGGCGAGGTTCTGCAGCCCGGGCGCGAGCGAGTTCGCGACCGAGTCGCCGACGAGCAGGATGCGGGTCGGCGGCGGGACGCCGACGTCGACGCCGGATCCGGTCGATCCGGTCTGGATCCTGGGTGCTTTCACCTCGGCGGCCGACACCTCGACGGGCGCGGCCGGCGCCCCGGCCGTGGTCAGCAGCACCGCGCCGAGCACGGCCGTGACCGCGACCGGCGTCAGGATCGCGGGCCGGACCCGGAGGCGGCGGAGGCGGAGGCGCGTGAGCGCACCCCGGCGGATCGGCATCTCGACCGCGTAGTACGACAGCACCGAGATCGCGAGGGTCGCCGCGACGCGGACGCCGAAGAGCTCGTAGCCGTCGAGGGGCACCCGGGTGGGGCTCAACGCGATGAACACCGGCCAGTGCCAGAGGTAGAGCCCG
>Ga0070741_10020785_pt1 | contig 10285 bp, 9 predicted proteins | sample Coa_R1_4_FD_66440 | JGI IMG/M metagenome (GOLD analysis project Ga0070741, IMG submission 66440) | Surface soil microbial communities from Centralia Pennsylvania, which are recovering from an underground coalmine fire - Coalmine... | ecosystem: Environmental > Terrestrial > Soil > Unclassified ...
TCCCACCTAAAATAGAATCTTCATTCGTTTACGAATTAAAATCTACAAAATGCAATTTTATGGTCTTATTTTTATAGTTGAACAGGAAGTAAAACCGATTCCTTTGCAAAATGTTGTCGTTGAGGCTAATAGTAAGTTTATCAAACTATTTATTATTTTTAGCGTTACGATTTTTAAAATAATAATCATTATGTTTATTTTTTAGTTGTTGATATGATATCTGAAGGTTAATGATTTTTTAAATTTACGTTTATGTACAATATATGCGTTTAATCCTAATCTTGTGATTTTATAAAAGTTACGATCACTCAGACTTATAAAAATATTGAAAAAGTTACCATTGAAGCTCAATACAAATTTCCCATTCATGAAGCCGCAGCAGTTTGTGGTTTTGAAGCGGAAATTGATGGTAAAAGGAAAGTAAAAGGAATCGTAAAAGAAGCAAAAGAAGCCGCTAAGGAATATACCGAAGCTATTCAGGTAATACAACTAAAAAAGTATTTTTTACATGACATAATTATTAATCTTTAATATATTATTAGCAAGGGCATGGGGCGTATTTATTAGAATCTGAATCCGCAGATGTGTTTCAATGTTCTGTTGGAAATATTACACCCGGACAAACTGTAGTCATCAAGACTACATATGTTACTGAACTTAAACATGACTCTGAATCAGAAAAAATTCGTTTTGTTCTTCCAACTCATATCGCACCAAGATATGGCTCTTCACAATTTACATCATCTCATAGTAATGATGGAAAAATCCTTAAGGCGGATGATGTATCTTATTCTAAAACTACCGATTTTTATTTGGATATTGCTGTTACTTGCAGAATGACTTCCACTATTCAAAATATTGAGTCACCTTCACATAAAATTTCTACTGAAATGAATATTAACGAAAATCCTAGAATTTCTAAAATCACTTTAGCTGAACAAATTACTTATTTAGAAAAGGATTTTATTCTTGTGGTTAAAAGTAAAGATCTTGACCAACCAAGGTAAATATCTTATATCATAATTTTTTCGTAATTTATTTTATTAAATCATTTTTGTTTATGTTTTTATCTCTCAGAGCTTTCGTTGAATATAATTTTGAAACGCAAACCAGTTGTGTTATGCTAACATTAGTTCCAAAATTTGCATTAAATACAACCATATCTGAACTAATTTTCGTTGTTGACAGGTACGATGTAGTTCAATTATACAATTCATTATGAAACTACGTTTCTATATTAAAAAAAATTTTTATTAATAGATCAGGATCAATGGGTGTTGAACCTATGAAAAAAGCTAGTCAGGCACTTGAATTATTATTACGTTCCCTTCCTGAAGATTGTTATTTTAATGTAATTTCTTTCGGATCTAGTCATGATTCTCTTTTTCCGAAAAGTATATTTTATTCTCAAGATTCTTTATCTAAAGCTCTTAACCTTGCTCAAAGTATGACTTCAAATTATGGCGGAACAGAAATTTATAATGCGTTAAAATGGGCGTTTGAAAATTCAAGAAATGATATACCACTTTCCGTATTTCTTCTCACAGATGGTGAAGTTTGGAATGTTGATCAAGTTGCAGAACTTGTACGCCAAAATGAAGAAAGGAGGGGAAATGACTTACGTCTCTTTTCATTAGGAATTGGTGATTCTGTTTCTCATAATTTAGTTGAATCCGTTGCTCGTTCTGGTAAAGGGTATGCTCAATTCGTAACAAATAATGAAAGGATGGATAAAAAAGTTATTGGAATGTTGAAAAATGCTTTAAAACCACCAATTAAGGATTATGAAATTACTTGGACAGATTTTGATGAATTAACTAAAGAAAATGAATCGGAAGTAACTCCTATGGAAGTAGATGAACCTATTATTAGTTTTATGAGTGATGAAACAGAACCTCCGCCACCACCACCACCAAGTAATATTTTTACTGATGCTAAAATTAAACAAGCTCCATATTTTATTCCACCAATTTATTCTGGTGTTCGTTTCATCGTTTATTGCATTTTGGAAAAAAATATTGAGCCATGTAAAATCATTACTTTAAAAGCTACTTCTCAAGATGGTCCTATGAAACTTGATGTTCCTTTGGATCCTGTTACTTTACAGGGCTCAAAGATCCATAGATTAGCGGCAAAAAAACTTATTCAAGATCTTTGTAGTGAAAAATCATTTATTCATAAACATCCTAAAAATATTGGTAAACATATTCCAGCTTTATTAATTAAGGAAAATATTGTTAAACTTGGCAAAACTTTTAATTTAGCTTCAAAATATACAAGGTAAGCTTCACAGAAACTTTTTAAATCGAAATCATATTGTGACCAGGTCGAAAACCTATGGTAGATCTTATGACAAAGACCTGGTCACGATATGGTTTCACAACGTCACGATAAAGTTTTATAATGTCACGATAAAGCTATGATAATCGTACAAAGAAAGTTGACGCAAATTAAGGAAACCGTCACCTGATTTAGCTGGGGTCGTACAAAATTATTTATCGATGTCGTAATGAAATCGTAAAAATGCATTTTCGAGTTTGTAAATAAATATTAACATGTACTTAAATAAATAGTAAAATATTCTTTAATAAATCTTAAATAAATAGTAATTTCCTATTTGAAATCGCAAAGTTTATTAGTGTAAAAAATATCCTATTCTAAATAGTAAATAATGTAAATAATGTTAATGTAAATAAATGCTAATGTAAATAACGCTAAACAGTCTTGAAAAAAAATAAATTCCTCATATACAAACTATTTCTAAAATTATGAATTCCTCCAGCGCATTCTTCATCCTTACAAACATGAACAAAATGTGTAGTTTTAATCGCGTTAACTAAATTAATGGAAAAAACTTTTCGCCAGTTACTTGATGTTCGTAACCTGAATACCGGACAACCTAGATTTGTTTGATTCATGTCTTCAAACCAATCAACAGTAACAAAAGCAAAACGAAGGTCATTCTCTTGTTGATGACAGAATATTGCTTTAACCATCGCGTAATTTTCTCCCTCTTCAATTTTCATTGATATAACATCCCCAATATGTAAACGGCATAGAGTAGTATCACCATTTTCTTTGATAAAGTCGAAACTAGCATATTCAAAGAATATCGGCATGCTATAAAGTATCACAGAATTATTCCCTATATCTTCATAAGCTTGCTTCAACTCTGCTTGTATATTCAACAATATCGATCTTTCAATGTCTCGTCGAAGTATCCGCTTCTTTAATGATATATTAGAAATTTGTTCATCTGGAGAATAAACTTTCAAAGATAATTAATTAGAATAAAAGCAATCATAAAGTGTAAATTATTAATTTAAATAAAAATATTCATATTATACATTTTTATACATCGTACCTTCGCTTATGTCATCCTTGTTAGAATTAACTTTATCTTTCGTAATGAACCAGTTATTCATCATGCGTTGGAGATGTTTTGGAAGATTTACAAAACCACTATTCGATGTTGAAAACCGTAAATCTATGCCACCATCTAGTAAATGCCGTATTGCAAATAATGTGGTGTAATGCTTTAATAGGTCCAGGCTCACATTTTTTAGATTTGTTCGTGGTACTATACTTTTGAATATTCGATGTACCATCTCCTTTGTTCCAACGCTCGTATTCAATAATGTCGCATAGTTCTTTGCATGCAATAGCAGATGGAAATTAGCGTGCAGATTTGGCAAATTCTCGAAATCTTTAAATGCCTGTTTGTGAATAAATGCTCGATATATTAGTAGTGAAACCGCAACAAATAAATAAAGATGTAAATATATTAGTAAATGAATTAATAAATTCTTTAATAAAATAAGTCTTTAATATTACCATAGATAAAAGTGTTCGTTCATTATGTAAGCATTGATGTAATTCATTATAATCTTCTTTTGTAAATGAATCCTTAAACGCTATTGACATTGTTTTCGCCATTACTATCCAACACTTCAACCAATGCTTAGCAGCATGATCACTTCGTGTAATTCCTGTTCGGCGTTGAAAAGAGATAAGATCCGAATTTTTAAAGTGTGTATGCTTCAAGAACCTATTAAGAATAAATGGAAATATCATAGCGAGTTGTAAACAATCTGACATCATGAAGCTGTCAAGATGTGAAATCGGATTTGGTAATTTTCTCCAAGTTTTTGGATGCTCAAAAGACTTCCAAGCTGTGATGAACTCCGATTTTCCTTCTGGCAAAAGTGCTTCGATCGTTATCTTAAGGAATCGTAAAACTTTACCAGCTGTAAGATGATAGATGTCCTGTGGTGCTTGAAGATGTCTTTCTCTTTTTAATTCATCAAGTATTGATGGCTGTAAATGTAGTCCATATTCAGTTGCAGTTGCTTTGCGTTCTCTAATTGTTGACGCGGCAGATATTTCTTCAAATTGTTTATTTGATTGATGATGGTAACGAGAGATTAAATGTAAATCAAGACTAGCAGATGTCAAAGAATCTTTTGTTGCATGACAAGTTCGACATCCTCTATTAGCACCGTGACGCTTGACCCCGACCAAATCGTTTCCTTGTGGCAAATCTGCAGTGATATCACCAAGACTTGCAACTACAATGCATTTATTTCCTTGAATGTTCATAATCTTACCCTTTTCCAATTCTTTCATTTCCATAATAAAAGGCTTGATGAATTCATTAAAAGAACCGCCAAAAGGAACAAACCCAAGTACGAAATGGTTCTTGAGTTGTAATCTTTCATTAAGCGGCATGTTTCCTACCTGAATATAGACACCACCTAAGGAATGGTAAACATTCCGAAAAGTCCCAAAATCATCGAAATAGAGATCGATGTATAATTTAAAGGTTGGAAGATTTGTTGCTGGTTCTTCAAATGCAGCAAACTCTGAGGGGTGCTGATAGGAATATTTTACGCCTCTTAACTTCCAGCGTCCGTTATGCTTATAAAGAATCTCCCTGATTCTGAGTATCGTATTGCAATCGGTAGCATCATCATCGTAAAGAATGGTGACTGTTACACGTTTAACAATCATGTTTGGTTCGATAATAACGATTGCATTATCCGTTTCTTGATCCAGGAACCAAACTTCTCCTTCTCGTGATCTTTCACTCCGATTAAAGCTCTGTAGGTTCCGCGGCAAATCCTCTAATAATAAAACACGCTGTATCTTGATCATTAATCTATCGTCCTGTTGTATGATTGCCAGTATACGACCAAATCTTTTCGATCCTCCAGGATCTCTATATATTATAAAATCACCGGAATAATATACTTCTACAAAAAAATTTGGTAAATATTTGTTAATATAACGATAAGAAAACAATTTGATTTATATTTAAAAGTTACCTTGAGCAACTGTGATAGATGCTTGTCCAAATCTTGCAGATTCCTTCCATATATTTCCATGCCAAAGTTCTTTGTTTCTTTTAACTTCCTGACCTGGTCCGAAGTACATTGAGTTAAACAACAAAGGGTTATTTAGAATATGACATAGGATATCCAAAATGGATAAATAATATGCTTCCCCTATATCTTTAGATGTGGATGGTGTTTTCTTTTTAGAAATGTTAACTTTGCGAGACTTTATTGAAAGTAAAGGCAATCTTTGCCTATACTTTCTAAATCGTCTGATATTTGGCACTACATCTTCGATTTTGAACTGTGGATGACGAATTATGTCCACTAGTTCATCATAAGCTTGGGTGGCTGATAAAAAATACTGTAAGTTAACATTATTCAAAGTTTCAAAAGAATGAAACATACATATATGATGTTTTTCAGTCCAAAAAAAGAACAACAATTCGGTGATATTCTTAAAATATGGTGCGAATCCACCAGAAATTTGTGGCATTTGTTCGTTACTAAAAGATTTATCAATTATAACTTCTTCATCTGGTTCCTCTTGATTTGTTTCTTCCTCATCGTTACTATTATCTTCTTCTTCACTTTCATTAAACTCCATCATTGTTCTCTCATATTCATTTATATCATCTTCGCTCGTTTCATCATTACTATCGGATTCTATATTATCTTCATTTAGTTCCTCCTCATTTTCTATATCAAAAGCTATCATTTCCTCTTCTTCGTTGTAAATATCCATCTCAGTTCGATCATCATCTATAGTGGCAGCTATATCACTATTGCCTCCTGGAAGAACAAAATGTCACAGGAAAAGATACACAACAGATATAGTTTCAAGAAGCAGTATTTACCTTCCATATCAAAACTTCTTTCGTTTAATGATACTGCTAAAGGCAATTGCGAATATACATTAAATGTATTATAGCGTTGTCTAATATAATTACGTTTGTTACTAGAAGAAGAATAACGATTTCTAAACATTTTATCAAAGTGAGTTACGAAGGATACGAAAAAAAATAATAAACAAAAACATTAAGTAAAAGTCAAAAATCTCTGTTTATTTAAAGGCAAAGCGATACAATTATGTAAATATGACATCACTACTGCTATAAAAGTCCAAATATGTAACATAATAAATAGTTTATAATATTGTTCTATTTCTATCTAACTCGATTGATTACTATATAAGGCTAGATATGTAATGTAATAAATAGTTTAATAAATCTAATGTTATTGTTCTATTTCTATCAAACTCGGTTGATTACTATATAAGTCTAAATAAGTGACATAATAAATAGTTTAATAAAGTCTGTTCCATTTCCATCAAACTCGATTGATTGCTATATAAGGAATGATCTGTAAACAATGATATTATCGCTATATAAAAGTTTGTGTTTAAAAGAAAAACAATTCAATTTCTTAACTTCATTCACAAAATTCTTTCTCATAAAATGCCTCCCAAAGTTAAAAAAACACAAAATCAAAGATCATTAGTACGCCCGGAGACCCGAAGTCAAAAAAAAACTACTCCTGGCCAAAATATACCTAAAAAAACAACGACTCCTGCTAAGCGAGGTCGAAAGAAAAAGGAACCTGTTAACGAAACTTTATATAATAATGATGGTGATGACAAATCACAAAAGCCAGCAATGGTTCCTGCTAAAAGAGGTCAAAAAAGAAAGAAAAATGAGCCTATTTTAAATAATGATAATAATAATGAGGCTCTCGTTAATCGTCAAAGGAACGACGAAGAAGTTTGTTATGATAAAATAAAAGGAATTGATGGTGCAATCGATGATGAAATTGAAGAAAATGACTATGAGTCTGAAGAAAATGACGATGAATTTGAAGATAATGATGATACAATCGAAGAAACACGAGAGGAGGCTCCTGCCAATAAACTTTTAAAAATAAATGACGATGAAGGTAACTTTTCACTTTAAAATTTAACATGATAAATTTTATTATTATATTATTCTTATTGATCCTTTATTCCTTTATTCCTTCAGGTGGAGATCAATTTAGTAGTGGAAGTGTAAGAAACACCAGACGCAAACCTTTGGCGCCAATTACAAATAACAGGATTGATAACAACACATCATATGAAACGATTGGATCTTACACGAACATTAATAATATTTGTAATAACGGAATAGATGATTCAAACGATATATCCGAACCACATTCTGGATTGCACTTGAATAATACCACATCTCGTTCTACACCTTGTCCTACACTTCGATCTAACAATATACCTGGTCTCAATAATACACCTCGCTTTACACCTCGATCTAACAATACACCTGGTATCAATTATACACCTCGCTCTACACCTCGATCCAATACACCTGGTATCAATAATACACCTCGCTTTACACCTCAATCTAACAATACACATGGTCTCAATGACACACCTCGATCTACATCTCGATCTAACAATGCATATGGTCTCAATAATACACCTCGATCTAACAATACACCTGGTCTCAATGATATACCTCGATCTACATCTCGATCTAACAATGCATATGGTCTCAATAATACACCTCGATCTAACAATACACCTGGTCTCAATGACACACCTCGATCTACATCTCGATCTAACAATGCATATGGTCTCAATAATACACCTCAATCTAACAATACACATGGTCTCAATGACACACCTCGCTCTACACCTCGATCCAATACACCTGGTATCAATAATACACCTCGCTTTACACCTCAATCTAACAATACACCTGGTCTCAATGATACACCTCGATCTAACAATACACATGGTCTCAATGACACACCTCGATCTAACAATACATATATGGAACTCAATGATGATATATTCCGTTCAAATTCTTATCGATCTAACAATGCACATGGTCTCAATGATACACCTCGATCAAACAATACATATATGGAACTCAATGATGACGTATTTCGTTCAAATTCTCATCTTATACCTCGATCTAATGCAAGATTCTATAATAATTGTCAAACATCAGAATCTAATCAATTAACACTTCCGGCAGCATTTCGTGATATGAATAATGTTCACCAAATATGCTTGTGGTTATGTGAGAACCCAAGCATCTTATTGCTTGCATATAATATGCATCTATCAATACAAACACCAGTTGCGAATGCATTTCACTTTACTTCGAATTTTAATTCATTGATGCCGGCAACTGGTATACCACAAATTCCAAAGCAAGATGATAGAGTATGTATAATAATAATTTATTTTTTTCTTTAGTTTTTATTACTAACTACTAAATGGTTTGTATAATTTAGACAAAAGAGAATCGGGATTTCCTCGAAGAACTAAAATGCCTATTTCTTCGGGTCCGAAATCCGAATAAGAGTATTTTTGAAGAATTAGTTCGGCAAATCTATAATTGCGACCTCAATTCAACTGAAGGAATAGATTTGCTACGCGCGGCTAATAGGAATTTTAGTGATTTTCGAAATAAATTTCTTGACAGCGTTGAAGAACTAATCGATGCATTCAAAGAAAAAAGGGCTCGGTAAGCAGATAATTTGTTTTAATTTCTTCGTTTCAAGTTTATTGGTTATTTTTATTGATTTATTTCTTTATTTACAGAGATAATGCACAGACAATCCGGCCTTTAGAAAGTGATATAATCATGTTCATTGATGAAACTTTAACAATAAATACGTTGCAAAGATGGTTGAATGCAACGAACATGACCGAATTAAGATCTCATGATTCGTTACATACTTTACAAAGATTCGTCCGAAAGGCATTTATCATAAATTACGACTCAAGAGACACTGATAAAACAAAATCTTTGGATAAGATGACAATGGATATAGCAGTTCCATCTCGAAATGGCAGAAACATCGCCAGCAATTTGCAATTGTAAAACGTAAGTATTTTATTTATTACTTATATTGATAGAATCTTCATGACTTTTATTAATAACTTTATTACACTATGCGTTCAGTTTTTATTACAGAATACATTACTAATACACCTCTCTAAGACTCTAACTAATAAATAATTGGTGGTTAGTTTAGACAATGGATTTTCTTCTTATAAATAGTAACGATGGATTTTATCAAGTATAATAAGCGTTTATATATTGTATTTACTTTTTAATTTTAGCAGAACAGCATATTTTTATTATAATATAAAAAATTTTTATTACAACGAAATTTTATTATAATTTTTATTACATTAGTTTAAATTATAACAAAAAAAAAACTTAAAAAAAAAAACAAAAAAAAACGATGACTTGAGAACGCGGTGGATTCATCGTCAAATAATATTTAATATGTTGAAAAAATATCTTTAATTGATTTTTTCAACTAACTTGCAATGATATTTACTGCCTATTTAATACCGTTCTTTTAATGCGCTACGATTCCGGACAAACGTGTCCTCGATAATTTTACGAGATCGTCTGATACTACGTTATCACGTGTTTGGCACTGAATTGCCGTGATTTGATGACGATCACTTAACTGCATGGTAACAAATCACGGGTTTCTGCAATGTATAATAAATCAAAATCACTTAACTTACTTAAATTGTTATAATGACGTAGTTGATGTAGAGGTTTAGTTAAAAGAATCGCGTTTATGAATTTTCCCATCTTATTATTTTTTTTTCTGTAAGACATTTTTTTATCTTTGCTTATTACTTGTTGTTTTTTTTAATTTTTATTTTGCTTTTGTTGCTTAGTTTTTTATCTTTATTTTTTATCTTGCTTGCTAGTGACTACCAAACCAACAAGAAGAACGAAAGGCCGATAGACTCTTTTGGAGAGGAACGCGATTATCATATAGTGACGGAGTACTAGTACTTTCTCTATACATCGGTAGAAGATTTTTTATTTTATGCTTGGTAGTTTATTATGCTTCTTTCTAACTTCTTTTTTGTTTAATAGTTGCTTTTGTAGAACGGTACCGGGATGTTTGTTTTTTTTTTG
>Ga0070741_10020786_pt1 | contig 10285 bp, 14 predicted proteins | sample Coa_R1_4_FD_66440 | JGI IMG/M metagenome (GOLD analysis project Ga0070741, IMG submission 66440) | Surface soil microbial communities from Centralia Pennsylvania, which are recovering from an underground coalmine fire - Coalmine... | ecosystem: Environmental > Terrestrial > Soil > Unclassified ...
CTGGGAGACCTCTGGTCGCGGACGCTCGTCTACTTCGGCATCGCCGAGGAGGACGACGACTGGGACGACGAGGACGGCTACGCGGCCGAGGAGAGCCTGGAGCAGAGCTATCGCGAGCGGCCGAACGTCCGGCGTCTGACGCCTCGGCGGCGGTCGCACGAGTACGACGACTGGACCGAGTCGGGTGCCGACCAGCCGACACGTGTTCCGGCCGCCCGCTCCGCGCGGGTGCGCGAGATGCGGCCGCAGATCGAGGCGGTGCCGGCGTCGAACGTTCGCGTGCACCTGATCCTGCCGCGCAGCTTCAACGACGCCCAGCAGATCGCCGACAAGTTCAAGCAGGGGATGCCGGTGATCCTCAACCTGCAGGGCGCCGACACGGAGCTCTCGAAGCGCCTGATCGACTTCACGAGCGGGCTCACCTACGCCTTGAACGGCGGCATGCAGCGCGTCGCCGACAAGGTGTTCCTGCTCACGCCGAGAAACGTCGAAGTCTCCGCGGAGCAGCGCGCGCAGCTGCTCGAGCGGGGCGGGTTCTTCAACCAGGCGTAGGAAACCCCCGCCGCGCCGCGAAGGAGGCTGCGGACATGGTTCTGCTCGACGCGATCACCCAGGTCGAGCTGTTCCTGAACGTCTTCGTCGGCGTCTACGTACTCGCGATCTTTCTCTACATCATCGCCTCATGGATCCAGCTTCCCTACTCACTCCGCGTGATCCACAAGTTCCTCTACGACGCCTGCGAGCCGTACCTCCGAATCTGGCGGCGGATCCTGCCCATGGCAGGGCCGCTCGACCTGTCGCCGATGGTCGGCGTGCTCGCCCTGGTCATCGCCGAGCGGATCGCCATCGCGATCCTCGACAGGTTCCACTGAGGAAGGAGAGTGGATGCGTTACACACCGGTTGAGCTGAGACACGTCCATCCGCCGCGTCGGCTGCTCGGCTACAAACGGTCCGAGGTCGAGCACGTGCTCGAGGACGTTGCCGATAGCTTCGAAGAGGTCTGGCGCGAGCGGGGAGAGCTCGCGGACAAGCTCGAGGACGCCGAGAAGCGCCTCGACGAGGTGCGCCAGCGCGAGTCGCTGCTTGCGTCCACATTGCTCGCCGCCGAGAAGACGGCGGCCGAGGCGATCGAGAACGCGAAGCGCGAGGCGGAGATCATCGTTGCCGAAGCACACCAGGAGTCGCGCTCGATCACACGCACGGCGCAGAACGAACGCGAGCGTTTGTTCGCGGAGTCGCGCCGCGTCGAGACGCTGCTGCGCGCCGCGCTCGGGATGGTCGAGGAGTCGCATCACGAAGCGGTGCCCGGCTCGGCAGCCGCCTCGGAAAGCTGGCCGAACCGGCAGGACACGCGCGAGTTCGAAGCGATCTCGCTCGAAGAGGTCGAGGCGCGCGTGCAGGCAGGCTCGGACGCGGACGAGCAGGCAGAAGCGGAGCCGGAGCCGCCGCGGCCCGAGGGCGCGAAGCCCGACAATCTGCCCGCGCCGCTGCCGCCCCTCGTCGAGCCCGAGCACGGCTTCGACGACGACGAGCCGCCGAAGCGCGACTTCTCCTGGGAATGAGCGAGTACGCTGAGCGGCGATGGGTGCGGCGGACATCGACACCGACGGCCTGCGCCGGCGGCTCGAAGAAGAGCACGCGCGTCTGACCGCCGCGGTGCGGTTTCTCGAGCGCGAGAACCCGGGCAGCCTCGAGGACGAGCTGGGCGAGGTCGCAGCCGGCAACGACAACCATCTCGGCGATCTCGCGACCGCGACCTACGACCGCGAGCTCGACGAGAGCCTCGAAGAGGGCGCGCAGCAGACGCTCGACGACGTCGAGCTGGCGCTGCGCAAGCTCGACGAGGGGAGCTACGGCGTCTGCGAGGTCTGCGGCGAGCCGGTCGGCGCTGCCCGTCTTTCTGCGATCCCGTGGGCGCGTCTTTGCATCGACGATCAGCGGCGGCGAGACGCCTGAGGTGAGCGACATCCGGGTCGGCTCGTCGACCGACGGCCTGACGCCGGTGTCGGTCGCCGAGCGCTCCCTCGCAGCGGGGGCGCGGCAGTGGGCGGGTCTCGGCGCGGTCGCGATCGCGGCGGTGGTCGCAGATCAAGTGACGAAGCACATCGTCACCGCGACGCTCGGACTCGACGACTCCGTGCACGTCGTCGGCCCGCTCTCGATCCACCACGTGCAGAACTCGGGCATCGCGTTCGGGTTCTTCGCGAGCGCGACGGCGATCGTCACGGTCGTCACTGCCGCAGCGGTCGTCTGGATGCTCGTCTACTTCGCGCGCTCCGGTGCGCGCCACCCTGTCCTGCCGGCGGCGCTCGGCCTCCTGATCGGCGGCAGCGTCTCGAACCTCGTCGACCGCATCCGGCTCCACCATGTCACCGACTTCATCGATCTCAGGTGGTGGCCTGCGTTCAACCTCGCCGACAGCTTCATCGTCGTCGGCGTCGCGATCCTGCTGGGCGCGCTCGTCGCCGCCGATCGCGCCCCGCGCCCACCGCGGCGCACGCTCGACGTCGCTGCACGGTGACGACGTTCACGGCGCCGGCGTCGGCGGCCGGCGAGCGCCTCGACCGTTTCCTCGCGACGCAGCTCGGCTCGCGCGCCGCCGCAGAGCGTGCGGTTGCCGCCGGTGCGCTCGTCGACGGCGTCGTTCGCGCAAAGAGCCACCGCCTCGCAGGCGGCGAGCAAATCGAGCTCGCGGAGGACGATCCGGCACTGCCGCCGTTGGCGGTCGAGCCACCGACGATCGTCGTCGAGGACGAGCACCTGCTCGTCGTCGACAAGCCCGCGGGGCTCGTCGTGCATCCGGGCGCAGGACATGCGAGCGGCACGCTCGTCGACGCACTCGCGGGGCGCATCGCGGGCGGCGACCCCGAACGGCCCGGGATCGTGCACCGCCTCGATCGCGACACGTCCGGGCTGCTCGTCGTCGCGCGCTCCGAGGCGGCGCACGCGCGGCTGCAGCAGCTCGTCCGTGACCGCCTCGTAGAGCGGAGCTATCTGGCGCTTGTGCAGGGCGTACCGCGCTCGCGCACCGGCGCGATCGAGGCTGCGATCGGCCGCGACCGGGGCGATCCGACGCGGGTCTCGCTCGAGACCGACGCGCCGAAGGAAGCCGTCACGCACTTCGAGGTGCTCGAGCTCCTCCCCGGGCATGCGCTGCTGCGCGTGCGCCTCGAGACGGGCCGGATGCACCAGATCCGGGTGCATCTCGCGGCGATCGACCTGCCGGTCGTCGGCGACCGCACGTACGGGGTCCCCGATCCGGTGCTCGGACGCCAGTTCCTCCATGCCTCCGAGCTCGCGTTCCCGCACCCGTTCCAGGACGGGCGCGTCGAGGCACGATCGGAGCTGCCGGACGAGCTCCAGCAGCGCCTCGCTACCATTCGCGGCTGACACGTCCCACCGACCCGGTGGGGACCCTCCCGCGGACGGTGGCCGGACCTTTCCGGCTTCCGCGCGAGGCCCGCCGGCAGACTGCAATCGAAACCGAGAAAGGGGCTCACGTGCCCGTCGTTTCCATGAAGGAACTGCTGGAGGCCGGAGTGCACTTCGGTCACCAGACCCGCCGCTGGAACCCGAAGATGAAGCGGTTCATCTTCACCGAGCGCGGGGGGATCTACATCATCGATCTCACGCAGACGCAGGAGCTGCTCGACGAGGCGCACGCATTCGCTCGGGCGATCGCGGAGCGCGGCGGTTCGGTCCTCTTCGTCGGCACGAAGAAGCAGGCGCAGGACGCCGTCCGTTCGGAGGCGAGGCGCGTCGGCATGCCGTACGTCAACAACCGCTGGCTCGGCGGCCTGCTCACGAACTGGCGCACGATCTCCGACCGCATCCAGCGTCTCCACGAGCTGCGGTCGCTGAAGACGGAGTCGCAGCTCGACCTCCTGCCCGCGAAGGAGCGCATCTCGATGGAAGCCGAGCTCGAGAAGCTCGAGGCGAACCTCGGCGGTGTCGCTGACATGCGCCGGCAGCCCGATGCGATCTTCATCGTCGACCTCCGCAAGGAGCAGCTCGCGGTGCGCGAGGCGCAGCGCCTCGGCCTCCCGGTGATCGCGCTCGTCGACACGAACTGCGATCCGGACGAGGCGGACTACGTGATCCCCGGAAACGACGATGCCATCCGCTCGTGCACGCTCGTCGTCAAGGCGATTGCGGACGGCATCGAGGCCGGGAAGCAAAAGGTGACGACCGGCGAGCTGCGTGCCCCGCGAAACGCGAACGGCAACGGCAACGCCGAGGCCGAGCCCGCCGAGGCGCCGGTGCCCGAGGCGGACGCCGAGGCCACGACGAGCGAGGGGGAGACGGCGTGACCGAGATCACTGCATCGATGGTGAAGGAGCTTCGCGAAGCGACGAGCGCAGGGATGATGGAGTGCAAGCGCGCGCTCCAGGAGACCGGCGGCGACTTCGACGATGCCGTGAAGCTCCTGCGAGAGAAGGGAATGGCGTCGGCTGCGAAGCGCGCCGACCGCGCGACGAGCGAAGGCAAGGTCGGCGTGATGGTTCGCGACGACGCCGGCGCGATCGCCGCGATCGGCTGCGAGACGGAGCCCGTTTCGAACAACGACGACTTTCTCGCGTATGCCGAGAAGGTGCTGCGCGCGACGTTCGAAGGCGGCGACGCGTCGTCGCTCGAGGGCGAGCGCGTCGAGCTCGCGGCGAGGCTCGGAGAGAACATCCAGGTCGTCGGGACGAAGCGCATGGCCGCCGTCGACGGCGAGGTCATCTCGTTCTACGTGCATGCGCCCGCGAACAAGGTCGGTGCGATCGTGAAGACGAAGGGCGGCGACGCGGCCGTCGCGCGCAGCCTTGCGCTGCACCTGACGTTCGCCCGGCCGACGTACGGCACACGCGACGAGGTCCCGGCCGAGCTGGTCGAGGCGGAGCGCGAGATCCTCTCGAGGTCCGAAGAGGTGCTCGCGAAGCCGGAGAACATCCGCGACAAGATCGTCGAGGGGCAGCTGAACAAGAAGTTCTTCGGCGAGTCGGTGCTCACCGAGCAGACGTGGTACCGCGCGGACGAGTCGACGGGCACGGTCGCGCAGTTCCTGAAGGAGCGCGGTGTCGAGCTCCTCGACTATGCCTGGTACGCCGTCGCATAGCGGCGTGGGCTTCGCTCGCATCCTGCTGAAGCTGTCCGGCGAGGCCCTGATGGGCACGAAGGACTACGGCCTCGACGCGACGACCGTCGACGAACTGGCACGCGAGCTCGTCGACGTGCGCGCGAGCGGTCTCGAGATCGCGCTGGTGATCGGCGGCGGCAACATCTACCGCGGCATGTCGGCCGCGGCGCAGGGGATCGACCGTGCGACCGGCGACTACATGGGCATGCTCGCGACGCTCCTGAACGCGCTCTCGGTGCAGGAGGCACTGGAGCGGAACGGCGCCGACACGCGGGTGCAGTCGGCGATCGACGTTCAGGAGGTCGCCGAGCCGTACATCCGGCGGCGCGCCGTCCGCCATCTCGAGAAAGGCCGGATCGTGATCTTCGCCGCCGGCACCGGCAACCCGTACTTCACAACGGACACGGCGGCGGCGCTGCGCGCGCTCGAGATTGGGGCCGAGGCGATCCTGATGGCGAAGAACGGAGTGGAGGGCGTTCTCGACGGCGACCCCCGGGAGAAGCCGGACGCGAAGCTCATCCCGGAGCTCACGCACCTCGAGGCGATCGAGCGCGGGCTGAAGGTGATGGACACGACCGCGCTCTCGCTCTGCATGGAGAACCACCTGCCGATTCACGTTTTCGAGCTCGCACCCGGTAACGTCGCGAGGGTGGCGTCAGGCGAGCGGGTGGGCACCATCATCGCGACCCCGGGAGGAGCGGCCAGGTGATCGAAGACTTCATCAGAAACGCGACCGAGCGGATGGACAAGTCGGTCGAGGCGACCCACGACCACTTCAACTCGGTGCGCACCGGGCGTGCGGCGCCCGCGCTGCTCGATCGGATCTCGGTCGACTACTACGGCACTCCGACGCCGCTCAAGAACCTCGCGACGATCAACGCGCCGGAACCGCGCATGCTGACGATCCAGCCGTTCGACCCGTCGTCGGTGAAGCAGATCGAGAAGACCATCCAGGAGTCCGATCTCGGGCTCACGCCGTCGAACGACGGAAAGGTGATCCGGCTGCCGATTCCGCAGCTGACCGAGGAGCGGCGCAAGGAGCTCGTGAAGGTCGTTCGTCACATGGCGGAGGAGGGGAGAGTCGCCGTGCGCAACGTCCGCCGTGACGCGATCAAGCATCTCGAAGAGCTCGTGAGGAACGGCGACGTCGGCGACGACGAGGAGCGGGCGGCCGAGGGGCGCGTGCAGAAGCTGACCGACGATCACACCGCGAAGATCGACGACCTGCTGAAGCGCAAAGAGGCCGAGATCATGGAAGTCTGAGCGACTTCCATGCGGCTCATCTCTCGTCTTCGAACGCTCACGCGCGTGCGCGCGGCGGTCGAGCCCGACCTGCCGGAGGTCGCCGGTTCGGTCGCGATCATCCTCGACGGTAACGGCCGTTGGGCGAAGCGACGCAAGTTGCCGGTTGCGGCCGGACATCGAGCGGGGGCACGGAACGTGCGCCGCGCGGTCGAGGCGTCGATCGAGCTCGGCATCCACGACTTGTCGGTCTTCGCGTTCTCGACGGAAAACTGGTCTCGTCCGGCGGACGAGGTGGACGCGCTGATGGAGATCTTTGCCGAGACGATCGAGCGCGAGCTCCCCGACCTCGCGGAGCAGGGTGTGCGTGTGCGGTTCATCGGCCGGCGCGATCGCGCGCCGGAGGAGCTGCGCAGGCGCATGGACGCGATGGAGGATCGCACCGCGCTGAACGCGCGCATCAACCTCTGGGTCGCGTTCGACTACGGCGGACGCGCCGAGCTCGTAGAGGCGGCGCGACGGATCGCCGAGAGCGGCGTCGATCCCGCGGAGATCGACGAGAACGTGTTCGCAGCGAACCTCTATGCGCCGGAGCTGCCCGACCCGGACCTCCTGATCCGCACGAGCGGCGAGCTGCGCATCTCGAACTTCCTGCTGTGGCAGCTCGCCTACAGCGAGCTCGTGTTCGCCGACAAGCTCTGGCCCGACTTCGACGCGCGCGACCTGCGCGCCGCGCTGGCCGAGTACGCCTCGCGGCGCCGCCGGTTCGGCGGCCGGTAGCGCGGAGCCGGCTGTGGCGAACTGGCTCAGCCGCATCGTCGTTGCGCTCGCGCTGCTGCCGGTCGTGCTCGGCGCGGTGTATCTCGGCGGCTGGTGGCTCTTCGCGCTGGTCGCGCTCGCCGCTGTGTTGTCGCTGCATGAGTACTGGTTGATGGCGCGCGCGCTTGCACCGCTCGCGCCGGCCGGTTACGTCGGTGCGACGCTTGCGCTGCTCGGTGCGGAGCTCTCCGGCGTCACGTGGCTCGTCGGCGGGGCGCTCACGACGTTCGTGCTCGCGTTTTGCCTGAAGGCAATCTCGGAAGCTCGTGCCGCCTCGACGTCGGCGATCAGCAGCACGGTGATGGGCGCGTTCTGGGTCGGCGGCGGACTCGCGTTCCTACTCCTCCTGCGGCACCTGCCGACGCACGGCCGCCTCGCGCTCTACACGGTGCTGCTTGCGGTGTGGGCCGGCGACACGTTCGCCTATCTCGGTGGGCGGCTCCTCGGCCGGCACAAGATGGCGCCGTCGACGTCGCCGGGGAAGACCTGGGAGGGATTCCTGTTCGGGACCGCGGCGACGGTCTTCGTCGCGTTCGTCGCCATGTACAAGCAGCACTTCCTGACGATCCCGCAGTCAGTCGTGCTCGGCGGCGTGCTGGCAATCGCGGGGCCGCTCGGCGATCTCTTCGAGTCGCTCCTGAAGCGCGACGCGGGCCTGAAAGACAGCGGCCGGCTACTCGGCGGCCACGGCGGCATGCTCGACCGGCTCGACGCGTTCCTCTTCGCCGCACCGGCTGCGTACTTCGCGATCCTCGCGTTCACGACTTAGTCGGGGCGAGAAGACCCTCGCAGCCGAGCGAGTTGCGGCGAGACCCGCTTGTAGCGCGCCGGGGGAAATCGGACCTCTTTCCGAGGTCGAGCCGTAACTTGAGCGATGTGATCGCGACTCTCGTGTCAGCGGCACTGCTTGCCCCGGCCGCGCTTCTTCCGCACACCGGCGGCTGGAACGGCGGAACGGCACGGATCGCAATCACGCGATGTCCGGGATGCGTGCAGGTCGACAGCTGGGCGGCAACTGTCCGCTACCGGGATGCTCCAAATGACGTTCCGTGGAAGACGGCGAAGACCCTCGGGCCGCGCGACGTCGCGATCCTTCTGATCCGCTCGTGGCAGCCGTCCCGCCCTGCGTGGATGATGCAGCGGCACCGTTTGCACATCGCCAGGTCGCAGATCCACTCGAACTTCGAGGGGAACGCTGACCAGGGGCACGTCTCGATGTGGAGTGGGTACACCTGGCGGAACGGATCGGCAGTCCAGGTCTATGTCTACTTCGGGTCGCCGCGGCCGGCCACCGCAGCGGTGCGCAGGGCGCAGCGTGAGCTTGACGCGACCCGCTTCCCGCCGTGGTCGATCAGATAGCTCCGCGACGTCTCGGTCGCACGGCCACCTCGCTCGTTGACATATTCCGATATCGGAATATGATGAAGCGATGGCACGCTCCGCAACGACGTCGGACGTCTTCAACGCAATCGCCGAGGGGCACCGCCGCGAGATCCTGGACACCCTGATCACGGGCGAGAAGGCGGTCGGGGCGATCGTGACGGAGCTGTCGCTGTCGCAACCGCAGGTCTCGAAGCACCTGCGGGTGCTGAGCGAGGTCGGGCTCGTGAGCTGCCGCGCGGAAGGGCGCCGGCGGCTGTACCGCCTGGAGCCCGCCCGCCTGCGGCCGACGCACGAGTGGCTCGCCAAGTACGAGCAGGCGTGGAGCGAGCGGCTCGATCGAATGGACGGCTACCTCAAAGAGCTCCAGCAACAAGGAGAGGAACAGTGACATCGACACGGCATGGAACGGCGTTCCACGACTATCCGAGCGAACTCGAGATCGTCACCACTCGAGCGTTCGACGCGCCGATCGGGCTCGTCTTCGACGTGATCACGAAGCCCGAGCACGTGCGCAACTGGTTCGCACCGTTCGACTGCGAAGTGACCAAGTGCTCCATCGATCTCCGCGTCGGCGGGAGCTACCACATCGTCTTTGTGACCCCCGACGGAGCGGAGTGCTCCTTTCGTGGAACGTACTCGGAGATCGAGACCCCGACGCGGACCGTCGCATCGTGGTTCTTCGAAGGGTGGCCGGATGCGGAAGCCGTTGAGACGACGGACCTCCACGAGACCGACGGGGTGACGACGATGACGATGAAGCTCGCGTTCACCGACGAAACAGGCCGCGCCCACATGACGAAGCAGGACGGCCAGGAAAGTAGCTACGACAAGCTGGAGGACTACCTGCGGTCGCTGCTCGAGCAGAAGGAGACGCTCGCGCGGACCTGACGAACGGCGGCGAACGTACGACGAAGAGCATGCGCCTGCTCGTCTCGCTCGCTCTGTTTCTCGTGGCGCTCGGTTCGGCATTGCCGGCCGAGCCGAGCGCGATCGAGACGGCCACGAGTGCAGGCGTCCAGGTCACGATCCCTGCCGGATGGCACGCAGACACGAACCGGGCGCCCGCCTGCGACCCGGCACGCCTGATGCTCCTGTCGTCCGGGCCGATCCGCACCGCCCACACGGGCGGGCTGCTGCCGCCGACCCGCGATCAGGTGCTGGTCGCCGTCGTCGAGGACCACGCGAATCTCCCTGTGGGCAATCTCCATCGCCCGGCTCGCTTCTCCGTCGACTGGAGCCATCCGCTCCGGCTCGAAGGTTCCGGCTGCGGCGTCCCGGACGCGCCCGCCTCGATGCACTGGTTCCATACCCACGGCCGCTACCTCGGCCTGACCGTCTTCCCAGGGAGCGACGTCGCGGCGGCGACCCGCGCTCAGACGATCGCCGTCATGGACAGTCTGCGCGTCACGGACCCGTGACCCGCTCCGTCCGAGTCGCCACGTATCCTTTTTCTGGCATTCGACCGGCGCGGGCCCATAGCAGTTTGCAATAGATCGAATATGCTCTAGGTTCCGCGGAACCGCGTGAGACCGAGACGAGAGCCAGGCGGGGCCGAAGGGCACACTGTCCGTGATGATGCGCGTCGCGCTGCTCGGGGCAACCGGTTCGATCGGCCGCCAGGCGCTCGAGGTGATCGCCGCCAACCCGGAGCTCGAGCTCGTCGCGGCGTCCTCCGGGACGACGCCGATCGACGGCCTCGCGCCGCAAACTCAGGTCGG
>Ga0070741_10020787_pt1 | contig 10285 bp, 8 predicted proteins | sample Coa_R1_4_FD_66440 | JGI IMG/M metagenome (GOLD analysis project Ga0070741, IMG submission 66440) | Surface soil microbial communities from Centralia Pennsylvania, which are recovering from an underground coalmine fire - Coalmine... | ecosystem: Environmental > Terrestrial > Soil > Unclassified ...
CGAATCGGATCCGCGGTGAGCGCGAGGAGACTTGCCATGAGCCTGCAACGCCATTCGTCACCACCCGACGAGGCGGACCTGGAAACAACGGCCGAGCTGCCAGTGCTCGATGTAATGGCTTACGAGGCGGGACTCACGCCCGGCGCCAGCTCCTCCGCAGGCCCAGGCAGCGTTGCCCGCTCCGCCGCGAGTGGACCCGCTCGCGAGCACCTCGGATCGACCGACACCTGGATCGTGCCCGCGCCAGGGCTGCGTGTCGCCCCTCCCCCCGCTTCCGAAGTGGCCAGCGCCGCGATCGATGAGAATCGCGCGCGGCTCGAGATCAACTTGCAGGCGCTCTCGACGACGCTCCGCGATGTAGAGGAGCGCCTCACGCGCAAGGGTGAGCGCTTGGCGGAGATCGAGCGGGCGCTGGAGACCGCCAACGCCGAGCGCGCCGCCAGCGAGCAGCGCGCTCGCTCGCTCTCCAACGAGTTGGCTCAGGTGCGTAGCGGCGCTTCGGCAGCCCAGACGCGAGTGGCCGAGCTGCACAAAACATTGCAGGACCGGCAAGCGGCCGACGAGGCGAGCCGCGCACGTGAAGCGGAAGCGCACACTCTGTTAGCCCAACGTACGTCCGAGTTTCGCGCTCAGCTCAATGCAAGCCAGCATGACTTCGAGATCAAACTCGAGGCGCGAGCGCAGGCGTTCACAGTCATCCAGCAGGAGCTCGAGGCCACTCGCTCGCGAGCCACTGGATACCTGGAGACTCTCCAGTCGAACGAGGGTCGCCGCGCCGTGTTCGAGCAGCTGCTGTCTTCACTGGACACCGACATCGTCCAGCGCGACACCCGACTGTCTCGGCTGGAGTCCGATCTCGCAGCGCATCTGACCAGGGTGGCACAGCTCGAATCCGAGCTGCGCGAGCGGGTGGCCCGCATCGCGACGCTCGACAAACAGGTCAGTGCGCTTTCCGCAGCCCTGGCGCAGCGCGGGGAGCAGCAGACGGACACTGAACGCGCGCGCGACAACCTGCAGCAGACCGTTCATGCGTTGAATGCTGCGCTTTCGCAGCGCAATGATCGTATCCGCTCACTGGAGGAGAGCAGCGGGCAGCAGAACGCCACGGCTGCACAACAGGCCGCCGAGCTCGAGCGCCTGTCCGGCGAACGCGCGCAGTTGCTCGCGACCGCCGCCTCACTGGAGTCCCGGCTGAAGTCGGCCAACGCTCGCGGCGATGAGCAGGAAAGTGTCGCGCGCGCGGCGCAGGCTCGCTGCGGAGAGCTCGAAGAAGCGCTGACTGCGCAGCGTCACCGCGGCGAGCAGCTCGAAAGCGAAGTGGCGACGGTGCGCTCGGAACTGCTGACCTCGAGCACGGCGTTGCACAGCGCAGGCTCCGAGCGAAACGAGCAGATCGCCCAGATCGCGGCCACCGAAGCTCGCATTGGCGAGCTCGAGGCCCGGTTCGCGGAGCAACAGGAGACCGTGCGCCTGCTTCAGGCTGAAGCCAATGCGAGCGTCGCACGCGTGAAGGAGCTGGAGAGCGATCTGCGGGCGGCCGAAGACACTATTCATCGGCTGGAGACCGAAGCCCGCAGCAAGGCTGCGCGGGTCGAGGAGCTCGAGAAAATCAATCAGGAATGGCGCGCCACGGTCGAGGAGGCGCGCCAGGCCATTACCGAGCGCGACAACCTGATCCACCGCCTCGAGCAGGAGACGGCCAACAGCGCTGTACTCGTGGGCCATATTCAGCGCAGCATCACGCGCCTGGATCATGGGACGGAACACACCCATGAGCCGGCTCCCGACGGAGCGACGCGACTGCTGATCAGAACGGACGGCGATAGCGAGGTCGTTCACGTTCTCGGACGCAAGACGAGCATCGGCCGCACGCCCGACAACGATCTGCAGATCGATGCCAAGTTCATCAGCCGCCATCATGCGGTCATTCTGGCTGGCCCCGCCCATGCCATCATCGAAGATCTCAACAGTACCAATGGCGTACTGGTGAACAACCGTCGCATCACGCGGCAACCGCTGAAGGATGGCGACAACGTCGTGATCGGCAAGACCCAGTTCCGCTTCGCGGTGCGGGCGGCGAAGGGCTGAGCGGATTTCCTCTCGCGGGGCACCGGCGGCGCAGGTGCGCTGCCGGGTGTGCACCAGGGCGGCAGCGCGCCACAGCGCTCATTTCGAGTCCTGAATCGCCTCCGTCCACAGGACGATCTCGCTGGCGGTCATCGTGCTCGCACCGGTCTGCCGGACATCCGCGAAGCCCCAGCGCTGCACATCCACCAGATACTGCTCGCGCGAAAGCAACGTCCCCTGACAGATGCGATGCGTCGGCGGCGGCTCGCGCAACTCCATCTCGAGCAGGCCCAGGAAGCGGCTCATGACCCAGTCGGGAATGCGTGCCCGCTCGCTGGGATAGACGAAGCCGAACACGCTCAGGTGAGAAAACAACACACGCCAGTGTGCGCCAAAGCGGCCGACCAACCGTGGCCAGTCGAGCCGGGTGGCGCACGTGAGCAACAGGTGCATGATATCCGCGCAGTCATAGCGTTCTCGCTCCATCACGAACGCCTTGGACCAGATGATCTCTTCGGCCGGGCAGATCCGCGCGGGTACTCCGAACACCTGTGCTGCAGCAGCATGTTGAAACCATGCGTCATCCACCACCGTGACGCCGTTGCCGGAGTTGAAGATGACATCGATGTAGCCATGCTCGCAGCTCGCCTTGCCGAGCCAGTGCGGGAAGGTGAGGTCGGTGTGATAGCCTGCGTCATCGAGCACCCGCATGATGCGCTCGTAATCGTCGCGACGAACGAAGATGTCGAAATCCTTGGTCTGGCGCTCGATGCCCGTGTAGTGCTCCAGAGCGTGCCCGCCGCCCACCAGATAATCGAGACCCGCCTCGTTCAGGATCGACATCGTGTGCACGTAGAACTGACGGGCGCCCGGGGCAGGACCGCATGAGACCGCCACAGAACCGTACTCGTCGGAATGCTCAGACTTCCCGGTGGGCATGCATTTTGCTCGCTCTCGACCACGAGGACACCCGAACTGGACAGTAAGCAAGCAACGCGCCTGGCGGCAGTAGGCGACCTGCACGTGAAGAAAACATCGCAGGGCACGCTCCAGCGCGCCCTGGCATCCGTGAACGAACGGGCGGACCTGCTGCTGTTATGTGGAGACCTGACCGATTACGGCCTGCCGGAGGAGGCGGAGATCCTGGCCCGCGAGCTGACTGCTGCGGTCAGCATTCCGGTGACCGCGGTGCTCGGCAATCACGACTATGAGTGCGGGCAACAGGCGGAGGTGTCGCGCATTCTTACTCAGGCCGGAGTGAAGGTTCTCGATGGCGAAGCCTACGAGGTGCAGGGCACGGGCATCGCGGGCGCCAAGGGGTTCTCGGGTGGATTCGGGCGCGCCACCCTCGGGGCATGGGGTGAGCAGTCCACCAAGCGCTTCGTCCAGGAGGCGATTGACGAGGCGCTGCGCTTCGAGGGAGCCCTCGCCCGGCTGCGCACCGAGCGCCGTGTGGCACTGCTGCACTATTCGCCGATTCGCGCGACCTGCGAAGGGGAGCCCCTGGAGATCTTCGCCTTTCTCGGCACGAGCCGCCTCGAGGAGCCGCTCAACCGACACCCGGTCGACATGGTCTTCCACGGCCATGCACACCATGGTGGCCTGGAAGGGCGCACGGCGAACGGCACTCCGGTGTACAACGTTGCGATGCCGCTGCTGTTGCGAACGTTTCCGGACAGCCCACCCTTTCGGGTCGTGGAGATCGCGCAACCGTCGCCTGCGGGCGCGGAAAATAGGTAAGCTGCTCGCCCCTTTGCGCGAACGGGACCGCACGTGGCGAGCCCCTACATCGAGAGAATCCTCAAAGCTCGCGTATACGACGTCGCGATCGAGTCCCCGCTCGAGGAAGCGCCGCGCCTGTCGAGCCGGCTGGAAAACCAGGTGCGGCTCAAACGCGAGGATCTGCAGCCCGGGTTCTCCTTCAAGCTGCGCGGCGCCTACAACCGCATTGCGCACTTATCCGCTGCAATAGCCCAGCGTGGGGTCGTGTGCGCCTCGGCCGGAAATCATGCCCAGGGCGTCGCACTGGCTGCCCGGCGGCGCGGGATTCCGGCGGTGATCGTCATGCCGCAGACTGCGGCCCAGATCAAAGCGCAGGCCGTGCGCGACCTCGGCGCGGAGGTGCTGCTCCAGGGCGATGACTACGATGCGGCCTTCGACCGCGCCCTGGTGCTGGCGCGCGAGCGCAGCCTCGTCTTCGTTCACCCCTTCGACGATCCGGATGTCATTGCCGGCCAGGGCACGATCGCCGTCGAGATCCTGCGCCAGAGCGGTGGACAGCTCGATGCCATCTTCGTCCCGGTGGGCGGCGGTGGATTGATCGCAGGCATAGCCGTGTACGTGAAGTACCTGTATCCCCAGGTGCGGGTCATCGGCGTCGAGCCCGAAGATGCGGCCGGCATGTATGAGTCATTGAAGGCGGGCCGGCGAACGCCCCTGGAGCGGGTCGGGATATTTGCCGACGGTGTGGCCGTGAAGCGCGTCGGCGAGGAAACATTCGGGCTTTGCCGCGCCCACGTCGATGAGATCCTGCTCCTCAGCACGGATGAGATCTGCGCCGCGATCCAGGACGTGTTCGAGGACACACGCTCGATCGTTGAGCCGGCGGGCGCGCTGGCCGTGGCGGGCATCAAGAAATACGTCGCGCGTGAGGGCTGCAGAGGCAAGCGCCTCGTAGCGATCAACAGCGGCGCCAACATGAATTTCGACCGCCTGCGTCATGTGGCCGAGCGCGCCGATCTGGGTGCGCAGCGTGAGGCGCTGCTTGCGGTCCTGATTCCGGAGGAGCCCGGGAGCTTCCTGCGATTCTGCGAGCTGCTGGGTCGCCGCAGCGTGACCGAATTCAACTATCGCCTGGAGCCGGGCCACGCGGCGCAGATCTTCGTCGGCTTCGGCATCTCCGCGGGCTGCGGCGAGCGGGACGGGGTGGTCCGCAGCCTGCGCGAGGCCGGCTATACGGTCACCGACATGACCGACAACGAGATGGCCAAGCTGCACGTCCGCTACATGGTGGGCGGGCACGTACGCGGTATCCAGAACGAGTTGCTGTACCGGTTCGAGTTTCCGGAGCGGCCCGGGGCGTTGCTGCGATTCCTGCAGGCGGTCGGCTCGCGCTGGAACATCAGCCTGTTTCATTACCGCAATCATGGATCCGACTACGGGCGGGTGCTCGCCGGCATCCAGGTGCCGCCTGCCGAGCGACCTGACTTCGTGCTCCACCTGAACGAGCTGCACTATGCGTACGTCGAGGAGGGCGCCAATCCCGCTTACCGGCTCTTCCTGGGCGCCTGATGGCTATTTGACGAAGCGCACCGAGAAAGGGTAGCGGTAATGCACGCCCTCGCCGGCCTTGAGACCGGCGATGATGGTCGCCGCGATCCAGAATACCAGCAGGCCCATCCCCAGCAGAAAGCCCACCAGCAGCAGCGTGAGCACGCCGCATACGGCAAAACCGATCAGCACGCAGATGTTGAAATTCAGCGCTTCCTTCGCCTGCTCGCTCACGAACGCCGACTGCTCTCGCCGCAGGTACCAGATGAGCAGCGGCCCGAGCACATTGCCGGCTACGGGCATGATCAGGCCCGCGAATGCCGACAGGTGTGCCAGCATTCCCCAGCCACGCTCTTCCTGGCTCGGCACAGCAAGCGGCTCAGCGGCCGCTGCGCCCGCGGATGGCTTCGAGTCATTCATCTGCCTGCCTCCAGGAGCCGGGCAGCATTGCAACGGCATTATGGGGGGCGCCGGCCGGGCGGTCCAATGAGCTATCAACCGGTCAGGATCCCGCGACACGAGTACATCTCGGTGCGCGGCCTCCAACACAGGCTGACCTGGTGGGGGGAGCCCGGGCAGAGGCCGGTAGTGCTGCTGCATGGGTTCATGGATTGCGGTGACACCTGGCAATTTCTGGTGGACTGTCTGCCCCCGCAGTGGTCGCTGGTGGCGCTCGACTGGCGCGGCTTCGGCGGCAGCGACTGGGCGCCCGGCGGCTATTGGTTTGCGGATTATCTGGCCGATCTTGAGGTGTTGCTCGATGCGCTGACCCCCGGCACCCCAGCCCGGGTCATCGGGCACAGCATGGGTGCGAACATCGCTGCCTTGTATTGCGGCGTGCGGCCGCAGCGGCTTGCATGGCTTGTCAGTCTCGAGGGTGTCGGGTTGCCTGATACACGAGCTGACATGGCCCCGGCGCGGTATGCGCAATGGCTGGATGAGCTCAGGGAGTCCCCGCGTGGCAATCGCTACGCTCGCATCGAGCAGCTCGCGGGCGTGTTACAGCAGCGTAACGCGCGACTGACACGTGATCGGGCACTGTTTATCGCGCGCGCCTGGAGTCGCGCGGCCGGTGAAGGTCCCAGTGAGGAGCTGCGCCTGACTTTCGATCCGCGCCATCGGTTGGTCAATCCGGTGTTGTACCGCAGAGAAGAGGCCGAGGCCTGTTGGAGCCGTATCACGATTCCCGTGCTTCTGATCGCCGGCGCCGAATCCGAGCACGCAGAGCGAGCGGAGCGCGCCGGTCGGCGCTTCAGCGATCTTTGTCGCAATCTGCGGATGGTCACCCTGTCGGGTGTCGGGCACATGATGCATCACGAGGATCCGGCGGCGGTGGCCGCTGCGATCCTCGAGTTCGAGCAGGCAAACACGTGAGATCGCTGCTCATCGGTGGCGCTCGCAGCGGGAAGAGCTCACCGCAGGTTTGCCTCTGCGTCTGAAGGGCTGAGCGGGCGCTTCAGGACCCGAGCCCGATGCGCTTGAAGAGGGCGGCTACGCTCGCAGATTCTGACTTCGCAGCTTCGATGTCCCGATCACCCTGCGCCTGCATGCCCTTGCCGCGCTCGGCCAGTCCGAGACCGTAGCGCGCGGTTGGATCTCTCGGTTGCAGCTTGAGTGAGGCCTTGTAGTCGGCGATCGCCTCATCGAAACGGCCGAGGCGCAGCCACACCAGGCCCCTGTGCTGCAGGGTATAGGAAGTCGCTCCACCGCGCCGCACACTGAGCTGGCAGTCGGCGAGGGCGAGTTCCAAGTCCTTGCCTGTTGCCGCGCGTGCCCAGCAGCGACCGCTCGCCGCCGCGGCAAGCCGGCTGTCCGCAGGATGCGCCGCCATCCAGCGGTCATAAAGCGCAATGGCCTCCGTGAAGTGCCCGGTCGTGGCGTAGATCTCTGCGATGTGCAAACTCGGACCGGGATCGGTCGCCGCGATTGCGCTTGCACGCTCGAAGTCCGCCCGAGCCCCGCTTTCGTTCCTGTCAGCCAGGCGCAGCTCACCCCGACCGAGAAGCGCGGAGAGGTTGTCAGGACTGATCCGCAGAGCTTGGTCGTAGTCACTGAGCGCAAGAGCCGTCTCGTGCTCGTGCGCTCTGGCTGTGGCGCGCTGAAGATAGTTCTCCGCGTCGTTGGGCTCCAGGCGGATCGCCTCATCGAAGTCGGCAAGGGCGGCGCGATAATCCAGGCGCCCGGCGGAGGCTGCGCCCCGGCGCCTGAGGGAAGCGGCATCCAGCGAGCCATTCGCTGGCGCGCCCTCGCTGCCGGACTGTGCAGCATCTGTGCCGGTCGCGCTCGATGAGCTCGTTGTTCCGCCGCCCTCAGACTGTCCGGCTGAGGGATTCGAGGCGTCGGTATCGGCAGATGTGGTCGCCGGAGCCTGATCGGACTGTTGAGCCGTACGGGTCTGTCCTTGATCCGCGACCCCGAGGTCAAAAACTCGACCGCCGTTGTAAGTAAAAAATATCCTCCCCTGACTGTTGGCAACGTAGAGCCGATGAGAGAGAAAGAAGTCCGCGCCGAGCAGCATGTCCACGCCATTGGCCAGATCGATGTCGCTGACCCTGAGACGGGCGTTCTTCACTTCCTCGCCGCCCAGGTCGAGACTGTCGAAGCGTGCGATCCAGCTCTCGATCCGGCGCCTGCCGATGCCGACCGAAATGCCGGCAGCGGTCACGTCCGGATTGTCCGGCTTGAACCCGGCGCGACGCGCAGCTTTGAGTGCAAGCATGGATCGCGTCGCCCCACTGTCAAACATGACATTGATCTTCGAGCCGTCGAGCGTTGCCGTGCCCACCAGATGAGTCCACACTGGATTGATGTGCGCGATCTTGATCACGCCAACCGGCTTATCCCCATGCCAGTAGGCGAGCATGTGATCAGCGCAGTTCTCGGGCTTGAACAGACGGATATAGCCATTGGCGAGGTCGTACTCGACATCTCCCAACCCGAGCACGTTCTGGCCGAGGACCGCCGCCGCAGATGCGGCGCCGTTCTGTCCGACGAGAGCGGGAGCGGCCGAGTCATCCAGAACGACAAAGTTGACGTTGTGGAAAACGTGTCCCGAAAATCCGGCCAGGGTGAAAGATCTCGCCGTACCCAGACTCGCGCCTGCCGTGCCGCCGATGCCGCTCACAACCAGTCCGCTGGGCAGCGTACCCATCAGGAGCTTGTAGCTCTCGGCGCGCTCGTGCGAGATCACGCTGAAAAATGCACCACTATCGGCCATGAAGAGCGCATCCACGCCGTTGATCGAGCCCGCAATCAGCGGTCGCGTGCCTGACATCGTGACAGGGAACTCGGCAAAACGGACGACCCTGCATTCCCCGCCCGCGCTCGCCACGAGCGGCAGCAGCAAAGACAGCAGACAAGCGGCCAGCAGCTTGCCGGGTGCGCGGATGAACCGTTCCATCGGGTAGCCCCCCGCCAGTCAGCGCCTCAATTCATGCGCCGGTTCGTTCAGCCGCCGGATCTCCACGCCGCGGCGGCATCGGCCAGACCGAATCCATACCCCGGATCCCATGCAGAGGCGCCGAGTCGCACGGCAGTGGTCCGCAACGCCCTCAGCACCCGAGACCGGTTGAAGCCGGCACTTTCGAGCAGCGCGGCGGCACCGGCGATTGCTGGAACTGCTGCAGATGTGCCGCAGAACGTATCGTTGCTCAGCGCGGTGCCGCTGCTGAAAGGAACGGTCACGCAATCGGGCGCCACGAGATCCGGCTTGCTGATCCTGAGCGGCGTGGCCAGCCGCGCGTAGTCGTAGCCATCGGGTGCCGCCGAGTCGGAAGTGGACTGGAAGTCGATCCGAAAAGGTCCACGATTCGTCCAGGCCTCGAGCTGGCGCGGCGACATTGCGCTCGTCGCGCCGACGACCAGCGCATCGGGAAAATCCCCGATCGTTCCACCCGCCAGCCCGGCGCTCTCATGAGCCATCGGCTGGCACTCTATGTTGCACGTGGGGCTACCCTCGGTGACCTGAATCGCCAGGCCACCGGGCGTGCCCTCATCGAGTGACACAGCCAGCCGCACGGTCTGCGCGCTGGCGCCCGTGTTCACGTAATCCAGGCGCACGGTGGGGTCCGACTGCCCGCTCGCATGGGCCAACTCCTGCGACACATCTCCCAGCAGATGAACGCTCAAGGCATGATTGGCCGTGCCATGAGGCGGGTCATTCCAGTTCATGATCAGGATCAGATGTGCACCGGCCGGCACACTGATCGAGTTGAACGGATCGCTGGCGGCCCCGCTCGCAAGTCCGAAGTCCAGCACCGTCTCGGTCGCACCGTTCAGCACTGCTTCGGTCGGAATGAAGGGCCCCTGCCAGTAACCACCTTTCTGCTCATTCCCGGCAAGATGGATGAAAACGAGCCGGTCGTTGGCAGCCTCGAGTTGAGTGACGAGGTCGGCGGTGGCATCTGGATAGAACTGCCCGGAGAACAGGATGTCATCGACGATGACGTCGGCGTGGAAATTATTCGCCAGGTCCTTGATGCAACCGTCGAAGTCGAGGTCGAGACCATCGCAGAAGCCGAGCACGGCATCGGGCGCGTGCTGATGCACGAGCTCGAGCATCCAGCTTCCCTCGTCGAGCATGCCGGCGGCATTCTGCGTGACATACAAAGAAGTGGGTAAGGCACCGGCCGTCTGATAGGAGGCTAAATTCACCACGCCAGTGCTGATCACGCCGACCCGCACGCCGGCGCCCGTGTAGCCGGCAGCACGCACCTGGTCCATGTGCAGGATTGTGTCGGCCTCGCTGGTGACGGTCGGGCTGCTCGCAGCCTGCGTGGCGCCAGCTCCGCCCCCGCATGCGGCCACGCTGATCCCTGCCGCTGCGGCCACGAGCGTCGACGCGATGCCTTTGCCCTTGCCGCGCATGAGCTCCGGTACTCCCTCTTGTACCGATGGTACCGCAACCCCAGGGCACCCCGCTCCCGCGCGGTCCAGGGTGTGCAACTGC
>Ga0070741_10020788_pt1 | contig 10284 bp, 10 predicted proteins | sample Coa_R1_4_FD_66440 | JGI IMG/M metagenome (GOLD analysis project Ga0070741, IMG submission 66440) | Surface soil microbial communities from Centralia Pennsylvania, which are recovering from an underground coalmine fire - Coalmine... | ecosystem: Environmental > Terrestrial > Soil > Unclassified ...
CCCCGGGGGGAGCGCATCGTCGACGCCAGCCTGCTGCTGCTCCTGAACGCCTCCGGGGAGCCGACGCCGTTCACCGTTCCCGACTGGCCCGCCGGCCGCCGCTTCGGGCTCGTCTTCGACTCCGCCGCCCCCGACGACGAGGAGGGCGCCGGCGCCTACAAATGCGGCGATTCCGTCCTCGTCGAGCCCCGCTCGGTGGTGCTGCTGCGCCTCGCCGCCCGCCGCCCGCTCCGCCCGTCCCGAACGGCGGAACCGTGACACTCGAGCGGGGGTCGACGGCGGCCCGCCCTCGGTTCCTCGTGACCGAGCCGCCGGACTCCCGATCGCCTTCCAGTCGCCCACCGGGTACCGCGACCGGACGCGGTACCCGGGCCATTCACGGCCGTCGATGCCGTTCGACCGCCACCGGTCGCGCCCCACGGTGACCGCCGACCGGGTGCCCGCTTCCGGCGACGGGTTCATCACGCTGCCCGACGGCACCCGCCGGTGGGGCCGCTTCGGCGCGGCCGGCGTCCTCGTGCGGTGTGCCGCCGGGGACGGCACGTTCGACTATTTCCTGGCCCGCCGTTCGGAGTACTGCCACCAGGGCGGGACCTGGGCCGTCCCCGGCGGAGCGCTGAACGAGCGCGAGGACCCGCTGGCCGGCGCCCTGCGGGAGTTCGCCGAGGAGGTCGGCGTCGACCTCGCCGACTTCGCCGTCGTCACGATCCACGAAGACGACCACGGTGGCTGGTGCTACTGGACGGTCATCGTCGACGTCCCCGCCCGCTTCGCCGCCGCCGTCACCAACTGGGAGACCGCCGAGACCGCCTGGATCGCCGGGCACCTTCTGGCCGACCTCGAGCTCCTGCCTCCCTTCCGGGCCACCCTCACCCGCCTCGGCCTCCTCTGACACGGCCGCATCGTCGCTTCGCAGATCTGGACGGCACTCGCTGAAAGGGCGCATCGGGAGCGTCGAGGCGGGATCCGGGCAACTCGAATGGCGTGGTCTTGTGGCAGGCGCGGGGGACGGCAAGCGTGAGGTCGCCTCCCACGGAAGGGGTTCGCTCACCAGCCCAGAGGAGTGAATGCCAATGTCCGAACGTCAATGGGAACGGGCCGGCGCCGCCACCGGAGTGGGCTTCGTCGCCGCCCTGATGGTGTCGGTCTTCCTCGTCCCGGCACCGCCGCACATCGACGCCTCCACGTCAGAGATCATCGACTACGTCACGGGCCACCGCACCGGGCTGCTCACCGCCGCGCTCATCGGGACGGTGGCCGGCATGTTGTTCCTCGTGTTCCTCAGCCACCTCCGCCACGAACTGCAGCGTTCGGAGTCGGGCCGGGAAACGCTGTCGCCCATCGTCTACGGCGCCGGGCTGACGACGGCCGCCGTCGCCTTCGTCTCCGGGCTCCCCATGGCCGTCCTGGCCTTCGGTGGCAAGACGGACCTCACCAGCAGCGACGGCGCCGTCCGCCTCCTGTGGGACCTCAACGCCCTCGGCACGGCCACGATCATGATCGTCCTCGCCCTGTTCGTCGCCGCCGTGTCGGCCGCCATGATCATCCGCGAGACCGGCGGGCCGATCCTCGGCTGGCTCGGGCTCCCGATCGCCGCCGTGCTGGCCGTGGCCGGCGCCGCCGGCTTCTACAACTCCAGCCACGAGGCCTTCTGGTACGCCCTCAACTATGTCGGCCTGCTCGCCTTCGCCGCCTTCGTCCTCGCCATCTCCGTCCAGGGCCTTTTCGCCCCGGCCGGCGCCTCCCGGCGGCTCCGGACACCGCCCCAGCCCGTCCCCAGCACCTGACGCCGGCCCCGCGTCGGATGGAGCCCGTCCGCCAAGACCGGCTCCATCCGGCCGCCGGCGGGGACGCAACAGGCCCGCAGCCTGGGACGACGGTGTTCGACGCCGACCGTCCAGGTCGTATCCTCACCCCTGATGGGTCGGGACGGCGGCCGGATTCTGGCCACTCCGAGACGGGCAAATCGATCATCGTGCCCTTGTCGGATTCGGCCGGATCGCCGACGATCGATCGGTGCGAGAGGCCTTCGAGATGGACGATGAGCTGCTGCCGGTGGTCGACGAGGTCACCGGCCTGGCCAACCGCCGGGGCTTCCTCGAGATGCTGAAGATGGAGGAGCGCCGCCGGATCCGCTACGGCGGCTCGCCCACGCTCATGATCGTCGACGTCGAGCGCTCGGTCGCCCGCATCGCCCCCGAGGCCCGTCCCGAGATGCTGGTCCAGATCGCCGCCGTCCTCGCCGACGCCATCCGCGACACCGACACGCTCGGGCGCATCGACGATTACCGCTTCGGCCTGCTGGCCATCGGCGCCGGTTCCGCGCCCACGCCGATCACCGGCCGTCTCCGGCTCTTCCTGGAGATGAAGGGCGTGCAGGCCGCCGTGGCCGTCGGAGCTCCCGGCGACCTCGAGGAGGCCTGGCGGCAGCTCGACGGGTCGGTCCGGCCGGGGCTGCGGGTCGTGCGCGAGGCCGACGCCGCCGGCCAGGCCGAAAGCGACGAGCTCTGACGGAGAACTAGGCGGCGCCGCTGCGCCCGCCGCCGACGGCGGTGACGGGAGCGGGCGTCCAGGCCGTGCCGCGCACGGCGTAGGGCGTGATCCGGACGACGTGGGGCCGGTCGCCGCCCGGCCAGGTATCCAGCGCCAGGGCGTCGATCCGGGCCAGCAGCGAGGCCGGGTCGGAGTCGAGCACCTCCTGGGCGAGGCCCTCGAAGGTGACGGCCCATCCCTGACCGGAGTTGTCGAGGTGGTCGACCTCGAAGGTGACGAGCGAGCGGGGGATCGCCGACAGCTTGGTCCCGACCTCGGTCCGGAAGACGACGGCGTCGCCGTCGACGGCGAAGTTGAGCGGGAAGATCAGCGGCTCGCCGCCCAGGGAGACGGCCAGGCGGCCGACGGCCTGGTCGCCCCGGCGCAGGACGTCGAGGGCGGCGTCGGAGGTCAGTTCCCGCCGGGTGAGGACGGGCCGGTCGCCGCCAACCGCGGCGGCCACGGCCCCGCCGGGCGAGACGGGTTCGTCGGCGGCGGGCTCCGGGGCGTTCACGATCCGCCGGCCCGAGACCCGTTCCGACCGCACGAGGATCAGCCGGTCACCAGCGCCGGCCGGCCAGGGCGACACGAGCGGCCGGACCAACTCCGCCACGTCGGCGTCGAGGTCCTCCACCGCTCCGTTGACGGCCACGCTCCAGCCCTGCCGGAGCCTCCGGTCGAGGACGTCGGCCTCGAAGGCGACCACCGTCCCGGCGGCCACAGCGTCGCCGGCGCTGCCGGCCCGCACGGCCACCACGACTTCGCCTTCGACGACCGCGAACGACACCGGCTCGACCGAGGGAAACGTCGGTCCCGGCACCACGAGCCTCCCGACGGGCGCGCCGGGCAGCAGTCGGCGGCACTCGGCCGCGCTGAGCCTTTCGAGGTGCGGGACGTCCATACCGCTTCCATCGGCCCAAGCGGAGCGTTGCTGAAGCCGAACCGGCACCTGGGCGGCTCAGATGCCGCGAAACCAACCCGTCACGACCTCGACGTGAGCCGTGTGGGGGAAGAGGTCGATGAGGCGGACGGAGTCCAGCCGCCAGCCCGCCGCCGCCAGCAACCCGGCGTCGCGCCCGAGCGCCCCGGGGTCGCAGGACACGAGCGCCAGCGCCGCCGCCCCGGTGGCCCCGATCCGGGCCACGACGTCGGTGCCCAGGCCCTGGCGGGAAGGGTCGGCCACCGCCACCGAGGCGGGGGACGGGCGCCAGCGCCGCACGTCGGCCCGGACTACCCGGGCGCCGTCGAGATCGGCGAGGTTGATCCGGGCGTCGGCCACGGCCGACCGGTTGGACTCGACGGCCACGACCCGTCCGCCGGTCCGTTGGCCGAGCACCCCGGCGAAGAGGCCGACGCCGCTGTAGAGGTCGACGACGGGCCCCGCCCCCGGCGGCGCTCCGCCGAGGGCGGAGACAACGGTCTCGACCAGGACCTCGGCGCCGTCGGGCCGGCTCTGGAAGAAGCTGCCGGCCGAGATCCGCCAGCGCCGCCCGGCCACGACCTCGTGGATCCAGGCCCGGTGCCCGGCGTCGAGGTCGTCGGCGCCGACGAGCGTGACTCCCTCGGGGACCCGGCTGTCTCCGGTAGCCGGCGCGCAGACCACCAGGCGTTCGCCGGTGCGGGCCCCGGCCCGAACCGTGATCTCCCGGACCGGCCGGGGGAAGCGGCCCTCCCGCAGGACCTCGTCGACCAGCGGATGGGCCACCAGGCAGCCGCCGGGCCCGACGGCCAGCGGGTCGTGGGCATGGTGGAGCCGGAAGCCGGGGCGGCCCTCGTCGTCGACGAGGGCCCGCACGGTCGTCCGCCACCCTTCGACCGGCAGGTCGGGGCCGAGGGAGGGCTCCGGCGGGTCGAGGCGCCCGATCCGCCGGAGGGCATCGGTGACGATCCGGGCCTTGAGCTCCCGCTGGAGCCGGGGCGCCACGTGCTGCCAGTCGCAGCCGCCGCATCCCGCCGCCACCCGGTCGCAGGGCGGGGCCACCCGGCCCGGGGCCGGGTCGAGGACGTCGGTCAGCGCCGCCCGGGCGAACCGGCTCCGCTCCTCGGCCACCGCCACCCGGACCCGCTCGCCCGGCAGCGCCCCCCGCACGAACACCGCCCGCCCGTCACCCAGCCGCCCGACGCCCTCGCCGCCGGCGGCGACGCCGGTGACGTCGACGTCCTCCGACCGGGGCTCGACCATGGAGAGAGGGTGGCACACGGACCCCTCCGCCCCCCGCACCGCCGCCCGCCAGTCCGTCCTGGGGTTCCTTCTCCTCTGTATCCGGTACAGGAACGCCGGTTCGGAGTTGGCTCCGGCGGGCCGGCCGCGGTGAGACTGCGGGCCCGATGACCGTGCCCGGTCTCCGCCCTCCCCGCCGCCTCGTCCTCGCCTCGGCGTCGCCGGCCCGGCTCCGGCTTCTCGTCGGCGCCGGGTTCGCCCCCGACGTCGTCGTGTCGGGCGTCGACGAGACCGGCTTCGAGGCCGCCGACCTCCCGGGGCTCGTCACGGCGCTGGCCGAGGCCAAGGCGGAGGCGGTGGCCGCCCGGCCCGAGGCGGAGGGTGCCGTGATCGTCGGCTGCGACTCGCTCCTCGACGTCGACGGCGCCGCCCACGGCAAACCGGCCGGGCTCGAGGAGGCCCGGGCCCGGCTGCGCCGGCTCCGGGGTCGCTCGGCGATCCTGCGGACGGGCCACTGTGCCATCGACACCGCCACCGGCCGGCGGGCCGCCGGCGCCGCCGCCACCGAGGTGATCTTCGGCGCCTTCACGGACGCCGAGCTCGAGGCCTACCTCGGCAGCGGCGAACCGCTCCACGTCGCCGGCGCCTTCACGCTCGACGGTCGTTCGGCGCCGTTCGTGGACGGCATCGTCGGCGATCATGGGAACGTGATCGGGCTCTCGCTCCCGCTGTTCCGCTCGCTCCTGGCCGAGATCGGCCTCACGGTCATGGATCTCTGGGCATGAGCCTCCGCATCGGGCCGCTGGCCCTCGACCCGCCGGTGGTCCTGGCGCCGATGGCCGGGGTCACGACCCGGGCCTTCCGGCGGCTGTGCCGCCGGTTCGGGCCCGGCGGCCTCTACGTCAGCGAGATGCTGACCGCCCGGGCGCTGGTGGAGGGCAACGAGCGCACGGCCCGCATGCTCCGGTTCGACGCCGACGAGCGGCCCCGCAGCGCCCAGCTCTACGGCGTAGCCCCCGGCACGGTGGCCGAGGCCACCCGCCGGCTGATCGGCGACTTCGGCGTGGAGCACGTCGACCTCAACTTCGGCTGCCCGGTCCCCAAGGTCACGGCCAAGGGCGGGGGAGCGGCGCTGCCCGTCCGTCGCCGGCTGCTGGCCGACGTGATCGGCGCCGCCGTCCGGGCCGCCGCACCGGACGGCGTCCCGGTCACCGTCAAGTTCCGCCGGGGCATCGACGCCACTCTGCTCACCGGCGTGACCACCGGCCGCATCGCCGAAGCGGAAGGCGCCGCCGCCGTCGCCCTCCACGCCCGCACCGCCGAGCAGCGCTACGCCGGCGACGCCGACTGGAGCGCCATCGCCGAGCTCAAGGCGGCGGTGACGACGATCCCGGTGCTCGGCAACGGCGACATCTGGGAGGCCGGCGACGCCGTCCGCATGATGGCCGACACCGGGTGCGACGGCGTCGTCGTCGGACGGGGCTGCCTCGGCCGGCCGTGGCTCTTCGGCGATCTCGGGGCCGTCTTCGCCGGCCGGGCCGCCGAGCCGCCACCGCCGTTCGGCGCCGTGGCCGACGTCATGCGACGGCATGCCGAGCTGCTGGCCGAGGACGAGGGAGAGCCGATGGCCCTGTGCGCCTTCCGCCGCCACGCCGCCTGGTACACGCAGGGCTACGCCCTGGGCGCCGACGCCCGCCGCGCTCTCGGCACCGTTGCGTCGCTGGCGGGACTCGATGCCGTGCTGGCCGGCATCGACCCAGGGCTGACGCCGCCCCCCGAGGCGGCGCGTTGGAAGCGGGGCCACACCGACGGCCCCCGGCCCGTCCGCCTGCCCGATGGCTGGCTCCGACTGGCCGACGACCCCACGCCGCCGGCCGGCGCCGAAGTCCTCGTCAGCGGGGGGTAGCGCGCCGGAGGGATGGACGCGGTCGAGCCGCACCGGGAGGGGGAGGTCGTCCCGGTGCGGCCCGACGTCTGGTGAGCCACGGTGTCGCAGCGCTCCATCGCTGCAACGCTGCAACGCCGCAGCCGGATCCGGGTACTACTGCGGGGCGGTGGCCTTGGCCAGGTCGAGGCGACCGCTGCAGTGGTCGCAGGCGACCTTGGTGTCGGCCGTCTTGATCAGCCGGTCGATCGCCTGCTGGGGCGTGAGGCCCTCGGCCAGCAGCAGCGCTACGGCGCCGACCACGTGGGGCGTGGCCATCGACGTGCCGGCCAGGGCGGCGTAGGAGTTGGTCTTGCCCTGCTGCCAGAACGTCGACCAGATGTCGTGGTCCTTGTTGCCGTCGCCGGCGCCGCCGGGGGCCAGGATGCCCCACTTGGCGCTGCCGATCGGGCTGGAGTAGGACGCCACCTTGTCGTCGGGGCCAGTGGCGCCGACCACGAGGGCGTCGAGGTTGCCGTAGTTCGAGCTGCCGATCCCGAGACCGAAGAGATCGGAGTTGCCCGCCGCCACGACCGGCACGGCGCCGTGCGACCAGGCGTACTCGATGCCGGTACGCATCCCGGTGCCGAGCAGGCTGGTGAAGACGAAGTTCGGGTCACCGAGGCTCAGGTTCACGACCTTGGCGCCGTGGTCCACCACCCACTTGATCCCGGCGTTGATGTCGTCTTCCGAGCCCTCGCCCTTGGCGCTCAGCGCCTTGGCCACGACCAGCTGGGCGTCGGGCGCCACGCCGGCGATGCCGATGCCGTTGTCCTTGTTGGCGGCGATGATCCCGGCCACGTGCGTGCCGTGACCCTGGTCGTCCTGCGGTGAACCCTTGCACTTGGCGGGATCACCGGCGGCGCCGATGCAGTTCGTACCCTCCACCACCTTGCCGGCGAGATCTTCGTGGTTCAGGTCGACGCCGGTGTCGACGATCCCGACGCGCACACCCTGGCCCGTCGTGTGGGCCCAGGCTGCCGGGGCCCCGATCTTGGCCAGGCTCCACTGCTTGGCGAAGTCGGCGTCGTTCGACGCGCTGGCCGACGTCGCCATGAGCCCGACGGTGAGGAAGGCGCAAACGGTCAGCGCGATTCCGCGAATTCGCATGGACCTGCTCCTTTAGTTGTCTCGACCCTGTCTCTTCGTGTCGGTTCTGACCGGCGCGGGCGACGGTGCAGAACGGCCAACTGGTCCCCAGGTACAGCGCTGTGAAGAGTGCCGAGAAGCTACGGAGTCAGATCTGGCGGGGACCCGTACCGGAGCGGCGGCAACGGCCGCCCGGGCAGCGGGAGCGCGGCGAAACCGATTGCATCGACAGTCGGCCCCAATTGCGCACGAGCTAACTCTACGCACCCTTCGGGCCGATAGCGACCTTTTGGGCCGGATTTCTGCCACCGGGTGACACCAGAAACTGGGAAAAAAGGTGCATATTGATCAGCTTCAGGGTAAGCAACGCCTGACAGTTCCTGGGAGACAGCCATCGACGAGAGGTGGGAACAGATGACCAAGGGCCCGAGTCGGCCGCGCCGTGCCATCCCCGGTGCACTGGTTGCGCCGCTCGTCGGAGCGCTGATGATTCTCGGCGCCCCGGCGGCGACGTACGCCGCGCCCCGGCAGCAGCAGCCCGGCAACCCGCCCGCCGCCGGGTCGGACGAGGGGCATGGCGCCCACTCCGGCCACGCCGACAACCCCGATCACAACGCCGGCGGCGGCCGCCACTCCGGCGACGAGGCGAAGGACCCCCGCTCCGGCGATCAGCCCAAGGACCCGCACGCCGGCGATCAGCCCAAGGACCCGCACGCCGGCGACCGCGGCGCCCACAACGGCACGACCGACAAGAACCCCAAAGCCCCGGACCGCGACGCCCACTCCGGCGGCCACGACGGCTGGTACGGGCACTACGACCACGACCACTTCGGCTACCACGGCCACCACAACTGGGACACCCACCGCCGCTACTACCGCTACGGCTACGCCGGCCCGGGCTGGTACGACGACTGCGGGTACTACGGCTCCAACGGCTATGACGGCTACTACGACAGTCCCGACGCCTGCGACTGGCAGTACGGGGCCCAGGGCCAGTCGCTCCGGGCCAACCTGTCCGGTGACCAGGAGGTTCCCGGGCCCGGCGCCGCCAACGCCTTCGGCACCGCCAACCTCTTCGCCGACGTGCCGGGCGGGCGCCTCTGCTACCGGCTCGGCTACGACGGGACCGACCCGGCCACGATGGCCCACATCCACCGCGGCAGCCCCGGCCAGACCGGTGAGCCGGTCATCGACCTGCATATCGACGCCAACGGCGACGAGGGTTGTGTCCCGGCCGATCCCAATGTGCTGCGCAGCGTCCAGGACCATCCCGAGGCCTTCTACCTGAACCTGCACACGGCGCAGTACCCCGACGGCGCCATTCGCGGTCAGCTGTTCGGCACCGACCGCCACTGACGCCCCGGCCCTCCGGGGCCGGTGACCGCGACGCCGCCGGGTGGCGATTCCCCGCCCGGCGGCGTCATGCGCTCTGCCGCCGGGAGAACCTCAGAAGAGGAGGTGGCAGACGACGACGAGTCCTTCGCACCGGCGGTCGTGCCCGTCGTGGTGTTCGTGGTCGTCGTCGTCCCACCAGTCGTCGTGGTGGTGATGGCGGTGGCCATCGTGCCACCAGTCGTCGCGGTGGTGACGGTGGTGCTGGGGCGTGACGACCGTCGCAGGAGAGTACGAATCCGGAGTGGCCGCCTGGGCGGGCGCGGAGCCGACGACGCCGATGTTCAGGGCCACGGCAGCCAGGAGTACCAGGATCGATCGCTTCACGCGACTGTCCTTTCTCATCCGTGGCCCGGAAGCCTCATGCAATCAGATCTGCGCACGAAACGCAATGTGCACGGCCGGGTGCTCTACGCACTCCCGCCCCGAGCGCCGGCCCGGGCCCGGGCTTCGGCGGGCAACGCCACCTCGGCGGCCTCGGCGGCGGCCCGCAGGGCGGCGGCCGCCCGCCGCCGGCGGGCCAGCTCGCGCCCCGAGGCGGTGAGGAGCTCGGGCAGGCGGCTCCAGCCGCCGGTGACCGTCCGGTCGGCGAGCACCGCCCCGGGGTCGGCCAGCAGCGCCGCCACCCCGTCCGGCACGGCGAGCCCTCCCTCGCCCAGGGCGGTGGCCACGTCGTCGCCGGTGAGCGGGTGCCGGCCCTCGGCGGCCCGGCGGGCGGCCCGGCCGAGCAGCCGGTGGACGGTCCGGCGGTCGGCGACGCCGGCGGCCACGATCCGGTCGGCGACGTCGGCCAGCACCAGGCCGGGATCGGCGGCGCTGCGGGCCAGCGCCCCCCGGTCGACCCGCAGCGTCGAGACGACGCCGGCCAGGAGCCGGGTGGCCCCGGCCGCCGTCCGCAGCGCCCGATCGACGTCGCCGGCGGCGGAGAGGAAGTGGTCGGTGCGGCCGGTGCCCGTCCGGAGCACAGAAAGCAGCCCGGAGAGCGCCCCCGCCGTGGTGCCCCCGGCGTGGCGGACCACGGCCAGGGCGTAGGGATTCTTCTTCTGGGGCATGAGGGCGCTGACCCGGCAGTACTCGTCGGCCAGGGCCACGAAGCCGAAGCCCGGCGAGGCCCAGATCTCGAGGTCGGCGGCGACCTGGCCGGCCTCGGTGGCCAGTGCGGCCAGCGTGGCCAGGAGATCGACGA
>Ga0070741_10020789_pt1 | contig 10284 bp, 8 predicted proteins | sample Coa_R1_4_FD_66440 | JGI IMG/M metagenome (GOLD analysis project Ga0070741, IMG submission 66440) | Surface soil microbial communities from Centralia Pennsylvania, which are recovering from an underground coalmine fire - Coalmine... | ecosystem: Environmental > Terrestrial > Soil > Unclassified ...
CCCGAGAAGCCGTCGGCGGTCCAGTTGGCCATCGCGACGACGCCGCCCGATCTCGCGACGCGGAAGAGCTCGTTCGCGACCACCTCCGGTCTCGGGGCGAACATGGCGCCGAACGCCGATACCACAACGTCGAACCGCCCGTCCTCGAACGGCAGGTCCTCCGCGTCCGCCTCGCGCCACTCGACGTCCAGACCCTCCGCGGCCGTGCGCTTCCTGCCCCAGGCCAGCATCTGCGGCGAGAAGTCGGACGCGACCACGGTCGCTCCCATCCGCGCCGCGGCGATCGCGACGTTCCCGGTCCCGGCCGCGACGTCGAGCACGGACGTGCCCGGCCCGACGTCGCAGGCCTCGACGAGCGCGACCGCCTCCGGGAAGATCGCTTCGGCGATCGGGCGGTAGTCCCCGAGGCCCCACATGGTCGCGGCGCTCCGCTTGAGCTCGTCCAGATCCATCCGGCTCGCCTCCTCGCCGTCGGGTCTCGCGAGACTGGCGCGCACGGGGGTCGCCGGCACCGACGGGGCGGACAGCGTTCGGTCGCGAACCTGTTCCATCCGTGACTACCGCGCGAGCTCAGGATGTGCTTTCGTCCACAGGGCCGGATCGCGGGGGCGGGAACCTCCCCTGGCGCCGTAGGCTCGGGGTCGAGATGCGAGCGGAGCAGGGGATGGGACACGCCGGCGCAGCCGGGAGGGTCGAGGGCGGGCCCGAAGCAACCGGCGTCGCCCGGCAGCCGCCACGGTGGCGCGAGGTGTTCCGAGGGGCGCGCGGACGCCTGACCGCCGGCCTCCTGCTGCTCGAGGCCCTGGTGGCGATCCAGATCCTGATCGTCGCCACCGTCATGCCCGCCGTCCGCCGGGACCTCGGCGACATCCAGTTCTACGGGTGGACGTTCAGCGCCGCGGGGCTCGGGCAGTTCGCCGCGATCCCGATCGCGGGGCACGCCATGGACCGCTTCGGCGCGCGGCGGCTCCTCGCCGCGACCCTCGCCGTCTACACCGCCGGCCTGCTGCTCGCCGCGTTCGCGCCGAGCATGCTCGTGCTAGTCGGCGCCCGGCTGATCCAGGGGATCGGGGGCGGATCGATGTACGCGGTCTCGCTCGGCACGGTGGCCAAGACCTACCCGGAGGACGTCCGGCCGCGCGTGCTCGCGCTGCTCGCGGCGATGTGGATCCTCCCCGGCCTCCTCGGTCCACCGCTCGGAGCGGCGCTCGCCGCCACGGCAGGCTGGCGGTGGGCGTTCGTCGCGCCGATCCCGATCCTCGCGCTCTCGGCCGTGCTCGTGTTCCCGGCGCTGCCGGCCGGCGTCGGCGATCGAGGGGCCCGCATCTCGCTCGTCCCGCCGCTGGTGCTCGCGGCCGGCGCCGGCGCGTTCCTCGCCGGCCTCACCGACCCGTCCTCGTGGTCCATACCGCTCGCGGTTGCCGGACTGGCCGCCGCACTTCCGGCTCTGCGGCGCATCGTCCCGCCGGGGACCCTGGTCGCCCGCCGCGGCATGCCGGCAGCCGCCGCGGCGGCGTTCCTCCTGTCGATGTCGTTCGTGTCGGCCGACGCGTTCCTCACGCTGATGCTGACGGCGGTGAACGGCCGCACGATCGCCGAGGCCGGCCTGGTGATCACGTTCGTCACGATCGCGTGGTCGGCGGGGAGCTGGTGGCAGTCGCGGGTCGCCGCGTCGAGGAACCTCGGCGGGCTCGTCATCATCGGCTCGGTTCTCGTGATGATCGGGACGCTCGCCGCGGCCGTCGGGCTGCTTCACTGGCCGCTCGCCTTTCCGTACGTCGGATGGACGGTCGCGGGGATCGGCATGGGCATCGCCTTCCCGTCTATCCCGCTTTCGGTGATGAACGCCTCGACCAGAGGCGAGGAGGCGGGCGAGCTCTCAGCGGTGCTGCTCATGGACACGCTCGGCGTCGCGGCCGGCGCGGGTCTCGGCGGCGCGTGTGTCGCGCTCGCAAAGGCGAACCGCGTGCAGCTTCGCGCAGGGATCGGAGGGGCGTTCGCGATCGGGTTCCTCGCCGCCCTGCTGCTGCTGACGGTCGCGCCGAGGCTCCCGGCCGCGGAGGGCTCCCGGCCGGACGATCCGGCGGGGGGCGGCCGTTCTGAGACCTAACGATCGAGCGCGCCTCGAATACGCTCGGCGAACTCGGCGATCTTGGTGAGGCTCCCCCGCTTCTCGTGCTGGTTGCGAGGGATGAGGTGGATGTGGAAGTGCATGATGTGCTGGTCGGCGACCCGCCCGTTTGCCTGGCGAACGGTGAGTCCCTCGGGTGAGAGCGCGGCACGGATGGCGTGCGCGAGCCGGATCGTCGTCCGCCAGACGGCGCCGGCGTCCGGCTCCTCGAGCTCGAAGATGTCGGCGGCGTGTCGCTTGGGGATCACGAGCGTGTGGCCGTCCGTGTAGGGGATGATGTCCATGAAGGCGAGCGTGAGCTCGTCCTCGAAGACCACCTCGGCTGGACCGTCGCCGGAGACGATGTCGCAGAAGGTGCAGTCGCTCACGCGACCAGGTGCTCCGCGATCTGGACGGCGTTCAGCGCCGCGCCCTTGCGGAGGTTGTCGGCGCAGCTGAACAGCAGCAGCGCGTCGTCCCGCCCGGGCCCCTGACGGATCCGGCCGACGAGCGCGTCGTCGAGCCCGGCCGCCTCCAGGGGGCTCGGGTAGATGCCGCGCGCCGGGTCGTCCCGGAGCTGCACGCCGGGTGCGCTCGCCAGGATCTCGCGCGCCTCGGCCACCGAGATCGGCCGGTCGAACGTCGCGTGGATCGAGACCGCGTGACCGACCGGCACCGGGACGCGGACCGCGGTCGCCGCGATCTCGAGGTCCGGGAGCGACAGGATCTTGCGCGCCTCGCGCTGCATCTTGATCTCCTCGAAGGTGAACCCGGTCTCCTCGTCGAAGCGATCGATCTTGGCCACGACGTTGTAGGCGATCGTCTTGCCGAAGACCTCGCCGACCGGCAGCGAGGCGAGATCGGGGCTCCCGAGCTGCTCCTCCATGCCATGGAGCTTCTCGACCTGCTCAGCGAGCTCGACGATGCCCTTTTGCCCTGCGCCCGAGACCGACTGGTACGAGGACAGGATCAGCGAGCGAAGGCCGGCGGCGCGGTGGAGCGGGGCGACGGCGAGGAGCGCGGTGATGATCGTGCAGTTCGGCACGCAGACGATCCTCGGTCGGCCTTCGAGCGACTCGGGGTTCACCTCGGGGATCGTGAGCGCCGCGTCGGGCTCCATGCGAAACGCGCTCGAGTTGTCGATGCAGGTCGTTCCGGCCGCCACGGCCTGCGGGATCCACGTCCTCGCGACCGAGCTGCCGCACGAGCTGAGAGCGAGGTCGACCCCCCGGAGGGCCTCGGGCGCGAGCACGCCGACCGTGTGCTCCTCGCCCCGGAAACGGATCCGCGTGCCGGCCGACCGCTCGGAGGCGAGCGGGACCAGCTCGTCGAGGGGGAAGGAGCGCTCCTCGAGGATGCGAACCATCCTCCGCCCCACGGCTCCGGTGGCTCCGACGACGGCGACGCGCATGGTCCCCCCATCGTAGCGGCGATCCGCCGCTCGCCAGGGACGTGCGGGGAACGACCGGATGGGGCTCAGCGGAACCGGAAGGAGCGGAGCATCTCCTCGAACGGTCCCGTGTGCTCCTCGAACGAGTCGGCGAGGTCGTTCAGCGTGAAGCGCCAGCCGACGTCGTCCTTGACGACCACGACCTCGCGCACCTGGTAGGCCGTGCCGGCATCGGTCGTGACCGACAGATCCCACTGCTGAGCGGGGACGCCGTCGACGCTGGTGCCGGTCGCCGTCCCGGGCGAGAGTCCCGACTGCTCGTCCTTCGCCCGAACGGCGTCCGCGAACTGCTGCAGGCTCGTGCCGTTGCCGAGGTCGACGGCCTCCACGAGCACGGTCACGGCCTGGGACGGGATCGAGAACTGGTCGAGCGTGACCGAGCTACCGAACCTCGCCTCCTCGGCTTGCCATCCCTCGGGCACGGTGAGGCAGTAGCCGAAGTTGGTCGAGGTGAAGTTCGTCCCCCGGCACGGGTTCGGCCGGAACAGCACCCAAACTCCCGCCCCCGCCACAGCAAGGACCAGGACCCCGATCACCGCCACCGCCCGCCACGGCGAGGGGGGCTTCGGCGTCCGGATCTCGATCGGCGGACGCTCGGCCTCCGTGCGCTGGACGGGCATGAGCTGGACCGGGCCCGGCTCGAGGCTGTGCCCGCAGCGCACGCAGAGCTGCGACTCCTCCTCGTTCACCTGGCGGCACTGGGGGCAGACGATCATGCTTCAGCTCACCGAGCCGGAAACGAGGGGAAGCCGGTCATCCCTCGGCCCTCGGCGCCTCCCCGTCCAGGCCGAACCGCGTGTGGATGGCGCGAACCGCGCGCTCGGCGTCGCCGGCACGCACAACGCACGAGATGCGGATCGCCGACGTGGAGATCATCTCGATGTTGATCCCCTGCTCCGAGAGCGCCTCGAACATGTCGGCCGCGACCCCCGGGTGGCTCTTCATGCCGGCCCCGACCAGCGAGACCTTCGCGATCTGATCGTCGACCGTGTAGCGGGGGGCGCCGATCTCCTTGACGATGCGCTCCAGGACGGACTCCACGCGGGGCACCTCGTCGCGCGGGATCGTGAACGACAGATCGGTCGTCCCCTGATGCGAGACGTTCTGGACGATCATGTCGACGTTCACCGCCTCGGCGGCCACCGCCTTGAAGATCGCCGCGGCGACCCCGGGCCGGTCGGGGACCTGCTCGAGGGTGATCTTCGCCTCGGCGTCGTCGAGCGCGACTCCCGAGATCAGCGCCGCCTCCATCCCGACTTCCACGCCCTGCTCCTCTCCAACCACCCAGGTGCCCGGCTCGTCCGTGAACGACGAACGGACGTGGACCCGCACGCCGGTCCGACGAGCGTACTCCACCGAGCGCGATTGGAGGACCTTCGCGCCGGCGGCGGCGAGCTCCAGCATCTCCTCGTAGGAGATGCGGTCGATCCGTCTGGCCGTGCGGACGATCCTCGGGTCGGCCGTGAACACCCCGTCGACGTCCGTGTAGATCTCGCAGACCTCCGCGCCGAGCGCCGCGGCCATGGCCACCGCGGTCGTGTCGGAGCCGCCCCGTCCGAGCGTGGTGATGTCGTAGTTGGTCGAGAGCCCCTGGAACCCGGCCACGATGACCACGTTGCCGGCCTCGAGCGACTCCCTGATGCGCTTCGGCCGGATCTCGACGATCCTGGCCTGGCCGTGGCGGGTGTCGGTGATGATCCCCGCCTGCGAGCCGGTATAGGAGGCGGCACGGCAGCCGCGGGCGTTCACGGCGATCGCGAGGAGCGACATGGCGATCCGTTCGCCGGCCGTGAGCAGCATATCGAGCTCGCGGGGCTCCGGAACCGGCGAGATCTCCCGGGCGAGCATCAGGAGGTCGTCGGTCGTGTCGCCCATGGCCGAGACCACGACGACCACGTCGTGACCGTCTTCGCGGTAGCGCACGATCCGGTCGGCGACGGCGCGGATGCGGTCGGCGTCGGCGACCGACGTGCCTCCGTACTTCTGGACGATGATCGACACGCGCTCCTCCTGGCGAGCGCGCTCAGCGTAGCAGCGGGCTGGGCTCGGACGGCACCGCCCCGTGGCGCGAGTCTCCCGCTCGCAGGCGAAAGAGCGTCAGTCCCCCGCGAGGCCGAGCGAGCGCCTGAGGAAATCGAGCTGGATCCGGAGCACGTTCTCCGTCACGGCATCCGAGCGCGTCATGTGGGTCGCGTTCGGGAGCAGGACGAGCTCGTGGAATCGCCCGGCCTCGAACAGCGCCGCCGACAGACGCAGGGTGTGCGCGACGTACACGTTGTCGTCGGACAGGCCGTGGATCAGCAGCAGCGGGCGCTCGAGCTTGTCGGCGTCCCACAGGACCGAGTTGCGCCGGTAGACCTCGGGTTCGTCGGCCGGATGCCCGAGGTAGCGCTCCGTGTAGTGCGTGTCGTACAGCTCCTGGAGCGTGACCGGCGCCCCGGCGACCGCCGCGTGGAACACGTCGGGCCGCCGGAGCACGGCCATCGCGGCGAGCTCGCCGCCGAAGGACCACCCGCGGATGGCGACGCGCGACAGATCGAGGAACGGGTAGCGCTCGGCGGCGGCCTGGAGGGCGTCGACCTGGTCGTCGAGCGCGATCGTGAAGTCCCGGTACATCTCGCGATCCCAGGCGGGGCCTCGCCCCGGCGTGCCGCGCCCGTCGACGACCAGGACCGCGAACCCGTGGTCGGCGAACCACTGCGACTCGAGATGGGCGCCGAGCGCCTTGCTCACCCGCGCGAAGTGGGGGCCTCCGTAGGGATCCATGAGCACCGGCAGCGCCCCGTCCGGGGCGCGCCCGCCGGGGAGGAACAGCGCCCCGCGGAGTCCCCGGGCTCCGAGCTCCACGAACTCGGGCCTCGGCCTGATCACCGGGCGCTCGGCGACGCACGCGATCTCGCCGACGCGCTCGCCGCCCCGGACGACGCGAACGACCGGCACGACGTCCTCGAGCGTCGAGGACGCGAGGACGGTGGTTCCGCCGCCCTCGGCTCCGCCGTGCAGGCCGGGGGCCTGGCTGAAGCGCTCGAGGGCGGTGTCGGTCCAGCGCCACAGGTGGCTCTCGGTCGGGTCCTCCGAGGCGGTGAACAGCACCCCGGCGCCCGCGGACAGGACGCCGTGGACCTGCAGTCCCGGCGGCGTGGCCGGCTCGAAGTCGATCGCGAGCCGGTTGGTGTCGACGCTCCGGTCGGCGACGACCGTGACGAGCCGGCCGTCGTCCAGCCGCACCGGCGCGTCCTCGGCGAGGTCGATCCACTGCTCGTCGTGCTCCTCGCGCACGAGCGTGGTCGAGCCGGTCGCGTCGTCGACCTCGAGCAGCTGCGTCGTCCGCTGGTCCCGCGTCTGCACGAGGATCGTGAGCGGCGAGTCCCCGCTCCAGCACACGCGCGCCAGGTACGGGAACGCCTGCCGGTCCCACGAGACCTCGACCCGCGCGCCGGTGCCCAGGTCGAACACGTGCAGCGTGACCTCGGCGTCGTCGGTCCCGGCCTGCGGGTAGCGAACGGCGCGGGGCGTGGCAGCGGGATCGGTCGCGTCGAAGATGTGCCACACGCGCACGCGCGACTCGTCCACGCGGGCGGCGGCCAGCTTGGAGCCGTCGGGCGACCACCACGACCCGTCGAACCGCCGCATCTCCTCCGCGGCGATGAACTCGGCCAGGCCCCACGTGACGTCCGGGCTGGGGTCGTCGGCGAGCACGCGATCGGCGCCGTCGATCTCCAGGACGTGGAGGGCGCCGTTCGAGACGTAGGCGACCTTCGTGCCGGCGGGATCGATCCGGGGTCCGTCGACCGGCGTCACCGCCGGGAGCTCGCGCGCTCCCCCCTCGACCAGGTCGGCGAGATACAGGCGCGTCGACAGCACGAAGACGGCCCGGCGGAGGTCGTCGTCGGCCTCGAACGCCGTGATGCCCTCGGCGTGCTCCCGAGCCCGCTCCCGGCGGGCGCGCTCGGCCTCGGTGAGCTCCGGCTCGTCCCGCAGCGACGCGAGCTCGCGCGGGTCGACGAGGCACCGCTCCGTCGCGTTCGGCAGGTCGAACGACCACAGGCAGGAGACCGGATCGTCGCCGGCGCGGGTGCGAAGGAACACCACCCGCTCGCCGTCCGGCGAGACGCGGAAGCGCCTCGGGACCCCGAGCGAGAACCGCCGGGTTCGTGCGAGCTGCCGAGGAAACTCCTCGAGCGCCGTCCCGTCGACCACCTACATCTCCCTCCTTCCCTCGAGCGCCTGGGACAGCGTGACCTCGTCCGCGTACTCGAGATCGCCGCCGACCGGCAGGCCGCTCGCGAGCCTCGTGACCTTGACCCCGACCGGCTTGAGGAGCGCCGCGACGTACATCGCGGTGGCGTTGCCCTCGAGGTTCGGGTTGGTCGCGACGATCACCTCGCTCACGCCGTCGCGCTCCACGCGCTCGAGCAGCTCCTGAACGCGCAGGTCCTCCGGCCCGATCCCGTCGAGGGGCGAGATCGCGCCACCGAGCACGTGGTACCGGCCCCGGATCACGCCGGCGCGCTCGATCGTCGCGGCGTCCTTCGGCTCCTCGACCACGCACAGGACCGTGCGGTCCCGGCTCTCGTCACGGCAGATGCGGCAGAGGTCGCCCTCGGCCACGTTGCCGCACTCCCGGCAGAAGGAGATCCGCTCCTTGGCCTGCAGGATGGCCTCGGCCAGGCGCTTGGCTTCCTCGGCCGGGGCCTTCACGAGGTGAAAGGCCAGGCGCTGCGCGGACTTCGGACCGATCCCGGGCAGCCGGGAGAGCTCGTCGATCAGGTCCTGGATCGGCCCCTCGTACACCTCAGGACTCGCCCTCCCCGGCCGGCTGGGCTCCGAGCTCGGCGGTCAGCCGGGCGAGCGCCTCCTCCTCGGACAGCGGCGGGTCCTCCTCGACCGTCTCCGGGAGGCCGGTCACCGCCTCTCGCACGGAGCAGGAGATCGCCGGCGAGATCCCGAACAGCTCCTGGAGCGCCGCACGAAGCTCGTGCTCCCGCTCCCCGACCTTGCCGACCCCGAGCTTGCTGTCCGGCGGGAACACGAGCTCGAGCGTCCGTCCATCGAACGCCGCCGGGGTCGCGAGCTCGAGGAAGGAGGGAAGGACCGCCTTGCCCATCGAGCGCAGGTGCTGAATGAGCGCCGGCCACGAGCGCCGGATCATCGCCACGTCGACGGCCGCGGTTCCCGCGCCGAGCACCGGCTCCGCCGATTCCTCCGTGGGCTGCGGAGCGGGCGGGGGCTCCGGACCCGCTTCGCCGCTCGCTTCGGTACCCTCGGGCTTCGCCCGCCTCGACGGTCTTCCTCCCAACGTGAGCTCAGAGGGTCGCTTCGCCCCCGCCCGCTCCGTCCTCGGGGCGTTTCTGGCCGCGCTCCTGCTCGGCTCGGCGGGCCTGAGAGACGTGGCCTCGGCCGGGGCCACCCCCCCTGCAGCCGTGCGCGTGAGGTCGATGCCGGCCAGGCGCTCGAGGCGCTCGATCCGCGACAGCAGGGCCTGGGGCTGGGCGTCGGTCTCGGGCAAGGTCGCGCGGACGAGCGCGAGCTCGAGGGTCAGGCGTGGAGAGGTCGTCCACCGCATGTCGGTCTGCGCGGCGAGCAGCAGCGAGATCACCCGCGTGAGCTCGGCGGTGGAGAACTTGGCCGCTTGCGAGCGCAGGCGCTCGACCTGGTCGTCGGTGACGTCGAGCAGGTCGCCCTGTTCGGGCGCCGCCCTGGCGAGCAGCAGGTCTCGGAAGTGCGCGAGCGTCTCCGAGGTCACGTGCCGGACGTCGTTTCCCTCGCGGACCACGCGGTCCACGATCTCGAACACCGAGCGAGCGTCCCCCAGCGAGATCGCGTCGGCGAGCGCGTACTGGACGTCGGAGCGCCCGGCACCGATGAGGGACTCGACGACGCGCTCGTCGACCTCGCCGGCTCCGAGCACTGCGGCCTGGTCCAGCAGCGACAGCGCGTCCCGGAAGGAGCCGCCCGCCTGCCTGGCCATCGCCTCGGCGGCCGGCTCGGTGAGGCCGATCCCCTCCTCCTTGGCAACCCGGAGCAGGTGGGCGGAGACCACGTCGGTCGAGCCTCGGTGGAAGTCGAACCGCTGGCAGCGGCCGATGATCGTGGCCGGCATCTTGTGCGGCTCGGTGGTCGCGAGCACGAACCGAACGCCCGGCGGCGGCTCCTCGAACACCTTCAGCAGCGCGTCGAACGCCTCGCGCGACAGCCGCTGGGCCTCGTCGATGATGTAGACCTTCTCGCGGCCCTGGACGGGAGCGGTGGGCGCCTTCTCGCGGAGGTCCCGCGCGTCGTCGACCCCGCCGTGGGAGGCGGCGTCGATCTCGACCACGTCGAGGTGGGTGCCCTCGCGGATCGAGACGCACTGCTCGCAGGTCCCGCACGGCTCGGGCGTCGGCCCCCGCTCGCAGTTGACCATCTTGGCCAGGATGCGGGCGGTGGAGGTCTTGCCCGTCCCGCGCGGGCCGCAGAACAGGAAGGCGTGGGCGAGCCGCCCCTCGCGCACGGCGCCCATGAGCGCACGGACGACGTGCTCCTGGCCCAGGACCTCCTGGGGCCCCTGCGGCCGGTACTTCCGGTACAGGGACTGGTACTGCCGCTCTTCCGCCACGCTCACCCCTCGGACACGCCCCGTTCGTCCCGCCCGGGGAAGAGGCGCGGGAAGAAGTCTAGGGTGACCGTGCACCCGCCGTTGACCCAGGCGGACCCGAGCGCGTCACCGGTCGGTGGCTCCGGC
>Ga0070741_10020790_pt1 | contig 10283 bp, 10 predicted proteins | sample Coa_R1_4_FD_66440 | JGI IMG/M metagenome (GOLD analysis project Ga0070741, IMG submission 66440) | Surface soil microbial communities from Centralia Pennsylvania, which are recovering from an underground coalmine fire - Coalmine... | ecosystem: Environmental > Terrestrial > Soil > Unclassified ...
TGTGCAAAAGCTGGAGAAATGAGCAGCAGCAGTGGAAGTGCTAAAAACTCCGTCATTCGCTTCATAGTGAAATCCCCGAAGGACGAAGTTTCCGGATCTAAACCGGCGGGCGCTGGCGCGAGCCCTTTGCCAGTGAAGCCTCACGTCGAGGCATTCACCGGGAGCAATCGACTTCCGCGATTATTTATGCTGAGGATTAGAACGTCCATAGAGTGTTCCCGGTAACGTTATGAGTGACAAGGTCAAAATACTTGTACGATGCCGTTCCGGACAGCGTAGCGCGTAAGGTCGGCCACTGAGTGAAGTCCTAACTTGCGCATCAAATTCGTGCGGTGAGTTTCGGCGGTTTTGACGCTCAGATTCAGGGTGACCGCTACTTCCTTGCTGGTTCGGCCTTCCGCCAATAGCTGAATCACCTCACGCTCGCGAGCGGTCAGGAGGTCGCCGGGGAACTCGGTTGTTTCGACATGGCCGTCGTTTCGATCTCCATTCAGGAAGCCGTTCAGAACCATCTGGCTCACTCGGGGCGTAAAGAAGGTGCGTTGCAGCGCCAGAGCCTCCACCGCCGCGACGAGATCGCGTCCGGCATCGGACTTCAGCAAAAAGCCCCGAGCCCCCGCGCGAAGAACTTCCCGCACCATGATGTCAGAGTCGTGCATGGTGAGAATCAGGATGGCGGCTTCCGGCAATCCTGCGGAAATATGGCGTGCAGCTTCCAATCCATTCAGGTTGGGCATTCCGATGTCTAACAGAACGACATCGGGTTTGTTTGTGAGAGCTAGCTCAACGGCATCGCGACCGTCCTTCGCCTCGGCGCAAACTTCCCACCCGGCGTGACTCTCGAGAAGTGCGCGCACACCGCGCCTGGCAACTTCATGATCATCGGCAATCAGTATTCGAAGCAAAGCAACCTCCATCGCGCAAAATTTCAACAATTGCTAGTAAGAATCCCTTAGTCCCAAGAGCAGAATTGACCCGATTCGTTTAATGCCCTACGAAGCACGAGGAGGGCCAAAACTATGTCATTGGATCTGCATAAGATTCCGCGCCGAGATCCGACTGGAGAGGAATTTTTTGTGTAAGTTTTGCAGGTTAGCGCGCCACGCTGGAGAGCCGATGCGCCTACAGCTTTTCCTGTACTCGCGACAAAGCGGAAGCCACGCCAAGTCTAGGTTTCTCTCGAATTGTGGCAACGGTTTCTCAAGAGGAAGACCCTAACTTCATAACCATTTTTGGCATCTGAACGTCTGCATGGGAGGTAGTTGGAATGTCTTCTGACACCAGGTATGTTCTCCGCTTACTGGTCAGAGTTTTGACGCTATTGGTAGCATTTGGCGTTTTCTGTGAAATCGGGCTTGCTCAAAGTGCCGACGATCCGATGGGTCTGCCGCCTCGAACGTCGGAGCCACCGGCATCGGTTCAGGCTCCGGAACCGGCTAATGGCGCAGCACCCGGCTCAATCACCCCGGAGACCTCGATCAGCCCTGACAATGAGGATCAAGGCCGGTTCGTTTTCAAGAAGCAAGTTCAGGAAGTGGTGTTGCATGCCACCGTTGTTGACGACACTGGACGGCTTGTCACGGGGCTGGATAAAACGTCTTTTTCCGTCTACCAGAATGGACACCCGGAGGACGTCACCTCTTTCCGGCGCGAGGATGTTCCTGTTGCCCTGGGAATCGTTGTCGATAATTCCGGATCAATGCGTGACAAGCGGGGAAAAGTGAACCAGGCAGTCCTGAATCTCGTCCGCGCGAGCAATCCGCAGGATCAGGTTTTTGTGGTGAATTTCGGGCAAACCCCGTACCTGGATCAGGACTTCACCTCCGACGTGAACCTGTTGCAGGCAGCCTTACATCAGGTGTCCAGCCGAGGAAGCACGGCGCTCTATGATGCCGTGGTGGCGTCGAACACGCATCTGCGCGCCCATCCGGTATTAGACAAGAAAGTTCTGCTGGTGATCACCGACGGCCAAGATAATATGAGCCGCGAAACGCTACAGGATGCGATGCGGAAACTGCAATCGAGCAAGGGTGCGACTCTGTATGCGATTGGACTGACAGACCAAGGTCAGGGAATGAGCAAATCCGGACGCGACGCATTGAAGGAGCTGGCCGCCAGTACTGGCGGAGTGGCCTTCTTCCCGCAAAGCCTGGACGAAGTAGATGAGATCACGCGAGAGATCGCGCACGACATACGCAGTCAGTACACCCTGGCGTACAATCCTGGGCCGAACATTGGTAAGGGATATCAGACGATCCGAGTGGAAGCAAAAGGGCCAGCGCACACGCATCTGACCGTGCGCACCCGCAACGGCTACTTCCCCGGCGAGGCAATGAAATAAGCGGGTTCCCGAAAACCTGCTACGCCGCCGTCGGACCCGCAGGAGTTTTCGGCGGCGGCGGAAGTTCAATCTGGATCAAGTTGTTCTTAATCGCATAGACCACCAAGTCACGAATGGAGTGGAAGCTCAGTTTGCGCATGATGTTGCTGCGGTGCGTTTCCACCGTTTTCGTGCTGAGATTAAGCAACGATGCAACTTCCTTCGAACTGTTGCCCTCAGCAAGCAACTGGGTAATCTCCCGCTCTCGGGCAGTGAGCGTGGGAAGCTTGGGCGCTTCGTTGCGCGACACTGTCTGACCTTTTTCGAGGAAGCCCGCCAGGACGAGATCGTTGACCCTCGGCGTGAAGAACATTCGTTTGTTCTGCAAAGCCTCGACGGCCGAAACCAGATCGCGCGCCGCATCGGACTTGAGCACGAAGCCACGGGCGCCGGCATCCAGAGCTTCGCGGATGACTTGATCGGAGTCCGTGATCGTCAAAACGATCACTTTGAAGTGAGGATCATGCTGCAGCAATTGGCGGGTAGTATCCAGCCCGTTGAGATTGGGCATGCCGATGTCGACGATAACGATGTCAGGATTGAGTTGCAGGGCCTTTTCGACGGCTTCACGACCATCGCTGGCTTCTCCGCAAACTTCCCATCCCTCGTGTTTTTCTAAAAGAGCGCGCAGTCCGCGCCGGACTATTTCGTGATCATCCGCTAACAGGATTCGCAGTTTCATAGACAGAACCCCTTCCCAAGGAGAGATCAAGCCAGCTCCGCAGTTACGTCAACTGCGGGAAGCTGCGCTCATTTAGTGCTGTAAATACGCGATGCTGACTGACTGCTTCCACCGCCGCAAGCAAATCGCGCGCAGCGTTGGATTTCACAACATAACCCCGGGCCCCTGCTTCAAGGGCTTCGCGCATCATTTGAGGCGAGTCATGTTGAGTAACAAACAAGATTTCGAGATCGGGAGACTCGCGGCGAAGCAGACGACAGGCTTCAAGCCCGTTCATCCGGGGCATGGTGACATCAAGGACCATAACGTCGGGACTCAAGTCTTTGGCCTTCTCAATCGCTTCGGCGCCGTCCGAAGCTTCGCCGACCACTTGCCAGCCCGAATGCCCTTCCAGAAGAGTCTTAAGACCCTGTCTCACAATCGGATGATCATCGACCACTAGTATGCGAATTGTCATCCCGTTTCAGTTCCTTGGAGGAGACCGACCAGACGATTCGCCACATTTTAACCTGAACGGATGTGACAGCCTGACCAATAACCGCAAAAATTGACGCGCCACGGGCCTGGCTATGGAAAGCGCCGTAACTCAAAAAAAGGCTAACTTCCAGCCGGCATTGGTCCAATACAGGGAATCCTGTATTCACCCCCACATTTGTACCGAAGGAGGTAAACTACGGTGGCTAATAGACTTGCCCGGTCGCGAATGATGGGAAATAGGTTCTCTCATGTAGAAGAACGTCAACGGCCTCCACGACAGACCCTATATCCTGCTTGGCGCAAGCGCCTCGAATCCCGACTTCTTTCGCGGCCTCGGCCAACTGCTTTGAAAGGTGAAGAGTAACCATCAATATAGGGACATTGGGCAGCATTTCAGCGATCTGCTTCGCGACGTCCACACCGTTGGAATCGGGCATACGGTAATCCAAGACGACGATGTCCGGCGGCGATTCGACCACCCGTTGCAGTGCCTCTGAGCCAGTCCGAGCCTCGCCCGTCACCCGCCAAGAGTCCTGCTGTTCGAGGACTGCACGCAGATAGCGCCTGACAGTAGGATTGTCATCGACGATTAGAATGCGGACCACAGGCACTCCAGCTGGATCAGATAATGAAAGGCTAGGCTCGTGCGTGGACGGCGGCAATCCAGCGAAGTACCTAATGGCACAGAGAAGTTATCAAAAAGTTACCAGATCCCTTTGTCACTCCCGGTGATTTTCATTTCCAGCGCGGCTGCAGTTGCCAGGCCGGGAAGTAAACTCAAGCGCAAGCTATTGCGCAGTTGGCCCTTTAGAATCAACGTCCTAAGCTCACCTGCATAAAGGTGGACGGAGTGGGGCAGAATCGGGACCCGAAGAAAGTCCCGACGAAATCGCACTGGGGCGACGCCGAACTTTGCCGAGCGGGTTACCAGTGACGGGAGGGGTACTCCGTACCCACGATAAGACTCCACGTATTGCGAAATAATCACCAGGTAAGTCGCGATGCCTTCCCAAAGGCCGGACGCACTTCCGATGTTATGCAACTCATCGAAATTAACCTGCTTTGCCTCGAGCAGACGGGCGTTATCGATCACGTCGCACAGCCGAATATAGAAGTGCCGATACATCCGCTGCATCGTGCTGATAATCACGCGGTCTTCGGGAGAAAGCACCCGGAAGTTGCGGTGACCGATTTGCAGGGTTTGGGTTCGGCTCAACAGAGATTCCGTGAACGCTGTCTGCTCACCGGTCTGGCCCAGGCGGCCAACGTGGATTTCAACCATCTCGGGAAGCCCAGGGATGACGAAATTCCACTTATTGGCAAGACGATCGCCCCAACTGCGTTCGGCTACCTTAGCGTGGAAATTCGAGGCCATCACCTGCACAATCTTGGCCGCATCGGCGTCGCTGTATAAATCGAGGTCGCTACCAAGATCGGGCCAATGGTCCAGCGACTTGATTACGGTGACGGAGCATCCGTTTTCTTCAAGAGCTCCGCATATGCGTTGCAGGTAATTCAGTGCGTGGTCGATGCGGCGCCGTTCTTCTCGCAAGGCCGAAGCGGCGAACTCAGCGCAATCGTCCTTTCCTTCTGCGCGAAGGATGGGATCCAGAGCCTCGAATGAACGGATGATGACGTGGTTCGTTGCTGCCAATTCCTTGAGCTGCTGGATGTCCTCCGGGGTCAACGTCCTGACGGTTTCGATGACCTCCTTCGACACGTCATTCCCGTTTTCGGCAGAAACCTGAGACGGGCCAGAAAGCAGCACTTCCGACAAGAACTGAAACTGGCTCTGCGAATCGCGCGAGTAGGGCATCGATGAAAGGCTCCGTATGTTTTCCAGAGTAACAGCCGCGACTTTGATGCAGGCTGCCGCTATAGCGGTTGGTGTAGGCTCATTTTCCGGCCGAAGTTGAGGACGATCCCTGACTGCACTTGGCGAAATTTAAGCGCTCCACGGCAGTCCCCTCTTCGTAGTCGTTCCAGGTCTCAATCATGACGAAAGGCAATGGATGGGAAGCGTCGTAATACTTTTGATAGAAGTGCAGAGTGTCTTCAAACGTCTGCCCGCAGCGGCTTGCCATGTGTCGATTGAGACCCCAGGATGCAGCCGAGTCGTCGAAACCGGGCCAAGCGGCGCCGACGATGATCTTGTCGGGATGATGGTTCCGCATGTCTTTATAGAAGTAGTCTAGATATTGCTCGCCCCAATTGCTGCCATCGGGGGTCCATCCCTTAGCGCCAGGTTGCACCCAGGCATACATACCGGCAATGTCGTTGGCGTACTGAGCCGGAGGTTCGTCCTTGTAAATGAGGACAGGCGTTGACTCCCAACTTTGACAGTGCTCCATGATGCGGCTCCAGTCCACATGCCCACGCTTCGGAAAAATGAAGATCATGGGGTGGCCGTTGTACGTCAGGTAAGCACCACGGTGTGGCGCAGACGGGCCTATATAGGAGCGATATGCTTCGTCGAAGGCCGACATTGCCAAATCCGTCGACTGCGAATCATCGTCTTCCGGTTCGTTGTAAAGCAATGCAACCTGGAAATGACTGTCGTCAGCGGCTTCCTGCAACAGCGCGAAGTTGTGATCGGAGAACGGCCGACTGGCGCCATACCAATCCACGACGAATGCCGAAATCCCCATGTGTTTGGCTTGCTGGATCTGGCGATGCAAGACGGCCGGATCATAGCTGGAGTAGCCGACATCCATGTGCACATGATCGCCAAACCACGGCATGTACACGGCAAGGAGCTTGGGTTCGGAATTAGGGGCCTGCAAATTTTGACGCAAACTGGTGTGTACGCCCGGCGTGGTACATCCTGTACCCACCATGAAGCACACAATCGCTAATGCGAGCAGTTTGTTCGACAAGGCAGAACTCCAGTTAACCACGGCGCGATGCAATTAAGATGCGGGTAAAGAAGCGTCCGGTTGGCGGAAACACCGCCTCAGAATCGCGGAACAGCCTGCAATTGACGGACAACCCAGCGGTCGGCGCCAGGTGTCATCAGCACCACGTAGTGCACGATCGCATGTTCGCTGTGAATGCTTTTGCCGCCATCGAGGATCTCGAAATCGTATTCGGCCGTATCATGCAGTTCGAGAATGTCTCCCTCTGGCGAGTAAAAGACGGCTTCCAACTTGTGGGTCTGGTTCTCATAGCGGCTACTAAGGCCGTTCTTCTTCTGTCCATTCACCTGCGCGACGAGTTGGGCGCTGGCATCGCCGACAAACAAACCATTGATGGCGCCTGCTGAATTCGATTCCAGAGCCTGCGCCAGATTCGCCCAGGCAAACTTGTAATCGCGGAGCACGGCGTTCTGGGTGAGAGGTTCGACTTGACGCGGAGTCGCCTGCGAAACGGTCAAAGTGACGCGCGGAGATGCATCGGCCGCGAATGCATGGCGCCAGGGAGTTGCGATCATGCACCATGAAAGAACAATGAGCACACTTAAATGCAACTTGAGCTTCTGCGGATAGCTAGCAACTCGAGCACACATGGATGCTATTCCTTTCCACCTATGCGTAGTTCATTGCCCATGGCGACGCCAGACGCCGCTGAGATTACTACCGATCCTTTTGCGAGGATGATGGCGCGGGCGACATCCTGCTTGACGGGGGCGTCGACGAAACTTGTCCCGCCAGAATCCTTTGCGGTGAAGGTGACGACCGTTCCATCGGGAACAGGATTGCCTGAGCAATCGCGGACCGGCTCGGTTTCAACCAGAACTCCCTTCGGAGTGCGCTGACCCTGGATCCGCAGGTTGCAAGGGATGGAAGCTACCTCCTGAACGACGCGCCGCGTGTTGACGTCATTGCTGAGAGCGGCCGAAATTTGAAGTGGTCCCGCCGACTTCCCTGAGCTCGTTCGAAACCACGCGATGCCATCGCGAGCCTGAGCCGAATGCGACATCGCTGGCGCGCCCTTTGTACTCCACTGGAACTGCACGGAAGAAGGAGCGAGTACGAGGTTGCGGTACTCGTCGAGAGTCAGAGCCACTCCGCTGATGGCAGCGTTCTCCCCTACCGGCACGCGGGAAGGGTGAACAACAAAGGCTAAATCAACAGGCTTGCCTGGGGAGACGAAGAAATTCTCACTGCTGCAACTGCTGGAGCAGAGGACGGCAGTGTAGCGTCCAGCCGACTGCAGCTCTTTGGAGCTGAGCGCTACTTCTTTGCCCAGATCGACGTCACGCTTGAGGGATACCGCAGGCCCGACTAGATAGAAAGTCGCCGCGCCGCTACCGCTGGTTCCCACGGTCGCTGGTGCACCGGCTACAGCATTCGACGGCACGCGAAGTGGGGTGTCCTGCGCCGCAGCCGCGCAAACCACAAGCAGCGCAAAGATCAAAGGCGACTTACGATTTTTCCAGGCTGTACTGGTTAACGACGACATGGAAATTCTGAACCTTTCCCGCCAGGGATTGAGGGATCTCCACGGCGAAAGCTTCGGTGGACTGCGGGAGTAGAGCTTTCTCAACGTATCCATCCGATACCCATACAACCTTGCCGTTGCTGTCGTAGAAGCTGGCAATCACGTGAGGGATATTGACGGTTTGACCACTCTCGTTGAAGAGCTCGCCATGCAAAACCGGATGACCTTGCGCATCGGTGTCGATCTTCTGGTTCATGACTCCAATTACGGGATCAGAAGACGCGGGAACGAGTGTAGCTTTAACGTCCATGCGAACGTTCTTGATCTTGCTCAAGCTGAGGTGGGGGAAATCGACGCGATAGGGTGACACCTGCTTTGGCAAAAGCACGTGAAGGATTTTGTCGAAGCTGCTTTCGTCATCGATGATGCCGCCCGAGCCGTCGAGGAGCGTCGCATTCACGTTCACGAATGCCGGGATCGTGTCTTCATTCACTACTTCCCCCATGACGACTGCACCCTCCGCGGAATCCACGGCGTTCATCGACACAATGCGCACGCGAGGAGCGTCCACATTATGCGATCCCCACTCGTCGCTGGAATTGCCAGTGACCAGGTCCCAGCGCAGATAATTGACGGGCACAATTTGCGCCGGAACGTTAGGAGGAGGAGTCTCGTCCCAGATCACCTTCCAACTATCTCCGCGATGAGCCAGGTGGAAATCGCGAACGTCTTCGACCGGACCTACGGGAGTCGCCCAGTGCAGGCGGACGCGCATTTGTGCGTCAGAATCGCTGGCATGTAACGGGCGCGTGTCGTAGCGCTCCAAAGTCGAGAAGGAGCGCAGGCCGCCATTCGATCCGACCCAATCCTGAATGAACGATTGCTCGGTGATCGCGTCGCTTGCGCGCTCCGCGCTGGCAAAGGCGCGATCCCAATCGCGCTTCTGAACATCCAGAAGGAAGTTATTCATGGCTTTCTCCGGGGTCGACGTGTCGGTCGAAAAGCCAGTCAGGGCGCCACCGGTTGCGATCCCGATAGTTCCTGTGGCACGACCAACGCTGGTCAGTCCGAGAAAAATCAACACGGCTGTGACCGCGACGATTACGATGACGATGGGCAGAGCACGTTTCATATCTCGTCCTTACGCGAAATTGTTTAACTTAGGCTACGTAATGCCGCTCACGTTCCTCGATCGGTGCCGCCGGCTCAACAACTCTTCTGACGCGTTGCCGCGCCGGGAAAAACAGAACCAGAAACATCGCTAGAACGCTGACTCCCACGGGAAAAATTCCCCACAGAATTCCCATCCACGCCGGGGGAACCGCGTCGGAGAGGATGCGATGGGCGGGTGGGACATCATCTTTTGACCAAGCGGTGATTTCGCCATTGTCGAAGGTTTCGGTTTTACGCCATCCGGCAAAGGTCAATAACGGCTCGTAGTACGGATCATGAACGAAAATGTATTTCAGGCCGTATCGGTTCGCGTGCTCCAACATGGCCCGCAGAGAAGCCATGCCGGCGGTTCCATAGAACTTGGAATTGGTCAGCTGAGCCGAACCATAGTGGGTCATTTCGGGCAACAAGCGCGCCGAGTTGTAATCGCCGTCCACGCTGCTGGCGTCCGTGTAAGTGGAGACCTTGGCCAGTTCGCTGCCGAACCCGAGCGTCAGATATCGGTAGGAATCGTGGCCATCGCGATTCAGAAAGGAGATGACCGGCTGAACATTCGCACTGCCGGCGGGCCTGTAGGGATTTGCCGAAAGCCACGCCAAAGCGGCGCCGATGGTGGCCACTGCGCACAACGAAAGAGCGACGGCTCCTTTTGCGCGGAAGCGATCGAGCAACTGAATTGCCAGGAGGCCGACAATCGGCATTGCGAGAAGCGTGGCCCAGAAAGTGAACCGCTCGAAAGTCAGAATTTCGAACGCACGACCCAGTAACCACCGCGGCAGCGGCGTGGTGCCGCCTAAACCAAAGATGAGGGCAAGCCAGAATCCGACCAACAACGGGCGCAGCCTGGCAACCGACGCACCTCGCCAGATGACGAACGGAAGCGCGATCAGCAAAGCGCCGTAAGGTATGACGAAGTAATTGATTGCCGTGATCGAATGCAAGAGGAAGTTCGAGCGGCTATCGTGGGGGATCGGCATCTGGTGGATGGGGTGCTGGATCAGCGTGAGCCAGTACGGAAGCAATACAATTCCGACGCCGACGACCGCCAGTCCTGCAAACACAAAAGCCCGGGTAACGACATTTACAAGAGCACCCTGGGTGCGGCCGGCCCGCGCGTCGATGCAGGCGATCCAGAGCACAGGCGCGGCGAAAAACAAAGTACCGAATATCAATGTGACGTGGTGCGCGGCG
>Ga0070741_10020791_pt1 | contig 10283 bp, 4 predicted proteins | sample Coa_R1_4_FD_66440 | JGI IMG/M metagenome (GOLD analysis project Ga0070741, IMG submission 66440) | Surface soil microbial communities from Centralia Pennsylvania, which are recovering from an underground coalmine fire - Coalmine... | ecosystem: Environmental > Terrestrial > Soil > Unclassified ...
CGCTCGATCAGATCACGGCGGCGAACTTCAAGGACCTCGAGGTCGCGTGGCGCTTCAAGACCGACAACCTGGGGACGCGCCCCGAATACAAGCTCGAAGGGACGCCGCTCGCGATCAACGGCACGCTGTACGTGACGGCGGGGACGCGGCGCTCGGTGATCGCGCTCGACGGCAAGACCGGCGAGTTGATCTGGTCGCATAGCTACCGCGAAGGCAATCGCGCCGCGATCGCGCCGCGCCAGCTCTCGGGCCGCGGCGTCGCGTACTGGACCGACGGCAAGGGCGACGAGCGCGTGATCTACGTCACGACCGGCTATCGCCTCGTGGAGCTGAACGCGAAGAACGGCTCGATGGTGCAGTCGTTCGGCGCCAGCGGCGCCGTCGATCTGAAGCAGGGCGCCGTGTTCGGCAAAGGGCAGCAGATCGATCTCGAGACCGGCGAGATCGGCCTCCACTCGACGCCGCTCGTCGTCAAGGACACCGTCATCGTCGGCTCGTCCTTCAAGGAAGGGATGACGGTCAAGACGCACAACAACACGAAGGGGCTCGTCCGCGCCTACGACGTCAAGACCGGCAAGCTGCTCTGGACGTTCAACACGATTCCGCGTCCGGGCGAGTTCGGCAACGACACGTGGGAAAACGAGTCGTGGGCGACCAACGGCAACACCGGCGTCTGGACGCAGATGACGGCGGACGAAGATGCCGGCCTCGTGTACCTCCCGGTCGAGGATCCGACGTCGGATTTCTACGGCGGCCATCGTCCGGGCAACAACCTGTACGGCGATTCGCTGGTGTGCGTCGATGTGAAGACCGGCCAGCGCAAGTGGTACTTCCAGATCGTGCATCACCCCATCTGGGACTACGACCTCTCGTCCGCGCCGATCCTGCTCGACGTCACCGTCGACGGCAAGCCGGTCAAGGCGGTCGCGCTGCCGAGCAAGGAAGCGTTCCTCTATGTGTTCGATCGCATCACCGGCAAGCCGATCTGGCCGATCGAAGAGAAGCCGGTGCCGCAGAGCGACGTGCCCGGCGAGAAGACGTCGCCGACGCAGCCGTTCCCGACCAAGCCGCCGGCCTACGCGCGCCAGGCGGTGACGATCGATCAATTGATTGACTTTACGCCCGAGCTGAACGCGAAGGCGAAAGAGATCGTGTCGCACTATCGGCTCGGCCCGATGTTCCTGCCCGGTGTCGTGAGCAAGGTCGAAGGGCCGATCGCGGCGCTGACGCTCGGCACGGCGGGCGGCGGCACGAACTGGCCGGGCGCCGGTGCCGATCCCGAAACGGGCATCGTCTACGCGCAGGCGGCGAACACCGGCATCACGCCGATCGGCCTCATCCAGCCGCCGGCGGGATTCTCGGATCTGAACTACGTCGCCGGCACCGCGGGCCAGCCGTTCCAGGAGCGGCTCGGACCCGGATTCGGCAGCGCCGCGGATTCGCCGCTGGCGGGTCGTGGCGCGACGCCGCCGCCGCCGCCGGCCGCGGGTCGCGGCGGACGCGCGGGTCAGCCGGCGGCGCCGCAAGGCGGCGGTGGCGGCCTCAGCGTCGACGGCCTGCCGCTGCTGAAGCCGCCCTACGGCGTGCTGAACGCGATCGACGTCAACAAGGGCGAGCTGAAGTGGCAGGTGCCGCACGGCGATACGCCGGACGCGGTCCGCAACAGCCCGGCGCTGAAAGGGCTGAACATCCCGAAGACCGGCCAGCAGGGCAGCGTCGGCCTGCTCGTCACCAAGTCGCTCGTGGTGCTCGGAGACCCGCAGGTGACAACGACGCCGGAGCATCCGCGCGGCGCGATGCTGCGCGCGTACAACAAAAACACCGGTGCGGAGGTCGGCGCGGTGTGGATGCCGGCGCCGCAGAGCGGCTCGCCGATGACCTACAAGGGGCCTGACGGCCGTCAGTACATCGTCATTGCCGTCAGCGGCGGCGCGTATTCGGGCGAGTTCATCTCGTTTGCGCTGCCCGGCGGCGGCGATCGCCCGACCTCGCAGCGCTGAGCGTTTCGTTACAATGGAGAGTCATGAAAACTAGGTTCCTTACGATTGCACTGATCACGTTCTCCACTGCCTTCGTTCTCGCGCAGGACAAATCGGTGTGGGACGGCATCTATACCGACGAACAGGCGCAGCGTGGCAAGCAGCTGTACTCCGATGCGTGTGCGTCGTGTCACGGGCCGGAATTGACGGGCGGCGAGATGGCGCCGCCGCTCGTCGGCGGCGATTTCACGTCCGACTGGAATGGGCTGAGCGTCGGCGATCTGTTCGACAGGATTCGGATCTCGATGCCGCAGAACGCACCGGGCAGCCTGAGCGGCCAGCAGAATGCGGACATCCTCGCGTTCATGCTGCAGGCGAACAAGTTCCCCTCGGGACAGACCGAGCTCGCGAAGGACGCGATGATGCTCAAGGGGATCAAGTTCGAGACGAAGAAACCCGGCCACTGACATCCGGTTCGCCGGATTCGAAAAAATGGAGGCTCCGCCAGGGGGGCCTCCTTTTTTTTTAACGTCGCTGTTGCACTGTCGACATACCCCGCCTAGAATCCACCCTCATTCATCGTTAACGTCCGGTTCTTCATAGCTCGCCCGCGGAAACGCTCTTTTCGTCGTCGGGACCTTCGGTTCGGGATTCGGCTCTTAGAAGTCGGTTCACGTTCATCTTCGGAGGGGGGACTATGAGAATGCGGGCGACGCTCCTCGGAGCGTTCCTGGCCGTATTGGCGGCAACGCCGCTGTTCGGTCAGGGATTCCAGGGCGGTCTACGCGGGTCACTCAAGGATCCGGGCGGAGTGCTGCCCGGCGTAGAAGTCACACTCACCAACGAACAGACCAACCTCGCGCGCACGACCACCACGAACGAGCGTGGCGAGTATTCGTTCCCGAGTCTCGATCCGGGGACGTACAAGTTGAAGGCGGCGCTGCAGGGGTACAAGACGATCGAGCAGGGCGGGATCCGCGTCGGCACGCAGCAGTTCCTCACGATGGACCTCACGATGGAAGTGGGGCGCATCGAGGAGAACGTGACGGTGACGGGCGCCGCGCCGATCATCGAGACGTCGAACGCCTCGAAGGGCACCGTGCTCGACACGCAGGCGCTGCAGACGCTCCCGGCTCCCGGACGCAACGCGTTCATGATCGGCGTCTCGGTGCCGACGGTCATCCCGTCGGGCGACGCGCAGTTCAACCGCCAGCAGGATCAGACCAACGTCTCGCTGGCCTCGCTCGGCGGCGGCACGCGCCGCGGCAACAACTACACGCTCGACGGCGTCCCGGTCACCGACAGCCAGAACCGTCCGATCGCGATTCCGACGATCGAAGCGGTCGACGACCTGAAGATCCAGGTGCACACGTACGACGCCGAAATGGGCCGCACGGGCGGCGGCGTCTACAACACGACCATGCGCAGCGGCTCGAACCAGTACCACGGCGGCGGCTTCTTCCAGTCGCGGCCGGTCTGGGCGCAGAGCAACAACTACTTCAGCGCGATCGCCGGGCTGCCGAACGCCGCGGGGCCGTACTATCTCGGCGGCGGTTCGCTCGGCGGCGCGATCGTGAAGGACCGCACGTTCTTCTGGTTCGCCAACGAGGACTACCACGACATCTCGACGCGGAACATCGGCGTGACGATGCCGACGGCCGCCGAGCGGGCAGGCGACTTCTCGAATCTCGTGACCAGCAGCGGTGCGCACGTCACGATCTACGATCCGCTGACGCACCTGCCGTTCCCCGGCAATATCATTCCGGCCAACCGGATCAATCCGGTCGCGGCGAACATGCTCAAGTACCTGCCGCTGCCGACGACGAATCCGAACGTCGACAACGGCGCGATCAACTACAACATCACTTCGACGCTCGACGACCAGTTCCAGCAGGAATACACCGTCAAGGTCGAGCACAAAATCACGGACAAGGTGTCGCTGAGCGGGTTCTACCTGTACAACCGCACCAACGAGCCGTGCGCCGACTACTTCGCGCAGGGGCAGAATGGACCGAACCGCTTCGCCGACCCGAACAACTACATCCTCGCGCGGCGGCCGCAGATCCTCACGTTGAACAACACGTGGGTGCTGAGCGACACGTCGGTGATGGCGTTCCGCTTCGGCTACACGCGCTTCCCCGACAACAACACGCTGTCGTCGTCGTTCGATCCGCTGACGCTCGGCTTCGCCCCGATCTACGCGACGGAGTACAGCCCGGCCTACGCCAAGTTCCCGTACACGGACATCATCGGGTACGACCAGCAGGTTCGCACGATGGGCGCGATCAACCCGACCAACATCCTGTACCGGTCGACCGCTGCCAACGCGAGCTACTCGAAATTCATGGGCTCGCACACGGTGAAAGTGGGCGGCGATTTCCGCCGGTTGTCGGACGCCACCTACATTCCCGGCAACAGCAACGGCAACTTCGTCTTCGACCGCGAGTTCACGTCCGCGAACGGCCTGACGGCGAACGACCTGACGTCGGGCAACTCGTTCGCGTCGTTCCTGCTCGGGTATCCGTCGGGTGACACCGGCAACCTCGCGACGTTGACGACGACGACCGCGGCGAACATCTACACGAACTACTACGGCGGGTACTTGCAGGACGACTGGCGCGTCAGCGGCAAGTTCACGCTGAACTACGGCCTCCGCATCGAGCACGAAGACGGCATGCGCGAACAGAACAACGCGTTCACCGTCGGCTTCGATCCGAACGCGACGAGCTCGCTGAGCAGCGTCACGATTCCGGGCGATCCGCTCGCGGGCACGTCGGCGCGCCAGGTGAAGGGCGGCCTGATGTTCGCCGGCGTGAATGGCAACCCCGTCGTGCAGGGCAACCAGCCGGCGGTGAAATGGTCGCCGCGCGTCGGCGCCGTCTACTCGATGACGCCGAAGGACGTCCTGCGCGCGGGCTACGGCCTGTTCTGGGCGCCGTACAACTACACGCCGCCGAGCCCGACGACGAACAATTACGGCCAGGTGGGCTTCACGCAGAACACGCTCAGCCCGCAAACGGCCGGCGTGCCGACCGTCACGCTCACCAACCCGTTCCCGAACGGCGTCCTGCAGCCGTCCGGCAGTACGCTCGGCGCGAACGCCGGCGTCGGCACGAACATCGCCTTCGTCGATCAGAACCGCACGGCGCCGCGCGTGCAGCAGTACTCGGTGGACTACCAGCGCGAGCTGGGCCACGAGATGGCGCTGACCGTCAGCTACGTCGGATCGCGCGGCGATCATCTCGGCCTCGGCGGAACCGTCGACGTCGGCGTCAACATCAACCAGCTCGATCCGAAGTACCTGGCGCTCGGGTCCGCGCTCACGCAGTCGGTGCCGAACCCGTTCCTCGGTGTTGCGGCGTTTCAGGGCACGTCCCTCTACACGGCTGCCACCGTGCCTCGCTACCGCCTGCTGCTGCCGTATCCGCAATTCAACCAGGTGAGCGACCGGCAGGTCACCGAAGGCCTGAGCCGCTACAACGCCGCGGTGTTCGAATGGACGAAGCGGACGACGAACGGGTGGGGCGGCCGCATCAGCTACACGTACAGCGTGCTCAAAGACAACCAGTTCGGCGAGACGAACTTCTTCTCGCGCGATTCGGGCTTGCCGCTGAACAACTACAACTACATCGCGAGCGCGCCGGCCTGCACCGGCAACGACCTCGCCGCGTGCTACGACCCGTTGGCGGAGTACTCGAACAGTTTGCTCGACGTTCCGCATCGACTGGTCGTCGCGCCCACGTTCCAGCTGCCGTTCGGCAAAGGCAAGAAGTGGGGGAACCAGAGCCAGCTGGCGAACCTCGTCGGAGGCAACTGGGACATCTCGTTCATCTGGATCTTCCAGAGCGGATACCCGATCAACCTGACGCAGAACGACAACCTCGGCGGCACGATGCTCGGCGCCTACGCGCAGCGCCCGAACATCGTCCCCGGCGTTGATCCCACCTGCTCGGGGGACTACGCCGCGTGTCTGTCTTCGGCGGACCATCCGACGGCCACATGGGTGAATCCGGCAGCGTTCTCGATCGCGCCGAATTTCACCTACGGCAACGCGCCGCGGACGCTGACGAGCGTCCGGACGCCGACCCAGAACAACGTCGACCTGTCGGTGATCAAGGGCGTCCTGTTCCCCGGCGGCAAGTCGGCGCAGTTGAAGCTCGAGGTGCTGAATCTGTTCAACCGCGTCACCATGCGCGGCAACACCACGTCGGATACGTTGGGCAGCACCAACTTCGAGCAGTGGAACCAGCAGTCGGGGTTCCAGCGCCTGTTGCAGGTGATGCTGCGGTTCAACTTCTGACGTTGCGGCAGTTGACAGCTCACGGTTGACGGTTAACAGTTACGTGAGCTGCCAACCGTGACCGTCGGCTGTGCTGTCAACTGTCAACCGTAGACTGTCGATTCTCTTCGCCGTGGCGCTGAGCGCCGCCGTTCTGAACGGCGCTCAGGTCACGGCGCCGCTCGGCCACATCTCGTTCCCCAACAGCGGCTCGGCCGCCGCGCAGGCGCCGTTCGTCCGCGGCGTGTTGTTCCTCCATAATTTCGAGTACGACGACGCGATTGCGGCCTTTCGCGAAGCGGAGCGCGCGGATCCGTCCTTTGCGCTGGCGTACTGGGGCGAGGCGATGTCGTTCAACCAGACGCTCTGGTACAACGAGAACCTCGCGAAGGGGCGCGACGCGCTGAACCGGCTCGCGCCGACGCCGCAGGCGCGCCTGGCGAAGGCGCCGACCGCGCGCGAGAAGGGGTATCTCGCGGCCGTCGACGTGATGTTCGGCCCGGGCGACAAGGCGTCGCGCAACCGCGCCTACGCCGATCGCATGGCGCAGCTCCACGCGCAGTTTCCGGACGATGACGAAGCGACGCTGTTCTACGCGCTGGCGCTGCTCGGGACGCAGCCGGAGAGCGGCGCGCGCGACATCACCGTGATGATGAAGGCGGGCACCCTCGCGCTCGCCGTCCTGAAGAAGCACCCGCAGCATCCGGGTGCCGCGCACTACGTCCTCCACGCGTTCGACGACGGCGAGCATGCGGCGCTGGCGCTGGAAGCGGCGCGGACGTACGCGAAGATCGCGCCGGCGTCGAGCCACGCGCGGCACATGCCGTCGCACGCGTTCCTGCCGCTGGGGATGTGGGACGAGGCCGCGGCGTCCGACGAGGCGGCGTTCCAGACGTCGGTCGATCTCGCGAAGGCGAAGGGGTTGTCCGCGGCGCAGTACGACTTCCACGCGCTGTCGTGGCTGGAGTACGAGTACTTGCAGCAGGGGAGATTTTCAAGAGCGCGAGAGGCCCTCGAAAGGGTTCGCAAGGTTCTCGAGGTTCTCGGGGTTCAGGCAGGTTCTCAGGGTTCTCAGGGTTCTCGGGGTTCTCGTGAGCACCCGGCGAACCCAACGAACCAAGAGAACCCTGAGAACCGAGAGAACCCAGAGAACCATCACGTGGAGAGCGAGATCGGCCGCGGGTACGGCGCGTTCTCGCTCAAGAGCGAGCTCGCCTCCATGCGCGCCCGGCTCGTCGTCGACGCGGGCGCGTGGGAGGAGATGAAAGGGCAGACGGCCTTCGGCAACGTCGACGAGCTGTTTGCGCTCGGGATCGCGAGCGTGAAGCTGGGCGACGAGGCGCGCGCGGAGGCGGCGTTCGACCAACTGCAGCAGGCGCAGAAGGCGGCGCCGGACGAAGACAACCGTCAGCTCGCGCAGATCATGAGCGCCGAGGTGGCGGGGCTGCTGCAGCTCGCGCGCGGGCAGACGCGCGACGCGCTGCAGACGCTCGCCGTCGGCGCGCGGCTCGAGGCGTCGCGGCCGCATCCGATCGCGCGGCCGTATCCGATCAAGCCGGCGGCGGAGCTGTACGCCGAGGCGCTGCTCGCGTCAGGCGACGCGGCGGGCGCAGTGCAGCAGTTCCAGGCGGCGCTGGCGCGTACGCCGCGCCGCGCACAGGCGCTGATCGGTCTCGCGCGCGCGGCGCAGGTCGCGGGTCAGCGCGCGGTCGCGGTCAAGGCCGCACGCGAATTCGTACACATGTGGCACGGCGCAGATGCGGGGCGCAAGGAGCTCGCGGACGCCCGCGCCATTGCCGGCCAGTAGCCGCGAACAAACGCGCGGTGCCTGGCACTTGCCTGGCACTTGCCTGGCACCTGTCTGGCACGTGCCTGGCACCTGTCTGGCACCTGCCTGGCACCTGTCTGGCACTTGCCTGGCACCTGCCTGGCACTTGCCTGGCACCAGCTAGACCTCGGCGATGTCGATCTCGCGCACGTAAAAGAACAAATCCAGGCGGCGCGTGCGGATGCTCGGATCGTCGACGCGCAGCACGATCTGGTATCGGCCCGGCGCGTCGGGACGCCACGTATGCGTCCACGTCGACCAGGTGAGCGTCGACGCCTGCGGCGTGCAGTGGTCGACCTTCGTCCACGGACCGCCGGCCTTGAACCGGATCGACAGCGCGCTCGTCGGCTTCGTCCCGCCCCAGATGATGCCGACGATGCGGTATTCGACGCGGCGGTTGACGACCCACTGCTCGACGCGGACGGGGATCGCGGCCGTGTCGATCGCCGGCGGCTCGTAGTCACGCGCCAGGAGCGAGCGCATGCGGCCAGGCGCGTCGAACGGCTGGTGCGTCCGCTCCGCGAACTCCTGCATCTGCGACGTCGCCTCGGCGGTGTCCGGCACGAACGCAATGGCGTCGATCCACTTGATGCACGCGCACCCGTACCAGCCGGGGACGCTGAGCCGCATCGGCGCGCCGTGATGGCGCGGCAGCGGCGCGTCGTTCATGCGTGACGCGAGGAGCGCGTGCGCGAGCTCGTCGCGCGTGAAAATCCAGCTCGCGCCCGGTGTCGACGTGCGCGACGGTCCCGGGTCGTCGACGCCCGTGACGAGCACGCGCGCGTGCGGCGCCGGCTTCGGCAGCCGATCGAGGATCGCCGGCAACGGGATCCCTTCCCACGTGGCGGCGCTCAGAAGTCCGAAGTTCGCCGGGTCGGCGTTGCCGGCGCACTCCATCACCCACGGTCCGACGCGAACGGCGCTCTTCTCGAGCGCGGCGACGTCGATGCCGCTCGCCCTGAGCTTGTCGAACGGGCGAGCGCTCGCGATCTCCGCCGGTACGGCTGTGCGGATATAAAAGCGATCGTTCGGCGTGACGAGCGTCGACGGGTCGTCCGGCCGAATCGTGGAGAGGTCGGTGAATTGACGCGCGTCGAGGCCGTTGCCGAGCAGCCGCCCGAGCGGCGCGACGCGGCCGCCGCCGGCAGTGCCGAGCGGCACGGTCCCGACCAAGCGCGCGTTCGAGGTCTGCGGAAAGAACGGAAGGGCGAGGGTGGCGGCGAGGAAGTCGCGGCGGTTGATCATGGAACTCAGAACCCGAGGCTCAGAACTTGGAATCCGGCGGCGTGCCGAATGCCAAGTTCCGAGCTCGCGGTCCTAAGTTTAGTGCGTGCTACGCGGCCACACCGTGCCCTGATCCTGTCCCTTGGTCACCGTCTGCATCCCCTTGTAGAGGAAGCGCTGCAGGCGACGCCCGTCGTAGGTCTCGGTGGTGTAGATGTTCCCCTTCGAGTCGGTCGCGATGCTGTGGACCGCGTAGAACTGGCCCGGCATCTTGCCGCCCTCGCCGAAGCTCGTGAGGATTTCGAGCGACTGGCGATCGAGGATCCACACCTTCTCGTCGTGGCCGTCCGCGAGGTAGATGAACTTCTGCTGCGGATCGTTGGAGAAGGCGATGTCCCACGTCGAACCGTCGCCGAGCGTGCGCTTGCTCACCCAGGCTTCCTTGATGAACTTGCCTTCGGGCGTGAACACCTGGATGCGATCGTTGACGCGGTCGCAGACGTAGACGAGGCGATCCTTCGACAGCTCGGCGCAGTGCACCGGCGTGCGGAACTGCTGCGCGGGCGGCGCATCGGGATTGTACCGGCCGATGTTCGTGTCGTCCGGCTTGTTGCCGTACGCGCCCCAGTAGCGCTTGAACTTGCCGGTGTCGGCGTCGATGACGGCGACGCGCTTGTTGCCGTAGCCGTCGGAGATGTAGGCCTCGTTCTCCTTCTGGTCGACGAAGATCTTCGCCACCTGGCCGAAGTGCTCGGTGCTGTTGCTGTCGACCGGCACGCCTTTCTTGCCGAACTGGTTCAGGAACTTGCCGTCCTGCGTGAACTTCAGCACGAGGCCGTCGCCGCCGCCGTTGCCGCCGATCCAGACGTTGCCCTTGTAGTCGATCGTGATGCCGTGGTTCGACGAAGGCCACTGATAGCCATCGCCGTCGCTGCCGCCCCAGTGGCGCGCGAGCGTGCCGTCGGGCAGGAAC
>Ga0070741_10020792_pt1 | contig 10283 bp, 8 predicted proteins | sample Coa_R1_4_FD_66440 | JGI IMG/M metagenome (GOLD analysis project Ga0070741, IMG submission 66440) | Surface soil microbial communities from Centralia Pennsylvania, which are recovering from an underground coalmine fire - Coalmine... | ecosystem: Environmental > Terrestrial > Soil > Unclassified ...
TGGCGAAATGGGATCGCGCTCTGAACGAGCACACGTTGCTTTCGAAGCACGAAATGAACGAGGCAATGACGCCGGTGAAGGTTGGTGACAATTCGGTTCGCGGACCGGACGGCTCGCCCGCCCAGTACGGGTTCGGATGGTTCCTGAACCCATATAACGGACACCAGCGGGTGTGGCATTACGGCGAAACGGCAGGGTTCAGGACAAACATTCAGCGATTCACGAAGGAAGGGGTCACAGTTGTCGTGCTGTGCAACCGCGACGATGTCACTCCCGGAGACCTGGGATTGAAGGTCGCAGATCTGTATCTAAACCCGAGGTAAGTCGCTGGGTTTGAGGCTGGCCCAGGATTCCGCTGCCGCCACTCGCTTGGCGATGGCCGGATGCGAATGGAAGAGCCATTCCACCCATTTTGAAGGCGTCCGCTCGGCCAGATTCTGCTCGGCCAGCTTGTTCATCGACGAGATAAACGGGGCCACGCTACTTATCGACTGAAAGCAATAGCGGTCAGCCTGGCGCTCGTTGAACCGCGAATATGCATTCAGCACCGGCATGAGAATCAACGACAAGACCGTCGAGACCAGGACCAGCAGCGGCAGGCTGGCGAAGTCAGAAAGTGTCTCGAACATGTGCCACTGCTCGACCGCGTAACGCAAAACCGCGTTGGCGGCCCAAAATCCAAGTAGAGTAATCCCGGCCTGCACCAGAATACTTTTAGGAATGTGCCTGTGGACGTGATGTCCGAGTTCATGGGCCAGGACGGCTTCGATCTCGTCCTCGGAGTAGTTGTTCAGCAAAGTATCGGCAAGAATGATGCGGCGCGTGGCTCCCAGCCCAGTCAGGGCCGCATTGGCTTTCTTGCTCTTCTCCGATAGCTTCCATTCATAGACGCCGCGGACGCGGGTTCCGGCGCGCGCACTTAGCCGTACCAAACGGTCCTTCAGCGCCTCGTTCTCCAGCGGCTCAAATTTGTAGAACAGCGGCAACAAAACAACCGGTGCGATCTGCGCGAAGAAGATGAACAGGCCAGTGAAGACAGCCCAGGCTATCAGCCACCACTGCTGGGGCCATTGCCGGATGGTGAAATACAAAACTTCGACCAGGAGGGTTCCAATGACCAGACCGACCAGCCAGCCCTTGAACTCATCCCAAAGCCACGAGCCCAGTCTCTGGTTCGAAAGGTGATAACGGTGTTCCAGACGGAAGCTGTAAAGGTCCAGCCCCGCTCCCAGGACCTTGCTGAGGACCGTCAAGCTGAGCACATAGAAGAAAACTGCCAGCGAATACGATTGGCCCGCTGAGCGGTAGGCAAAGTCACGCAGGCTGCCGGTCCAACCGGTCACGAGCAGAACGATCAGCAGCAGCAGGCCGAGAAGAAAATCAGCGACACCAAGCCAACGCCGAAGCCGGTTGTAGCGTTTTGCGTCCGAGGTGTCGGCAGGGATCGATAATGTGCTCGCAACTCCCATCCTGGCTTTGATTATCGCTTAAAGCGCGTCATGACCAAAGTATTTCCGGCACTCGCGAGTTACGACCGGGCAGCAGCAACAGGTCAGGCGGCGCTATTCACGAAAGCTTCGCCGCTGGCCAGGATCTCGCGCGTGAGTTCCTGGCTCGCCGCTTCCGCATATAGACGCAGTAATGGCTCGGTGCCGGAAGCGCGGAACAAAATCCAGGGCTCGGCCCCGTTGCCATTAGTCGGCGCGTCGAGGAAGAACTTCACGCCATCCATGCCTTCTTTTTTGATGACCTTGTACTTGCCAAGACTGGTGGTGTCGTCGGCGCGGGCGCGGCGAATGGCACCCTGCTTCACGTCCTCAGGAATGTGCATGTCGCGCCGGCCGTAGTAGTGCTCGCCATATTCGCGTTGCAAATCAGCGACTAACTCACCGAGCGGCTTACCCTCTTCAGCCATGACGTTGGCGAGCAGCAGGCTGTTCAAAACTCCATCGCGCTCGGGCAAGTAGCGGGAGTACCCGATGCCGCCAGACTCCTCGCCCCCAATGAGAATCTCGCGCTCCATCATCAGGTCGGCAATGTGCTTGAATCCGATCGAACATTCATTCAGTTTGCGGCCATGCCGGGCGGCGATGCGGTCGAGCATGCGCGTGGTATTGAATGCCCGCACTACCTCCCCCGGCCATTTCTTTCGCTTCAACAACCATTGCAGAAGGATGGAAAAAATCTTATGCGAATCCACGAAGCTGCCGTCTTCCGCAACCGCGCCAATGCGGTCCGCGTCTCCATCCGTAGCGAGACCAGCATGGCAACCCTCTTTCACCACGGTTTCCTGGAGCATGGCCACGTGGGGCTCGATCGGCTCCGGATTAATGCCCGGGAACAGCGGATTCAAGTCCTGCCGGATAGCCATATGGTCAATATCGCGATCGGAAAAGATCTTCGCCAGCACCCCGCGGCCGGAACCATGCATGCTGTCTATCACGAACTTGAACTTCGCCCGGGTGATCAGATCAAGGTCAGCGAATTTGCAGATGGCATCGACATAGGCAGGCTTGAGATCGACTTCCTCAATAGACCCTCGGCGGCCGTTCGGCATTGCTCCGGCGCGCACCTCGTCCTCGATGATCTTCATGATGGCCGGAGTCGCCGAGCCCCCGAATTTTGCCTTAAACTTGACGCCGTTCCAGTTCCAGGGATTGTGACTGGAAGTAACCACTACTCCGCCCGCAGCACCGAGGTTCTTCACCGCATAGGAAATCGCCGGGGTGGGAGTGTAATCGTTGGCCAGTTTGACTGGAATGCCTGCGCCCGCGATGACTTGGGCGACAATGCGAGCGGCATTCTGCGAGGCGAAGCGGGTATCGTAGCCCACGATTATGCCGCGCTTGGGATCCTCGTGATTCAGTACATACGACGATATCGCGCCCGCAACCCGGCGCACATTATCAAAGGTAAAGTCGTCGGCGATTATGCCGCGCCAGCCATCAGTACCAAACTTAATTTCCGCCATAAATCCGCTAACTCCTTGCCAACCCGCCCGCCTTGGATGCGAGCCGCGGCACCGGTGTTTGCTGGATTAGCAACTCAGCCTTCAGCAGCGAGTGCCACATTTGGGCCCGTGATAAACCTGGATCCCTCGCTCCGCTCGGGATGACAATTGAACAAGGTTTCAGCTGAAAGTCATCGCCGACTGCTGAGTTCTGCCTCACACCAACTTGGAAATTTTCTTCTCGTCGAGATACTTCACCACTTTGCCTACGTCTTGAGAATGCTCACGAACAGTGATGAGAAGCGCGTCCTCGGTCTCGACCACGACAAGGTTGCTAACGCCTACCGCGGCGACGAATTTTCCCGGCGCATGGATGTAATTCCCGCTGGAATTCAGCGCGAAACTGGCATCAGCCGAAATCAAATTGCCATCAGGTGGCCGCGACTTTGCGCTGTGGTGTTCGTGGAGTGCCGTCCAGGACCCGAGGTCATTCCAGCCGAAATCCGCCGGGATGCAGTAGATATTGGAGGCGCTTTCGCCCTTGGAAGAGCGCGGTTCCAGCACCGCGTAATCGATGCTGATGTTTTCGCACTTGGGATAAAGTTTGCGGAAGGTGGTGTTGAACTTCCGAGTGCCGAATGCGGCGGCGATTTTTTCCAATAAGGACGCGGTTTTCGGCAGATGCTCCCTTAGTGCATTCGCCAGCGTTCCAGCGCGCCACAAGAACATGCCGCTATTCCAGAAATAGTTTCCCGCCTTAAGAAATTCCGCGGCCCGCGCCACATCAGGCTTTTCTGTAAAGCGGCGCACACGGGAAACATCTTTATCGAACGCCTCGCCTGCCTCGATGTAGCCGTAGCCTGTTTCGGGCCGAGTCGGACGGATCCCGAGAACGATTATGTTTTCTCCTGCGGCGGCCAGCGAGACGGCACGATCGATTACGTCGCGATACCTCTTCTCATCTCCAATTACATGATCGGAGGGAAACAAGCCCAGAACCGCATCGGGATTCTCACTTTCCAGCAGGAAAGCAGCAAGGCCGATAGCCGGGGCAGTATTGCGGCCCACAGGCTCAGCCACGATCTGTTTCGCAGGAAGCTTTGGCAGTTGCCGGATGATCGCTGGCCGCAAGTCGTCATTGGTGATGACCCAAAAATTTCTGGCCGACGCAAGCGGCAGCAGGCGAGCCACGGTCTGCTGGATCATGGTTTGTTTGCCGTCGAGGGCCAACAACTGCTTGGCACGCTTCTTCCGGCTCAGCGGCCAGAATCGCGTGCCTCGTCCTCCGGCGAGAATTATGGGATAAAAGTTTTTAGTCACGGGTGGCACGATTAAGAGAACCCAGATCCCTCGCTTCGCTCGGGATGACAATCAAGATCCCTGGCTCCGCTCGGGATGACAATTTAGAAATCGGGTGACAACCTACCGCTTGTCACGAATTAAGAAAACCCAGATCCCTCGCTACGCTCGGGATGACACCCTAGATCCCTCGCTCCGCTCGGGATGACAACGCCTAAACCAGAAGCTCGAGACTACATGGTCGTCTTCGGCTCCGGCAGCGGCTTGCCAGGCACGTGAGCCATAATGAAATCCACGTTCCACTGCGGCCGCACTTCAAAGTTCCACAGCCCGGCCGGAATGACCACAGCGTCGCCCTTGCCGAATGTCACCGGGTCGGCACCGAGCGCTTCCACCACGCCACAGCCGTCCAGTCCGACAAGAATCTGGGCTGACCGGAGGCCAGACTCGTCGGCGGTCGAAAATGATTTTTTCTCGTGCAGACTAAACTTCTCAACCAGAAAATAGGGCGCCGCTACCAGCTCCTCACAATAAAAGCCGTTGCGAGAAGCTTGGGGCTGAGGTCGAATGACCTTGCCGGAACCGACTACTGCTTTCACCGCCGCGAGGCCTTCCTTCAAATGCAATTCGCGCGGGCGGCCGTAATCGTACAGGCGGTAGGTGGTGTCGGACTGCTGCTGCGTCTCGACCAGAACCGATCCCGGCCCGAGCGTATGCACGGTTCCGCCGGCCACGTAAATCAAGTCGCCGGTCTGGATGTCTACCCAGTTGAGCAGGTCCTCAGCTCGATTTTCGTGGATGGCACGCTCCAGATCGTCGCAAGTTGTACCTTGCTTTAGACCAAGGGCCACCTGCGAACCAGGCTTGGCGTCCGCCACGTACCAACATTCCGTCTTGCCCCACGGCTGGCCGACTTGTTGGGCACACTCGTCGTCGGGATGAACCTGGACCGAAAGTTTTTCATGCGGGAAAAGAAACTTAAGCAGCAGGGGGAACCGCTTGGGATCCCGCGCCGCCTCACCCACCAACTCAGGGCCGAATTTCTCGCTTAATTCCGCCAGCGAACGCCCGGAGAGCGGGCCATTGGCGACTTTGCAATGATCGCCGGTCAGCCAGGACTCGCCAATCTTCTCGGAGAAGTTCTGGTTTGGATAGATAGGGGAAAGATCGAGCGTCCCCCAGGGGCGGGGGTCGAAGACCGGGCTCATCAGCAAAGGGTAAAGCTCGCTCATAACAGAGGGGTCTCGAGCGGGGCACCGGACCGACGCTCGCGACCTCTGACCTTAGAAGCATCCGGCAGCAGAGAGGCTGCCTGAAGCGGCCTGAGGGAAATATGCGTCACAATGAGGCAAAGAACTTGCCCATCCGATCCAGGCCGCGATCGAGCTCTGTGACGGAGGTCGCGTAAGAGATACGGATGTGCTCGCGCGTCCCAAACCCTTCACCCGGGACCGCTGCCACGTGGGCTTCCCGTAGCAGCTTTCCGGCGACATCGGCAGGCGACGCCACCCCTCTCTTGCCGAAGAAAGACGAGACATTGGGATACGCGTAAAAGGCCCCTCCCGGCATGGTGCAGCGGATGCCCGGGATTGCCCGGAGTCCCTTCACTACATGGTCGCGCAACCGAATGTACTCCTGCCGCATCTCCTCCACGCACTGTTGCGGGCCTTTGAGGCCGGCGACGGCTGCTTTCTGCACAATGGAAGTCGGGTTCGAGGTGGACTGGCTCTGCAGCTTCTGCATGGCGCTGATGACCGGGGCGGGAGCGAGAGCATATCCGAGACGCCAACCTGTCATGGCATATGTCTTGGAGAGCGAACCGACGACGATCATCCGTTCTTTGTAATCGCGCAACGATCCTACCGAAAAGCGCTCCCCTGTGTAATTCAGGTACACGTAGCACTCGTCCGATATGACCCAAATGCCGCGCTTAGCGGCCAGGCTGACAATCGCCTCCATGTCATGGCGGCTCATCACTGCGCCCGAGGGATTCGACGGGGAGTTGAGGATGATCATCTTCGTCCGGGTGGTAATTGCGCGCTCGACCATCTCCGGTGTCAGCGCGAAGTTTTGTGCCTCGTCCGTCTCCACCAGGACGGGCTTAGCGCCGGCATAACGAATGATGTCCTTGAACGAAACCCAGTAGGGGACCGGGAGGATGACCTCGTCTCCGTGGTCGACCAGAACGTTGATCGCATTGAACAGGACGTGCTTGCCGCCCACCGAAGCCATGGATTCCTCGCGACGGTAGTCGGAGCGGAAATCGGCGGCGTGCCGCTGCACGATTGCGTCGCGCAGTTCCGCCGTGCCGCCCACGGCCGTGTACTTGGTGAAATTCCCCTGGATAGCCGCGATGGCAGCATCTTTGATGTGCTGCGGCGTGGGAAAGTGCGGTTCGCCCGCGCCGAAGTCCACTACGTCAATGCCTTGCGTGCGCAGCTTCTCGGCTTCCGCAACTACGGCCATGGTAGCCGAGGGTTCAATGCGGTTGATACGTTCCGTCAGTTTCAAGGTTAAGGTTGGCTCGGTCGCCACGGTCATCGCTTTTTTCCTGTTCTGGATTTCTTTCGAGGTTCCAGGTCTGCAAACTTGTGGGCTGGATCTATCTTCTCACGCAGGCGTTGCTCCACCAACTCGGGCACCAGCCCGGAAATGCGTCCACCAAGCTGCGCGATCTCGCGGACCAGCCGGGAACTCAGGTACGAATAGCTCAGGGCCGGCATCATGAATACAGTCTCCAGGTCGGGCGCCAGCTTGCGGTTCATCAATGCCATCTGCAGCTCGTATTCGTAATCGCTGATAGCGCGAATTCCGCGCAATACGGCCGAGGCATTGACGCTGATGGCGTAATCGACCATAAGACCGTCGAAGATGTCCACACGTACATTTTTCCAGCCTTCGGTCATGGCTGCCATCATTTCTTTGCGTTCGGCCAAGCTGAATAATGGTTGCTTCTCCGGATTACGCAGGATGGCTACGATCAGCTCGTCAAAAATCTTGCTGCCGCGCTCGATTAAGTCCAGGTGGCCGTTGGTGAGGGGATCGAAGGACCCGGGATAGATGGCGATGACCTTGTTCAATTGTCCTCGCGTGGGGTGAAGGACGATTCTATTCGGCGGGAAATGGAGTTGGCAAATACGTAGTCAAACTACGTATTGTCATCCCGAGCGCCGTCCGAACGAGCGAAGCGAGTTCGGACAAGTCGAGGGACCTGGGTTTTGGTCGCGCATCGCGTAGCGGGAGCCCGCAGCCGAAATCCCGAGCGCAGCGAGGGACCTTGGGTTTTGCTCGGTCCTTCCGAGCTCCGTCTCAACCTTACCGTCCGCACCGGATTTCGGTAGGCGAAAATGACATCGTTTTATCGGATTTGTTGACGTACAGATACGGGTGCTCGGCCCGGCCGTTGACGGTCACCTGCAGGATGACGCCGCTGCTCTCCTTCGTTCCGAGCGCACAATCGACTGAGTGATCCTTCACCAGGCCCCACTCTCCACCCGGCCCCCAGTCGCGGTAGAAATCGTTGTAGGGATATGCCGCGTACTTCTCGGGGTGCTGTCTCCATGCGGGATCATGCATCCAGACGCCATAGGCGCCCTCGTAATCTTTAGCCTGAAGTGCAGAGAAAAACTTGTCGACGACGTGCTCCTCAGGCCAGTAACGGAATCTCCACACCAGCAGCGCTACCACAACCACAGCGACTATCGCGTAAACGATAATCAGCTTGCGGCGCCGCTCGCGCGCAAGGTCAGGAGTGGGAGCATCGAGCAGAGTCATCACACATAAGGATACGGCAAACAGGCTCAATTGTATTTAGATTGAGGAGTTCAGATTGCAGATTTCAAAACGAAACCAGCCCGTTATTCCATTGGGGGTTACTCTGAAATCTGAAATCTCAAATCTGAAATCTGAAACGTAGAATGCCGCAGCACGGATTTCACTGCCTAGAGGCTTCTCTTGAACAGCGGCACGGCGATGCTCAGAGTAATGACGGCAAAGATGAACAAGTACAGCATGTCCGGCCAGATCGCCACCAGCCCTGCCTCTTTCAGCAGCAGCGACTTGAAGCCGTGCACCGCGTAGGTGAACGGGTCGCCTTTCGCAATCACACGCAGCCACATCGGGAATGCCTGAATCGGATAGATAGAACCACTGGGGAAAAACAATAACGTATTCAGGATCCCAAACATCGCGCGCGGAACCAGCGGGTCCTCGATACGCACCATGAGCAGGAACATCATCGTATTGAAAGCCAACGATGTCAGAACAATCATGCCCAGCAATCCGGCGAATGTTGCCAGACTAAAAATCGTGCCCACACCGGCCAGCAGCGCTCCGATTACGGTGATAATCACCCCCGTGAGCACTGCTTTGATTGCTCCAGCCAGATTAAGTCCGAAGACGAGTTCGATCTTCGTGATTGGCGTTACCAGATACCCCTCGTGCACCCCCCGCGCCTTGTCGTCGATGTAAAGCATCCCGCCGCCGATCATGACCGATACAAACATGGCCAGCGTAATGGAACCCGGCAGCAGGTACTTCATGTACTCGATATAGGGATACAACTCGACGATGTCGAGCGCGGTCTTCTGCAGAATCCGTGGCGAGATGTCCGGCTGGTTAAGTGCTTGGGTCAAGTCCGCCATCTCCGATTCCAGCGTCGAACTCATGAAGTTGTCGGAGTTGTCCACGACCAATGCAATGCGGGGGTGATTAGCTTCGTACACCCGTCGGGAATACTGCGGCGGAATGATCACTGCGCCCTGGATCTTGCCGTTGCGCACATCTTCCATCGCCTGCTTATCGTTGTCGTATGCGACTGGCACAAAGGTGCGCATGTTGGCCCGAACTGCGTCAAACGCCTCCCTTATACGCAATGACTGCGTGCCATGGTCCTGGTCCACAATACCCAGGCGCGCGTCGCGTATCTTCCCGCCAAATGCATTTCCCAGCACGATCAGCTGCACGAGAGGAAAAATCATGGACGCCAGCATCAGCGCCGGAGAGCGGAAGAACTTGCGCATTTCGCGCTCGACGATGGCCATCATCCGGTTCATGGCTGCAACCCCGGACGCTGCGGCATGACAAAGGCGTAAGCCTTGACCAGTTCGTCTCGCAACTGGCGGCCCGTGTAGTGGACGAAGACATCGTCGAGCGTAGTGTTCTGGACGGAAAGAGATTTGATTGGAATCTTTGCATGCACCGCCATTTCGACCAGCTCGGTCGTGGTGCGCGAGCCGTCGCTGGTGAGAACCCGATACATGCCGGCGCCTTCCGGCTTGACGGATGTCACTGCGGTCAGGCGTTCCAGCCGCTCCTCGATATCGTCAGGCGGATGTTCAAACTGCACTTCAATTACATTCGATCCGGGCACGCTGGCCTTTAGCGCCGCAGGAGTGTCGAGCGCGACCAGCTTGCCGTGGTCCACGATGGCAATTCGGTCGCACAGACGGTCGGCCTCGTCCATGTAATGAGTCGTGATGAGGATCGTGAGCTGGCGCTGGCTCTTGATGTTCATCAACATCTCCCAGACCGCCACGCGAGACACGGGATCCAGGCCGGTCGTAGGTTCATCGAGAAAGAAAATCCTGGGGTGATGCACCAGGCCGCGGGCGATTTCCAGGCGCCTGCGCATTCCGCCCGATAAGGTCTTTGTCTGGGCGTTACGCCACTTTGTCAGGTCCACGAGCTGCAACAGCTCATCAATCGATTTCTTGCGCTCTTTGGCCGGAACGTCATAAAGCTTGGCGTAGATGTTCAGGTTCTCCTCGACCGTCAGGTCCAGATCGCTGGTCAGCGCCTGCGGAATGACCCCGATCGCGCGCCGCACCGCGTTGGGTTCTTTTTTAACGTCATGTCCCGCGATGCGCGCACGCCCGGCGGTAATTGGGATGAGGGTGGTCATCATCCGGATGAGAGTAGATTTGCCTGCGCCGTTCGGTCCCAGTAATCCGAAGATCTCTCCCTCGGCAACTTTGAACGAAACATCATCCACCGCGGTGAAGTCCCCATACTTCTTGACGATGTGCTCCACCTC
>Ga0070741_10020793_pt1 | contig 10283 bp, 10 predicted proteins | sample Coa_R1_4_FD_66440 | JGI IMG/M metagenome (GOLD analysis project Ga0070741, IMG submission 66440) | Surface soil microbial communities from Centralia Pennsylvania, which are recovering from an underground coalmine fire - Coalmine... | ecosystem: Environmental > Terrestrial > Soil > Unclassified ...
ATGGTTGGGATAGGTGCGGATGAAGCGGTCGCACGCCGCCGCTGCCGTGGCGGCATCACCCGCGCGATAGTTCGCGTAGGCGTTCTCGAGGATCGCCTGCTGCGCGAGCCGGCCATACGGATAGCGCGACTCGAGCTGCTCGAAGAGCTTTTGCGCCCGCGTATAATTGCCCGACGTGAGCTCGTCGTGCGCTTCCTTGTAGAGCCTCTCGGCGCTCCATCCTGCCGTCTCGTCCTTGAGCTCGGGCAGCCAGCTGCAGCCGCCGAGCGCACCGATCAAAAGCCAGGCCATGCAGCACGCGCACCATGCCGCAAGACCCCTGCGACGGCCCGCGGAAGCCCGTGAAAACGACAACAACGACGATGAAGCGGACATGGGCGATCTCTCTGCAAACAAGCCCGACATTATAGCGGAGGACGGCTCCGATACCGCGCTCGCGCCCCGCCGTCTCGAGCTGCCGCCGAGCCTCGCCGGCACGCGTTTCGACCAGGCGCTCGCCAGGAGCCTTCCGGAGTTTTCGCGCAGCCGCTTGCAGGCCTGGATCGAGGCCGGACGCGTCACCATCGATGGTCGGCCGGCGCAGGCACGCTACAGGGTACGCGGCGGCGAAGAGGTCGTCGTGCATCCGGCGCCGGATGCGGCAGCGAATGCCTACGCGCCTCAGGACATCGCGCTCGCGGTCGTGCACGAGGACGACGCGATCATCGTGATCGACAAGCCCGCGGGCCTCGTGGTGCATCCCGGGAGCGGCAACTGGGAAGGCACGCTGCTCAACGCGCTTTTGCATCATGCGCCGCAGCTCGCGGGCGTGCCGCGCGCCGGCATCGTGCATCGTCTGGACAAGGACACGAGCGGATTGCTGGTGGTCGCGAAGACGCTCGCGGCGCAAACGGCACTCGTGCGGGAGTTGCAGGCACGCACCGTGCATCGCGAATACCTCGCCTTGGCGAACGGCGACATCGCGAAGGATGCAACGCTCGATGCGCCGATCGGACGCCATCCGACGCGCCGCACGATCATGGCGGTCGTGACCACGGGCAAGCCCGCGCGCACCCATTTCCACGTGCTGGAGCGGTTCGGCGACGCTACGCTCCTCGCGTGTCGCCTCGAAACGGGCAGGACGCATCAGATCCGGGTGCATCTCGCATCGATCGGCCATCCGCTGGTCGGGGATCCGACGTATGGCCGGCGCCATGCGATCGCCTTTCATCGCCAGGCATTGCATGCCGCGCGCCTCGAGCTTGCGCATCCGGTGACCGGCAAGCATTGCGCGTGGCGCTCGCCGCTGCCCGCCGATTTCCAGGCACTGCTCGACGACCTGCGTGCACGCACCAGAGCGAGGTCGGCATGAGCGTGGCCCCGCAGCCACGCGATGGCGAAGGCTTGCTGCCTCTTTGCATCGTGCCCGAATGGAACGCGCCGGCGAATGTGCGTGCGTTGATGACGACGCGTCGCGGCGGCGTATCGACCGGCGCCAGGGCGAGCCTCGATCTCGGCGGCCACGCGAGCCGTGCGCCCGACGTGCTCGAGAACCGGCGCCTGCTGCGCGCGCTGCTTCCGGCCGATCCGCACTGGCTGCACCAGGTGCACGGCGCGCACGTGGCGAATCTCGGTCGCGACGCCGCGGCGCAGGCATGGCCGCAAGCCGATGCCGCCATCACCACCGCGCGTAATGTCGTGTGCGCCGTGCGTGTCGCCGATTGCCTGCCGGTGCTGCTCGCGGACGTGGGCGGCCGGTGCGTCGGCATCGCACACGCCGGCTGGCGTGGCATGGCAGGCGGCGTGATCGAAGCGACCGTGGCAGCCATGCGCGAGGCCGGCAGCGCACGGCAGACCGCATGGCTCGGTCCGGCGATCAGCCGCGCCGCGTTCGAGGTCGGGCCCGAGGTGCACGCGGCCTTTTGCAGCGATGATCCGGCGGCCGAGCATGCGTTCACACCCGGCGCCGCACCGGCCAAGTGGCAGGCCGATCTTTATGCGCTCGCGCGACGCCGGCTGCAGCGCGCGGGCGTCACGGACATCGCGGGTGGCGGCTATTGCACACGCACCCAGGCCGATCTTTTTTTCTCGTACCGGCGCGAGCACGAAACGGGACGCATGGCTGCGCTCGTCTGGATCGCATGAATCCGCTGCTCGCGACGATCCTCGCGTGTCTTGCCGGCGGAGTGCTGTCCATCGTCGCCGCGGCGGGCACGCTTGCGCTGCATCCCTCGCGCATCGCGCGCCTCGTGAGCTTCGCCGTGGGTGCACTGCTCGGGGCGGTGTTCCTGGAATTGCTTCCGCACGCGCTCGAGGACGGCACCGTCGACGGCGTGATGATGACCGTTCTCGCCGGCCTGCTCGCATTCTTCCTGCTCGAAAAGCTGGTGCTGTGGCGCCACAGCCACGGTGATCGCGGCAGCGATGCCGAATCGCCCACGCATGCGGGGCATCATCATCACGGGCCGGTGGCCGACAGCGGCCGCTCGGGGCTCATGATCCTGATCGGCAACAGCGTGCACAACTTCTGCGACGGCATCGTGATCGCCGCATCGTTCCTCGCCAATCCGGCCTTGGGCGTTGCGACCACGCTCGCGATCGTGGCGCACGCGATTCCGCAGCAGGTCGGCGATTTCGCGATCCTGCTCATGTCCGGGTTCGGGCGCGCCAAGGCGTTCGCGTACAACGTGACGACCGGCGCCGCGACCGTCGTCGGCGGCATCGCGGGATACCTGTTCCTTGCCCCCATGCAGCAGATCCTGCCCAATGTTCTGGCGCTCGCCGGCGCGAGCCTTCTGTACGTCGCCGTCGCCGATCTCATCCCGACGCTGCATCGGCACATCCAGCCGCTCGAGACCGCGAAGCAGCTGCTGCTGATCGGCTGCGGCATCGGGATCATCGCCGCCGTGCACGTGCTGCTGGAGGGCGGCTGAATCCGGGCGAGAACCGGAACCGCCCGGGTGCTGACAAACACATGCGCCACACCGACCCCGAGATCGACTCGCGATGCCGCACGACCACAACCCGATGACCGCACAATGGACCGACCTTGCCACGCGCTGGCAGGAGCTCGCGCGCGAGTGGGCGCAATGGTGGGTGCAGGCCGCCGCGCAATCGAATCCGGCATTGGCCGCTGCCGGCAACGCGGTGAGCGGCGCACGCGCGGCCGCCGAGATCGATGCGGCCGCCATGGAGCACGCCGACCAGGTCGCAAGAATCAATGCGCGATATCAGCCGCGGTTTCAGGCGTTATGGGTGGCGGCGCAGGAGGCGCTGATGCAGCCGGGTGCCGCACGCCTGCCCGCCATTGCCGAACCGCCCGCGGGCGATCGGCGCTTCGCCGCACCGGAATGGAACACGCTGCCGTACTTCGCGCTGCTCAAGCAGCACTATCTGCTCACCGCGGAATACCTGCGCGAGCTCGCGGCGATCGCGCCGTTGCCACCGGACGAGAAGCGCCGTGTGAGCTTCCTCACGCGCCAGTTCATCGATGCCATGGCGCCGACGAACTTCCCCGCGACCAATCCGGAAGTATGGAAGGCCGCGCTTTCGAGCGAAGGGGAAAGCCTGCGCCGCGGCATCGGCAACATGCTGGCCGATGCGCGCAAGGGCCGCATTTCGATGACCGACGAGCGTGCCTTCGAGATCGGGCGCAACCTCGCGATCACGCCCGGCGAGGTCGTCTATCGCAACGATCTCATCGAGCTCATCCAGTACCGCGCGACGACCAGGCGCGTGCACAAGCGGCCCTTGGTGATCGTGCCGCCCTGCATCAACAAGTACTACATCCTCGACCTGCAGCCGGACAATTCCTTCGTGCGCTGGGCGGTCGACCAGGGCCATACCGTGTTCATGATCTCGTGGCGCAACATCCCGCCGCAGCTCGGGCAGCTCACGTGGCAAGACTACGTCGACCTCGGTGCGCTCACCGCCATGGACATCGCGCGCCGGATCGCCAAGAGCGACACGATCAACGTGCTGGGGTTCTGTGTCGGTGGCGCCATCGTCGCCTGCGCGCTCGCCGTGCTGCGCGCGCGCGGCGACAAGAGCGTGGCCAGCGCGACGTTCCTCACCACGCTCCTCGACTACGGCGATCCCGGCGACATCGCGGTCTACGTCTCGCGCGAGTTCCTGGCCGCGCGCGAGCCGGCGCTCATGGCCGGCCAGCGCGTGCGCGGCGGCGAGCTCGCGGGCGCCTTCGCCAGCCTGCGCGCGAACGAGCTCGTGTGGAATTACGTGGTACGCAACTATCTCAAGGGCGAGACGCCGCCGCCGTTCGATCTCCTGTACTGGAACGGCGACTCGTCCAACCTGCCCGGGCCGATGTACGTGTACTACCTGCGCAACTTGTACATCGAGAACCGGCTGCGCGAGCCCGGCGCGCTGACGCTGCTCGGCGAGCGCATCGATCTTTCGCGCATCGACATGCCGAGCTACGTGTACGCCTCGCGCGAGGACCACATCGTGCCGTGGCATTCGGCCTACGCGACGACGCAGCTCGTCGGCGGACCGGTCGTGTTCACGCTCGGCGCGTCCGGTCATATCGCCGGCGTGGTGAATCCACCATCGAAGCACAAGCGCAATTACTGGACCCACGCGCATATCGAGCAGGATCCGCAGCGCTGGCTCGAGCGCGCAGAGGAAAAGCCCGGAAGCTGGTGGCCGCATTGGGAAGCATGGCTCGCGAAGCACGGCGGCGGAGAGCGCACTGCACCGCGCAAGACGGGCAACGCGCAATTCCGCGCGCTCGCGGCTGCTCCCGGGCAATACGTAAAGGAAATCGTGGCCTGAACGCATGCGCTAAGATGAGTCGTGCAGGCCGCGGTGCCTGCGGCATTCCAGCGCGGCGCGAGCGCAGCGCCACCTCAACGAAGGAGATCCTCCATGACCGACATCGTGATCACCAATGCGTTGCGCACTGCCGTAGGCAAGTTCGGCGGGTCGCTGGCAAAGATTCCCGCGCCGGAGCTCGGCGCGACCGTCATTCGCGCCTTGCTCGCGCAAAGCCGCGTGCCCGGCGAGGCGGTGTCGGAAGTCATCCTGGGCCAGGTGCTCACTGCCGGCAGCGGGCAGAATCCCGCGCGCCAGGCGCTCATCAAGGCGGGGCTGCCGAACGCGATTCCCGCGATGACCATCAACAAGGTGTGCGGCTCCGGGCTCAAGGCGGTGATGCTCGCGGCGCAGGCGATCCGTTGCGGCGATGCCGACATCGTCATCGCCGGCGGCCAGGAGAACATGAGCGCATCGCCGCACGTGCTGCCCGGCTCGCGCGACGGCTTCCGCATGGGCGATGCCAAGCTCGTCGACACGATGATCGTCGATGGCCTGTGGGACGTGTACAACCAATACCACATGGGCACGACGGCGGAGAACGTCGCGAGGCAGTACGGCATCTCGCGCGCGCAGCAGGACGAGTTCGCCGTCGCGAGCCAGAACAAGGCCGAGGCGGCGCAAAAGGCCGGCAAGTTCAAGGACGAGATCGTTCCGGTCATGATTCCGCAGCGCAAGGGCGACCCCGTTGCGTTCGCGCAGGACGAGTTCATCAAGGCGGGCACGACGCTCGAATCCGTCGCCGGGCTGCGCGCCGCGTTCGCCAAGGACGGCACCGTCACCGCCGCGAACGCTTCGGGCATCAACGACGGCGCCGCAGCGCTGGTGGTGATGTCGGAGCGCCGCGCGCGCGAGCTGGGACTGAAGCCCCTCGCGCGCATCCGCGCGTACGCGTCGGCGGGCCTCGATCCGGCGGTGATGGGCATGGGTCCCGTGCCGGCGTCTAAGCGCTGTCTCGAGAAGGCGGGATGGAACGCGTCCGATCTCGACCTCCTGGAAATCAACGAAGCGTTCGCCGCGCAAGCGTGCGCCGTCAACCAGGAGATGGGCTGGGACACGAGCAGGATCAACGTCAACGGCGGCGCGATCGCGCTCGGTCACCCGATCGGGGCATCCGGCGCACGCGTGCTCGTGACGTTGCTGCACGAGATGCAACGGCGCGACGCGAAGCGCGGCCTTGCTTCGCTTTGCATCGGCGGCGGCATGGGCGTCGCACTGGCTGTCGAGCGCTGAGCTTAGTAGCCTCACCCCAACCAGGAGGAGATCGACATGGCAGCGGAACAAAAGCGTGTCGCATTGGTGACAGGCGGCATGGGGGGCCTCGGTGAAGCCATTTGCATCAAGCTCGCTGCGCTGGGCTACACCGTCGTGACCACGCATTCGCCGGGCAACAGCAAGGCGCAGGACTGGCTCGCTTCGATGCGCGCTCACGGCTACGCCTTCCACGCCTATCCCTGCGATGTCGCAAGCTTCGACAGCTGCGTGGAATGCGTCGGCAACGTGGTGCGCGAGGTCGGGCCCGTCGACGTGCTCATCAACAACGCCGGCATCACGCGCGACATGACCTTCAAGAAGATGGACAAGGTCAACTGGGACGCCGTGATGAAGACCAATCTCGACAGCTGCTTCAACATGGCCAAGCAGGTCGCCGACGGCATGGTCGAGCGCGGCTGGGGCCGCATCATCAACATCTCGTCGGTGAACGGCCAGAAAGGCGCCTTCGGGCAGACCAACTACTCGGCGGCGAAGGCCGGCATGCATGGCTTCACCAAGGCGCTCGCGCTGGAAGTCGCGCGCAAGGGCGTCACCGTCAACACGATCTCGCCGGGCTACATCGGCACGAAGATGGTGATGGCGATCCCGCAGGAGGTGCTCGAGACCAAGATCATTCCCCAGATCCCGATGGGGCGCCTGGGCAAGCCGGAGGAAGTGGCGGGTCTGGTCGCCTATCTCGCGAGCGAGGAAGCCGCCTTCGTCACGGGCGCCAACATCGCCATCAACGGCGGCCAGCACATGTTCTGAGCTGGTACGGCGCAGGCACACGGCGGTCGAGCTTCGGCCGCCGTTTTCGTTTGGGCCGCGGCCGATCGACCATGATCACGCAGGCGATGCCGCACTTTCTTTGCGACGAGATGCTCGGTCGCTTCGCGCGCTACCTGCGTGCAGCAGGCTACGACACGACGCTCGCGAGCGGTGGCATGGCCGACCGCGATCTGCTCGCGCTCGCGGCGCACGAGCACCGCCTCTTTCTCACCTGCGATCGCGGCATCGCCGAGCACAAGGCGGCGCGGGAACGCGCCATCGTCCTGCCGCGCGCGTCGCTCGATGATCTTGCGCGCGAGCTCACCCGCATCGCGCACGTCCGGTGGCTGCGCGCGCCGTTCACGCGCTGTCTCGTCGACAACACGCCCCTCGAGGCGGTCGCGTCGCATCATCGGGAGCGCGTGCCGCACGACGTCGCGATGGCGGACGCGCGGTTCTGTCCCGGCTGCGGGCGCGTGTACTGGGCGGGATCGCATCATCGGCGCATGCAGCGCCGGCTCGAGGCGTGGGCGGCAGGCCGCTTCGGCGAGGCATCATGAGCGGCTATAATGCCGCGCCACTTTCCCGGAGGATTCCGTGCGCATTCCGTTGTTTCGAATTTCCGCCGCCATCGTGGGCGCGCTGCTGACGAGCATCGCGCTCGCGCAGGATGCATATCCCAGCAAGCCGATCACCATGATCGTGCCGTTCCCGCCCGGCGGCGTCGCCGACATCGTCGCGCGCCCGGCCGCCGATGCAATGAGCCGCTACTTGAAGCAGCCGGTCGTGATCGAGAACAAGGCCGGTGCGGGCGGCGGCATCGGCATGCAATATGTCGCGAAGTCCAAGCCCGACGGCTACACCGTCCTGCTCGCGCTGTCGTCCATCTCGATCCTGCCCGAAGCCGACAAGGTCACCGGCCGGCCGCCGATGTTCCAGCTCAACCAGTTCATCCCCGTCGCGCGCCTCACCGCCGATCCGACGGTGCTCGCGGTGCGCGCCGACAGCCCGTGGAAGACGCTCAAGGACTTCATCGACGATGCCAGGAAGCGCCCCGGCGCGATCACCTACGGCTCCTCGGGCAACTACGGCACGATGCACGTGCCGATGGAGATGCTCGCGCAGAGCGCGGGGGTCAAGCTCCTGCACGTGCCGTACACCGGCGCCGGTCCCGCTGTCGTTGCCTTGCTCGGTGGAAACGTCGATGCGCTCGCGACCGGTCCGTCGACGGTCATCCAGCACGTCAAGTCCGGCAAGGTGCGCGTGCTCGGCGAATGGGGCGACAAGCGTCTCGCCTCGTTGCCGGAGGTGCCGACGCTGAAGGAGTCGGGCTATGACGCGGTGTTCTTCCAGTGGTCCGCGGTCTTCGTGCCGGCCGGCACGCCCGAGCCCATTGTCGCCAAGCTGCGCGAGGCAGCGAAAGCGGCGGCGACGGATCCGGCCTTCGTCGCCGCGCTCAATACCGTGCAAACGCCCGTGCAATATCTCGATGCGCCCGAGATGCGTCGCTTCTGGGAAGAGGATGCAAAGAAGCTTGCCGCCGCCGTGCAGCGCGTCGGCAAGGTCGAATGATCATTGCGCCGCCTGCACCGCGTGATGGTGGTGGCCGTGTCCATGGCCATGGCCGCCGGCCATCTGCTGCTGCAACGACTGGAACGCCTGCTGCGCACCTGCGACATCGCCGCTCGACAACGCCGTGCCGAGCGTCTTGAGCGCGTCCTGAAAGCTCGCCGAACCGCCCTGGCTCGTCGTGTCCTGCGTGCCCGAGGCGCCCTGCGCTTGCCGCGCCGCGCGCACCTGCTGCACGGCGTCGAGATCCTTCTGGTAGGTCGCGAACGCGCTCTGCGCCCCCGCGACGTCACCGGAGTTCAAGGCGGCGCCGAGCGCGGCGAAGTCCTGCCGCATCTGACGAAAGGGACTGCTGGCGGCCTGGGTTGCGGCGAACGCCGCGTTGCCTGCACCATTCACGGCATCGATCGACATCTCTTGTCTCCTGGAGGTTGAGCCCGCATTCGGCATGAATGCAGCGCGATCAGCATCTCATCGCGTGCGTTCATGTCTTTCGGCAAGCAGCGCGGCAAAGCACATCCACTTCGCCGCGGATTCCACGCCGAATCCACAATCGCGGCCCCTGCTCCACGATGTCTTCGCAATGGCGCCGCCCGCGCGCTGCTGGCATCAGCCGTGGTGGCGATCGCGCATGTTCCGCATGCGCTGGTAGCGTGCCTGCGCTGCCGAAATCACCACCGCCTGCTGACCGGTGCTGAAGGTCGCATAGAGCGCGAGCGCCTGGGTGCGCAGCGCCTCCATTGCCGCCGCGGCGCCTGCATGCTCCGCAGCGACCGCGTTGTCGAGGGCGGCGAGGTCCGGTGTGGGCTTCGCGAGCTCCGTCGCAATCGCGCTGCCCAATCCCGCCCGCGCCGCAGCGAGCTGCGATCGCAGTGCCTGCGCCGCGCCCTGCAGCGCCGACCACTGCGTTTCCTGCGCGGCATTCAGGTTGAGCGCAGCGTGCACCGCAGGCTGCAGCAGCAGGCTCGCTACCGACGGCGCACCGGCGCCGCCCGGCCCATGACGTGGACCGGCGGGTTGCGCGAGGACGGGCAAGCTCGCCACGGCGCAGCTCGCGGCCAGCATGGCGGCGAGCAAGGATCGGCGAATGGTGTGCATGTGAACTCCCGAAGAAAGAAAAGGCCTCGGAACTCTCGCCCAGCAACGTGCAGCAAATTTGGAGGACGAGCGATGTGCACCGAGCCGTTTCGTAAGCGAATGTGAAGAAATGAGGGAGATTGTTTCCGGCTTTGGCCCTGCCATTGCCGAGGTCGCGCGCTCGATCGCACAATGACCGGTTTACCGAAGAGCGGTCCATGAGATTCGGCATCACCACCAAGCTCTTTGTCGCGATCCTGCTCACCAACGTCACGATCGCCGTGGCGTTTGCCGTCGCCAATCAGGTCAGCGTCGACCGCGGATTTCGCGAATACGTGCGCGAGCGCGAGCAGCGGCGGCTCGAGTTCCTGGCCGAGGACCTGGCGATGCTTTACGTGTCGCAGGGACGCACGTGGGATTCGCTGCGCAACAACGACACCCAGTGGCGGCGCATGACCCGGCAGGATCGCAGCTTCGGCCCTCGGCCGCTGCCGACTTCCGTCAACGCGCCAGTTGCCGCGCATCCACCGCATCCGCACCTTGCGCCGCCCTTGCGCGGCGCGTTGCCGCCATGGAGCTTTCAGCTGTCGCTGCTCGATGATCGTCGCGCGCCCGTGGCCGGACCCGCGATCGCGATGCGCGACGAAGTGCTGTGGCAGCCGATCCGCGTGGATGGTGCCGAGGTGGGATGGATCGCTGCACACGCTGCGGACTTCGCCGGCCCGGACATGCAGTTCCTACAGCAGCAGCTGCGCACGAGCTGGATCATCCTCGCCGTGGCCGTCGTGCTGGCGGCGCTCGCGGCG
>Ga0070741_10020794_pt1 | contig 10282 bp, 8 predicted proteins | sample Coa_R1_4_FD_66440 | JGI IMG/M metagenome (GOLD analysis project Ga0070741, IMG submission 66440) | Surface soil microbial communities from Centralia Pennsylvania, which are recovering from an underground coalmine fire - Coalmine... | ecosystem: Environmental > Terrestrial > Soil > Unclassified ...
GCTCGGCCTGACCGACACCGGCGCCCCTCGACTCACCGCCGTCGGCCGCAGAAACCAGGTCATCTGGCAGGCCCCGTGAGTTGGCGCTTGACTGCGCGTGAAACTGCGCCTATTAATACCTATTCCGGTCGAGAATTGAACTTTAGCCGGTTCCAATGGACTACCAGCGAAGGGAGAACCAGATGAGTCAAGCACTTACGGCCCCGATCGGCATCCTGGACGAGCACCCCGACTGGTCGTCCCGCCTCACGGCCGAGCTGACCCACCGGGGGCTCCCGTGGGAGAAGATCGACCACTCGAGCCACGCCTTCGACCCGCGGGACCGCCGGGCCGCCTACTCGGTCATCGTCAATCGCACCAGCCCCTCGTCCCACACCCGCGGCCACCAGGGCGTGGTCTTCTACGCGGAGGCGCTGCTCGCCCACGCCGAGTCGCTCGGCATCCCGGTGATCAACCCGGTGGCGGCCTACCGCTTCGAGAAGTCCAAGGCGCTCCAGCTCGGCCTCTTCGAGCGGCTGGGCGTGCGCTACCCGCGCGCGATCGTCGTGAACCACCGGGACCAGGTGCTGAAGGCGCTGGACCGCGTGCGCTTCCCGCTGGTGGTCAAGCCCAACGTCGGGGGCTCCGGCGCGGGCATCGTCCGGTTCACCACCCGTGAAGATCTCGTGCAGCGCCTCGACACGCTCGACTTCGGCCCCGACGGGACCGCGCTGGTGCAGGAGTACATCGCCTCCGAGCAGGACGCGATCGTCCGGGTCGAGGTGCTGGACGGCCAGTACCTCTACGCGATCCGCATCGTCCGGCAGGCCGACGCGGGCTTCAACCTCTGCCCCGCGGACATCTGCCAGACGGCGCCCTCGACGCCATCGTCCGCGGCATCGTCGGACCTGGGCGCCTGCCCCATCGAGGCGAAGCCGGGTCTCAGCGTGGCCCGCGTCGACGCGCCGCAGGAGGCCATCGACACCGTGATCCGCCTCACGCGGGCCGCCTCCATCGACGTGGGGGGCGTGGAGTACCTGGTCTCCCGGGCCGACGGCCAGATCTACTACTACGACGTCAACGCCACCTCGAACTTCGTCGCCAACGCGCCCGAGGTGGTGGGCTTCGACCCGACCGCGCGCTTCGTGGACTACATCGTCCGCACGGCGCAGCGGGGCGCCGGGCAGCTCGCCGCTTGAGCCACCGCCCCTGACGGCGCGGTCCTCAGCGTCCGGTGAGGGGCCGGGAGCCGGGTTGACAAGGGCCCCCCTCTATCCATAATGGGCGCACTCTCCGAGCCCCTCGACCCGACCAAGGGAGGCGACCATGATCGGATCGCTCGTCCTGGCCGCGTGCGCAACGCTCGTGATGCTGTCCCTGACCCCGCCCGCGGAGGCCCAGCAGCCCAAGCGCGGCGGCACCATCCGGATCGCGGACCGTGAGGCGCCCAACCTCGATCCGCACCTCTCGATCAGCTTCCTCACCCACTCGTGGGCGAGCATGGCCTACAGCCAGCTCGTCCGCTTCCCCCACGGCCCCGAGCAGAAGCACACCGCCGACTTCTCGATCCTCCCGGACCTCGCCGAGAAGTGGGAGTACTCGAGCCCGACCACGGTGGTCTTCACGCTCCGCAGGGGGGTGAAGTTCCACAACAAGCCCCCGGTGAACGGCCGCGAGGTCACCTCGGCCGACGTGAAGTACTCCCTCGAGCGGTTCCGCGCCAAGTCGGGGTTCAGGTCGCGCCTCGACCAGGTCCAGTCGATCGAGACGCCCGATCGCTACACGGTCCGGATCAACCTGAAGGAGCCCTTCGCTCCGCTGCTCAATCACCTGGCGAGCCCGGCCTTCACCGCGATCCTCCCGAAGGAGGTCGAGGAGCAGTTCGGCGACTTCAACCGCCCGGAGGCCGTCATCGGCACGGGGCCGTTCATGCTGAAGTCGTACCAGAAGGGCGTGCGGGTGGTCTGGGAGCGCAACCCGGACTACTACGTCAAGGGCCTGCCCTACGTCGATTCGGTGGAGCTCGAGATCACGCCGGACGGCAACGCGCGGCTCTCGCTCTTCCGCGCCGGCAAGGTGGACTTCGGGCACATGTGGGGCTACGAGAGCGTCGAGGAGGGCAAGTCGCTCCAGAAGAGCAACCCGGAGATCTCCGTCACCCCGACCCAGATCATCGGCATGGGCGTGATCTACATGCGCACCGACCAGCCGCCGTTCAACGACGTGCGCGTGCGGCGCGCGGTGGCGCTCGCCATCGACCGCAAGACCTGGAACGACGGGCTCTACGCGGGCGAGGCCTGCATCGACAGCGGCCCCGTGCCCTGCGCGATGAAGGAGTGGAAGATCGACCCCGCGAAGCTCGATCCGGCGAAGGCCAGGTACCTCACCGGCTACGACCCGGCCGAGGCCAGGAAGCTCCTGGCCGAGGCCGGGCACCCGGGCGGCTTCACCACGCCCGCCTTCCACTGGCCCGGCTACGCGCCGCCCTGGCGCTCGATCTACGAGCTGGCCGCCGACAACCTGAGCAAGATCGGCATCCAGGTCGAGCTGAAGCCCGAGGAGTACGGCAAGTACATCTCGACCACCTACCTGGGCAAGTTCGAGAAGATGGCCATCGGCCCCATCACCCCGTTCACCGAGATCGACGACTGGCTCTACGGCACCCACTTCCCCGAGCAGCCCAACAACCGCAGCCACGTGGCCGACGCCGAGCTGAACAAGCTGCTGGTCGCCCAGCGCCGCGAGCTGGACCCGAAGAAGCGCAAGGAGATCATCGACGACATCCAGCGCTACCTGGCCGACAAGGCCTACTACGTCTACTTCCCCAACGGGCCCCAGTACATCTCGCACGCCAGGCACATCAAGGGCTTCAAGCATCACGACGGCTACGGCATGGGGCTCAAGTACATGTACTCCTGGATCGACCGCTGATCGGCGCCCGCCGTGCGCCAGTACGTTCTCCGCCGATTCGCCCTGGCGGTGCCGACGCTGTTCCTGGTGAGCGTCATCGTGTTCGTGATGATGCGCCTCATGCCCGGCGACGTCGTCCTGCGGATGGTGGAGGGTCAGGCCTATGCCCCCACCATCGAGGCGATGCGCAAGGACCTGGGCCTGGACCGGCCCGCCTACGTGCAGTACGCGGACTGGATCGGGCGTATCCTCACCCGGGGTGACTTCGGCCGCTCCTACTGGACGCGCCAGCCCATCTGGGACGAGTTCGCCCGCCGGTTCCCGGTGACGCTCGAGCTGGCCATCCTCACGATCCTGGTCTCGGTGGTGATCGGCGTGGCGGTCGGCGTCGTCTCCGCGGTGCGGCAGGACGGCGCCGCCGACTACGTCGGGCGCGTGCTGGCCATCCTGGCGCTCTCCGTGCCCTACTTCGGCCTGGCGGTGGTGGTGGTCGTCGTCCCGGCCATCCTGTTCAGGTGGACGCCGGTCTGGACCTACGTGCCGTTCACCGAGAATCCCCTCGCCAACCTCAAGATCATGATCGTCCCCGCCCTCGTCTTCGGGGTGACCCGGGCCGGGCCGATCATGCGCATCATGCGCTCGGCCCTCCTCGACGTCCTCCGGCAGGAGTACATCCGCACCGCGTGGTCCAAGGGGCTTCCCGAGCGCGGCATCGTGCTGCGGCACGCGCTCAAGAACGCGATGATCCCGGTCATCAGCCTCATCGGGCTGCAGATGCCGCTCTACATCGGCGGCTCGGTGATCATGGAGACCATCTTCCGGCTGCCCGGCGTGGGCCTCTTCTTCTTCGAGGCGCTCACCCGCATGGACTATCCGGTCGTCCAGTCGGTCAACCTCATCGTGGCAACCATGGTGGTGGGGTTCAACCTGGCGATCGACCTCTCGTATGCCTTCCTCGACCCGCGCATCCGATACCGGTAGCGCGCTGGCGCTGCCCGGCGCGGCCCCGGCGACGCCCGTGCGCGCGGGCACCCGCGCGTGGTACCTCGACATCTGGCCGCAGCTGATCCGGCGCAAGCCGCTCGGCGTGGTCGGCGGCGTCATCGTGCTGATCATGCTGGCCGCGGCCCTGGGCGCGGAGATGCTGTCGCCCTACGGCTTCGCGGAGACGAGCCTGCGCGAGCGCCTGCAGCCGGCGAGCGCCGCGCACTGGCTCGGCACCGACCACCTCGGGCGCGACCTCCTCACCCGCATCCTCTACGGCGCGCGGATCTCCCTCTACGTCGGGTTCGGCGCCGTCGCGCTGGGCGCGGTGCTGGCCACCATCATCGGGGTCGGCTCGGCCTACTTCGGCGGCCGCGTGGATCTCTGGGCGCAGCGCGGCGTGGACGCCTGGATGGCCTTCCCCGGCCTCCTGCTCCTGATGACGATCCTCTCGCTGCTGGGCCCGAGCGTGCTCAACATCACGCTCGTGCTCGGCCTCGCCTTCGGCATCCAGAACTCCCGCGTCGTCCGGGGGGCGGCGCTCATCATCAAGGAGCAGACCTACGTGGAGGGGGCGCTCGCGCTCGGGTCCACCCACCTGCACATCACCGCGGCGCACATCCTGCCCAACGTGCTGCCCACGATCATCGTGGTGGCGACGACCGGGCTGTCCACCGTCATCCTCACCGAGGCGAGCCTGTCCTTCCTCGGCCTCGGGGTGCCGCCGCCCTACCCGACGTGGGGCGGCATGCTGTCGCTGGCCGGGCTCGATCACATGTACCAGGCGCCCTGGCTCGCGATCTACCCGGCGGCGGCGCTCTCGCTCGCCGTCTTCGGGTTCAACATGCTGGGCGACGCCCTGCGGGACCTGCTCGACCCGCGCCTGCGCGGCGGAGGCTGACCGCGCTGGGGTTGCGGCTGCCCTCCCCCGGGTGTAGCGTCCATCCGTCCGCAATCAATCGAATCGCGCTCGGAGCGAGCGCCACCCAGAGGAGACGACCATGGCACGCCGGACGATCGCTCGCATCAGGATGATCGGGATACTCCTGGCCGTCTTCGCGCTGGGCTACGTGTGCGGGGTGAGCACGCCGCGCGCGAGCGCCCAGCTGCCGCAGGTCCCCGGAATGGGCAGCAACCCCCTCGCCGCCGCGAGTCAGATGGGCTCGTCCCTCACCGAGATGGAGCAGCACATCAGCGGCCTGCAGAAGAACCTGGACGCGCTGAAGAAGGTCCAGTCCCTGCTGGGCGGCGGCAAGTAAGGAGCCTGTAGCGAGCCTCACACCACCCGGTACAGCCGGTCGTCGTCCGGCACCAGCGCCTCGAACGGCTTCGCCCGCTTGCTCGGCCGCGTCGGGTAGAAGTTCAGGATGAACTCGCCCGGCTTCACCCGCTTGCCCTTCTGCAGCTCCGCGATCGGCTCGATCACCCGGTACTCGTGGCGGTGCGCGTTGTACGTGACGAACTGAGACTTGGTCTCCGGCTTGAAGACCCACGTCCAGCCCTTCATGAACTCGTCGATCGACGTGTAGCCGTAGCGCTCGTAGACGGGGAAGCCGGTCTTCTCCTCGAAGAAGTCGATCTTCTCGAGCTGGGCCCGGGCCGCCTTCAGCCGGTCCGCCTCCTTGGTGGACTGGCCGGGCACCTCCACGCGGTTGTCGCTGTCGAGGAGTGTGCGGTACTTGTACCGGTACGTCCGGACGAGCTTCCTCTTCCTGCCGTCGAGCGGCGACTTCGCTTCCGAGTGGAAGGTCTGCTCGCCCTGCTGCTTCCTCGGGTCGGTGATCAGGTGCAGCTTGTCGGGGATCACCTTCCTGTCGTCCCAGAACTTGCTCGGGACCGGCTTCTTGTCGATGCGCGGGAAGGCCTTCCCGGCCATGGCGGTGATGAGCGCCCGGCGGTCCTTGACCCGCGTGGGGCTGAAGTACTCGAACGAGTAGGCGAGATACTCGATGTGGCCCGGGTGCGGCTTGCGGATCGGCGTGGCCAGGTGGAAGTGCAGCGGCGCCGCCACCGGCGTCTTGTTACCGAGCGCCTCCTTCAGCTTGCGCACGAACTTCTCCTGGTGGCCGATGCGGCAGCCGCGCATGATGAAGCGCGCCGGGATGGGCGCCTTGGTCTTGGGGTCGGTCGGCCGCGGCTCGAGCATCTTGTCGTCGATGACGATGGCCTTCGACGCGACCAGCGCGACCAGGTCGCCATAGTCGATGCCCCGGTTCATGCTCCCCACCCTCAGCCAGAAGTGCCCCTCCTCGTTGCCGTGCGAGGCGGGCAGCAGATGGCGAATTGGATGCGTGGCCTCCCTGCTGGTGCCGAGGGCCGTCACGAACCGGGCCAGGTCGAGCAGGAGCGGGTTCTTGACCCGGATGGTCTCCGGCCGCGCATCCAGCAGCCTGGCCATCTCCTTGTCGTACGGGCTGGTGCCCGTCACCAGCGCGTAGTCTCGGCAGCTGCTGTCGGCCGCCTTCTGCAGCGCGGCGGTCGCCGCGGCGGGCAGCGGATCCAGCAGGCGCACGAGGTCGTACATCCGCACGTGGGTCGCCTCCCCGCGCAGTGTCAGCTGCGTGTTGCCGCGGAAGACCTGGATGGCGCCACTATCGATCAGCACCGGGATCTTCCACTGGGCCACCCCCTGCCCGCGCAGGGCGTGCCCGAGCGAGCTGGGCTGTTGGATCTGCCACTGGGGCACGGGAGGCTAGGCGGTGGGCATGGTCTCGTCGAACGCGATGTCCAGCGCGCTCGTGGGCGTGTACTCGTACCACTGCCCGATCAGCGAGGCCTCCGCCCAGCTCGTGATGTCGGCGTCCTCGCCCTCGCCGCCGGGCTGGCCGTCGGCTCCCAGCGAGAACAGCTCGAAGTCGGTGTAGGCGCCGGGGCTGCGGTACTGGTAGGCGCGTCCCCACGGGTCCGCCGGCGGCACCGTGCCCAGCGGGGCCAGCGCGGCCAGCCCCTGCGCCGTCGTCGGGTAGGCGCCGTTGATCTGCTTGAAGCGCTCGAGGAGGGCGATGATGCCCTGCATCTCGTCCCACGTCTTCTGCTGCAGCGGGGTGAGCAGGGGCCGGGCGTTGTCCACCGTGTTCGCCGACCGGATACCGGGGTAGTTGGTGCTGGCGTAGGCCTGCATCTCGGTGGCGATGGTCATGTACGGGTGCGTCTCGGGCAGGCCGTCGAGGGTGCCGGTCTCGAGGAACGAGACGAAATCGCGCTCGAAGCCGGGCCGGATCGTCAGCACCACCCGTGCGCTGCCGGACTTGAGGAACACCCGGTGCAGGAAGTCGGGATGGTCCAGGTACTTCTTGAACTCCCAGCGCGCGGTGTGGGACCAGAAGTACGGGTAGAGGAAGAACAGCATGTTCTCCCACTCGATGGCCTGGTGGAGGAACTTGATCACCTCGCCGTGGGCCAGCACCTGGCCCCAGATGGTGGCATCGAGCACCGCGCCGCTTGGCCCGTACAGGTTGGGCGGCAGCCCGGGCGGCACGAACGTGAAGCTCGGGCCGAAGAGCCACCGCAGCACGTGCTTCATGACCTCCTCGCGCTCGATCTTGCGGAGGCTCAGCGCGTCCTGCGCGCTCAGCTCCTCCTGCAGGCTCGCGAGGCGGTCCTTCAGCATGGTGCGGTTCTGCTCGTAGCGGGCCTGGGCCGCCTCACGCAGGGTGCCCCACGCACGCTGCCGCCAGGCGTCGAAGGCCGCCGGGGTGAGGCCGAACCAGAGCTTCAGCTGGATGTCGAAGGCGGAGACCCACTTGGTTCCGACCGACAGGGTGAGCGCCCCGCCCACGTTGAGCCATGTGTTGAGATCCGGCCGGATCTCGAAGTGGTAGTCCTCGTCCGTCCACGCCCACCAGCGCCAGTCCATGGCCCAGCCGCGCACCGTGTAGCCCTCGGGCACCTCGACCTCGAACGTGGTGTAGTCGCTGTCGTTCGAGGCGTCCTTGTTGGGCCAGTTGCGCGTGAAGGCCTTCGCGGTCGGGATCTCGTCGGCGGGCGGCGGCTCCACCGGGACGCCGTACTGTGCGGCCAGCGTGAGATAGTTGCCGCGCGTGATCTGCTGCGGCGTGAGGTCGAAGCGGGCCCACGGCAAGGTCGCGGTCGCCTCCCCGAAGCCCTCCTGCAGCGCCGCCGTCACCGCCTTCAGCTCCACCAGCTTGGAGAGGATGTCGGAGCCCGGCTCCGGGATCGTCAGGTCGTACGTCATGCGCAGGCCGTAGCGGTAGAGATCCACCCGCCACTTGCGCACGAGGTCGTAGTAGTCCACGCGCGTGGTGCGGTCGTTGAACGGGTTCTTGATCAGGCGCACCGCCTGGTCCTCGGTGCCCGAGGCGGAGGCCACCTTGAACGAGGTCTTGTGCTCCTTCTTCGAGCGTGACGAGGCCTTCCGCGTCAGCTCGTTGCTCTGGGTGCGCGCGGTCTGCTGCGAGACGCTCGCGCTGTTGGAGACGTTGTAGCTGGCGGTGGTCGAGATGCTCACCGGCCCCCAGCCGCCCGAGGCGGTCACCCCGAGGTCGAACCCGCTCGTGTGCTGCTGCTGGTTGGTGGTGGACTGGGTGAGCTCGCTCTTCTCGGCGACGCCCTCCTCGCTGTAGGCCTCGATGAAGTCGGTGACGATGCGCTCGAACTCCTCCGAGGTGTTCGACCACTCCTTGTGGGTGATGTTCACGTGCTCGCCCGGCGCCAGCGGCACCGAGTACTTGAGCTCGCCCCGCTCGATGCCGGCCGGGATGAACGAGATCCGCTCGAGGTGCAGCATGCCGACCGGCTCGATCTGCAGGCGCTGCTCGAAGGCATAGTTGGCGTCCTTGGTCGCGGTGACCAGCGACAGCGCCGCCGACCGGAACTGAGCCAGGGTGTAGGAGGCCGCGGAGGGGCCGATCCGCGAGGCCAGGGCCATCGTCTGCTCCGCGCGGGCCCGCTCCACGTCGTTGGCGACGGCCCACGCCATGAGCGGCCCCACCGCGATCGGCGTCGTCGCGGTCGCGACCGGCGGTTCCGGCGCCGGGGCGGCCGGCACCACGAACGCGCCCGCCGACGCGGTCTGGCCGACGGAGTCCGCGGCGGCCCGCGCGCGGCGCGCCGCCGTGCGGCCGGCCGCGCCGGTGATGGCCGCGGGCGGGACCTCGTGGCGGTACACCTTGCTGCCCGGCGCTCCGGGCAGCACCAGCTCGGGGTCGAGCCGGTACTCGCGCGGGATCGCCGGCCGCGCGCCCGGCTTCACCGCGCCGGCCTGCCGCGTGGCCTCCTCGTAGCGGGCGAGGATCGCGGCGTGGCTACCGATCGTCTGCTGGACCGCCTCCTCGCGCACCCGCTGCAGCTCGGCGCCGAAGCGCTGCAGCAGGCGCGTCGGCACCGCCGCCATGCGCTCGATCATCGAGAGCGGCAGCGAGGCGCTCGGCGACTCCGGCGACTCCGCCACGATGGCCTGGATGGTCGCCAGGTGCGCGCGATCCGACTCCGGCAGCGGCGGCTCGGAGCTGGTGAGCCGCCGCACCACCAGCGCCATCTCCTGCGCGGTCGGGTGGAGCGCGGCCAGGTAGGCCCACTTGTCGAGCGCCCGCCCGGGCTCGTGCACCGGCGGGCGCGGTGTCCTGATCGGCGTGTACGTCGCGCGAGGCAGACTGCGCTTTGCGTGCTCGAGCTCGGCCACCGCGTTCCTCCTCCGCGAGCGTCGTGAAACGGCGCGGCGCCCGCCCCGAGGATCGATACTGCGCGATGGGCGCGAACAGCGTCAAGGCGCGCAGTGCGCAGCGGTCGTGTCGCGGCGCATCACGAGCCGCGCTCAGCGCCGATGGCGCGTACGGCGCAAGCCTCCCCGTCTTACCGCAATCTCATTCGCCTCTCACCGCCGGCTCATCGCGCTCCCCTATCCTCCGCGCAGGAGGAACGACCATGGATGCAGCTCCTCGGAAGCGCACCCTCGGCGAGCGATGGCTCGAGGCCCGGCCGACCAAGACCGCGATGTTCTGGTCCTGGGTGCTGGTGGTGATCCTGACCCTGATCGTCGGGTTCGAGTGGGGTGGCTGGGTGACCGGACGCACCGCCAAGAGCATGGCGGAAGCCGCGTCCACCGACGCGGTGCTGGCCCGCCTGGTGCCGATGTGCGTGGCGAAGGCCCGGCAGGACCCGCAGTGGGCGGAGAAGAAGGCGGCCCTCGCCAAGACCAGCTCGTGGGATCGCAGCGACTACGTGACCAAGCAGGGCTGGGCCACGCTGCCCGCCCAGAAGGAGGCGGACCCGCAGGTGGCGCGTGAGTGCGCCGACCAGCTGGTGAACGGCTAAGCAAGGCTTCAGAACCCTGAACCTGCCCCGGTTTGGGAGACACCCCAGATCGCACGAAAGTGCGGTAGGAGTGTGTCATGGCCAAACGCAAGCGGCGGGCATTCACCAAGGAGTTTAAGGCGCAGGCCGTCCGGAT
>Ga0070741_10020795_pt1 | contig 10282 bp, 10 predicted proteins | sample Coa_R1_4_FD_66440 | JGI IMG/M metagenome (GOLD analysis project Ga0070741, IMG submission 66440) | Surface soil microbial communities from Centralia Pennsylvania, which are recovering from an underground coalmine fire - Coalmine... | ecosystem: Environmental > Terrestrial > Soil > Unclassified ...
CCCCGGCTCCGCCCAGCTTGCGCCCGATCAGCACCGTCAGGGCAATCAGATTGATGCCTGGAGTGAGAACGCACAAGTTCCAGAGATACGTAAATTCCTCCATTGAAAGCCATTTATGCTTCTCGATAAACGTGCGCTGTATCAAAAATGTGGTCGATGCCCCACCCCCAAACGATTGCAATCCGACGCCTGCCCAGATGCGAAAAAGCTGCCATTTGCCAGGCAGGGGGTCTTGTAATGCCATTGAAGTAGCCTCTCTAAGTCAAAGTAATCTTACTGCATATATGGGTAATCTTGCGCATAAATTTTTGTCCTGTCCCACATATACTTCAGATAACAAGTATATGCCTTTTTAAAATATATATTCCAGGCAGGAGATGAAAAAAATGGACACAATGACTATCGCAATAGCCGGTTCGCTGATCATTTCTCTATTCGTTACCTTCGTATTTGTGCTAATGTATAACGACCGATTCCATCACTATGTGGGGAAGGACGACAAATGGAGCTTCAAGAGCTGGGCAGGTCCCCTGACCGCTACGGCTGCCTCTTTGAGCCTGATAATCACCGTCACCCAGAACAGCCCGGCTATTACCGGTCTCAGCTTAATCTGTGGGGCTAGTATCATCCTTATGCCTACAGCTTACCAGGCGCTTAGCCCCTCCAAAGGGCGTGTCTGGGTCTTCCTCACCTTTACCGCTCTTACGCTCTGTGCTGTAACCACCCAGTTAGTAGTTGCCGCATTAGTCGCGGATGACAGCCTGATTAAGGCTGTTCCAGCAACCTATATTCATGCATTCCGGGGTCTGATGTGGGTGGCGGCACTGATTGCTCACATCTATTATTGCCGATCAACCTACCAGGCCATTGAAAATCAAAGCTATACTATCGCAAAAGACGAATCACCGGCATCACAGGCACAAAAAGCTGGTACAACCGTATTAGCTTCCGCCGCCGTCTAACACCCGGACGCCCACCAGTTATACAGATAGGTTTTTGTCGCTGGAGGTTGTCATTCTTCGCTGCGCTCAGAATCTCGCTCACAGCACGCAAAGATTCTTCGCTGCGCTCAGAATGACAGTCCCGATGGTGATGGGAAATGTTCATCAAGGACGCCCCTTGTGGGCGTCCGGCAACGATGACAAAGTCTTTTCAATCGCCGTGAACTGGCCCCGCATGAGCTTGACATTTAGCCGTCCATCTAATACAACTAGATACGGAAAGCTTTTGATACAGGGCGGCAACGTCAGCCGTCCTTACAACTCTATTTAAGGAGATCTGTTATGGCTTTTGAAGTTCCACCACTGCCGTATGACTACAATGCATTGGAGCCATACATTGACACGCAAACGATGCAGTTGCATCATGACAAGCACCATGCCGCCTATGTCAACAACCTGAACACTGCGGTAAATAATACCGACTTTGCCAGCAAAAACGTTGACGACATCCTGCGCCACATCAACGATGTGCCGCAAAACATTCGCACTGCGGTACAGAACAACGCTGGCGGCCATTCCAATCACAGCATGTTCTGGGCCATCATGAAGCCCAACGGCGGCGGCGAACCCACGGGCGCGCTGGCAAGCGCCATTCAGCAGACGTTCGGCTCGTTCGACCAGTTCAAGGCCGCCTTCAACGACGCGGGCGCAAAGCGGTTTGGCTCCGGCTGGACGTGGCTTGTACTCGATCAGAGCGGCAAGCTCTCGGTCATTTCTACCGCCAATCAGGATAGCCCGTTGATGAATGGCTACTTCCCGGTCATGGGCAACGATGTGTGGGAACACGCCTACTACCTGAAGTACCAGAACCGCCGGCCCGAATATCTCGCGGCCTGGTGGAACGTCGTCAACTGGGACGAGATTGCCCGTCGCTACCAGCAAGGTGGCGGTCACTAATACCCTGCTTTCCCCTAAAAGCAAAGATGAGCTTCAGAACCGAGCGGTTCTGAAGCTCATCTTTGCTTTTGCAAACTCAGCATACTTCCACTTGTCCGCTCGTCTTCTCTCCCCAATGCTCGCGGCGTTCCCATTCGCAGCTATTGATATTTTCGGTGCTGTCCTTGCCCCAGCGCAAAGCAGCCATATCTAAAATCACAAAAGCCAGTACAATAATCAGAATAGTAATCATGATATGCTCCCTATATAATTTTGCCTGTGGCGGCAGCTCCTGAGCGGTTGCCGCTCTATTCTCTTTACGCTTTAATTGTACACGGTAGTTGTGTTATAATACATGGTAAGTTGAAGGTATATCGCGTTGTAATTTAAGAAAAGAAGGTAAAAAGGCACGATGACTTTAGATATTGAGAGACTTCTTGATGAGACTGGATGGCGCATTTTACAGGCATTGCAGGAGAATGCGCGGCTTTCATTCAGTGAGTTGGGACAGCGTGTAGGGCTGTCCTCGCCTGCCGTCGCCGAGCGCGTGCGCAGGCTGGAGGATGCCGGAATCATTAAAGGCTATCGCGCGGAGATCGATACCACAAAGGTTGGCTATCCCATCACCGCCATTATTCGAGCGCAGGCCCAGGGCGATAGATGCTCGAACATTTCTGCATCTGTCCGGGACATACCGGAAGTACTCGAATGTTATCGCATCACAGGTAGCGACTGCCTTATCATGAGGGTGATGGTCTCATGTGTTGAACACCTGGAAGCTTTAATCGACCGTTTAGCGGCACATGGCCCGCTCACCACTTCGATTGTCCTCTCTACGCCTGTCGCAAAGCGCATCATCGTTCCTATGCCTGACCCTGATATACGTATGGAGGAAAGCGCGTAATCGCCGCCCTGGTAGCGACAACATTTTGTCACACATTCGTGATACTTTCCGCACATCTCCGGGCCATACTAAAGTGTAACGTCGCATGGTAATATACTGGTAGCGGCACAATAGAACATATTGAACCGTTTAGTTTGCCCGGAGCCTCACATGAACTATAGAGCTAACAATTCAAACCTGCAAATAGTGTCGGGGAATCGCGTTCCCACCACAAAACAGGCTCTTTTGATGATGCTCTATCTCTTGCTGTCTTGTCCTCTGGGTTTGTTCTACTTTGTCTTTCTGGTTTGCGGTATATCTATCGGCATCAGCACTCTGATTATCTGGATAGGCGTTCCCATCTCGCTGTTGACAGTGGCAAGCTGGCGCTACCTGGCCGCGTTCGAGCGGAAACTGGCGATGAACTGGCTGAATGTCGATATACGGCCTATGTCCTACCCGCTCCAAATAGCGATGACCTGGCTGCAACGTTTCAGAGAAAACCTGACAGATTCCATGACATGGAAAAGCCTGGCCTACCTGTTCATCAAATTCCCGCTTGGCATCCTTTCGTTCGTGCTGACTCTCTGTATGCTTGTGCTTAGTATCTCGATTTCTCTGGTGACGTTCATCTTAACATTGACCATCATACCTTTCCTGTATCTCGGACTGGTATTCGCTCATGGACCCGATGAGATAGTAACTATTGAAAAAGTGCTACGCTTCTCCTTGAAAGGCTTCGGATTATTCACCATCTCGATGTATACCGTGTATGGGCTAGCCTATATTTCGGGAGAATTAGCGCGTAACATGCTGGGTATGAGCGATACGGCTATTCGTCTCGCGCAGGCCAGAGAGTTCGCGGAGCAGGAGCGCATCAAGGCCGAGCGGGCCGAGCAGAGCCGCCGCGAACTCATCGTCAACGTCTCGCACGAATTACGCACCCCTATCGCCAGTATTCGCGGGCATGTCGAATCGCTGCTAATCACAGTCGAAGATGATGAAGCGGAAAAGCTTTCGGGTAAGATGTTGCACGACTACCTGGTTATCGTACAGAGGGAAGCAGAGCGCCTCGGCTCGCTGGTAGACGACCTGCTCTCACTGGCGCGCACCGAAGCTGGCGAGTTACGCCTGGATTTAGAGCCGGTTGACGCCGCCAAAGTTGTGGAGGAGATTCAGCAGACAATGGCACCGCTGGCGCGCCGCGAACGCGCTATCACGCTGGTAAGCAAAACAGACCCATACGCGCCGCCCGTGCTGGCTGATCGCCAGCGATTGGCGCAGGTTCTGCTCAACCTCGCGCGCAACGCTATTACCTACACGCCCAATGGCGGCATCGTGTCAATAACCGTCGAAAGACTCGACACTCATTATATCGCTTTGGCAGTAGCGGACACGGGCATAGGCATTCCGCCGGAAGACCTCGAGCGCGTCTTTGAGCGTTTTTATCGCACCGATGCCTCACGCGCGCGCACATCGGGCGGCTTCGGCCTGGGACTGGCAATCGTGCGCGACCTCGTCAATGCTATGGGGGGTTCGGTAAGCGTAACGAGCAAGGTGGGCGAAGGAAGCTGCTTCCGCGTCCTGCTGCGCATCGCCACGCCCGTTTACCGGCCACCGGCGACCACTATGAAAAATGCGCCTTCTATATAAAACAGGCTGTCAGGGCGAGACAAGCTCTGCTGTCATTCTGAGCGCAGCGAAGAATCTGTCGTCGGCTCATCAGAGATTCTTCGCTGCGCTCAGAATGACAGAGGCGAGGTCTCCTCTGGCAAAACAAAGGAGTAACGCCCGATGGCGACAATTCTGATTGTCGAGGACGAAGTAGATATTTGCAATTTGATCCGCGCGCAACTGGAGGCCGAGGGTCATAAGGTCTTTCAGGCTTTTGACGGGCTGACAGCCCTTAAACTTGTTGACGAGCATCGCCCGCAACTTGTGGTGCTGGACTGGATGCTGCCGGGCATGGACGGCCTATCTGTGTGTCGCAAGCTGCGCCAGAACTACCTCATGCCCATTATTATGCTGACCGCTCGCACGGAAGAGATTGATCGCGTGCTGGGGCTGGAGGTTGGGGCCGATGATTATATTTCAAAGCCTTTCAGCATACGCGAAGTGCTGGCACGAGTACGCGCTATGCTGCGCCGCGTCGAACTCGATAGTCGCTCAATACTGACTTCATCAATGGTGGCGAGCGAGAACCGAACATCCATCAGTGAGAGCCAAATATCCGCAAGCGAGGGCCGGATGCCCACGAGGGGCATCCCTACATACCAGGATGCCCCGCCCGAAGATTCCCCTGCTCCTGTATCCACCCCGATAGTGCGCGGGCCGTTGCACATCCACGAGTTGGAGCGTATCGTCACGCTTGACGGGGTAGAGCTTGATTTGACGCCCAAAGAGTACGAATTGCTGTTATTGCTGGCATCGCACCCCGGACGAGCTTTTAGCCGCGAATTCTTGTTGCAGCAGTTGTGGGGCTACGATTACGACGGGTTTGATCGCACCGTCGATACGCATATTACGCGCCTGCGTAAGAAGCTCGGCGCTCCCGGCGAGAAAATTGTCACAGTATGGGGCGTTGGCTATCGTTTCGTGAGCTAATCCGCGACAAAAGTGTAGCGAACACAGGCAAAAAACCGCATTGACACGTACATACCGTCATGGTATAGTCACTATCAAGCAATAATATAAAATGGCTGTGATGGGAACAGGATGGGAAAATCGCGGGCGATTCAGAGAGCGGCATAGTTGCTGGGAGTGCCGCCGCCAGCATTCTCATAGACACCCCTGAGCCAACCGGTGAACTATCTGTCCAGAGGGACAGCGAAGGCTAGCCGGTTTCGGGACGCGCCCGTTCCAGCGCGACGGTTTATTCATGCGATGAATCGAACCGGTAAAGGCCCCCAAGCGGGGCAAATGGTGGTGGCACCACGACAGGCAAGTGTAGATCACAGGCCCTCGTCCTCCTGATTAGAAGGACGAGGGCTTTTTTTGTTCAAATTTGAAAGGAGTTTTGCTATGCAACGTATCAGTACGCATGAAGTACGCGCGCATGTGGGCGAACGGGTGCGCGTGGAGGGCTGGTTGCAATCGCTGCGTCAGATGGGCGGCATCAACTTTCTGGTGCTACGCGATGGCTGGGGAACGCTGCAAGCCGTCGCCGAAACCGAGGCCGAAATCGCGCCACTGCTGGAGAGCGCGGCAGGCGTCGAAAGCGTGATCGCCATCGATGGCGACACCGTAGAGATGCCGCAAGCGCCCGGCGGTATCGAACTGCACAACCTGCGTATCGAGGTGATTACGCCGGTAAGTGAGGTTTTGCCCGTTTCGCTGAACAAGCGCAAGATGGCAGCCAACCTTACCACGCTGCTCGATCACGCCGCCGTCACCAACCGCAACCCGCAGCGACGCGCCATGCTGCGAATTGGCGCGGGCGTGATGGCCGGTTTTCGCACCGTATTGACGGCGCGCGCTTTCACGGAGATACAGACACCCAAGATTGTAGCCTCCGCCACCGAGAGCGGCGCGAACGTCTTCAAGCTCGACTACTTTGGGCGACCCGCGTTCCTGGCGCAAAGCCCACAGTTCTACAAGCAGATCCTGGTGGGCGTTTTCGAGCGCGTCTTCGAGGTCGGTCCGGTCTTTCGCGCCGAGCCGCACGACACCACGCGCCACATCAACGAATACGTCAGCCTGGACGCCGAGTTCGGCTTTATCGAAAACCACTTCACGGTCATGGCGCTATTGCGCGACGTGATTGCAGGCATTATCGCGCATCTCAAAGAAAGCTACGCAGCCGAACTGGAACTGCTGCGCGTTGTCATGCCGGTCGTGCCAGAAAACATCCCATATATCCACTTCGCGGACGCGCAAGAACTGATCTTGCAACGTTACGGCGTAGACGTGCGCGGCGAACCCGACCTCTCGCCACAGGACGAACGCTGGCTGGGCGAATGGGCCAGAGAGGAATCCGGCAGCGATTTCCTCTACGTGACGGGCTACCCCATGCAAAAACGCCCATTTTACACGCATCCCGACCCCGAACGGCCTGAGTATTCTAACTCGTTCGACCTGCTCTTTCGAGGGACTGAACTGGTGACGGGCGGGCAAAGATTGCATAGATACGAAGATTACCTGGCCGCGCTCGAAAAGGCGCATTTGCCCATCGAGCCATTTGAAACCTACCTGGAAGCCTTCCGCTACGGGATGCCCCCTGAAGGCGGTTTCGCTATCGGGTTGGAACGCTTACTGATGCAGTTGACGGGCATCCCGAATGTACGATTGGCGACGACGTTTCCGAGGGATTTGAACAGGTTGGTGCCGTGAGGATTCCTACGCTAAATATCTTGCATTTCCTTCCTGGTTATGATATAGATACACTAAATCTCATCAATTAGATGCTGGTGGGTAAGTAGATCATCTATCTTATCAAATCAAGCAAATATCAACTTACTTACGATTGAAGTGTTTGAGAGGAAAGGGAAGCAATGAAACAATTATTCCGGGGGAGAATATCGAGAGGGTTTATCTGGAAGGCGGCGTGCCTTAGCGGGGGAGTGTTGGTACTCGCGCTACTGTTTACGAAGTTCTTCACCGTCTCCTCGCCAGTGCGAGCCGATGCCGCAGATTGGTCAACCTATTTGAATGGCAACGCGCACACGGGCTATAACGCGACTGAGACGGTCATTAATCAAACATCTGCGCCGGGTCTGCGGTTGCACTGGATTGCTCCCGCAGGAACGAGGGTATTCTCTCAACCTGTAATAGCGAATGGCATGATCTACTGGGGATCATGGGATGGCTTTGAACACGCATCAACGCTCAACGGGACGCAGGTATGGAAGCAGTTTGTCGGCATATCAATCACACGTTGTGGAGCTTTGAGTACTGACGGTCAGGTAGGGACAACGACGGTAGCTCCTGTATCCATTAATGGAACTATGACTGAAGTGGCTTTTGTGCCGGGCGGCGATGCTAATCTGTACGCGCTGAATGCTTTAACAGGGGCTATTATCTGGCAACTCCCGCTGGGAGGGCCAATGTCGAACATTTTCCTCTGGGATTCGCCCTCCGTCTTTAATGGCAGCGTCTATATCGGCACTGCCTCCCTCGGAGACTGTCCCCTCATACAATCGCAGGTAGTGAGGGTAGACGCGGCAAGTGGAACGCTGCAAAATACTTTCAACATTGTTCCTCCCGGTTGTATTGGCGGGAGTCTGTGGGGGTCGCTTACCATAGATGAGGCGGCGGGTACGCTCTATTTTGCCACAGGCAACGGCACCCGCTGTAAGCCGCCCGAAAGAAACGCGGAGGCCCTGGTCGAGCTTCGCACCTCAGACCTGGCCTTTATCAGCTCCTGGAAATTGCCAAAAGCTGAAAGCGTGAATGATGGCGATTTTGGTTCCACACCCACGCTTTTCCAGTCCACTATCAACGGGACTGTCGTGCAAATGGTTGGTCTCGCCAATAAAAACGGCACCTATTATGCTTTTGACCGCAGCGCTATCGGCAACGGCCCGCTCTGGAGAGCAACTATTGCGGTGGGAGGCACCTGTCCTCAATGCGGCAAAGGAAGCATCTCTCCCAGCGCCTGGGATGGCGCTACGCTTTATGTCGCGGGCGGCAATACGACCATCAACAGCGTCGCTTGCAAGGGCAGTTTGCGCGCGCTTGATCCCGCCACCGGAGCTTTTCTCTGGGAAAACTGTTTCCCGGATGGGCCGGTGCTTGCGGCTGTGACAGTCGTTCCCGGCGTTGCTATGGTGATCGAAGGGCAATTCCTGGCGCTCGTTAATGCCGATTCGGGCAAGGTTCTTTACAAAAGCAGCGTTTCTAACAGAAAATTGCACTTTTATGGAGCGATTTCCGTCTCGAACGGCGTACTCTATGTAGGCTCCAGGAATCAAGGACTTTACGCTCTCGGATTGTAGAACACAGTCTCTCGATAAGCTGTCATCCTTCCTCTGGCTTGTCATTCTGAGCGCAGCGAAGAATCTTCCCTCGGCAAGAGATTCTTCGCTGCGCTCAGAATGACAGACTAGAGTGGCTTCATAAAACTTGACAGAGTACTACATGTTAGATTATCCCACCCCGATTTGAAGTTTGACGCAGCACTCAGGACACCCTGGAGTTGTTATCGCAGCATTTTCACCGCCTGCACAATCAGTCTGTGTTCCACCACCTTCAAGCGCTCGTGCAGGCTCTCCTCGGTGTCGCCTTCCCGAATCGCCACCTCTTCGCGGCAAATTACGGGGCCGGCGTCTACTTCAGGGGTGACGAAATGCACGCTGCTGCCGGTTACTTTGACGCCAGCATCAAGAGCCTGGCGGACGGCGTGCATACCGCGAAAGACGGGGATGGTGGTGCCGTCGCTGGTGGTGTATGTGCTGCCTGCACCGTCATCGGGCATGAGCGCGGGATGGATGTTGATGACGCGGCGTGGGAATTGGGACAGGAAGCTCGCGCTGAGGATACGCATCCAGCCTGCCAGCACAACCAGGTCAACCCGGTAGAGTTGCAGCCAGGTCGCTAATCTGGCCTCGCTCTCCGCGCGGTCTTGCCAGGGCAGGTGCATGGTTTGCAGGTGATGTCTATGCGCGCGTTCCAGCCCGTAAGCATCGATATTGTTGCTCACAACCAGCGCGATTTCCACGCCCGGCAGTTCGTGACGCTCAATCGCGTCGATCAACGCCTGGAGATTGCTGCCCGAACCGGAGAGCAAAACTCCCAGGCGGAGCGCGAATCGCTTTGATGACCCGGATTCTTCAGACTCGTCAGGCTGACCAGTCGCCTTCATGCGCCCTTTATCACGTATTTTCCACTCATAGGTCTCGCCTTTTTTGCTGCTCACAACTGCTGCACCTCTTCATCCGCCTGTGCCAGGTCGGCGGACAGGCGCTGTTTGTAGTTCTCCAAACGCTGCCAGAGCGTGTTATCCGCGAAGGCCAGCATTTTCGCGGCCAGCAACGCGCCTCCCTCCGGCTCTAAAATGGTGGGCGAGGCTATGCCCGATGGTAGCCTCAACGATGAGAGAATATCCATACCGCCGAAACGGTCGCTATAGGGCGGGCAGGCAATCACTGGATAGCGCGTATTGGCATCCACCACCGCCGAAAGCGCGTTGGAGCGTCCCGCGATAGTTATGTACACCAGAGGGCCAGCCGACTCGTAACCCTGCAATATCTCCATCAGACGCCGCGTAGCCTTGTGCGCCGAACAGACGCGCATAGTATAGCTGATCTCCAGCGCTTTCAGCGTTTTGGCGACGGACTGCGCATGGGCGAGATCGCCCTTGCTGCCCATGATGATGATTACCTGTGTTGCCATGTGTTTCTCTCCCTATAACTATTGTAACCCGCGCCGCGCAATATCGCGGCGATAGTGCATTCCCTCGAATTTTATGCGTGCCGCCGCGTCATAAGCGCGCGCGACTGCCTCCTGCAATGTTGCGCCATAGGCGGCTACGCTGAGTACGCGCCCGCCCGCCGTTACCAGTTGCCCATCTTTAAGAGCGGTACCA
>Ga0070741_10020796_pt1 | contig 10282 bp, 7 predicted proteins | sample Coa_R1_4_FD_66440 | JGI IMG/M metagenome (GOLD analysis project Ga0070741, IMG submission 66440) | Surface soil microbial communities from Centralia Pennsylvania, which are recovering from an underground coalmine fire - Coalmine... | ecosystem: Environmental > Terrestrial > Soil > Unclassified ...
CCGTGATGGCGTCACCGTTACGGCCGTCAGGAAACCGGGTCGCGCCCCACACCCGTGAATCAATCTCAACATCGCCGCCTGGGAGCGCTCTGGCGATTCGCTGTTGCTGTCGCCATCTGGTTCGGCGCCGAGTACCTGGCTGGTGCCGTGGCCAGTCCGCTCTATCAGCATCACTGGCGCGCTTTCGAACTGGTTTTTCGCTGCCTGTTTTTCGCGCTGCTGCTGGCGGGTTTCAGCGTCCTTATCGTTCTCGCAGATCAGCCTGAGCGCAGTCCTCTGGCTTACATGGGCCTGGACACCCGCGCTCCGTGGCTCCGTGACACCGTCGCAGGTGCATTGATTGGCGGTGTGATGGTAGCGCTCGCGGTGGCTCTCATTGCCATTTTTGGGGGGATAAGTTTTTCGTTCACATCAGGGTTGCGCGCGTGGGTGCGCTGCGCCGTTGAAGTGTTGATTTTGCTTGGGGGCGCCATGGCCGAGGAGGTTTCCTTCCGCGGGTACCCTTTCCAGCGCATGGTAGACGCAATCGGACCCGCTCCTGCCGTCGTACTCGTTTCCGTTCTGTTCGGGGCGGTCCACTGGACGAACCCCGGCAGCTCGCCTTTTTCGACGATCAATACAGCCTTGGTGGGAGTTTTGTTATGTATCGCGTATTTACGGACCCGGACCCTTTGGCTGCCTTGGGGAATCCATTTCGGCTGGAACTTCGCCTTGGGCGTGGTTTTCGGGCTACCGGTGAGCGGCTTAAACGAGTTTGCCGTCGTTGTGCACGGCAAAGCCAAAGGGCCGCACCTACTTACGGGCGGAGCCTACGGAATTGAGGCCAGCGCGACCGCCACCGCCGTCATGCTCATCGGATTGCTGATGATTGTCGTCTTTACTCGACACCGCGTGCCACAAGCGGAACCGGCGCTGGGTCCTCCTGATTCCTCCCCATTCACTTCTTCTCCGCCTCACAACTCGGCCTGACCCGCATCTAACCATTGAGCAGCACGGGGCGACAGCAATTTCGTTGGGCCGTTCTCCGGGTTTCTCACCGGGGCTATAATCGGGTTATCGCAGTGCCAGGGGTCCCATGATTCCGCGTGTTACAACCGCCGTCCTTCTCATCGGCACTTTGCTCGTGCTAGGTGCGTCTGCGGACACCAAAAAACCTTCAACTCAAGCTTCCGGAGTTCAGCCCATGACCAAGGAAACACGCATGATGGTCATTCGCGGCCTGAACGCCGAACATGTGTTTGCGCGGACATTTTTTCCTTTGGGAGAAAAAGGTCTCGCTCTTAAGAATGGCAAGCTCGAGCCGGGCCCGCAAAAAATTCAGGAACTGATCGCCGATCATGGCCCTGCCGCCAAGCCCGGTGACCGGATCATGATCACTAACGTCGAGATCAGGGACCGCTACATCCATTTCGAAATCAACGGCGGGGCCAAGAAGAAAATGAAGTGGTACCAGCACATCGAGGTGGGAGGCCTGGGAGGAAGTACGCCGGTGGCGCCGGTCGACAATACCATCCCCCGCGGTTCCTATGTGGATTTGCAGTTCGATCACTTCGTGCCTGAGATTAGCCCCGAGCAGATCAAGAAAATGCTGGCGCCGGTGTTCGATTTCAATGCCACTTCAGCGGCGCAAGCGTACCTGGAGACGCTCCCGCCCAAGGTCAAAGAGGCCATCAAGAACCATCAGGTACTGGTGGGTATGAATCAGGAAATGGTGACCTACTCGAAGGGCCGGCCGCCGCAGAAGATTCGTGAGGCCGACAAAGATACCGGCAAGGAATATGAAGAGTGGATCTACGGCACTCCGCCAGAGGAAGTGCAGTTCGTGCGTTTTATCGGCGACGAAGTGGTGCGCCTGGAGATCATGACCGTGGACGGGCAGAAGGTTGTGCGCACCGCCAAGGAAGTGGACCTCAAGCCGGCTCACACGGTCGCGCAAACGCAGCAGCCCCAACAACAGAAGGGAGCGAAGAAGCCGACGCTGCGTCGCCCCGGCGAGCCCGCGCCCGAAGTGGATACAGATCACGGCCCCGCGCCCATGCCTTCCGATCCGGGTCAGGGCCCGTCGCTGCCGCCGACGAATGGCGGTCCGCCGCAGTAGACCGGCAGGTCAAATCCTAGCTGCCGGGCAATAAATCGGTGCAGCAGGAAATGCAAACCTCGGGTCCGTGCTTGCGCAATTCTTCGGCCTTGTAGATCCCTGTAGCCACGGCAATCACGGGCGCATTGACTTGGTGGGCGGCCGCGATATCCGCGGGGGTATCACCTACGAAACAAATTTGCGCGGTATCACCGCGACGTCTTTTCACTTCTTCGATCCCATAGCGAAAAATTTCGTGCCGCAGCTCATTGCGATCGCTAAATGATCCGAAGTCAAAATACGGCCGCAACCCCGCCGCTGTGATCTTCGCCCAGCCAATCGGCTCGAGGTTGCCGGACACGATGCCCAAAAGCTTTCCCGCGCTATGCAGGATCTGCAGCAGTTCGCGAATCGAAGGGCACAACGCGGGCCGGAGTTCAGCGGTCTTCTGTTCAACTTCGCGGCACATCATCTCGATTGCCCGTGGCAGCTTTCCGCGGAATTCGGCTTCGGAGAGGCCTTCACGTTCGATCACGGCGCGCAAAATGCCGATATCAGTGTTTCCATGGACCGGCACGCCATCGATTTTCGAATCCACGCCAAAAACTTCCCGCACCGCGCGATGGAATGCGTTGTAGTGCACGCCGTCCCAGGAATTGAGCAGCGTGCCGTCAATATCGAACAGAAAGGCGTCCGCCGCCATCCATTCAAAAATGCTCCGGCCCGTCGTCGCGGTCGCGGTTGGCTTGTCGCTCATCGGGTATTCAGATGCAGAGCTGAGGTGGAAGGGTGAGGCGCGTTAACCCGCGTGTTCGTGCTGCTCCAGCATAATTCTCTGGATCGATCGAGCTTTCCCGGTGTGTTCATCGCAATCCACCACCACCGCACATAGCTTCGCTCCAGAGCTGGCGGGTTCAAAGCGAACCGGCATGTTGGTGAGAAACTTATTGACCACGATTTCTTTTTTGACGCCGATCACGCTGTCGTAGGGGCCGCTCATTCCCACGTCGGTGATGTACGCCGTGCCGTTGGGCAGAACTCGCTCATCCGCCGTCGGCACGTGCGTATGGGTCCCCACGAGTAACGTCACGCGCCCGTCGAGATACCATCCCAGCGCGATTTTTTCCGAAGTCGCTTCCGCGTGAAAGTCCACGACGATCACCTTCGCGGACACCTTCTTCAAAATATCGTCGGCGGTGCGGAAAGGATCATCGTTGCTGGCCATGAAGATGCGGCCTTGGAGATTGATGACCGCGTACGGGACGTTGCCGAGATTTCTGACGCAGCCTTCGTAGAAGCCCCAGCCCGGCATGCCGGGAGGAAAATTCGCCGGCCGCAGCAGCCGGTGAGCCGGATTGCCGGCATCACCATCGGCAGAATGGAAGTAGTCCATGATTTCGCGCTTGTCCCAGATGTGGTTTCCGGTGGTCTGCACTTCGATGCCGGCATCGAAGAATTCCTGCGCCAGGGCGGGAGTGATCCCGAAACCTGCGGCGGCGTTCTCAACATTGGCGATGGTGAGATCGATGTTGTGATCGCGCACCAGTTCGGAGAGGCGTTCGCGCACAATGTTGCGCCCGGGCCGCCCAAAAATGTCGCCAATGAAGAGTATCCGCACAGGAAGATTCCCAACCGCCGCGTCAGGATTTTGATGTTAACACGCAAGCTGTGGGTGTAGAGCGTCGCTACTGCACCAGCTCTACCGTCTTGAGAAAATCGTAATTGCCGGCGGGATTAAGTGCGAGGTTGCGCACACGGCTCGAGTGCACCAGCACGTTATCGAAGTACCACAGATTGATGTAAGGCAGGTCGCGCGCCAGGATCTCCTGCACCTGCGCATATAGTTCTTTTCTTTTTTCCTGGTCGGTTTGTTGCCGCGCCTGAGCAATGAATGCGTCCACCTGCGGATTATCGTAAAAGCCTCGATTGGCTCCCTTGGGCGGCATGCGCGAAGAGTCGAAGGCGTACTCAAAGATATCGGGATCCTGATTCCCACCAATCCAGCGCAACGAATACATCTGATAGGAACCGTGGCCGATATCGGAAAAGAACGTGGCAAACTCGAAGGTGCGGATGTCCAGCGCGATCCCTACTTCGCGCAGCTGCTGCTGGAATACCGAAGCCATCAGGCGCGAGCTTTCTTCGGTTGACGTCTTCATCGTGAGGTGAAAGCGCACGCCGTTCACCGCCGGATAACCCGCCGCATCGAGCATCTGGCGCGCCTTAGCGGGATCGTAGTCATACTTCTGCACATTCGCGTCGAATGCCCAGCTCTGCGGCGGCAGAACACTTGACGCGGGCTGCGCCTGGTCGCGCCATAAATAATGAATGAGCGGCTGGCGGTCGATGGCATACGCAATGGCCTGCCGCACCCGAACGTCCTTCAGCACCGGGTCACGAAGGTTGAATGCGACGTACGCATAAATGCTGCCCGGCGCCCGCAGGATTTTCAGGCCGGGCTCCTTGGCCAGCGTCAGAACCATGTCGGGGGTGAGCGCATTGATGGCGATATCAGCGCTTCCCTTGCGCAACTCCAACGCCCGCGTCGTCGCATCCGGCACAACCATCAATCGAATGCGCTTCACGTGCGCGCGCTCGCCCCAGTAATCGTCGTTCCGCTCCAGCAGAACTTCTTTATCCTGCTCCTGGCTGACGAGGCGAAATGGCCCCGAACCGATGGGGTGCAAGTTGAAATCCTCACCGCTGCCGTAAGGAACGATTCCAATTCCGCCGTCAGCCACGTTCCACAACAATGCGGCGAACGGCTCCTTCAGATGGAAAATGACGGTGTAGTCGTCGGGCGCTTCAATATGGTCGATCCAGCGGTAGTTCGTCGCCTTGGTGCTGCGAACTTTGCCTTCCATCAACGAATCAAAGGTCCACTTCACATCTTTGGATGTAAGCGGCTGGCCGTTTTGAAAGCGCACTCCATGATGAAGGTGGAACACATAGGTGCGCGGATCGGGAATCTCCCAGCGCTCCGCGAGTCCCGGTTGCAAGTTAAAGTGCTCGTCGCGGTGCAGCAGGGCGTCGAACACCAGTTCTCCGATGCGCTCCGAGTATGCATCAAGCCCTACGCGGGGGTCCATGTTCGTGGGGCTGGCCTCGATGATCATCACCAGAGTGTCGGGCTTCGGGTGCTTCGAGCAGCCACACGCAAACAACCATGACAAGACGAAAGCAGCGCAGGCCGCTGAACGTGAATAATTGCGGAGGTGGGCCGCGTAGAGGCGAAAAAAAAGTCCTACAGGCTCACACATATGAGATTTTGCCCAGGATCGCCGCCCGCTTCGCCCCGGTGGCAGATGGAATACCTGATGGCTTTCGATTCCAGGTCTGGAAGGCCAGCAGCGCAAACGCGACCGCTTCTTTCGCCTCCGACGGCACACCGAATTCATCCGACCGCCGAATCTTGAGTCCCAACCCGTCCACCTGCTCGGCGATCATCCGCATGAGTGTTGCGTTGTTAGCTCCGCCTCCGGAGACGATCAATTCTTCAAATCGCCCATGCTTGTCCGGCACAAACTGCCGCAACGCGTCCGCCAGAGAACGGGCGGTCAGCGCCGTAGCCGTGGCGATCACATCTTCTTTTCTCGCCCCAGTGCACCGCCTCAAGAACTCGGCTGCGAACTCACGCCCAAACTCCTCCCGCCCGGCCGTCTTGGGCGGCTTTTTCTTGAAGAAGGGCGCGGCGAGAGCCCATTTCAGCACGCTCTCGACCACCTGACCGCGCGCCGCGAGATGTCCATCGCGGTCGTAGGACGATGCGGTTAACCGGTCAGTGACGGCATCAATCACCATGTTTCCCGGTCCGGTATCGAATGCGATCACCTGCTCGGGCTTGGCCGCGGCGGGAATGATCGTGCAATTCGCAATTCCGCCGATGTTTTGTGCGACACGTCCAATCCGCGGATCGGCATAGAGCAGGTAATCAAGGAACGGGACCAGGGGCGCGCCCTTGCCTCCGCTGGCCATGTCCGCGGTGCGAAAATCTGAAACTACCGGCACACCGACGCGTTGCGCGATCACCGCTCCCTCGCCGGTCTGCCAGGTCACCGCGAGCGATTTACCGAGAAAGTTCGCTCCTTCTCCCTGGTGATACAACGTCTGCCCATGACAGCCCACGAGTTCAGGTTTGAGCCGGGCGCGCCGCGCCGTTTTCAAAATGGCCTCGGCGTAGAGTTCGCCCAGCAGAAAGTTGAGCCGCGCCAGGTCGGCCACGCTGGCCTGCGTCGCGTTCATCATCGAGAGCACCGCCTGGCGTACATCGGGCGGGTACGGCGTTTGCGAGTGCGCCAGCAACTCAAAACGCCTTTGGGTGAGAGCCCCAGGTTTGGAGGAGCGGGAAGCGGGTTTAGGAAACTTGACCAAGGCTACGTTGATGCCGTCGGCAGACGTGCCGCTCATCACTCCGGCAACAATCAAAGCCTGACCTCGGCCGCCATGCCTTCCAGTCTGACCTGCTCACCCAACTCCCACAATTGTCGACGCAGGCGCTCCAGCACCTGCTCGCTGGGCGGAGAGGATTGACGCTTCACCTCACGCGCTTTTTTCTTGAAGGCCAGCACGCGCCGCGCTGCTTCTTTCACTCGCTGTGCGAACCTGGAATCGCGTTCCGCCTGCTGCAACACTGCCTCATAGGTGCGTGACGCGTTTTCTTCTTTCTGGCAGACGAGAAAAATATCTGCGCCTGCGCGCAGCGTTTCCACTGCGGCATCTGCGACGGAAGCGGTCGCCAGCACCCCACCCATATCGAGGTCGTCGGAAATGATCAATCCGCGGTATCCGATCTTCTTCCGCAGAATTTCCTCCATCCACTTGCGCGAAAGGGAAGCAGGCTTGTTGTCACGGGTGACCGCCGGATAAGCGGCGTGCGCCACCATCACGAAGGGAACCTCATCCCGCAGCTTGCGATAGGGCAGCAGGTCCTGTTCCCAAAGCTGTTTCCAGCTTTTCTGGATGGCCGGTAATTCGCGATGCGTATCAAGATTCGCCTCACCCAGCCCGGGGAAATGCTTGCCGCAGCCGAGCACTCCCGCCGCCTTGAGTCCGCGCAGGAATTCGCGTGCATACTCGATGACCTCGGCGGGATCCGCAGACGCGGTGCGCGATCCCAGTACCTTCTTCGAATTCTGTAATCCCAGGTCGAACACTGGAGCAAAATCGGCATTGAAGCCGAGCGCCCGCACCGTGTCGCCGATGATCCGGCCATGTTTGCGAAACAGCTTCGGGTCGCCGCTGGTAGCCACCGATTCGACCGCCGGCGCTGGCGCGACCACATTCTTCAGCCGATCCACAAGCCCGCCTTCCATGTCCACGCACAGAAACGGCGCGGTCTCCACCAGGTCGCGGCAGGCGCGCAGCAGCGTGTGGGTTTGCTGTATGCCTACGATGTTGCGGGCGAACAGGATCACGCCCGAGGGCTGAATTTCTGCCAGCCGTTTGCGCACCCGGTCAGACATTTCGGTGCCGTCAAAACCCATAATGATGGTCTGGCCGGCGAGCTGGCGGAGATCGGAAGTTTTGCTGGGTGGCATGATGACTTAATGTTGTACTTTAACTATCGGAGTCCCCAAGCTGTTTTTTCAGTTCTGCGAGCAGGTTCAACCCTTCCAACGGCGTAAGCCGGTCGAGGTCGCATCCCCGCAGGCGCTCCACGATTTTCTGCGACAGAGGCGTAAACATGGTGAGCTGCACGCCGGGCGCCGGGGTGAGTTCGTCGGACGCTAAAGTTGCGGTTAAAGAATGTTCTGCAGCTTCATGTTCTTCCAGTACCTCGCGCGCGCGGACGATCACCTCGCTTGGCAGCCCCGCCAGCTTCGCCACCTCGATTCCGTAACTGCGGTCCGCCGGTCCGGCCTCCACCTTGCGAAGAAACACGATTCCGTTGCCGGTTTCTTTTACCGACACGTGATAGTTCTTCACGCCCGAAAGTCGGTCTGCCAGTTCCGTCAATTCGTGATAATGCGTCGCAAATAAAGTTTTCGCCCGCGTGCGCGCGTGCAGGTACTCGATGGCCGCCCAGGCAATCGCCAGCCCATCGTAAGTAGAGGTCCCGCGCCCTACCTCATCCAGCAGCACGAGTGACTGAGGCGTCGCGGTGTGCAGGATCGCCGCGGTCTCGGTCATCTCGATCATGAACGTGGACCGCCCCCGCGCCAGGTTGTCGCTTGCGCCGATGCGCGTGAATACGCGGTCCACCAATCCTAGCCGCGCAGAACGCGCCGGTACAAACGATCCCATCTGCGCCAGGATGACGACGAGCGCCGCCTGTCGCAGGTACGTGGACTTGCCACCCATATTGGGGCCGGTCAGCACCAGGATGGTGTGCGTGGTCGAATTTAAATACAGGTCGTTGGGTACGAAACGATCGGAGCTGCCCGTGAGATCCTGCTGTTCGATGACCGGGTGCCGGCCCTCGAGAATTTCAATGTCACCGCTGTCATCGAACTGTGGCCGGCAATAACTGCGGACTGCCGCCACATGCGCGAGGCACGTCAGGACATCCACTTCGGCCAAAGCGAGAGCCGTTTGCCGAATACGTCTGGCCTCCCCCGCAATCGCCGCCCGCAGCTCGGCAAACAGCCGACGCTCGATTTCGACGATCTTCTCCTGCGCGTCCAGAATCTTCGACTCGTATTCCTTCAGCTCCGGCGTGGTAAATCGCTCGGCGTTCACCAGGGTCTGCTTGCGGTCGTAGTCTTGCGGGGCCAGGTGCAGGTTGGCCTTCGAAATCTCCAGATAATAGCCAAAAATAGTGTTGAACTTGATCTTTAAGGAATTGATTCCAGTGCGCTGACGTTCGCGCTGTTCGATCTGCGCCAGGTACTGCTTACTATTGCGGCTCAGCTGGCGCAGTTCATCCAGCGCAGTGTCCACCCCGCTGCGAATGATCCCGCCGTCGCTGAACGTGAGCGGCGGCTCGGGCTCAATCGTGTTCTCGATACGCTCCCGCAAATCGCCCAGCTCGTCGATGACGCCGTGAAGGGTGCGCAGGCGTCCCGCTTCGATCCGGCCCAGCGCCGATCGGACAGCGGGGATTCGCGCCAACGACGCCGCCAGCCCCAGCACGTCCCGCGGGTTCGCCGTTTCCAGCGTGACCCGGCTCAGCAACCGCTCCACATCGAAAATCCCCTGCAGCTCACGGCGCAGTTCCTCGGCTGCGATGCTGTCGCGAACCTGGGCTTCGACCGCATCCAGGCGCGCACTGATTTCCTCTTTCTCGATGGATGGCCGCAAGATCCATGACCGCAACAGCCGTTTACCCATGGGGGTGACTGTCTCATCGAGGGAGCGGAACAGGGTGGCGGCGTCATCCGTGCCCGCAAACAACGGGTCGAGCAACTCCAGGTTGCGCACCGTGACCGCGTCCAACACGAGGCAGTTCTGGCGTTCATAAAACCCGATGCGGTCCACATGATCGATGGTGCCGCGCTGCGTGCTGCGAACGTAGTAGAGGATGGCCCCGGCTGCCGCCGAAGCCGCCGACTTGCCCGCCAGCCCGAAGCCCTCCAGCGACAACACGCCAAAATGGTTTTCCAGCAGGGGGATGGCATGATCGGGGGCGAAGACCCAGTCATCCTGCGGCGTCTCCGTCCATCGCCGCTCGGACGATTTTGCCGCCGGGCTGTTCGCACGCGGGCTATCGAACAAAGGCAGCGAGGAAGGGAAGAGCAGTTCGCGCGGCCGCAATTGCAGCAGTTCTTCTTCGATTCGATGGGCGGCATTGCTCCCGCGAAACTCGGTCGCACGAAATTCGCCCGTAGAAAGGTCCAGGGCCGCGAATCCCACCGTGTCGTCCACGTGCGAAACCGCTGCCAGGAAGTTATTTTCCTCGCTGCCCAGCGACGAATCCGCCGCCGTGCCCGGCGTCATCACCCGCGTCACTTCCCGGCGCACCAGTTTTTTCGCCAGCCGCGGGTCTTCCATCTGATCGCAAATGGCCACCTTGAACCCCTTACGAATCAGCTTGGAAATATAATTTTCGGCGCTGTGATACGGCACCCCGCACATCGGTACCGCGATGCCTTTCTCCTTGTTGCGGGATGTCAGCGTGATCTGCAACTCGCGCGACGCCACCACCGCATCTTCGAAAAAAAGCTCGTAGAAATCGCCCAGCCGGAAGAACAACAGGGCATGGGGGTGCTCTTTCTTGATCGCAGTGTATTGCCGCATCAACGGCGTGGAAGGCTCAGTCATCTGCCG
>Ga0070741_10020797_pt1 | contig 10282 bp, 11 predicted proteins | sample Coa_R1_4_FD_66440 | JGI IMG/M metagenome (GOLD analysis project Ga0070741, IMG submission 66440) | Surface soil microbial communities from Centralia Pennsylvania, which are recovering from an underground coalmine fire - Coalmine... | ecosystem: Environmental > Terrestrial > Soil > Unclassified ...
CCGCGGAAGCCGGTGCCGAAGAGGGCGTCGATCAGGACGTCGCCCCGCGTGCCCTCCTCCGCCGTGCGGCCCGCCGCGCGCAGCACGTCGAGCGCGATCCGGCCGTCGCCGCCGTTCGCGCCTCCGCCGCAGACCGCCCCGAAGGACGCCGCGTCGGGGTAGCGGCGAAGCGCCTCCTCGGCCACCGCCCGGCCGGCGCGCTCCATCAGGGTCTCGACGTCGTGCCCTGCCTCGGCAGCCTTCATCTCCTCCGCCGTGTAGAGCGGCTCGAGGAACGGGTCGAGTGCCGGACCCGCGTCAGGCACGCACGCCCGAGCCGGCCACGCAGACGGCGGCGGCGAGGTCGCGCGAGTGGGTCATCGAGAGGTCGAAGGTGCTCGCGCCGACGCGCTCGGCCCACTCGGCGACCCGGCCGCTGAGGTGCACGCCCGGTTTGGGGCGCCCTTCGATCTCGACCTCGCGCCACGCGAAGGCCCGCGCGACGCCGAAGCCGATCGCCTTGCCGATCGCCTCCTTCCCCGCGAAGCGGGCGGCGTAGTGCTGCGCCGGGTTCGGCCGCGAGTCGCAGTAGGCCCGCTCGGCCTCCGTGAAGCACCGTTCGCGGAACGACGGGTGGCGATCGAGCGCGCGCCTGATCCGCTCGATCTCGATCAGGTCGACGCCGACCGTCACAGCGAGCGCTCCAGCCACTCGGGGAGGAAGGCGACGGAGCTGAGGACGGCGTCGGGAACGACCGTCGAGCGCTCCAGATCGTCCGGCCTGAACTTCCCGGTGCGGACGAGGACCGTCTTCAGCCCGAAGCGCTGGGCGCCGGCGATGTCCGAGTCGAGGTCGTCGCCGACCATCCAGGTGAGCTCCGGCTCGGCCTCCAGCGCCGCGAGCGCGGCCTCGAAGTAGGCGGGGCTCGGCTTCCCCAGCACGGTCGCCTCGACCCCGCAGGCGTACTCGAGCCCGGCGACGAACGCCCCGGCGTCCAGCAGCGGGCCGCGCGTGGTCTGCCACCAGCGGTTCTTGTGCAGGCAGTAGAGCTCGGCGCCGAGCTCGAGCTCGGCGAACGCGCGGGCGAGGTTCATGTAACTGAACACGCGCCCGTTCTCGTCGGTCTCGTCGGCGCCGCCGAGCAGCACCGCCTCGGCACCGTCGCCGACGAGCTCGAGCCCGTCCAGGTCGCCGACGAGCGCGGCCATCACCAGCGCGAAGACGCGCCGGCCGGCGAGCGCGCGCGCCGCGGCGTCGGCGGTCGTCTGCAGCTCGTGGTCCTCGAGCTCGATCCCGCGGGCGCGGAGCTCGTCGGCCAGCTTCCGCCGCGGCCGGGTCGTGGTGTTCGTCACGAATCGCACCCTGTGCCCCGCCCGGCGCAGCTCTGCGACCGCCGCTCCCGCGCCCGGGATCGGCTCTCCGGACACGTGGAGGACGCCGTCGACGTCGAGCAGAATGGCGGCCATGCCCGGCGAGTTTATGCGCGTGACCCGCTCCGTGAGCCTTCCGCTGGACGAGATCGAGCTGCGCTTCTCGCGCTCGAGCGGACCGGGCGGCCAGCACGCCCAGCGCTCGGAGACGCGCGTGGAGGCGCTGCTCGACGTCGAGGCCTCTTCCGCGCTCACGCCCGTGCAGAAACGGCGCGTGATCGCGCGCGCCGGGCCCGTCCTGCGCGCGGTCGCCCAGGACGAGCGGAGCCAGTGGCGGAACCGCGAGCTCGCCGTCTCGCGGCTCGTCGAGACGCTGCGCGAGGCGCTCCGCGTCGAGCGCCCGCGGCGTCCGACGGCGCCCACCGCGGCGTCGCGCGAACGGCGGCTCGAGCAGAAGCGGCGCCGGTCCGAGACCAAGCGCCTGCGCCGGCCGCCCTCGTAAGGGGTGTGTAAGAACCGATTGCTCGTGGGAAGGGCACCGCTAGTCTGTCTCGAGCCTTTCCCGACCGAAGGGAGCATCAGCCCATGAGCCTGCGTCTGTTCCTCGTCGCCGCCGCCTGCGTTGCAGTGACCGCGGTTCTTCCGGTCACTGCGTCGGCGCAGCCGCGGATGATGATCGGCTTCCAGGACGATCCGAGCCTCCGCTGGCGGGACGACCGGCTCAACGTCTTCGACCTCGCCGAGCAGGCGCACGCGGGCATCGTCCGGACGACGGTCTACTGGTCGAGGATCGCGCAGACCAGGCCGGCGAACGCCGCGAATCCGTTCGACCCCGCCTACCGCTTCGACGACCTCGACGAGTTCGTCAGGAACGCCGGCCTGCACGGCATGGAGGTCATGCTGACGATCTGGGGCACGCCGTCCTGGGCGAACGGCGGCAAGGGGCAGAACTTCGCGCCGACCAGCTACTCGTCGCTCCAGAACTTCGCCAAGGCGCTCGCGACCCGGTACTCCGGCCGGTACAACGGCTACCCCTTCGTTCGCTACTTCACCGTCTGGAACGAGTCGAACCTGGGCCAGTTCCTCTCGCCGCAGTACGACTCGAAGGGCACGCCGGCCGCGCCGAGGATCTACGCGCAGCTCTACCGCGCCGCGTACGCGGGGATCAAGGCGGGGAACTCGCGGGCGCTGGTCGGGATCGGCGAGACGTCCGCGCGCGGGCGTGACCACTACCTCGGCAAGCAGGGCACGCAGGAGACCGAGTCGCCCGGGAAGTTCGCCGAGCTCCTCGCCCAGCAGCGGCCCGTCCTCCGCTTCGACGCGTGGTCGCACCACCCGTACCCGACCTCGATCGCCGGCCGGCCGCTCGCCAACACCCGCTGGCCGAACGTGACGCTGTCGAACATGCCGCGGTTCGAGCACGAGCTCAACAAGTGGTTCAAGCGCAACGTCACGATCTGGATCACCGAGTACGGGCACGAGACCAAGCCGGAGGAGCCGAAGGGCATCACGTACGCACAGCAGGTCTCGTACCTCCGCCAGGCGATCCGCTACGCCGCGGGCGACCCGAAGGTCTCCGTCTTCATCTGGTTCATCCTGCGCGACGACCCGACCAGCGCCTGGCAGAGCGGCCTGGTCGCGCGCGACGGCGACAAGAAGCCGGCCTACGCCGCGTTCTCCTCCCTGGCCGACCAGTTCGACGGGCGGGACCCGCAGCTGTTCGTCAAGGGCGGCGGGACGAGCCCGACGGTCAAGTTCGCTGCGCTCGAGCTCTGGTCCCGCTCAGGGACCGGCACGAAGGTCGGCATGACGATCGCGGTCTACGACCGCGGCAAGGTCGTCAAGACCGCGCAGCCGGTCGGGGTGCTCGGCTCGGACGGGTGGGTCTCGTTCAAGGTTCCGATCAAGACCGTCAAGGGCCACAACTACGACATCTCGATCGCCGCGGTCGACGCGAACGGCAACCGGGTCGACCGCTCGGTCCTGATGCGCGCGATCTGAGCGAGCGGCGAGGACGGGCCCGGCCCGTCCTCGCTACTCGACCGTGACGGTCTTCGCGAGGTTCCGCGGCTGGTCGACGTTCAGGCCGCGGAGCCGCGCGATCCGGTAGGCGAGCAGCTGCAGCGGGACGACCGCCAGCGCCGCCTGGAGGAAGTTCGGCGTCTTCGGCACGTAGATCACGTCGTCGGCGTGGTGCTGGATGTCCTCGTTGCCGTCGGTCGCGATCGCGATCACCTTTGCACCCCGGGCACGGGTCTCCTGGATGTTGGAGACGATCTTGTCGTAGACGTGGATGTCGGTGGCGACGACGACCACCGGCGTCCCCTGCTCGAGCAGGGCGATCGGGCCGTGCTTCATCTCGCCGGCCGAGTAGGCCTCGGTCGGGATGTACGAGATCTCCTTCAGCTTCAGCGCCCCCTCCAGCGCGACCGGAAGGCCGATGTGGCGGCCGAGGTAGAGGAAGAAGGGCCGGTCGTGGTAGCGCTGCGCGATCTCGTCGATCGGATGGTCGCCCGCCAGGAACTCCGCCATCTTGTCGGGCAGCTCGTGCAGGCGGTCGAGGATGAAGTCGATCTGCTCGTGCGGCAGCGTCCGGCGCACCTCGGCGAGCTTCAGCGCCAGCAGCGAGAGCAGCGCGACCTGGGCGGTGAACGTCTTCGAGGCGGCGACGCCGATCTCGAGGCCGCAGCGCGTGAAGAGGACGGCGTCCGCCTCGCGCGTGATCTGGGTGCCCATCAGGTTCGTGATCGCGAGCGTGCGGGCGCCGTGCTCGCGAGCGAGCTTCATCGCGTTGACCGTGTCCCGGGTCTCACCCGACTGCGAGATCCCGATCACGAGCGTGTCCTTGGTCAGCACGGGGTTGCGGTAGATCCACTCGCTGGCGATGTCGGGCTCCACCGGAAGGCGGGCCCACTCCTCGAGGATGTAGCGCCCGACGACGCCCGCGTGGTAGGCCGTGCCGCAGGCGACGATCACGATCCGGCGCAGGTTCTGCAGCTCGAGCTCGGTGAGACCGAGGTCGTCGAGGACGAGCTGGTGGCCGCGGACGCGGTCGCCGATCGTCTCGCGCACGGCCTCGGGCTGCTCGTAGATCTCCTTCAGCATGAACGTCTCGAACCCGGACTTCTCGGCGCGCTCGTCGTCCCAGTCGATCTCGGTCACCTCGGGCACGACGATCTCGCCGTTCGAATCGCGGAAGACGGCTCCCTCGGGCCTGAGCTCGACGATCTGGTCGTCCTCGATGAACTGCACGTTGCGCGTCTCGGGCAGGAACGCCGCGATCGAGGAGGCGAGGAACATCTCCCCCTCGCCGACGCCGACGACGAGCGGCGTCTGGCTCCGCGCCCCGACGAGGGTCCCCTCGTGGTCGCGATGGATGGCGACGATCGAGAAGTGCCCTTCGAGCTGCCGGTAGGCGGCGGTGAACGCCGCGACGAGGTCGCCCTCGTAGTGGCGCTCGATCAGGTGGGTGACGACCTCGGCGTCCGTCTCGGACGAGAAGGTGTGGCCTTCACCGACGAGCGAGTCCTTGAGCTCGCGGTAGTTCTCGACGATGCCGTTCAGCACGATCGACATCGCGTTGTCCTCGCAGCCGGTGAGCGGATGCGCGTTCGCCAGCGACACGCGGCCGTGGGTCGCCCAGCGCGTGTGGCCGACGCCGGTCGTCGAGTCGGAGCGGTGCAGCTCGGCGAACTCCTTCAGCTTTTGGAGGTTGCCGACCGCGCGGACGTAGGCGAGCCCGTCGGGCTCGAGCAGGGCGAGGCCGGCCGAGTCATAGCCCCGATACTCGAGGCGCTCGAGCCCCTGGAGGAGAAGGGTCTTGCAGGCCCGCTCCCCGACGTATCCGATGATCCCGCACACGTGGCGCTCCTCTCAGTATCGGCCGACCGCCGGAAAAAGCCAGCATCAACACGAAAAGCCCGGCCTCCGCCGCCCCAGCGTCGGGACGGTCAGCCGAGCTCTTCCTGCACGAGCGCGGTGATGCTAGCACAGAGCCTGGCGGCCTCCTCGGCCGTTTCCGCCTCGGCCAGGACGCGGATCACCGGCTCGGTGCCGGAGGGCCGCACCAGGATCCGGCCGCGGCCGTCGAGCTCGGCGTTGACGCGGTCCACCTCGTGTCGCAGGTGGTCACTGCCGGAGAGCCGCGCGCGTGCGACGGGGACATTCTCCCGGACCTGCGGGTAGCGCTCCATCACCGCGGCGACGTCGGCGAGCGGCCGCCCGTGGAGCGCACCGCAGAGCAGCAGCGCCGCCGCGAGGCCGTCGCCCGTGACGTGCCCGTCGAGATAGAGGATGTGGCCGGACTGCTCGCCGCCGAGCACCCCCTTTTCCCGGTGCAGCGCCTCGAGCACGTACCGGTCGCCGACGTCCGTGACGACGACGCGGATGCCGCGGTCGGCCATCAGCCGATGGAAGCCCAGGTTCGTCATCGTCGTGACCGCGACCAGATCGACCCCGAGGTCGAGCGCGAGCACGGCGACGATCTGGTCGCCGTCCAGCGCGTCGCCGTTCCCGTCGACCGCGAGCATCCGGTCGCCGTCGCCGTCGAACGCGACGCCGAGATCGAGCCCCTGGTCGCGGACGAGGGTACGGAGCGCGCGCAGGTCGGTCGCCCCGCACCCGACGTTGATGTTCCGCCCGTCGGGCTGGATGCCGATCGCGACCACCTCGGCGCCGAGTTCCTCGAACGCCCGCGGCGCGATCCCCGAATACGCCCCGTTGGCGCAGTCGACGCCGATGCGCAGCCCGGCCAGGTCGGCGCCGAACCGCCGCCGGACGAGGTCGAGGTACGTCTCGACCGCGACGTCGAGGTTGTCGACCTGGCCGGCGTCGGGATCTCTCGGCGGCGACTCGAGCAGGGCCTCGATCTCCTCCTCGTCGGCGTCGGCGAGCTTGCTCCCGTCCTTGCGGAACAGCTTGACGCCGTTGTACTCCGGTGGGTTGTGCGACGCGGAGATCACCGCGCCGAGGTCGAGCGCGAGCAGCGCGACCGCGGGCGTCGGCAGCACGCCGGCGAGCACCGCATGTCCCCCGGCGGAGGCGACGCCGCTCGCGAACGCGCGCTCGAGCTCGGGGCCGGAGCCGCGTGTGTCGCGGCCGATCAGGACGCCGCCGCCGCCCGCCCACAGCGTGGCCGCCCGCCCGAGCCGCTCGACCAGCTGGGGCGTCAGGTCCTCGCCGACAATCCCTCTGACACCATCGGTGCCGAAGTACCGGCGGGCCACGGCGCGGTGGCTAGCGCTTGCTGAACTGCGGCGCTTTGCGGGCCTTGTGCAGGCCGGCCTTCTTGCGCTCGACGATCCGCGAGTCGCGGGCGAGGAAGCCCTCGCGCTTCAGCACGGTGCGCAGCTCCGGGTCGGCCTCGACGAGCGCGCGCGCGATGCCGTGGCGTACAGCACCGGCCTGGCCCGACGGGCCGCCGCCGTGGACCCGCACCCGGAGGTCGTAGGTGCCTTCCAGCCCCGCGACCCGCAGCGGCGCCATCACCTGGTTCCGGTGCGCCTGGCGCGGGAAGTAGTCCTCCAGCGTGCGGCCGTTGAACCAGGTCGTCCCGTCGCCGGGGCGCAGGATCACCCGCGCGACCGAGGTCTTGCGCTTGCCGGTGCCGCGGTAGGTGGCCAGCTCGCTCACGGAAGCTCCAATGGTGCCGGATTCTGCGCCTCGTGGGGGTGCTCGGCGCCCGCGTAGACCTTGAGCTTGCGGATCTGGGCGTTCGCGAGCTTGTTCCGCGGGAGCATGCCCTTGACCGCCTTGCGGATCACCTCGGTCGGCCGCCGCTCGAGCTGCTCGCGGAGCGTGCGGCTGCGCAGCCCGCCGGGGTAGCCGGAGTGGCGGTAGTAGCGCTTCTGGTCGAGCTTGTTGCCGGTGACCCGGATCTTCTCCGCGTTGACGACGACCACGAAGTCGCCGGTGTCGACGTGCGGCGTGTACCCGGGCTTGTTCTTGCCGCGCAGCGTGTCGGCGATGCGCGTCGCGAGACGCCCAAGGGTCTGGCCCTCGGCGTCGACCACGTACCAGCGCCGGGAGACGTCGGCAGGCTTTGCGTTCCAGGTCTTCTGCATGTCGGAGATGTGCGTGCTCACAAAGAGGCGCGCATTCGCGCGCCGACGCGGAATCGTAGCAAGACGGCCTCCAGATCGCGCTCGAACGCCGCCGCCCCGCCGTGCGAGGGGTGACGCACGTACGGCGCGCCGGTCACCCGCTCGGCGAGCCGTCCGACGGCGACGAGGCGGCGGCCGCCGGCGACACCTCCGAGGAAGCAGAGGGAGTCAGCCACTTCGACGCGCGACGGCCGCCGATTCGTATACGGGCGATCCGGCTGATGCGGATGTGTCGGGACGACGTTCCAGAGCAGGACCTCCTCCTCGACCCCGAGCTTCCGGAGCACCCGGCCGACGATCGTCGCGCTCGCCTCCGCCGGTCCCCGACCCGTGAGCTGGCGCTCCGACGTGAACGGGATCCCGCTGACCCGCGCCCCGCGGAACCCTGCCGCCTCGCCGACCAGCGCCACGCGCGCGGGGCGCCTCGCCTCGAGGTAGGCGGCCAGACGCTCCCGGCGCACGCGCGAGTCGCGGTACTGGTTGAACGTGTCGCCGATCGTGGCGGCGGCGAGATCGTCTACCAGCGTTCCCAGCGGACGACCTCGTCGAGCGGCTTCCAGCCGAACCTGCGCCGCGAGCCCTGCACCGGCGCAGGCTGCTCGTGGCCGACGGTGACCACGCCGACGATCTCGAGGTCGGCGGGCATCCCGAGAAGCTCCCGCAGCCGGTCGTTGTCGTCGCCGACCAGCCCGAACAGCCCGGCTCCGAGCCCCTCGTCGACCGCGGCCAGCAGCAGGAGCATCACCGACTTGCCGGCGTCCACCCACCACCAGGGGACGCGCCACTCGATCTCCTCCCCGCTCTCGTCGAGCTTGTCCGGCCGCCGGTAGCGCTCGTGGTAGCTCTCCTCGCGCGTGGCGACCACGACGTGGACCGGCGCCCGCGAGATCCACGGCTCCAGGCCGAGCTTCACGTACTCCGGCTCCCGGGCGAGCCCGGCGATGCTCGCGCGCGTCCCGGCGTCGGTGACCACCACCATCCGCACGCCCTGCGAGAACCCCCCGCTGGGCGCTTTCCGGCCGCGCGCCACGATCCGCTCGATCGCTCCCCGGTCGACCGGCTGGTCGGTGTAGCTCCGCACCATCTTCCTGCGACGGAGAACGTCGGCAAACTCCACGGTGGGATCATGAACGTGATCACACTCACGGACGGGGGCCAGGAGCCGGCGACGGTCGCGCAGGCGCTGCACGACTTCCTCGCCGCGGCGACGACCTCGCTGGACCTGGCGCTCTACGACTTCAAGCTCGGGCCGGGGCTGGAGGAGCTGGTCGTGGACACGATCGAGGCGGCCGGCGCACGCGGTGTCGCCGTGCGGGTGATGTACAACGCCGACTTCCGGGCCCCCATCCCCGTGCCGCCGCCGCCGCAGTGCGCGCCCGAGGACGTCGCGCGGCTGTCCGTGCCGACGAAGCCGATCGCCGGGATTCCCGACCTCATGCACCACAAGTACGTCGTCCGCGACGGAGCATCGGTCTGGACCGGCTCGACGAACTGGACCGACGACTCGTGGTCGCGCGAGGAGAACGTCATCGCCGTCGTCGACTCGCCCGAGCTCGCGCACGCCTTCACCCTCGACTTCGAGCAGCTCTGGGCCGCCGGCAACGTCGAGGGAACCGGCACGGTCGAACCGAGGCCCGTCCGGGTCGACGGCATCGAGGTGCGGCCCTGGTTCTGCCCCGGCTTCGGCGACTCGCTGTCGCACCGGATCGCGAAGGCGATCGGCCGCGCGAAACGGCGCGTCCGGATCTGCTCGCCGGTGCTGACGGCGGCGCCGGTGCTCGCGACGCTCGCGCAGGTGATCGCCGACGGCAAGGTGGACGTCGCGGGCGCCCTCGACCAGACGCAGATCGAGGAGGTCCAGGTGCAGTGGGGCCCGACCGGGGTGTCGTCGTGGAAGCTCCCGCTGCTGCTCCGGGTCGTGGGTTCCGGCCGCTTCGCCGGCAAGCGCTCGACCCCGTGGGGGCCGGACACCGTCCACGACTACATGCACGCGAAGGTGACCGTCGCGGACGACGTCGTCTTCCTCGGCTCGTTCAACTTGTCCCACTCGGGCGAGCAGAACGCCGAGAACGTGCTCGAGATCCACGATCCGGCGCTCGCCGAGCGGCTCGCCGGGTTCGTGGACGGCGTGCGCGGCCGCTACCCGGCCGCCCACCTGGACGGCGGGAGGCCAGCACCGACCGCGTCGCCCCCGGACGCGGCCGCCTGAGACCTCACGCCGCCGCGCCCGACCTGTGCGGGCGCGGCTCACCGCCGCTCAGGGTTCCTTCGGGCGCGCGACGCGAGCGAAGCGAGCGAGCACAGGAGAGGGTCCGCGGGAGAACGATGGGTTCTCCCGCGTCATTCCCACTCTATGGTCGCAGGCGGCTTCGACGAGAGGTCGAGCGCGACGCGGTTCACGGCCGGGATCTCGTTGGTCATCCGGCTGGAGATCGTCTCCAGGAGGTCGTAGGGCAGGCGCGCCCAGTCGGCGGTCATCGCGTCCTCGGAGGTGACGGCCCGGATGACGATCGGGTACCCGTACGTCCGCTCGTCGCCCTGGACGCCGACCGAGCGGATGGCGGGCAGCACCGCGAAGCACTGCCAGAGCTCGCGGTAGAGGCCGGCGCGCCGGACCTCCTCGAGCAGGATCGCGTCGGCCTCGCGCAGCACCTCCAGCCGCTCCCGCGTGACCTCGCCGATGATGCGGATCGCCAGCCCGGGGCCGGGGAACGGGTGCCGCCAGACCATCGCCTCGGGCAGGCCGAGCTCCTCCCCCACGCGGCGCACCTCGTCCTTGAACAGCGACCGGAGCGGCTCGACGAGGTCCATCGCCATGTCCTCCGGCAGGCC
>Ga0070741_10020798_pt1 | contig 10281 bp, 11 predicted proteins | sample Coa_R1_4_FD_66440 | JGI IMG/M metagenome (GOLD analysis project Ga0070741, IMG submission 66440) | Surface soil microbial communities from Centralia Pennsylvania, which are recovering from an underground coalmine fire - Coalmine... | ecosystem: Environmental > Terrestrial > Soil > Unclassified ...
GACCGCGGCCGCTGGCAGGGGCTGATCGGCGCCGTCTTCGCCTCTGCGTCGATCATCGGGCCGGCCGTCGGCGGCTTCATCGTCGACAACACGTCGTGGCGGTGGATCTTCCTCGTCAACCTGCCGGTGGGCGCGGTCGCGCTCGTCGTGATCGCGGTGACGATGCCGAAGCGTCGGGTACGTGCCGAGCACGTGATCGACTGGCTCGGCGCCGGCCTGCTCGCGCTCGGCACCGGCTCGCTGCTGCTCGGGCTCGTGTGGACCGGTCGCGACTACGCGTGGACGAGCGCGCACGTGCTGGTCGCACTCGTGGTCGCCGTCGTCGTGCTCGCGGTGTTCGGAATCGTGGAACGTCGCGCGCGCGAGCCGATCCTTCCGTTCGAAGTGCTGCGAAACCCGATCGTCGCCGGCAGCGTCGCTTGCATGGCGCTCGTCGGGATGGCCATGTTCGGGACGATCTCCTACGTGCCGCTCTTCGTGCAGGGTGTGATCGGCACGTCGGCGACGTCGTCGGGCGTCGTGCTCACGCCGCTGATGCTCGGCGCGGTCGTGACGTCTTTTCTCTCCGGTCAGCTCGTGTCGCGCACGGGTCGCTACCGCTGGAACGTCGTGCTCGGCCCGCCGGTGCTCGCACTCGGGATGGGGCTCCTCTGGCGCATGAACGTCCACACGACGAACGCGGAGGCAGCGCGGGACATGGTCGTCGCAGGGGTCGGGATCGGCTCGATGATGCAGGTGTTCGTGCTGTCGGTGCAGAACGCCGTTCAGCGGGCCCGGATCGGCTCCGCGACCGCGCTGGCCCAGTTCTCCCGCCAGATGGGAGCGACGATCGGGGTGTCGGTCATGGGCGTGATCGTCAACGCAGGGCTCCCGGCGCAGGCGGCCACGGGGGCGGACGTCGCGATCCACCGACTCCCGCGGGCGTTGCGCGGAGAGCTCGCGTCGGCGCTGAAACCCGCGTTCCTCGCCGCCACCTGCGTCGCGTTGGTCGCGTGGGCCGTGGCGGTCGCGTTCGTGAAGGAGGTGCCGTTGCGACGCTCCGTCGAGCCGATGCCGGCGGCCGAAGCGGCGGCCGGCGCCCCCGCCCGCGGCCGCACCGACTGAGACAATTGCGGCGTGAACCCGCCGCGGAGAGCCGCGCTCGTCTCGGTGGTCGCGGCGGCCGTCCTCGTCGCGCTCAAGCTGACCGTCGGCCTCGTCACGCACAGCCTCGGCCTCGTCTCGGAGGCGATCCACTCCGGCACGGATCTCGTCGCCGCCCTGCTGACGTTCTTCGCCGTCGGCGTCTCCGGTCGTCCCGCGGACCCGAGCCATCAGTACGGCCACGGCAAGGCGGAGCATCTCTCCGCGCTCGCGGAGGCGGGCTTTCTCGCAGCCGCGAGCGTCTTCATCGGCGTCCGGGCGGTCGAGCGCCTCGCCGGCTCGTCGCAGCCCGCGGTTCACGCTGCGTGGTACGCCTTCGCCGTGGTCGGGATCGTGCTCGTCGTCGACGCGACTCGGGCGGTGCTCTCGTGGCGTGCGTCACGCCGGTACCGCAGCGCCGCCCTCGGCGCGAACGCGCTCCATTTCGCGGGCGACTTCGCGGGCACCTTCGCCGTCCTCGTCGGGCTCCTGTTTGCGCGTGCCGGCCACCCCAACGGCGACTCGGTCGCCGCGCTGTTCGTCGCGGTGCTCGTGCTGCTCGCGGCGTCGCGCCTTGCCCGCGGCAATGTCGACGTGCTGATGGACCGGGTCCCGCGTGATGCCGAGCAGGCCGCGCTCGCCGCGATCGGTCAGCTCCCGGAGGTCGCTTTGCGGCGGCTCCGGATGCGGCAGTCGGGCGGCCGCCAGTTCGCCGACGTCGTCATCGGCGTGTCGCCGGAGGCTGGCGTCGGACAGGGACATGCCGCTGCCGACGCAGTCGAGGCCGCGGTCGAGCGCGCGCTTCCCGGAAGCGACGTCGTCGTGCACGTCGAGCCGCTCGAGGACGTGGGCGTCCGCGAGCGCGCGCACGCGGCCGCGGTCGCGGTCCCCGGTGTGCGCGAGGTGCACAACCTGACGTTGCTCGAGGTCGGCGGGCGCACCGAGCTGTCCCTCCACCTGAAGCTTCCCGGCGACGTGACGCTCGAGGAGGCACACGACGTCGCGGAGCAGCTCGAGCGCGCGATCCGCGCGGCGGTGCCGGAGGTCGACACGGTGCAGACGCATCTCGAGCCGCTGACGGAGCCCGTCGCCGGGCGCGAGGTCGCGAGCGACAGGCGCACGCTCGAGCGGATCGTGCTCGAGGCGACGGGTCGCGAGCCGCGCGAGCTCCGCTTCCTGCGGACGGACGGCGGCCTCGTCGCGTTCCTGACGCTCGGGCTCGACGGCACGAGCCGCCTCGACGACGCGCACGCCCGCGCGAGCGAGATCGAGGAGCGGATCCGCCGCGAGCGGCCCGACATCGCCGACGTGATCGTCCACACCGAGCCGTAGCGGTGGCGGTCCTGTGCATGTTCAGCCCGATCGGGGCAGACCTCGAGCGCGGCTGGCCCGGGCGGATCGACGGCGATCGTGTCACCCAGCTCGCCGCCCAGACGCTGCAGGTCTACTTCACGGCCGGCGGAGCGCTGCGCGAGCACGCCCAGTTCGCGCTCGAGGACGTCGAGCTGCGCGCGCCGGTGCTGCACCCGCCCGGGATCCGCATCTTCGAGGACGGGCTCGACTTCGTCTTCGCGAATACCGCGGCGGTCTGCGGGCCCGAGGACGAGATTCGGTACCCGGAGTTGTCGACGGACCTTCGGTCGGAGCCGGCGATCGTCGCCGTGATCGGAGCCGACGGCGCGATCGCCGGCTGGACCGGGGGGAACGCGTGGCACGCGCCCGACCTCCCCGGCGCGAAGAGCCGCGACTTCGCGCTGTCGGTCGGCCCCGTGCTCGTCACCGCCGACGCGTTCGAGGGCCCTTCATGGGACGACCGTGTCGCCTACGCGGCCCGCCACACCTTCCTGCGCCCGGGCGAGCTCCTCGTCGCGCCGATGCTGGGGAGCATCCCGGTCGCGCGCGGTCGCGTCGACGCCGAGATCCCGGGCATCGGCGTCCTCTCGAACCTCGTCGTGTGAGGCCTAGCTGCCGACGCGCGACTGCGCCGAGCCGTCGGCGTTCATCACGTAGATCGCGGATTCGCTGTCGCGCGTGCTCTCGAAGGCGATCTTCTTCCCGTCTGGCGACCACGTCGGGTTCGTGTTGTCGCCGCTCGAACGAGTCAGGGTCCGCGCGGCCCCGCCGCCCGAGCCGACGACGCCGATCTGCCACTGCCCGCCGACGTACGTGGCGAAGGCGATACGCGCCCCGTTCGGCGACCACGCGGGATCGCGGGCGCCGCCTGCGGTGTGCGTGAGCTGCCGCGCGGCACCGCCCGTCGCTGCGGAGACGTAGATCTCGTAGTGCTGCGTGCGGTCGCTCATGAACGCGAGCTTCTTGCCGTCGGGCGACCAGCGCGCATCGGTCTCGTCGGCGGGCGACCGCGCGATCGCACGCGCGCCGCTGCCGTCGGCGTTCATGACGTAGATGTCACCGAACGCGTTCGCCGCCGTGCGATCGAACGCGAGCTTCTTCCCGTCCGGTGACCACACCGCGAGGTAGTCGTCGTCCTCCGCGTTCGGCGTCAGCCGTTTCGCGGCACCGCCGGTTGCGCCCGTCACGAACACGGCGCCGACTCCCGCCTCGATCCGCTCGAACGCGAGCTGCTTCCCGTCGGGCGACCAGCCGAGCAGCTCGTCGTAGCCGCCCGCACCGTTCGTGATCCGCCGCTGCGCGCCGCCGGCCGCCGGAACCGAATAGATCTCGCCGCCGAGCGTCTGGCCGTGCGAGCGCGCGAGGCGCGAGTACGCGATCGTCTTGCCGTCGGGCGACCACAGCGGGTCGAGGTGGTCCGGCGCGCCGTGGGTCAGCGCACGGACGCCGCCGCCCGCCGCGTTCATCACGAAGATCTGGGGATGGCCGCCGACGAGACGCGCGAACGCGATCTTCGTCCCGTCCGGTGACCATGCCGGCTCGATGTCTCCGCGCGTCACCTGCTGGGCGCCGATCGAGCCGGTCAGCGCGAGCGCAGCAGCTGCGCATGCGGCGGCACACGCCCCGAGCCGACTAGCCTCCACGGCCCACCTTGTACCTGATCCTGGACTGGGACGGAACCGTCACCGTCCGCGACACCCTGTGGATGCTGCTCGAGCGGTTCGGCGACCGCGAGGTCTTCGCGCGGATGGAAGCGGCGCTCGGCACGACGCACACCCACCAGGAGGTGATGGAGACCGAGATGGCGACGATCACCGCACCGCTGCAGGAGGCCGTCGACTTCGTCGTCGCGGAAGCCGCGATCCGGCGGGGCTTTCACCGACTCGTCGAGCGCTTCCACCCGCTCGTGCTCTCGAGCGGCTTCCACGAGACGATCGAGCCGGTGCTCCGGCGGGAAGGAGTCGACGTCGACGTCGTCGCGAACCGTCTCGACCCGCGGCCTGACGGCTGGCGGATCCTGTGGACGGACGACGCCCCCTGCCCCGAGTGCGGCGAGCTGTGCAAGCGGCGCGCGCTTCCGGCAGGGCGGCCGCGCGTCTACGCCGGGGACGGGTACTCGGACCGCTGCGCCGCGCTCGCGGCCGACCGCGTCTTCGCCCGCGGCGGGCTCGCGCAGTACCTCGACTCGCGTGGCGTCGCGTTCGAGCCGTTCGACGACCTGGACGACATTGCTGCTGCGCTCGCCTGAGCCGTACGACTTCGACCTCTCGACGGAGCGGTTTCGCGCGTTCGGCGTCGACGTGGCGAACCTCTGGCACGAGGGCGGGCTGCACAGGGTGGTCGCGGGCCGCGAGGTGCGCATCGAGGCCGCCACGGGGGGCGTCGACGTCGACCCACTCGACGACACGACGAGGCCCGTGGTCGAGAAGCTCCTCGGCCTCGAGTTCGACCTGCCGCCGTTCTACGCGTGGGCCTCGGGTCAACCGGTGCTCGCGGAGCTCGCCGTCCGCCTCGCGGGCTTCCGGCCGCCGCTCGCACCCGACCCCTTCGAGTCGCTCGTCACGTCGATCACCGCGCAGCAGGTCTCGCTCTTCGCCGCCTTCGCGATCCGGACGCGGCTGATCGAGCGCTTCGGCGAGCGGGCCGACCTCGCCTACGCGTTCCCGGCGCGCGAGCGGATCGCAGGCGCGGGCGAGGACGAGCTCGTCGCGCTCGGGTTCTCACGCCGGAAGGCGGAGTACGTCGTCGGCCTCGCGCGGAGCGACGTCGACCTCGATGCGCTCGCCGCTCTCGACGACGACGAGGTGCGGGCGCGGCTGACGGCGGTCCGCGGGCTCGGCCCGTGGACGGCCGAGTGGTTCCTCGCGCGGCACCTCGCCCGGGCACGCGCGTGGCCGGCGGGCGACCTCGGCCTGCGGAAGGCTGCCGAGGTTCTCTACGGTCTCGACGTGCACGAGCTCGGCCGCCGCCTCGACCCGTTCCAGAATCTCTCGGCTCACTACCTGCTCACGGGGATGAGGACCGCATGACGATCCGCCGGGCGACCGATCACGACGCGGAAGCCCTCCGCGAGCTGGTCGACGAGTTCAACGCCGAGGTTCCCGAGCCGGACGACACCGGTCCCGAGACCTGGGAGGAGGAGTGGTCCGCGATCTCGCGCAGCCTCGTGGACGGAGCGGTCTACGTCGCGGAGGACGAGCAGGGCGTGAGCGGGATGGCCTACGCCGCTCCGCCGGATCGTGGCCGGTCGCACCTCACGCTCGTCTACGTCCGTCCGCGCGCGCGACGGCGCGGCGTCGCGAAGCGGCTCGTGGCCGCCTGCGTGCGAGAGGTGCGGGACCGGGGCGCGCGACGCATCTCGCTCGACGTGCTCGAGTCGAACACGGTCGCGCGCGACGTCTGGCGCCGCCTCGGCTTCGAGGACGTCGCGCGCGTGATGTCGGCTCCTCTCGACGCGCTCGAGCGGCGGCTCGGCAGCAGCGTCAGCCGCCCGTCTCGTGCATCGACGCACGTGCAGACCGACGACGGGACGTCCGTGCAGCGGGCGCTCGCACAGTTCGTGCCCCGGCTCGAGGCTCCCGAGGTGCGCGATGCCGCGAACGGATGGATCCGCATCTCGCACCCGGTGCTCGACGCCGATCGCGCAGCACAGGCGCGGTTCGCGCGAGACCTCTCCGACAGGCTCGGCGCGGTCGTCGTCGCGCTCTCCCTGGAACAGGGCGAGGTCGTCCGCTTCCGCCTGTTCGAGCGCGGACGCATGGTGGACGAGTACCTCTCGGTTCCCTCGTACTACGCGCCGCTCCCGAAGGGCGACGAGCTCGCGCTCGCGGCGAACCCCACGCTCGTCGCGAGGCTGACGGGGGCGGACCCGGGTGCCGTCCGCAGCGTCGCACGGACGGCGCCGTCGCCGGCGGAGCTGCCGCCGGCCGAGGATCTCTACGAACAGGTCGCCCGCCTCATGGGCCTCGACCCATGAAGCTGTACGACGCGGGCCGGTGCCCGTTCTGTGCGAGGGTCCGGATCGCGCTCGCGGAGAAGGGGCTCGACTACGAGCGTGTCGACGTCGACTTGCGGAACCGCCCGGCGTGGATCTACGAGCTCAACCCTTCGGGGAAGGTGCCGGTCATCGACGACGGGTTCGTGCTCCCCGAGTCCGCGGTGATCATGGAGTACCTCGACGACGCCTACCCGGAGAATCCGCTGCTGCCCCGGGACCCGAAGGCACGTGCAGTGGCGAGGAAATCCGTCTTCCGGTTCGACGAGCTCCTCGGAGACGACTACTACGCCTACCGGCGCGGCGACGCGAGCGAGCTGCCCGAGCGGCTCGAGCAGCTGCCCGTCGGCACCGACCTGTTCGTCGACGTCGCGTTCGTCCCGTGGGTGATCCGGACGAAGGAGATGCTCGGCGTCGAGCTCCCGGACCGGCTCGCCGCGTGGCTCGACCGCTTCGCGGAGCGTCCGTCGATCGCGGCGGAGCTCACGCTCGTTCGGAGCCTCGGCTGATGGACATCGAGATCGCCGAGCTCTCGTCGCGCCTCGGCAGCGTCCCGATCGTCGACGTCCGCCGTCCGGAGGAGTACGACGGGACGTACGGCAGCGACTGCGACCCGCGCCAGGGCCACATCCCCGGCTCGGTCAACCTCGAGGTGCAGGAGATGATGCGGCTGGACGAGCGCGCGCTTGCGGAACGGATCGGCGTTCGGCCGGGCGGCGAGGTCGTCTGCTACTGCCACAGCGGCTCGCGCTCGGCGTTCGCCGTTCAGGTGCTCGCACGCTTCGGCTACGACGCGCGCAACTACGTCGGATCGTGGCACGAGTGGTCGCGCACGGAGCTTCCGCTCGAGGTCTGATCACTCCGACGCCGCGCGCAGGAACGCGAGGCAGAGCTTCCGGCCGAGCTCGTGCCACGCGGGCAGCCTCGCGTCGAGCTCGTCGCTGAGGACGGGAAGCGGCCGGGGCAGCTCCCGCCCGTCTGACCACCAGGCGACCACCTGATCCTTTCGCGCCTCCGGGTGGAACTGGACGCCCCACGCGCGCCGGCCGACGCGGAAGGCCTGCTGCTGGTCGGCGGTCGCCGCGAGCCGCGCTGCCTCCGGCGGCGGCTCGAACTGGTAGGCGTTCGCGAGCAGCGCCTCGAACCGCTCGGGGAGCACGCCGATCACCGGGTCGTCGCGCCCGCCCTCGTTCAGCGAGACGTCGTAGAAGCCGGCATGCCAGCGAGGGGCGCGCCCGACGCGGCCGCCCGTCGCGTGGGCGAGGGTCTGCGCGCCCAGGCACACGCCGAGCAGCGGCTTCTCCTCCGCAACCCACGCGCGATGCAGCTCGTACTCGTCCCGAAGCCACGGATTCGCATCTTCCTCGCCGACGTTCATGCGCCCGCCGAACACCATCACCGCGTCGAATCCGTCCGGCGGCGGCCCTTGCGTCGGGATCTCCCACTCGACGACGTCGTGGCCCTCGTCGCGGGCGACGTCGCCGAAGAGCTCCGGTCGGACGCGCGGCCCGTGGACGAGGGCGAGGATGCGCATTCGCCCACGGTAGCCACCGCGCTCCCGGGTATCTGACGTCGCGGGTCAGCCTCGGCGCGCGCCCGAGGCAGAGCGCGGACACGCTGCCCGCGGCGCTCCGCCGGCGGACCGCCTGCCGCGCCTGCCGCGCCTGCCGCTGGGCCCGAGCCGCTTGAGCGTCGGCAGACCCGCGAGCGCCGGGATCATCGGCAGCCAGAGGTTGATCACGCGGTAGGCGAAGACGGCGAGCAGGGCCGGCGCCAGCGCGATCTTCAGCCAGCCGAGCGCGAAGGGCAGCAACGCCTCGACGATGCCGGCGCCGCCGAGCGGGAGCGCCCGGCGCGTCAGGGCGTAGCCGGTCGCGTAGCCGACGACGAGCTGGGCCACCGGCGGCGTCTGGGCCGAGAAGGCATGCAGCGTCGCCCAGAGGCAGAAGATGTCCCCGCCCCAGTACGCGATCGCGCCGGCGACCGCGAACGGGTAGCGCCGCGGCGAGACGGTCATCGTGAGTACGAGCCGGACGGCGGCGAGGCCGTGGCCGAGCGGCCGGCCGATGAACGGCCACCGCCCGACGTGCTCGTCGAACCGGATCGCGATCAGCGTCAGCACCGTGCCGAGCGGGACGCCGATGATCCAGGGGAGCGTCAAGCTCGAGCTGATCGTCTGATGCCTGGTGAGGACGTCGACGGCGGCGACCATCGCGGCGGGCGCGAGCACGGCGTACTCGAGCGTGCCGAGCCCGAGCACGCGGCGCCGGGCTTCGCGTCCGGAGAGACCGGCGCGTTGGAGCGCCGACCGGTCGAGCGCGAAGCCGCCGCCGTGGACGAACACGCCGAAGCCGGCGGCGACGAGCGCGGCGGCCTTCGGCACCTCGAGCTCCGCTCCGCCCTCGGCCCGCGCCACGTCGCGGTACGCGAGGGTGTAGCCGACGTAGGCGACGACCTCGCCGACCACGGCGACGCCGAGCCACGTCCAGCGAGGGTGGACGAGGCCGACGAGCACCCTGTGGACGCCCGCGACCCAGGTGACGCCGACGAGGCCGGCCGCCGAGAGGATGCCGGCAACGATCACCAGGAGCGTCAGCCGCTGAGGCGCCCAGATGTCCCGCGACTTCCCACCCGCTCCCGCCATCGCTCCGGGACTGTTCCCGGGCGCGCGGTTGCGAAGCATCGACTACGGGGTACGCGGTCGGGATGCGCATGCTGCAACCCCGCGATCGGAGGATCTCGCTCCTCGCGACGACGCTGGCCGCCGCCCTCCTGTACCTCGGAGCGCTCGCGGTGATGGCGACGATCGCGGGTTGGCACGAGGTCGATGCCCAGCTCGACCCCCATGCGGCGTACTGGTTCGCGGTCGCGTTCGGCGCGGAGCTCCTGGCGTTCTGCGCGTACGTCCTCGCGTACCGGTCCGTGGCGACCGTCGAGCACGGCCCGAGGCTCGACCTCGTCGCGGCGACGGAGCTCGTCGCGGTCGGCTTCGGCGCGTTCCTCGCGAAGGGCGGCGCCGCGCTCGACAGCAGAGCCCTCCGCGGGAGCGGCGGATCGAAGCGCGACGGCGAGGTGCGCGTGCTCGCACTCGACGCGCTCGAGCATGCGCCCCTTGCTCCGGCCGCCTGTGCGGCGGCGATCGTGCTCCTCGCCGAAGGGCGGCACAAGCCCGGTCTCGACTTCACGATCCCTTGGGCCGTGCTGGTGCCGGTGGGGGCGGTCCTCGCGTACTTCGGCGTGCGCGAACGACGGCGATTCGTCGGCGAGCCCGGCTGGCGAGGGCACGTCGGCGACGTGCTCGAAGGGATCCGTGTGCTCTTCCGGCTCGCGCGCGAATGGCGTACGCACTGGCTCGGGTTCGTCGGCGCGACGGTCTACTGGGCCGGCGACGTCGTCTGTCTGTGGGCCTCGCTGAAGCCGTTCGACGCCGCACCGAGCGTCGCTGCGATCGTGCTGGCGCACGCCGTCGGGTACGTGCTCACCCGCCGCACGCTGCCGCTCGCGGGCGCCGGCATCGTCGAGGTCCTCCTGCCGCTCACGGTCGCCGCCGCGGGCGCGCCGTTCGCGGGAGCGATCCTCGGTGTCGCCGTCTACCGGCTGTTCAACCTCTGGCTGCCGCTGCTCCCGGCGTTCGCAGCGCTGCCGCTCCTCCGCAGGCGCTTCGGCCACTCGTTTCAGATCCTCCTGCAGAACTGATATGGAGCGCGGTTTGTCAAGGGTCCAGGCCGCATCGTCCAGTGCTGTTGCACTGAGGCGGTAGCTGCTCTGGTGGGCGTCGGGCGCTGCGACGACGGTCGCTGCTGTCAGTCTGA
>Ga0070741_10020799_pt1 | contig 10281 bp, 7 predicted proteins | sample Coa_R1_4_FD_66440 | JGI IMG/M metagenome (GOLD analysis project Ga0070741, IMG submission 66440) | Surface soil microbial communities from Centralia Pennsylvania, which are recovering from an underground coalmine fire - Coalmine... | ecosystem: Environmental > Terrestrial > Soil > Unclassified ...
CGCCGAGACGGCCAAGACCGGGACGCTGCACGTCTCCGCGCCGGGCGTCCAGGGTGTGCTCCACCTCGCCGACGGCGACCTCTGCGGTGCCGACCTCCACGAGGTCGACGGCGGCGCCCCGCTCCCGACCGGGCTCGACGCCCGCCTCCTCGACGTGTGCTTCGCGTTCGGCCGGTTGGACGACGGCGAGTTCGAGTTCGAGACCGCGCCCGCGGGCGCGATGGGCCCGGTCGTCGACGCGCTGCCGGTCGCGGTGCTGCTCGGCCGGCTCCGCCCGCTGCTCGAGGAGTGGCCCGCGATCTCCCGCGTCGTGCCGTCCTTCGACGTGCGACCCGCGCTGACCCGGGAGCTCGCGGACGACGTCGTCACGATCGACCGGGCCTCCTGGTCCGTCCTCGTGGCCGTCGACGGCACGCGCTCCGTGCGGGACCTCGCCGTGGAGCTCGACCGCAGCGCGGCCGAGGTCGCCGGGGCACTGCGCGCGCTCGTCGACGCGGGGGCCGTCACGCTCGGCGTGGATGCTCCCGCGACCCTCACCCTCGTCGCCGGACCCGAGGTCGACGTCGTCTCGCTCGCGTCGGTGGACCTGCCGACCGAGGGCCCCGACGCGCTCGCCCGTCTCGACCGCGAGGAGCTCGAGCGGGCCGCGCTCGGCGAGCCGGTCATCGAGATCGCGGCCGAGCCCGACCCGGAGCCGGAGCCCGGCGAGGACCCGGTGGTCGCGCACGCTGGCGAGCCGACGGTCGAGGTGCTCGACACGGCGGACGACGCCGAGGACGACGACGCCGACCCGGACGGACCCCACCCGGCGGTCCCGCGGGACCGGGGCGCCCTGCTGCGGATGTTCTCCGCCCTCCGCGACGGCTGACCAGATCGTCCATGCGTCGCTCGTTGTTGTCTGACGACATCCAGCGACGCATGAACGGGACCGGGGGTACAGGTCCCGCCTCCGAGCGCCGATAACGCGGGTCGAGCCACGCGGGGGCCGCGCGGGGGCTCGTTCACCACCCGGACGAGGTCTTGGAGGCTGCCCTGTCCGACGGGACGCATCTCGGCACGCTCCTGCTCGAGGAGGGTCTGCTGACGCGGGCCGAGCTCGAGACGGCGCTGGCCGAGCAGGAACGAACCGGGAAGCCGCTGCCCCGTGTGCTCATCGAGAGCGGCGCGGTCACCGAGATCGACGTGATCCGGACGTTGGCGAGCCAGGTCGGGCTGGACTTCGTCGACCTGTCGGAGCACCCGATCGACGCGTCCGTCGCGTCGATGATCCCGGAGTCGCTCGCGCGCCGATACCGCGCGATGCCGATCGGGTGGGACGACGACCGGCTCGTCGTCGTCATGGCCGACCCCGCCAACGTCTTCGCGGTCGACGACATCCGCGCGATCAGCGGCGCGGAGGTGAAGACGGTCGTCGGGACCGAGAGCCAGATCTCGGACGCGATCGACCGGTTCCACCGTCTCGACACCGAGGTCGACTCGCTCGCGCAGACGGCCGCGGAGGAGCTCGCCGAGGGCGACGACATCGCGAAGGTCCGCGAGGTCGTCGAGGACGCGCCGATCGTCAAGTTCGTCAACCTGCTCATCACGCAGGCCGTCGCCGACCGCGCGTCCGACATCCACGTCGAGCCGACCGAGCGCGACCTGCGCATCCGGTTCCGCATCGACGGCGTGCTGCACGAGGTCATGCAGTCGCCCAAGTCGATCCAGAACGGCGTCATCAGCCGGCTCAAGGTCATGGCCGACATCAACATCGCGGAGCGCCGCGTCCCGCAGGACGGGCGCATGTCGCTCAACGTGTCGGGCAACCCGATCGACGTGCGCATCGCGACGCTGCCGACGGTGTACGGCGAGAAGGTCGTCATGCGGATCCTCGACAAGGGCCGCGGTCTGCTCAGCCTCGAGGACCTCGGGTTCCTCCCCGAGGTGCTCGCGCGCTACGAGGGCGCGTACCGGAAGCCGTACGGGACGATCCTCGTCACCGGCCCGACCGGCTCGGGCAAGTCGACGACGCTGTACGCGACGCTCAACGTCCTCAACGAGCCGCACCGCAACGTCATCACGGTCGAGGACCCGGTCGAGTACCGCCTCGCGGGCATCAACCAGATGCAGATCAACCCGAAGGCGGGCCTGACGTTCGCGGGCGCGCTGCGCTCGATCCTCCGCTCCGACCCCGATGTCGTGCTCGTCGGCGAGATCCGCGACCGCGAGACGGCGACGATCGCGGTCGAGGCGTCGCTCACCGGTCACCTCGTGCTGTCGACGCTGCACACCAACGACGCCGCGTCGACGCCGATGCGTCTCGTCGAGATGGGCGTCGAGCCGTTCCTCGTCGTGAGCGCGCTCGACTGTGTCCTCGCGCAACGGCTCGCGCGCCGGCTGTGCGACCACTGCAAGGAGGCGTACCAGCCGACCGAGGCCGAGCTCGTCGAGGCGGGGTGGCCGATGGACTCGCTCGACGAGTGGCCGACGCTCTACCAGGCGACGGGCTGCACCGCGTGCGGGCGGACCGGGTACCGGGGCCGGTTCGCGATCCACGAGGTGATGGTGATGAGCGAGGAGATCGAGCGGCTCGTGATCGAGCGCCGCTCGACCGAGGACCTCAAGAAGGTCTCGGTGATGCAGGGGATGTTGACGCTGCGCGAGGACGGCCTGCGCAAGGTCGCCGCCGGCCACACGAGCCTGGAAGAGATCTTCCGGGTCGTGTCGTAACGAGAACGCGGACAGGAGATGACGATGCTGGATCGGCAGGCACGGCGGCTGGGGGAGTTCCTCGTCGAGAGGCACGTGCTGTCGCGCGACAACCTCGAGGTCGCGCTGGCCGAGGCGCGTCGCGCCGGTGAGCCGCTCCCCGTCGTGTTGCGTCGCAAGCAGCTCGTCGGCGAGAAGGACCTGACTGCGGCGATCGCCGACGCGCTGAGCCTGCGCTTCGTGGACTTCGGCGACACGCCGCTGCACCCCGACGCGTCGACGATCATCCCGCCCGACGTCGCGCGCCGCTACGGCGCGCTCGGTGTCGACTTCGAAGATCGCAAGCTCGTCGTCGCGTTCGCGGAGCCCGCCGACGACGACGCGCTCCAGGCCGTCGGCACGGCGACCGGCTACGAGATCATCCCCGCGACCGCGGGCCGGTACGAGCTCGCGCAGGCGATCGACATGGTCTACGGCGCCGAGCGCGTCCCGGCGTCCGCAGGTGCGACGGCCGTCGGCGGCCCGGGCGCGCCGAGCGGTGTCGCCGTCGGCGCCGAGCCCGAATCCGGTGCGGGCGAGCCCGAGCTGCACGTCAACGCGCTGCTCGAGAAGCTCATCGAGATGCGCGGCTCGGACCTGCACCTCACCGCGGGCTCGCAGCCGATCGTGCGCGTGCACGGCGAGCTCCGCCCGCTCAACGAGTTCGACGTCCTCAACGGATCGCAGATCCGCGAGATGCTGTACGCGGTCATCACGCAGAAGCAGCGCGAGAAGTTCGAGAACGAGCTCGAGCTCGACACGAGCTACACCCTCCCGGGCCGCAGCCGCTTCCGGCTGAACGTGTTCCTCCAGCGCGACTCGGTCGGCGCGGTCATGCGTGCCATCCCGTACGAGATCGTCGGCTTCGACCAGCTCGGGTTGCCGCCGTCGGTCGAGCAGTTCGCGGAGCTGCCACGCGGGCTCGTGCTCGTCACCGGCCCGACCGGCTCGGGGAAGTCGACGACGCTCGCGTCGCTCGTCGACATCATCAACCGCTCCAAGGCCGTTCACATCATGACGGTCGAGGACCCGATCGAGTTCCTGCACCAGCACAAGCGGTCGGTCGTCAACCAGCGCGAGGTCGGCGAGGACACGCACTCGTTCGCCAACGCGCTGAAGCACGTGCTCCGTCAGGACCCCGACGTGATCCTCGTCGGCGAGATGCGCGACCTCGAGACGATCCAGACCGCGCTGACGGCCGCGGAGACCGGTCACCTCGTGTTCGCGACGCTGCACACGCAGGACGCGCCGCAGTCGATCGACCGCGTCATCGACGTGTTCCCCGCGCACCAGCAGCAGCAGATCCGCGTGCAGCTCGCGGCGTCGCTCCAGGGCATCGTCACGCAGCAGCTCGTGCCCACGGCCGACGGCGGCGGGCGCGCGGTCGCGGCCGAGGTGCTCGTCGCGACGCCCGCCATCCGCAACCTGATCCGTGAGGGGAAGGTGCACCAGATCTACTCGCTGATGCAGGCGGGCGGGAAGCACGGGATGGTGACGATGGACCAGTCGCTCGCCGCGCTCGCGCGACAGGGCCGCATCACGATGGACGCGGCGCTCGAGCGGTGCGCGAACGAGGAGGACCTGCGCCGGCTCTCGAGCTCCGCGGCGTGGGCGCACTGAGGAGCGGACGATGCCGACGACGTTCCAGTACAAGGTCCGCGACCGGGCCGGTCGCACGGTCGAGGGCGAGCTCGAGGCCGAGAGCGAGACGCTCGTCGCCGGCAAGCTCCGCTCGATGGGCTACACGCCCATCAGCATCGAGAAGCGGGGTGGACCCGGCCTCACGTCCGACGTCCGCATCCCGGGGCTCACCGACCGGATCAAGCTGAAGGACGTCGCGGTCTTCTCGCGCCAGTTCGCGACGATGATCGACTCCGGCCTTTCGCTGCTGCGCGCGCTGTCGATCCTGGGCGAGCAGACCGAGAACAAGGAGCTCGCGCACGTCGTCACCGAGGTGCGCATCGACGTCGAGAAGGGCAGCTCGCTGTCCGCCGCGCTCGCCAAGCACCCGAAGGCGTTCAACCGCCTGTACGTCGCGATGGTCCGCTCCGGCGAGGCGGGCGGTGTGCTCGACTCGGTCCTCCTGAAGCTCGCCGAGACGATCGAGAAGCAGGTCGAGCTCCGCCGGAAGATCAAGTCGGCGATGACCTACCCGATCGTCGTGTTCATCCTCGTGATCCTGATCGCGACGGCGATGCTCGTGTTCATCGTCCCGCAGTTCAAGAGCATGTACCACGACCTCGGCGGCAAGCTCCCGGCGCTGACGAGGGTGCTCATCTCCGTCTCGAACGTCGTGCGGACGATGTTCCCGTTCTTGATCGTCGCGGCCGTCGTCGCGGCGTGGCTGTTCCGGCGCTGGATCGGTACCGACAGCGGCCGCGCGGCGTGGGACCGGTTCAAGCTGCGGGTTCCCGTCTTCGGTCCGCTGGTGCGCAAGACCGCGTTGTCGCGCTTCTCGCGCACGCTCGCGGCGTTGACGCGCTCCGGTGTGCCGATCCTCGAGTCGCTCGAGATCGTGTCCGTGACGTCCGGCAACGATGTCGTGTCGGTCGCGCTCGAGGACGTGCAGCGCGCGGTGAAGGGTGGTGACTCCCTCACTCGGCCGCTCGAGCAGCACGAGGTGTTCCCGCCGATGGTCGTGCAGATGATGGCGGTGGGTGAGGAGACCGGCGCGCTCGACGAGATGCTCGACAAGATCGCCGACTTCTACGACCAGGAGATCGAGGCAACCGTCGACGCGCTCACGTCGCTCATCGAGCCCCTGCTCATCGTGATGATGGGCGCCATCGTCGGCGGGATGATCATCGCCCTCTACCTGCCGATGTTCAACATCATCAAGTTGATCAAGTAGCGCAGCGCGTCTCGCTCGGACGGTCCTACCGTACGGGCGATGACACGACGGATGGTCGCGCTCGCGGCGCTCGGTCTGGTGGCAAGTGCTGCGTGCAACCCGTCCGTCAGGGTCACCGAGCTCTGCTCGGTGGCACCGAGCGTGCTGACGGCATCAGCGCGCACGGGCTCGCCGCGGCGGCTCACCGTGCACGGCGAGAGGTTCGTCGTGTGTCGTGACACCAACCGCGGTCCGCAAGTGCCGGCCATGCGCGCGATCGCACTCGTCCTGCAACAAGGCGCGCATCGCGTGTCGCTCGGGACGGTCGACGCGCACGGTCGGCATGGGACGTTCACGGTCACCGTGCCGGTGCCGGCGGAGTTCGCAGCAGGTGCCGCGGTCGTCACCGCGTCCGGACGCGCGGTGCCGGTCACCTTGCCGTGAATGATGGGCTGCGGCGTGTTCCCGGGTCAACGATCGATCTCGCTTGCGTGATCGAGCACGAGATCCACCACGGTCCCTGGCACGGTGTGCCGGTGCTCTGCCTGGATCACCGAGGCCGCTCCCGGCCGGCGAGTGATCAGACGGGCGGTGGCTCGACTCGCTCGATGGTGTCGACGCGATCGATCGCTCGGTCGAAGGAAGCGATCCTTCCGACGCCGGTGCTCTCCGCCGACGCGACGAGATACGCGTCGGCGAAGTCGACGCGGTCGGTCTCGTAGACCTCCGCGGCGCGCAAGAGCAGCGCGAGGTCGACACAGACGATCGAATCGAACGCGACGAGCGAGCGCAGTGCCTGTGCGACCTCCGCGCGAGGCACTTCGTAGAACGATTCCAGGACGTAGACCGTCTCGGCGGCCACGAGATCGGTGAGCAGCAACTCGCGCTCGGCGCGAAGGTACGCGGTGGCACGCGCCGCCATCGCGGGCGGGTCGCCGGTGAGATGGCGAACCAAGATGTTCGTGTCGACGAACGCGCTCAACGTCGTTGCGCGGCTCGGTCAGATCGCGTCCGTCGGATGACGTCGTCCCACGCCACGTTGCGCTTCGCTGCCGGAACCCGCACCGTCCCGGCCAGGTCGAGGAAATTCGGTGTGCGGGCGAGCACGGCGCGGTTGCCTTCGACGCGGAAGACGACCTCGTCGCCCTCCTTGATCCCGAGCGCGTCCCGAACGGCTTTCGGCACCGTCACCTGCCCCTTCGACGTGACTCTCGCCGAAGCATCCATGTGCGTCTCCGTGTCCTTACTTGCGTCACAAAGTAAGGATAGTCGCCCGGACGGCGTCTCGGCGGACGCTCACGGCGCAGAACCGTGAGCGACGACGAAGGGAAACCCGTCGACATGATCCACCGTCGGCGTCGTGATCCCGGCTCGTGAGGCGAGCGCGAGGAGCTGTTGGCGCTCGGGAGCGACGGCAACCACGGTACGCATCGCGAACCTGACGTACGCCTCGCGGAGTCCCAGCGGGACACGCGTGCGGTGAGCGAGTGCTCGTACGTCGGAGATCGACGCACCACCGTCGATCTCGACGATCACGACGGGCCCCCCGGGTTGAGCGACGCGTCGGCATTCGGCGAGTCCTGCACGTGGGTCGGGCCAGTGCTTGACCGCGCACGACGACACGACGGCGCCGAAGCTCCGATCGGGAAAGGGCAAGTGTTCCGCAGAGGCTCGTACCGGTACCACGCACAGCCGACGTCGAGGACGGGCGGCTTTTGCGCGTGCGCGGCGAGGAGCGGAGCAACGATCTGGCAGAGCGCGGGCGCGATCGCGAGCTCGTAGGAGAGCGCCTCCGGCGACGAGAACGATCGGCGGCAGACGCCGGTCTTGAACCGTTCGACGACGGATTGCTCGCTTCGCACGTCGTGATGCTCGCGCGCGGCGGCGCTCGGCTTCGTCAGCGACGTCGAATACCTCGCGTACGCTCGCTCTGTGCGAATGAAGGAGTTCTACGCCGACCCAGAACGCGCACATTCCGAGGAGGTCGACTTCGGCTCCGCGTGGCGCACCCAGGGGCAAGGTCCGTGGAAGGTCGTATGGGTGGAAGCGACGGGCGAAGTCGTCGCGTTCCGCGAGTCCGTGTGAGGCGGGCCGGACAGTGATGCAGGGGTGATCGTCGAGATGGTGGGCGCTCTGTTCCACGCTGGATGTGCCGCTCCGTCGGATGAAGTCGTCATTCTCGGCCGAGAGCCCGACCTTCTCCGTCTGAAGGGTGCGCTCATCGGGTGGGAAGACCACGCATCCGAGGAGAACGGGCTCGCGTGGCTCGCCGAACGCGTGAACGAGTTGTCCAACGGTCAACGGACGTGAGTCACGCTCGCTGAGCTCCGGAAGCGACGTGGCGTGGACCGCCAGCGCTTGCGTGTCCGGTAGCGACGGAGATTCTGGCGTTTCAGCGCGTGTTCGCGGCCGAGATGGCGCGACCGCGCTGCTCGAGCGTGTCGAGCGGCACGGCAGGCGAGAAGAACAGGCCTTGGAGCGTGTCGATGCCGAGCGAGGACGCGTGCGAGGCCTGCGCCTCGGACTCGACGCCTTCGGCGACGACGCTGAGGTGCAGCGCTCGGGCGACGCGGACGATGGAGTCGACGATCGCGCGGTCGACCGCGTCGGTTCGGATGTTGGCGACGATGCTGCGGTCGATCTTCAGCTCGTCGAGCGGGAAGCGCCTGAGATTGGCGAGGCTCGCGAAACCGGTCCCGTAGTCGTCGACGGCGATGCGCCCGCCGTGGTCGCGGAGCCAGGCGAGGTTGTCCCGCACGGCGCCCGTGTCGAGCGCGAGCGCCGTCTCCGTGATCTCGAACCCGAGGCGGTCCAGCGGGACCGACACCTCGATCGCGGCAGCCGTGATGCGGCGTGCGAACCGCGGTCGTGACAGATCGCGTGCCGAGAGGTTGAGCCACGTGCGGGGCAGGCCGGGGTCGAGGGCGAGGTCGCGCAGCACCATCGTGAGGACCTCGTGGTCGATCCGCCCGATGAGGTCGCTGCGCTCCGCGACCGGTAGGAACTCGGCCGGCAAGGTGAGGCCGCGCGTCGGATGGTTCCACCGGATGAGCGCCTCGAGGCCGACGGTCCGGCGACTCTGCGTCGCGACGAGCGGCTGGTAGTGGACGACGAACTCGTGGCGGGCGAGCGCGTCGTGCAGCGACGTCTCCAAGGCCACGCGTGACCACGACGCGTCCCGCAGGTGCGCGTCGAACCGGGCGACCTGACCGCGACCCCGGGCCTTCGCCGCGTACATCGCCACGTCGGCCTGGCTCATGAGCGTCTGCGTGTCGGGCATGGAACACGCGTCGGCCGTCGTGACACCGATGCTCGCCGTGACGTGGAGCTCTGTCCCAGACACCTTCACCGGTTCGCTGATGGCGCGCAGGACGCGCGCGGCGACGAGCTCGGCGTCGAGGTCGTCGGCGGCGTCCGCCACGATCACGAACTCGTCGCCGCCGAGACGCGCGACGACCGTCGTGTCGCGCACCACGCCGCGGATGCGATCCGCGACGACGGCGAGCAGCTGGTCACCCACCTCGTGGCCGAGGCTGTCGTTGACGTCCTTGAAGTAGTCGAGGTCGACGAAGCACACCGCCACGGACTGGGCGCCGGCCGTCGTGACGCGACGCTCGAGGGCCGTCTCGAACGCGAGGCGATTCGGAAGCCCCGTCAGCGCGTCGTGATGGGCGTCGTACCGCAGACGCGCCTCCTGCTCGTGCCGCTCCGTGACGTCACGCGCGTTCACGACGACGCCCGCGACGTCGGGGTCGTCGAGGAGGTTCGTGACCGTCGCGTCCAGCCAGCGGCACCGGCCGGAGCCGGCGCCGAAGCGCAGCCGGACGGTGAGCTGGCGCGTCGTGCCCATCGGCGCGTCGAGCAGCGTGCCGAGCTCGCGTTCGACGCGCGCGACGTCATCGGGGTGCACGAATCGCGCCGGGTGCATGCGGCGGCCGACCGTCAGGTTGATGCCCGCCGCCTCGACCGACGGGCTGACGTAGACCAGGCGGAACGACCGGTCCCAGACGATCGTGAACTCGGACGCGTGGACGAGCAAGGAACGGAACCGTCGCTCCTCGCTGCGCAGCGCGTCCTGCGCGCGCCGCCGCTCCGTGATGTCGCGCGAGTTCAGGACGATGCCGCGGACATCGGGGTCGCTCGCAAGGTTGCGCCCGATCGTCTCGAGGAAGCGGTACGAGCCGTCCGCCCCTCGCACGCGCAACACGACCGGTTCGCTGTCCGCCCCGTCGTGGCCGGCGAGGTCGGCGAACGCGGCCAGCGCGACGGGCCGGTCGTCGGGATGCAACAGCGAGAAGATGCCGCCTTCGGGATCGAACCCGCGCGGATATCCGAGGAGCCGGCTGCCCGCGGGGCTCGTGTACCGCCACGACCCGTCGAGCTCCAGCACGGTCAGCACGTCGAGCGAGTGGCTCAACAGCCACCCGAGCTCGCTGGACGCACGCGTCCGGCCCGCGAACGGGCTCGACGGCGCCGGCGCGACCGGCCACGGCCCCCCGCTCGTCTCGGAGACGTCCAAACGAACCTCGATCTGCCCGTGACCCTGCCGACACGCGCGGCAGCGGTCAGCGACACGACCGCCGCGCGCTCTTATCGGCACCTCGACGAGCGAGCTGAGATGTTCCCAGCCCCGGATTGCGGGTCGGGCGAGCGCCGGGTTGGTGACGCCAGAATCGGGCGGTGCAGTTCAGCGTCGACCTCCGCGATCGCGTGGCCGACGGGAC
>Ga0070741_10020800_pt1 | contig 10281 bp, 6 predicted proteins | sample Coa_R1_4_FD_66440 | JGI IMG/M metagenome (GOLD analysis project Ga0070741, IMG submission 66440) | Surface soil microbial communities from Centralia Pennsylvania, which are recovering from an underground coalmine fire - Coalmine... | ecosystem: Environmental > Terrestrial > Soil > Unclassified ...
CCGTTGCCGAAGGCGATGTTTTCCAGAGGATAGTTGAGCGGATTAGTAGCGCCGCCGCCAAATGTGTTGTTGGCGTTCGCGAAATTCACTTCAGTAGATGTTCCGTTCGAGTTAAGTATGGGACCATCGCCGATGAAACCAGAAAATCCGCCTTCAAGGATGCTGACGTACTCAATCCCATAGCGAAGAGTGTGGGAGCGGTAAGGTACCGAGCCGTCATAGCGGACCTGCTTGTTGCGCTGCAATGTGAACTGCGGCACCAGATAGTTAGGTCCGAGGCAGAGCTGGTTGACACCAGCGGTGCAGAAAACATCGGGACCAATGCCGATTCCCGCGGGCACTCCTCCGGGGAATGCCTGGGGCAGTCCACCGACGACGTGCAGCGCATCCTGGATGAAGTTGCGAAAACGCATCAGGCCAAAGCGGAAGCTGTGGGTGTAGGTACCCGTGGTGCCGTCCAAGGCGAAAGTGTGCACTGCATTTAGATTTCGATTGGAGAATGGCTGAAGGGAAATCCCCCCGAATCCGGTGACCAAATTCAGCTGGTCAAAGTGAAAGGAATAAAACGTGCGCCAATTATTGGAGATGTTCCAGTCGAGACGGGCGGTGGCTTCGGTCTCGTGGAATGGAGTTGAGAACGCGCCGGCAAAATTGGAAAAATTCCCACCGGGACTGACAAAGGTCGTTCCGTGCTGCAGCGTGTGCTCATGACCGACAAACCAGAACAGCTTGTTTTTAATGAACGGCCCGCCAACACGCCAACCCACCATGCTGCGGTCGAAAGGCGCCTTCGTCGCCCCCACGCGGGCAGCCAGAGAGTCGTTGCGGAAAAGATAGAAGGCGCTGCCGTGCAGTGCGTTGGAGCCAGCGCGGGTTATGACATTAACGGCCCCTGAACTGGTGACACCGTTCGCCGGGTCTAGTGTGGATTGCGCGACTTGGAATTCCTGAATGGATTCTTCGGACAAATTGATGGTAGTAGTGCCGACGAAATCGTCAGTTATGTCAACGCCGTCCGCCTCAATTCGGGTCGAACGTCCTGAGCGGCCCTGCAGAGAAATGGCGGCGAAACCCTGTTTGGTGGGGTCGAGATTTCCACCGTCCTGAATTTGCGCGCCAGCGTTCAGCTGTGCCAAGTCGAGGAAGTTGCGGCCATTTAGGGGTAATTGGTCGATCTGTTTGGCGGTCATCACGTCCTGCACCACCGCTTGGACGGTGTTGACAGGGCTTGCGGTCTCGGCGCTCACATTGATGGAAGTGCTTTGCTCGCCGACTTGCAGCCTGAAGTCACCATTTGCGGTCTCGCCCACAAGCACGATGACCGCCTGACTCCCGGCGCCAAAGCCTTTCTGCTGGTAGCTTACGGTGTACTGTCCCGGCGCGAGGGCGGTCGCGGAATACGTGCCGGCATTGGTCGTGGCCAGGGTTCGAGTAGCGCCCGTAGAAACCGACCTGATGGTCACCGCCACTCCCGGAACCACCGCGCCGCTCGGGTCGGTGACCGTTCCAATGATGCTGCCGGTGGCGGTCTGGCTTAAGGCTGGCTGGCTCACCGACAGAGTGAAGAGAATTGCCAGTCCGAGAAGAACAACCTGCAAATAACAGCTCCGTATCCGCATACTTCCTCCATTACGGCGACAGCACCTGCACAATAGCAACAACTTATTGCTAATACACTTGTCGCGACCTACAGACAGCAAAGAGAATGGAAAGTTTCAGAAAAGAATGAAAGTGGAAACGACTATACCCCACTTGTGGGAGCTGTCAAGCAGAACCCTGACAGCTCAACGCGCTCGCCTGAAAAGAAAGACTTCGTGCTCTGCACTGCGATTCGTTAACGGGAGTTCGCTGCCAGCACGACCTGGTGCAGAAGATCGTCCAAGCGCGAGCGCGACAGATAGCGGCCGTTAAGCACCACGGCACGAATTTTGCGAATGTTACTGATATTTGCCAATGGATCCGCATCCAGCAGCACCAAGTCGCCCACGTTGCCCTTCTGCACGGTTCCCATGTCTGACCTACCCAGAAAGAACGCAGGATTGCGAGTGGCGGTTTGCAATGCCTCCAGGGGCGTGAAACCGGCGCGAACAAAATATTCCAGCTCCTCATGCAGACTGAAGCCGGGAAAAACGTGCACTCCGGCAGCGGTATCAGTGCCTGCTAGGAAAGGAACGCCGGCCCGGTGCATGGCGCCGACAATCTCCAACTCCTTATCGGTGAACTTTTCGCGGACGGGTAATGGATCCGTGTCCATGTCTTTCAATATGTCGGTAGTGAACATTGGCCAGGTGTGGTCCTTCCAGGCCGCCGGGGCATACTTGGTGAGCGGATCGCGACTGAAATCGCTCTTGTCTATTAACCATTGCCCGTGCTCCCAGACCAGCGTCGGTACCTGCCAGGTCTGGTTCTTGGCGAAGAGAGCGATCAAGGTCTTCGCGTTGGCATCGCTGTAAGTGGCCACGAAGCGGCCGGGCCCTTTAGGACCCTTCATCAGGTCATCTTCTATAGTCGAGCAAGCTTCAAAGACACCGGTCAGGTGCTCGATGCTTTTCTGCCCGGCATTTGAGGCTTCGCTAGCGCGGACAGCGTCCGGCACGTGCCCGACAAATGGAATGCCCTGTTTCTTGGCTTCCTCCACCGCGGCAAAATAGGCATCACGGGGAATCAGCGATTGAAACTTAATAAAATCAACACCCGCCCGTTTGAGATCATCGACCGTCTTGCGGCCATCATCCGGCGTGCCCACGCCGACCGAACTTGGGAAGCGAGGTTTGGGGCCATCGAGCATGGGTCCGGCAATCACTAGTCTTGGGCCAAGCAGTTTTCCAGAGGCGATGTCCGAACGCCACTGCTTTGCGACCGCCAAGTCGGCCCCCATATCCCGCACACCGGTAACGCCGTTGGCAACGAACAGCGGAAACGATATCTTCTCCCCTGTCCACTGTGGCAGCCACTCGCCAAACACCGTATGCACATGCATGTCCCAAAGGCCGGGTATGAGATATTTGCCGCGGCCATCCACTACCTGCGTGTTTTTTATAGTGGCGGCGTGGCCGTTTTTTGCGACCTCGACAATTCGCTGGCCGGAGACCACAACCGTCATGTCATGCTGAGTGGGGCCACCAGTAGTATCAATGACGTTGACGTGCGTAAAGGCGACCGGCCGGTCAGCGGCAACGGCCCTTGGCGCGCACAGGAACATGATCGCAACGGCAAGGAGAAGTTGCAGTCGGAAATTTGTTGGCATAAATGTATTGCTGGGTGCGCGTCATTGTACTAGCGCACTCGCAATTCTCAAACTGGCGTCAGTCAGAACAAAGCTTTCGGTTAACCCCAGCACCTGAAAGGCGCTGATGACTACGAAATCGTTGTTGCAGTACGCGGCAGTGATGGCGCTGCTGGTGGTAGCGGCAGGGATCATGCCGGCAGCAAAATCTGCAGTTGCGGCGAACCCACCTCAATCTGATGCGGCCGATCTAGTGCTGATAAACGGCAAAATTCTAACCGTGGATGCCAACGATTCGATCGCGCAGGCGGTGGCGATTAAGGGAGGAAAGATTGTCGCTGTCGGCTCGAGCGAAGCCATCCTGCAGCGGGCCGGGAGCGGTACACGCGTAATTGATCTGCACGGGCGCACAGCTACACCCGGGCTCATTGATACTCATGGTCACTTCGCGGACGGTGGTGTCAATGAGCTCTACCACGTCAACCTGAGCGACTCCTCGCGAGTGGAAGATGTGGTCGCCAAGGTTCGCGACAAGGTGGCGACGACGAAGCCGGGGGAATGGGTCCAGGGCGATGGCTGGGACGAGGGCAAGCTGGCGGAGCATCGTTATGTGTATGCATCGGACCTCGACAAGGTTAGCCCTAACAATCCGGTGTGGTTGTTACATACCACCGGTCATTATGGAGTGGCGAACAGCTACGCGATGAAGTTGGCGCACATATCAACTGAAACGCAACCGCCTGCTGCGGGCACGATCGATCATGACGCCGCAGGCAATGCCACCGGCGTGCTGAAGGAAGCGGCCATGAGCTTGGTGACGCGCCTGATTCCGGCTACTACTCCCGAGCAGGAGCGAAATGGAATCCTGCACATTATCGAAGGCCTGCATCGGGAAGGCATGACGGCGGTAAAAGACGCCGACATCGAGGCACACACATGGGAGGCCTACCGACAGCTTCTAGAGGAGAACAAATTGAGCGTGCGGGTGTTCGTGCTATGGCATGCCGGCACGACGATGGAATCGGCGCGCCAGACTGCCGCACGCATCTCGGCGCTCCCCAAGCCGCCACAATCTCTCGGCGATGGGATATTGCTCTCCGGCGGCGCGAAGCTGTACATGGATGGCAGCGGCGGAGGGCGCACCGCGTGGGTACACAAGGAGTGGAACAAGAACTTTATCGACAAGGATGCCGGTAATTTCGGATATCCGTCAACCGATCCTGAGATCTACCGTCAGGAAGTTCGATTGTTTCATCAGGCGGGTATACACGTGGGCACGCATGCCGTGGGCGATCGCGCGATTGACTGGGTGGTGGACACCTACGCGCAGGTCTTGAAGGAGAAGCCGACGCGCGGGCTTCGGCATAGCATCATCCATTGCAATATCCCAACCGGTCACGCGATTGATACGATGGCGGTACTACAAAAGGAATACGACGCTGGCTACCCCGAGCCTCAACCGCCATTTGTGTGGTGGATCGGTGACACTTATGCCGGCAACTTTGGTCCGGAGCGCTCGCTGCGGCTGAATCCGTTCAAAACCTATTTGGCGAAAAATGTGAAATGGACTGGAGGCTCGGATTACTTCGTTACGCCTTTCCCAGCACGTTACGGTCTGTGGGCGTCCATTGTCCGCGAACCGCTGAAGGGTGTGTACGGAGCGCATCCCTTTGGCACTGCAGAATCCGTCGACATTCACAGCGCACTGCGTTCATACACGGCGTGGGCAGCACGGCAACTTTTTCTTGAAGACAAGATCGGCTCGATCGAGTCTGGCAAGGAAGCTGACATTGCCGTGTGGGACCGCGACATGTACTCGATTCCATCCGCCGACCTAAAGAATCTGAAGTGTGAGATGACTATCTTTGCCGGAAGAATCGTTTATACGGCCGAGAACGGAGAGCGTTGAACCGGCGACAACTCACGAAGACAGGCCTCTTCTATTTTGTTTTCGTGATGTACTCCTACACCACGGCTGGTCCTTTCGGGTTGGAAGACCAGGTCAGCACCTCCGGGCCGGGACTCACCCTCATCTATCACCTGCTGCTGCCTTTCTTCTGGTGCATTCCCATCTCACTGGTTGCGGCCGAGCTGACTACTGCCATGCCGGTGCAGGGTGGCTTTTACCGCTGGACGCGTGCCGCGTTCGGAGATTTCTGGGGATTTCTGGCGGGATGGTGGAACTGGTGCGCTTCGTTCTTACTAGGTGGCGCCTATGCAGTGCTGTTCAGCGATTACGTCAGCTACTGGCTTCCCCAGCTCGTGGGCTGGAAGCACTACCTGCTCTCGGTTGCGCTGATCGCATTGATTGCCTGGGTAAACATTCGAGGAATTCAACTGGTCGGCAAGGTGGCGACGGTCCTTGAGATTTTTATTCTCCTGCCGGTCGTGGTGCTCTGCGTGGTGGCCTTATGGAAGTGGCAGCACAATCCTTTTTCGCCCCTGGTGCCTCCGCAAGGGCCAGTGTTCCAGGTATTCGGCGTCGGGCTCGCATTGGGCATCTGGTTGTATTCGGGATATGAACAGCTTTCAACCGTCGCGGAAGAAGTAGAAAATCCGCAGCGCAATTATCCCCGCGCTCTGGCGTGGGTAGTGCCCATGTCTATGGCGACCTACTTCTTGCCGACCTTGTGCTCCCTGGCTGCCCTGGACAATTGGCAGCTATGGCATACCGGATATTTCTCTCAGGCTGCCCGGTTAATCGGCGGCCCTTGGCTCGGACTCTGGATGACTTTGGCTGCCACTGTGACCAGCGTTTCCATCCTCAACAGCACGGTGTTGGCGAGCACACGCATGCCATTCGCCATGGCCGAAGACGGTTATCTCACGCCGATCTTGACACGACTGCACTCGCGCTATAAGACACCCTGGATCGCCATTCTGGTTTCGGCCGCGGTGTATGCCGCTCTGTCCTGGCGCACGTTAACCGAGCTGATCTCCATCTATGCGTGGTTAAGGATCGCAACCTCGCTGTTGACGGTGCTCTCGGGTTGGCGCTTGCGGAACAAAGCGCCCGAGCTGCCGCGTCCGTTTCACATTCCCTGGGGACGCAAAGGCTTGTTGTACTCCGTCGGCGCTCCGGTTTTGCTGAGTGGAGTGGCGCTACTGGGGAGCGATCGTGTGGGCACCCGCTGGGGATTGATCTTGCTGCTTCTTGGTCCGCTCGCTTATCTGTTATTGCGACGGCGGCCTCGCCTTCAGAGGTGAAGAAAGGCGGCTTTCTCTAAACGTCGTGAATTGAAGTCAGCTGACCCAATCCAAAAACCGGTACCAGGCTCCAGCCAGCGGAAGGAACCACGGGCGGCCGTTATAGAGTCCCAGTGGAGCTGTAGGGAAGGGGATACCGGCAAACGGATTTTCGCTGGTTCCGCCGCAGATCAGGTCACCCATCTGCATGCCCAAATAGGTCGCCATGGCAACACCGTGGCCGGCGTATCCCAGGGAATAGTACATGCCATCAAGCTGGCCGGCATGGGGCATGATGTCGAATGCAAAATCGAGCGTGCCACCCCAGGCGTAGTCAATTTGTGTGTCGCGGAGCTGTGGGTAAACGCTCAGCATTCCGCGGCGGAGAATTTCCGCGCTACGGCGAACAGAATTTTGAGTCTCCGGAAAGAAGGCCGCGCGGCCGCCGAACAGCATTCGGTTATCTGGAGTCAGGCGATAGTAGTAGAGAAAATTTTTCGAGTCATAGATCATGCGGTTGCGGGGGCTGAGTTCGAGCGCCAGACTCTCCGGCAGACGCTCCGTAACAATAATGTAGGAACCGATGGGGATCACACGCTTGCGGAGCGCCGGGGTCGTGCTGGTGTAGCCGCTGGTGGCTACGAACACGTCACGCGCCCACAATTGGCCGCGGGAAGTGTTCACTTTAAATCCCGAATCTCCATTGCGGGACGCTGCGGCTAGAGCCTGGACGCGTGCATGCTCATAGATGGTTGCGCCAGTTCTTTGCGCGGCTTCGGCCAATCCGGCGACATAGCGGGCCGGATTCAGGCCGGCGCTGGTTTCATCTACCAGGCCTCCAAAATAAATGTCGGAACCGATCTCCGCGTGCAAGTCTTTTCTTGGAACCACCTGCAGAGAATGCTTAAAGTCGCGCGCAAGGGTTTCGGCCGACCTTGCGAAGGCTGCGAAGTGAGCTGCTTTGCACGCCACCTCCAAGTGTCCGGTGCGGGAGAGGTCGCAGGCAATGTTCTCTTGTTTCACTATCTGCTCAACCGAATCAATTGAGGCGAGCGAGGCGGCATACATGCGTCGCGTGGCCTCAAGGCCGTACTTCGAAACCAGCTTCTCCACCGACAGCTTCATTCCGGTGAGCACCATTCCGCCATTCCGCGAACTGGCGCCCCAGCCCACGGTCTCGGCTTCCATGACAGCGACCTTCGCGCCACGTTTCGCCATAGCGCGCGCGGCCGAAAGGCCGGTGAACCCGGCGCCGATCACAGCGACGTCCACTCGCTCGGGTAACGGACCGGAGTTGTTCCCCGCGGGCATGGTGGCGGTATCCAGCCAGAAGGTTTTTTCTTTGTAGCCCATGAACGAGGCGCCGATATTATCATCCGCAAGCTACAACAGGCTGCGGCTTCTCGCCAGACCACATCCAATTGAAAGTGAAATCAATGCAGAAGATAACCGTAAAGACGGGGAAGAAACGCCAGGTAGTGGACATCACCGACCAGCTGGATGCCGTATTGCGTAAACACTACCCGGATGAGACCGGCATTTGTCAGCTTTCGTTGCTCCATACGACGGCGGCGCTCACCACAGCCGATCTGGATCCCGGAACCGATCTCGACATGCTTGACGCTTTTGAGGCCATGATGCCCAAACTACGTTATCGTCATCCCCACAATCCCGCCCATGTGCCCGATCACATTCTCTCGGCAATGATTGGGACCTCTCTTGCGCTGCCAGTACAGAAGGGAAAGTTGGTGCTAGGTACCTGGCAGAGGGTAGTTCTTATAGAGTTCGACGGACCGCGCGAACGGGAGAGCGTCGTTGCCCTTGTTCCCGTGCACTGAGGCGGGCTTCCGAATTTTGGCCAAAAAAAATCCACCGGCAAATTTCGCCGGTGGGTCGAGAAAGAATTTTCCAGCTGCGCTTACTTGCTGCTCGGCATGCTGCCCGAGGTGCTGCAGCTGTCGGAGATTTTCTTTGCCTTGGTCACGTTGAACGTGTTCTGTGCTGCACTCGAAGCGCTGGGATTAGCTCCAGAAGCGTTCGACGCGCCGGCCTGGGAAGAATCCGACGGGTTCGACGGATTTGAACTGCTGGGCTGAGAACCGCTCTGAGAACCGCTGGAGCTGCTCATGCCGCTGTTCGAGCTGGAACCGGCGGCTTGTTCGGCGCCGCTTACACGTACTTCTTTTCCAACGTATTCACTCAGCGAAGAGGTATCGCCGCTCAGCTGCCAGGTCTGGCCGTTCTTATCGGTCAGCGTGTAGCTGCCACCTGAACCGCTTAAGCAGCCTTCAAGTTTCGTCTTTGCAGTTGAGGTGGTCGTGCTGGTCGTGGTGGTGGATTGAGTAGTGGTTGTCGTTTGCGAACCGCTCGGATTGGCGGTGCTGGTGGAGCTATTGGGATCCGAGCTTTGGGAAGAAGTACTGGGCGAAGAGGTACTGGTGCTTTGCGAAGCACTTGTCTCTTGCGAAGCACTTGTTCCGCTCTGCGGATTGCTGGCGGATGTGTCGCTGGTTTGCGCCACAACCCAAGCTGAAGCGAGCAGCAGCAGCAGGGTCACTAACCATGTATTTCTCATTACAGGTATCCTCCTAAGGGTTTTCCTTCGGCCATTTGAGCTGTCGATTGTTGTTAGGCGTGGCGCGCTTGAATAATTAGATTGGACCCAACGTGAGAGGTTGGCTGTCCGGAAGCCTCAATCGAGAGCTGCTGGCCTGAGCACTTCAGGTACTCCGGGTGGTTGATCAGCTATGACTTGGCTTGTGTCTCGGCAAGTTTTATTGGCCACCAACAATCCGCCCACAGCAGATGGTCATACGCCCGGGGATTGACCTTGACAAAGGATTGAAACGTTTTACGATTGCCCACCGCCTATCCTCTTGTGAACGGGTGGGTTGGGCGTAAGGGGAGGACAACGGATGTATCAGCCGGAAGCATATGCCGTGGTGCTGCTGTTCATGATCACTAGTGCTGTCTGCTGGGGGTCATGGGCCAACACTATGAAGCTCACTCCCAAGTGGCCGTTTCCGCTGTTCTACTGGGATTACGTCTTCGGTATTGTGCTGACGAGTATCTTTTGGGGGCTCACCCTGGGAAGTTTGCGAGGAGGACAATCCAGCTTTCTGGCCGACCTTGCTCAAACTGACACCCGCCACATTCTCTACGCCATGGCTGGGGGAGCGGTATTTAACGTTGCCAACCTGCTCCTGGTAGCAGCGATCGCGATCGCCGGATTAGCAGTAGCCTTTCCCATCGGCATTGGTTTAGCTCTGGTGGTAGGAGTACTAATGAATTATCTCCTGGCACCGAAAGGTCATCCTTACTTACTCTTCGGCGGCGTAGCCATGGTGATGCTCGCCATCGTCTTCGACGCGATGGCGTATCGCCGGCGCGAGGTGGGACGGCAGCAGGTCAGCCGCAAGGGGATCGTGATCAGTCTGGCCTGCGGCGTTCTCATGGGAGTGTTCTATCCGTTGGTGACTAAGGCGGTAACCGGCGAGCGGGCGCTCGGCCCGTATGCAGTGGCGTTCTGGTTCTCGATCGGCACATTGTTGTGCGCAGTGCCGGTGAATTATTTAATGATGCGCAAGCCGCTGACCGGCGACCCTCCTGTCCGCGTGAAGGATTATTTTGCTGGGCGTGCTTCGTGGCACCTGATCGGAATATTAGGCGGGGCGATTTGGTGTACGGGCACGGTGTTGAACTTCGTCGCGTCCCATGCGCAGTTGGTCGGCCCGGCAGTTTCATACGCGATCGGACAAGGCGCGACCATGGTCTCAGCCATATGGGGTGTGTTTATCTGGAAAGAATTTGCGAATGCGCCGCCTGAATCGCGTCGGCTAATCCCGCTCATGTTCGCATGCTTCGTCATC
>Ga0070741_10020801_pt1 | contig 10281 bp, 13 predicted proteins | sample Coa_R1_4_FD_66440 | JGI IMG/M metagenome (GOLD analysis project Ga0070741, IMG submission 66440) | Surface soil microbial communities from Centralia Pennsylvania, which are recovering from an underground coalmine fire - Coalmine... | ecosystem: Environmental > Terrestrial > Soil > Unclassified ...
AAGAAGGTGCGCGACGTGACCGTGCTCGCGGCGGACGACGAGCATCTCCGGCGGATCGCCGCCGCCGTACGCGCGCTCGACGGCGTCGAGGTCGAGCACGTCTCCGACCGGACGTTCCTCCTCCACCTCGGCGGCAAGCTCGAGGTCGCCTCGAAGGTGCCGCTGAAGACCCGCGACGACCTCTCGATGGCGTACACGCCGGGGGTCGCGCGCGTCTGCCGCGCGATCGCCGACGACCCCGAGACCGCCTGGAACCTGACGATCAAGCAGAACGCGGTCGCCGTGGTCACCGACGGAACCGCGGTCCTCGGCCTCGGCGACATCGGGCCGGCGGCGGCGCTGCCCGTGATGGAGGGCAAGGCGATCCTGTTCAAGGAGTTCGGCGGCGTCGACGCCTGGCCGATCTGCCTGGCGACGACGGACACGGACGAGATCGTCCGCACCGTCGCCGCGCTGGCGCCGGCCTTCGGCGGCGTCAACCTGGAGGACATCGCCGCGCCGCGCTGCTTCGAGATCGAGGGGCGGCTGCGCGAGCAGCTGGACATCCCCGTCTTCCACGACGACCAGCACGGGACGGCGATCGTCGTCCTCGCCGCGCTGCTGAACGGCCTCGAGGTCGTCGGCAAGCGGCTGGAGGACGTCCGCGTGGTCGTCACCGGCGCCGGCGCCGCCGGAGCGGCGACCGCCCGGAAGCTGGTCGCCGCCGGCGCCGGCGAGGTCGTCTGCTGCGACCGGCACGGCGCGCTCCATCGCGGACGGGCCGATCTCGGGGCGTTCAAGGCATCCCTGGCCGACGTCACGAATGCGGGCGGGTTCCGCGGCTCCGCCGACGAGGCCCTCGCCGGCGCGGACGTCTACGTCGGGCTCTCCGGCCCCGGCGCCGTTCGCGCCGAGGCGATCCGGTCGATGGCGCCCGGCGCGATCGTCTTCGCGATGGCCAACCCCACGCCGGAGGTGGCGCCGGAGGAGATCGAGGACGTCGCCGCCGTCGTCGGCACCGGGCGCTCCGACTACCCGAACCAGATCAACAACGTCCTCGCCTTCCCCGGCATCTTCCGCGGCGCCCTCGACGTCCGCGCATCGGCGATCACGGAGGAGATGGAGCTCGCCGCTGCCCGCGCGCTGGCGGCGGTCGTCGAGCCCGAGCATCTGGAGGCGGACTACGTGATCCCGAGCGTCTTCGACCGGCGGGTCGCCGCCGCGGTCGCCGAGGCCGTCGCGCGCGCGGCCGAGGCGAGCGGCGTCGCCAGGCGCCGCCCGGCGACCCGGACCTAGCCCGCAACCGCCGCAGCGGCAGTCGAGCCGTTCGCCGCCCGGAGCGCGCGCCGCGTCGCCCGGTCGAGCGACCGCGCGGCGCCATCGGAAAGGACGTCGCAGACGGCGTCCCAGTGTAGCGAGACGCGATCGCCTGGGCGAAGCGACGGCACGAAGGCGAGCCCGTCGTGCTGCCAGCGGACACGCCGCTCCGCGGGCTCGCCCAGGCGCAGCGTCCGGCCGTCCCAGAGCAGCGGCCGGGCGGCCACGACCGCGATCTCGCCCTCGACGGATCGCACGCGCGCAGGCGTGATGCGGCACCGGTCGAGGACCCGGAGCGGCTCGTCGACGATCCCGCTGCGGAGAAGCCCGAGCCAGGGGTAGACGGCGAACACGTGGAAGCAGTGGTGCGGGACGGCGCCGGCGGCGACCGCCTGCGCGACCTGCTCGCGGGCCCGGCCCAGGCGCCCGCGGAAGCGGTCCTCGACGTGCCGCGCGAGCTCTCCGGGCTCGACCTGGTCGAGCAGGGCGTTGCCGACCCAGTACGCCTCGACCACGCGCCGGTCGAGGGGATCCGCGATCCGGTTCGCCGACGCGATCAGCGTCAGGTACGGCCAGGCGCCCTCGAAGGTGCGCGCGAGCTCGGCGAGCCCCGCGTCCGACTCGCCCGCCTGCCCGTACTCGAGCAGCGTCCGCGGGCTGTCCGCCCCGCAGAGGCCGAGGGCGTTCGGCGGGTACGCGTAGCGGGCGAACAGGAGCGCGCCGGGCGCCGAGCTCGCCGAGCTCACCGGGCCCTCTCGACGGCCGGCCGGCGCACGGCGGCCCAGCCGACGAGAGCCGTGCCGGCGGTGACGAGGATCGTCCCGACCACGTCGACGGTGGCCCCGTCCGCGGCTCCGGAGAGGAGCGCGGTGACGACGGCGCCGAACACGAGCACCGCGGTCACGTCCACCGCCTGCGCGCGGGCGAGCGCCGCGTACCAGGTCGCGACGTAGGCGGTGAGCAGCAGGCCGGTGAGCAGCACCCAGCGCCACTGGTCGCCGCTGAGGCCGGTCAGCTGGCCGCCCTTGCCCGAGACGGCGACCCAGGCGACGAGCAGGATCGTCCCCAGGCCCATCCGGGCGGCGGCGAGGGCCCGCGCCGGGAACGAGGCGAGCAGGCGCTTGACGAGCACGACCTCGACCGACCAGAACAGGGTGGCGGCGACGATCATCGCCTCGCCCGACCCGAAGGCGACGGTGCCGAGGTGACCGGCGAGCCAGGCCTGCCCGACGATCAGCAGCACGACCGCGAGCGCGTGCGGCAGCCGGAACCGCTCGCGGAGGATCGGAACGGCGAGCAGCGCGACCCAGACGACGAGCGTCTTCTGGATGAAGGCCGCCTGCGTCGCCTCGGCACGGGCCAGGCCCTCGAAGAAGAGGACGAACGGGACGCTGCCGCCGATCACGGCGACGGCGGCCAGCGCGAGCCAGCGCCGGCCGCCCGGGCGGGCGGCGGCGGACGGTCTCGCGGCGGGCACGGTCACGGCGAGGAGCACGAGCAGCGCACCGGCGATCGCGTTCTTGGCGGTGGTGTAGACCGTGGCGTCGCCGAAATGCCGGACGGCGTGGCCGTTCACGTAGATCGAGACGCCGCTGACCACGGCGGTCACGAAGGCGAGGGCGATGCCGGTCGCGCGAGCTGTCATCGTGCACCTCCTTCGGGTTGCGACCCGCGCAGAGCGAGCGCCTCCTCGGCCGCCTCGGGGCCGAGCACCTCGACCGGAATCCCGAGGTGGAGGAGCAGGCGCGCTCCGGGATCGGCGTCGGGGACGAACGAGAGCGGAACCACGCAGCCGTCGTCGAGGCGGCCGAGGCGCACGGCGCCGTCCTGCCACGCCTCGACGAGCAGGGCCACCGAGCCGAGGCACATCACGGAGCTCCCGGGCGGTCGGGCGCCTCGACCTCGATGCTCTCCAGCAGGACGTCGGCGGCGCGCGGATCGGCGAGGTCGCCGACGACAGAGGCGTCCACCTCGGCGCCTTCGGCGATCGTTCCGAGCGAGGCCCGGGCGAAGTGCTCGCGGAAGTGCTCAGGAGTGAAGTGGGAGAGCGCCCCGAGGCGGACGGCGACGCGGGTCACCCGCGTCGCGTCTCCCGCGCGCGCGACCTCCTCGATCTTCCCGATCACGTCGCGCATCAGGGCCTGCTCGTGCATGCTCCCTCCTCTCGGATCAGCCGGTCGACGTCGTCGAGCACGGCGGCGGCGGCCCGGTCGACCGCCTCGTCGACCGCCGGGGTCAGGCCCTCGCCGGCCGCGAACTCGGCCCCCTCGACGCCGTAGACGAGAACGCGGGCGGGAAGCGCGCCGAGCGCGCGGGCGAGCTCGATCGTCTCGCCGACGCCGAAGGCGTGCGTCGAGGAACGGAACACACGGCCCGGCAGCGGCTGGACACCGGCGTCGAATCGGTGCAGCGTCCCGGGAGACGCGCCCGAGGCGACGGCGTCGACCACGACAGCGGCCGCCGCGCCCCGCCAGGCGTCGACCAGCCGGCTCGGCTCCTGCACGCACGGGACGACCGCCACCCCGTCCGGGACGCGGCCCTCGAGGCGCGCGGCGACCGCGAGGCCGGCGCCGTCGTCGCCCCGCAACGCGTTTCCGACCCCGACGACGACGACACGGGGGCCGGTCATCGCCGTTCGACCTCCAGGTCGAGGAAGTGGGTCGCACACGAGATGCAGGGGTCGTAGTTGCGGATCGTCTGCTCGCACAGGCCTCGCAGGGCCTCGTCGTCGAGCTGCGCGTAGCGGCCGACCACGGCGCGCAGGTCCTCCTCGATCGCCCGCTGGTTCTGGGACGTCGGCGGGACGATCTTCGCGTCGAGGATCGTCCCCTCCGCGTCGAGCCGGTAGCGGTGGTAGAGCAGGCCGCGCGGCGCCTCGCTGACGCCGTAGCCCGTCCCGGCGACCGGCGGGACCGGCACCGCGGGCGCGTCCGGCTCCTCGTACGCCTCGATCAGCCGAAGCGCCTCGTCGCAGGCGTAGACGAGCTCGACGCTGCGGACGACGATGCTGCGGAACGGGTTCCGGCACGGCGCGTCGAGCCCGGCCTCGTGCGCCGCCTCCAGGGCGAGCGGCGAGAGCTGCGCGCCGTTGAGGGCGAAGCGCGCGAGCGGGCCGCACAGGTAGGTGCCCCGCTCGCGGAGCCGCGAGTACAGGGCAGTGGAGCGCTCGACGTGCTCCTCCTCGAAGTGCTCGTCATACTCGGCCGCGCCGATGTCGAGGCCGCGGTCGGAGCGGATCCGCCCGTCCTCGATCGCGTAGACGCCGGGGTCGAAGAGGGCGACGAGCTCGCAGTCGACCTCGCGCTCGGGGAAGTCGAAGCCCGCCGTCCAGCGCACGGTCTCGAGCGCCGCCTCGCGGGCGCGCTCGAGCGGCTCGACGAGCCGGCGCAGCTCGCGGCGGGCGGGTGCGCGGTAGAAGCCGCCGACACGGACGTTGATCGGGTGGATCTCCCGCCCGCCGACGAGCGTCATCACCTCGTTGCCGGTCCGCTTCAGCGCCAGGCCCCGCTCGACCGCGGCCGGGGCGTCGCGTGCGAGCTCGACCGCGCCCGCATAGCCGAGGAAGTCTGGAGCGTGGAGCATGTAGACGTGCAGCGCATGGCTCTCGATCCACTCGCCGCAGTAGAGAAGGCGGCGCAGGAGCCGGACCGGCTCCGGCACCTCGACGGCGCACACGCTCTCGAGCGCGTTCATCGCGCTCGTCTGGTAGGCGACCGGGCAGATCCCGCAGATGCGGGCGGTGATGTCCGGCGGCTCGAGGTACGAGCGGCCGCGCAGGAACGCCTCGAAGAAGCGCGGCGGCTCGAAGATGCGCAGCTCGACGTGCTCGACCTGGCCGTTCCGGAGCCGGACGGTCATCGCGCCCTCGCCCTCGACCCGGGCGAGGTAGTCGGTGCGCAGGGTCCGCCGCTCAGCCACCGCTCGCCGCCTCGCGAAACGGCTCCGCGTTCACGTTGAAGGTGCGAAACACGCGGGCGACGCCGCCCTCCGTCAGGCCGTTGCGGCGCAGGAGCGGGACGAGGGCGGCCGTGTTCGGCGTCTCCATCGGCCCGAAGCAGCCGTAGCAGCCGCGGTTGTACGCGGGGCAGAGCGCCCCGCAGCCGGCATGGGTGACCGGCCCGAGGCACGGCGTGCCGTGGGCGACCGTGACGCAGACGAGCCCGCGGCGCTTGCACTCGGTGCAGACGCTGGTCGACGGGATCCCCGGCTTCCGTCCGTGCAGGAAGGCGGTGACGACCTCGAGGAGCTGGCGCTTGTTCACGGGACAGCCGTGCAGCTCGAAGTCGACCGGCACGTGGGCGGCGATCGGAGTCGAGGTCTCCAGCGTGGAGACGTACTCGGGCGAGGCGTAGACGGCGGCGACGAACTCCTCCACGTCGGCGAAGTTGCGCAGCGCCTGGATGCCGCCGGCGGTCGCGCAGGCGCCGATCGTGACCAGCGCTCTGGACGCACGGCGCACGTCCTGGATCCGCGCGGCGTCGTGCGGGGTCGTGATCGAGCCCTCCACGAGCGACAGGTCGTAGGGCCCCTCGACCACGCCGCTCGTCGCCTCACGGAACTCGGCCAGCTCGACGGCGCCGGCGAGCGCGAGCAGGTCGTCCTCGAGGTCGAGCAGCGAGAGCTGGCACCCGTCGCAGGAGGCGAACTTCCACACCGCCAGCTTCGGCTTGCCGCTCACAGCTCCCGCACCTCCAGCCAGGGCGCGAGCCGGGCGTAGGAGTAGACCGGCCCGTCGCGGCAGATCAGCGTCGGCCCGAGCTGGCAGTGGCCGCAGAGGCCGACGCCGCAGTCCATGTGCCGCTCCATCGAGAGCTGGATGCGCTCCGCGGGCACGCCGCGGTCGAGGAGCGCGCGGGCGGCGAAGCGCATCATGATCTCCGGCCCGCAGACGAATGCGGTCGTCGCGGCGGGGCGGAAGCGCGTGTCGGCGAGCAGCTTCGTCACCACCCCGACGCGGCCCGACCAGTCGCCGCCGGCCGCGTCGACGGTGACCGCGACCTCGATCGAGCGGCGCCAGTCGGCCAGCTCCGCCGTGTACAGCAGGTCTCCCGGCGTCCGCGCCCCGTAGAGCAGGCTGACCGTGCCGACCCGGTCGCGCCGCTCGAGCAGGCGCAGGACGACCAGGCGCAGCGGCGCGAGGCCGATTCCGCCCGCGATCACGACGACGTCGCCGCCGTCCGCCGCGTCGACCGGCCAGGAGTTCCCGTACGGGCCCCGCAGCCCGAGCACGGCCCCCGGCTCGGACGCGCAGATCGCCCTGCTCACCGCCCCGACCGCACGCACCGTCAGGCGAAGCGGCGTCCCGCTGACGGAGATCGGCACCTCGCCGACACCGAAGGCGTAGGCCATCACGAACTGGCCCGGCGCGATCGCCGGCGCCCCGTCTCCGAGCGGCTCGAGCGCGAGCGTCCACGTGTCGGCGGTCTCCTGCTCGCGCGTCGCGACGCGGAACGGCAGCGGGGCCATCGTCCCCGGCGCAAGCTGCTCAGCTGCGCGCGGCGTCGCCATAGACGTCCAGGAGCCGGAGCCGTGTCCACTGCAGCCGCTCGATCAGCACCTGCGCGAAACGGCCCATGAGCCGGTAGCCGAGCGCGGGGTCGGCGGCGCACTTGTCGCGCAGGCAGGCGCCGTCGAAGGCGGTCGCCCGAACGGTCGCCAGGGCACGTGCGTCGAAGTGCCAGCGGTAGGGCGGGAACAGCCACGACCAGCCGAGCACCTCGCCGGCGTCGATCGTCTCGATCATCACCGGCCCGCCGGCGGGCACGAACGCCTCCAGGGCGACGCTGCCGTGGCGGACGACGTAGAAGACGTCGGCCGGGTCGCCCTCGCGGAAGACGTACGCCCCGGCGTCGAAGCGGACGTTGCGGGCGCAGCCGGCGAGCAGCGCGAGCTCGTCCTCCCCGAGCCCGTCGAAGAAGGGAACGTCGACGAGCAGCCGATCAAGCTGGCGCGGCATCCTTCACCTCCGTCTCGCGGATCGCGGCGACCTCCTCGGTGATGTCGATCCCGACCGGGCACCAGGTGATGCAGCGCCCGCAGCCGACGCAGCCGGAGCTCCCGAACTGGTCGTGCCACGTGCCGAGCTTGTGCGTCAGCCACTGCCGGTAGCGCGAGCGGCCGGACGGGCGGACGCTGCCGCCGTGGATGTACGAGTAGTCGACCGAGAAGCACGTGTCCCAGACCCGCCAGCGCTCGGCCTCACCTCCGGCGAGGTCGGTCGTGTCCTCGACCGCCGAGCAGAAGCAGGTCGGGCAGACGAGCGTGCAGTTGCCGCAGGTCAGGCAGCGTTCCGCGACGTCGTCCCAGCGCGGATGCTCGAGGTTGCGCGCGAGCAGGTCGCGGATGTCGAGCGTGTCCAGCGAGCGCCCCATCCGCCCGGCCGCCGACGCGACCGACGCCTCCGCCGCCGCCAGGTCGCCGTCGTCGGCCGGGCGGCTCGGAAGCTCCGAGAGCACCTCGGCGCCGCGTTCGCTCCCCGCCTCGACGAGGAACCGGTGCTCTCCGTCGAGGAGCTCGGTCAGGGCGAGGTCGAAGCCCGCCTCGGCTCTCGGCCCCGTGCCCATCGACGCGCAGAAGCACGTTCCGCCGGGCTCGAAGCAGTTCACCGCGACCGTGAAGGCGCCGGCGCGGCGGGCCGCGTAGTCGCGGTCGAGGTGACGCCCGCCGACGAACACCCGGTCCTGGATCTCGATCGCGTGCAGCTCGCACGCCCTGACCCCGAGCAGGGCGAGCGGCGGCTCGTCGAGCTCCTCCTCGGCGACCTCCGGCGCCTGCCCGTCCAGGCGCGCTCGCCACAGGCGGACTCGCGGCGGGAACAGGAACTTCTTCCAGGAGTGCGGCCCGACCGCGTAGCCGAAGCGGGCGTCGTCGTCCCGCCGGGCAAGCCGGTAGGTCCCCGCCTCTTGGCGGTCGGTCCAGCCGATCGGCAGCTCGGCGGCCGAGTCGAGCTCGTCGTAGACGATCGCCCCGTCGCGCACCGTCGGCCCGAGCACCCGGAAGCCGCGGGCCTGCAGGGCCTCGACCAGCCGGTCGAGGCACTCGGGCGCGATCACGGCTCGGGTCGGAACGCTCGTGCGCGGCATCTTCGCAGACCCCGCCGGGCCCTACGGGAAGCCGGCGAGCGCCTGGGCGACGTCGAGCGTCGACACCACCCCGATCGGCCGTCCCGAGCGCCGGTCGGCGACGATCAGGTGCGCGGCCTCGTGCTCGACCATCAGCTGCGCCGCGCGAGCCAGCTCGTCGTCGGGCGCGACCATCAGCACGGGCGAGCCCGCCATCTCGCCGGCAGTGCTCTCGTCGAGGTCGCCGCCGCGGCCCGCCCGCACGAGATCGAGGTCGGAGACGACCCCCCACGGCGCCGGCGCCCCGACCCCGTCGGCGTCGCCGTACACGACGACGGCGTGGATCCGGTAAGTGGCCATCATCCGCGCGACCTCCCGGAGCGAGGTGTCGGGCGGACAGGTGATCACACCCGGGTGCATGGCGTCCGAGACGCGAAGCTGCTCGAGCGACGGGCCCGTACGCTTCCACTCCAGCATCTGCTGCGTCATGGTTCACCTCCTGAGTCGAGGGCAGCCTCGCTCGCGCCGCAGGTGCACGGCATCGGGGAGTGACCGGCCGGGCGTCGGTACTTTCCCGCACGGCCGGCGGGCCGGGGGTCGGCGGAGCACGATGCCGCAAAATCCGCACTGCGATCCGCGTGCGCGCGGATGCGCCGGCGCGGTGACGCTGCGAGCCTCGGTGACGAGGAGGTGACCGAGATGACGATCAGGCACAGGGATGCCTTCGAGGACGTCGCCGCCGCGCTGCTCGTGGCCGCGACCGTGCTGGGGTTCGCCGCCACGCACGAGCGTTGGGACGTCTGGCTGATCGGCGACAGCCGGCGCTGGACGGCCGGGTTGCTGACCGTGCTCGCGGCAGCCGTTCTCGCGCTCGCCGCCAGGCACATCGGCCGGACGCCGCTCGTCGCGTTCGCGATCGTGGCGCTCGTGCTCGCCGCGGTGTCCTTCTGGACGGCGTCGCTGACGCCGCTCTCGCTGCTCGCGGCGACGATCGTGCTCGTCTGGGTGCTGGCCGTCGCACGCGACCTGCTCCACCTTCCGCGCAGGCCGCTGACGACACAGTGACGAGACCCGCCGGGGAGAGCCGAGCAGGGCTCTCCCCGCTCCCGGCCCTCGTCGCCCGCTACGTGGAGCGAGCGCTCGAGGGGGCAGCCGAGTCGCGGCCTGCCCGCGTGCGGCTCGTCCAGGCCGGGGAGATGCAGCTACGGCCTGGCGGCCGGGCGCTCCGGTTCACGGCGGTCGAAGAGCTCGCGGTCGAGCGCGTGGCGTTCGAGTGGCGGGCGCGCTTCCCGCTCGCGCCGCTCGTCGCGCTGACCGTGGTCGATCGCTACGCGGAGGGCGAGGGCGAGCTGCGCGGCCGCCTGCTCGGGGTTCCGGTCCTGGGTCAGCGCGGCCCGGAGATCTCGGTCGGCGAGGCGTTGCGCTATCTGGCCGAGCTCCCCTGGGCGCCGCACGCGATGCGGGGCAACCGCGAGCTCGAGTGGCGGGAGCTGGACGAGCACGCTGTCGAGGTCGCGACCGGCGTGCGGGGCGAGCGGGTAGCCGTACGGCTCGACTTCGACGATGCCGGCGACGTCGTTCGCGCCTCGTGCGCAGCTCGGCCGCGCCCGGTCGGGAAGTCGTTCGTCCCCACCCCGTGGGCGGGCGACTTCGGCGGTCAGGCCCAGCTCGGCGGGACGCGTGTCCCGACCGAGGCCGCGGTCTCCTGGCAGCTCGCGGAGGGGCCGTTCGTCTACTGGCGCGGGCGGATCACCGGCCTGCAGCTGGCCGGCTGAGCCGCATGCCCGCGCCGGGCGAACGGAGGATGCGTAGTTCCCCGAAGCGCGCCCGCGGCCGACCCCGATGGCGGGGCGGACTCGAAGGAGACAGCCTGCCTCGGAACGACCAAGGAGGCCGCAGATGGCAGTCGAGCTGGAGACGCCGC